>Ga0209625_1000261_pt1 | contig 13479 bp, 12 predicted proteins | sample JacPin_JW_Ref_M2_FD_187960 | JGI IMG/M metagenome (GOLD analysis project Ga0209625, IMG submission 187960) | Forest soil microbial communities from Algoma, Ontario, Canada - Jack Pine, Ontario site 1_JW_Ref_M2 (SPAdes) (version 2) | ecosystem: Environmental > Terrestrial > Soil > Boreal...
GGCTAAGCGATAGCGTTGCAGTTGCGGCTTGGCTGTTACCTTGCGGAATCCCGCGCGGAGTGCTTTGCCCTTCCTGAGCCAATGAGGAAAACGGCGCTAAGGCAGCCATACTCGCCGCGCCGCCAGCCGCCAAGCCGGATTTGCGCAGGAAGCTTCGGCGACCCAGTTGTGGTTTGATCTCTTCAGCAAGCATATGCATTGACCTCCAGCCCCGGCAAATATACACCCAGCGATAGCGCTGTCGCAGGTTGGGACCAAGGACGAAGGAGAGGATAGGTGAGCCGATCATCGATTAGGCGCATCCAACGATAGCCTTGAAATTCACAGTTCAACGAAAGGAGATCACATGGCCGAACCCAAATCCGTCGCGAGCGAAAACGGAATTTCCCGCGACCGCTTGGCACAACTTCTGAACGAGGACCTTTCCCGCGAATATCAAGCCATCATTGCCTATGTCGTTTATTCGCAAGTCTTGAAGGGCGCGGAATTCATGAACATCGCCGATCAGCTCGAAGAGCACGCGAAGCAAGAGCTGCAGCACGCGCTGATCATTTCCCGGCAGATCGATTATCTGGGCGCAATGCCCACCGTAAATCCGAAGGCCGTACAGACTTCGGAAGATCCTCGTGAGCTGCTCCGTTTCGATCTGCAAAACGAGAATGACACAATCCGCAATTATCGCGACCGCGTTCGCCAGTGCGAACAGCTTGGAGAGTACGCGATGGCCGAACAAATCCGCCAAATTCTCGTGAACGAACAGGATCACCAGATTGATTTGGCCACCGCGCTTGGCGAGGAAGTTCCCGACGCCAGTTCAGGAGGCGATGCAAAACGCCGCAGCGCTGGCCGGTGACCTTTCGAAATTTAGGCAGCATAGACCAGTAATGAAGCTTGCGCCGGGCAACAGAACGACGGCTTCGCTTTGTTAATCCAATTTCAGTTTGATCTGTGCGAGACCGGCTTTCCGGAAACGCCCTTGGCCTCGCGCTCGGTGCGACGCGCTCCCGCCAGGATGTTCACGTCGTCGTTGTTGTTCTCACTGCGGTCGTACTCGAAGAGCGGCCGAGCGTAGCCTTCGCGTCTGGAGGTTGAGGTCAGATACTGCGAACTCCCACCGTATTAGAGATAACTTTCTATGCAACACACTATGCAACGAATTCATCGAAGATAGTGGGCCCTTCTTACTTGACCTTGATCCGATAAACGGCCAAGCGGCCAAGCGCGCATGGGAATGCTGCGTTCAAAATCGACGATCCAGTTCAATTTCGTTCGGATTCTGATTCAGTTTTAGAGGAGATTGAGATGCGCTCGCCCACCAAAGTTATATTTTCAATGTTCCTGTTTGCAGGTGTTTTTTCGACCCTGACCTTTGCTTCCCCGCAGAAAAATGATCAAACGGACGCAACCACGGGCACTCCCGTTCAGATCACCGTCAGTGTGGAACCGAAGCATGGCAACGAGATTCCGATGATCACGCAGCAGGATGTGATCGTTAACCAAGGACGCGACCGGCGGCCGGTCACGAATTGGGTCCCTGCCACCGGAGACCATGCCGGTTTGGCTCTGGCAATTCTCATCGACGATAGCGCAGGGTTCAGCTTTGGATCTCAAATCGAGGATCTACGCGCGTTCATCGGAGAGCAGGCGCCGAATACTCTGGTGGCGGTGGGGTATATGCAGAACGGCACGGTATCCCTGGCGCACGACTTCACTCAGGATCATGCCGCTGCAGCCAAATCGTTGCGGCTGACCGAGAGTTTCGGCGGAGCCGGGCCGAGCCCATATTTCTCACTGGCCGATTTCATAAAGAAATGGCCTTCCAATCCGGCGATTCCCCGGCGCGAGGTCCTGATGATCACGCCCGGCATTGACGCCTTTTACGGCGGCGGATATCCGGACCCCTACGTCGACGAAACCATCAAAAACGCGCAGTGCGCGGGCATCGTTGTTTTCACGATCTATACTCCCGCGGCGGGCCACTTCGGGCACAGCTTTTGGCGAATAAACTGGGCTCAAAATTATCTTTCTCAGCTTTCAGAAGAGACCGGTGGCGAGTCCTATTATTTCCTTGGTCCCCAGGCCCCGGTGTCTTTCGCGCCATATCTTAATGAGATGGCTCAGAGGCTCGGACACCAGTATCAGCTGACGTTCCTGGCGAAGCCCGAAACGAAGGCCGGAACCGAATCGGTAAAGGTTTCCAGCGAGATTCGCTCTGTAGACTTGGTGGCGCAAGATAAAGTGTGCGTGCCAGCTTCTCCGCAGCACTAATCGAGTTTCACTTTTTTGCTCGAGATGTTTTCGCAGGCTAAGCCGCCGGCGATGTTTTCCGGCATTGTTGATCGCTTCGCAAACTTTCGAGCGGCGTGGGCTGACCCAGCCCTCATCCACCAAAAGTCCCGTCCGGTTGGTTAACGCCTCGAGGGTGGAGGGCATAAAGAGCCAATTCCAGTCGATTCGAAGTGCCCAGCTTATTAAAAATTCGAAAAAGGTAGTTACGGACAGTATGCTCACTCAAACTAAGCCGCCTGGAAATATCGCGGTTAGTTAAGCCCTGGGTAACCGAGTTAACGATATCTTTTTCCCTCTTCGTTAGTAATGTCTTTGGCGCCTTCGACGGATTTCTCTGCAGTTCGGAAACCGAGGAGGGCTGGGCCAAAGCTTCGAGCGCGAACCGAAGCACCTTGCTGCCAGCCCACACTTGTCCTTGGTGTACCGACTGTATGCACTTGCAGAGTACATTGAAGTGTTCGTCTCGGGAGAGGATACCGACGGCGCCCGCGCGAAAGGCGTCGACCACGGCGGAGCGCTCCATTGAATCGAGCAACATAATGATGCTCAGGGCAGGGTAGGAAGCTCGCAGTTCACGTGTCACATCGAAAGCGGCTCCAGGTCCATCTTTGAGTGCACCAATCAGCGCAACGCTCGCTTCTTTCTTGCTGAGGATCGATCGAATCCCGGCCCTGTCTGTGGTGCAGCCAGTTACTTCCATTCGGTAGCGGCTCCGGCGCAAGGCAGCAGCCATCAATTCGGAACTCATTTGACTTCTCTCCACGATCACAACGGAGGGAAATCTTTGCCCGCTTGGCTGTGACATTGCGCCCCCACTTAGTTTTCAGTGGGCCCGTGGTGCACAAGTGAACTGCAGGGTGTGAATCCCGAGATGCGGAGTACCTAACATCGACCAAGGCTGATGAGTTTTGGCTGTCCGATCTAATCTCCGCAGTAATGCGACCGCCAAACAGGTTCAACACCCCCAAATAGTAGCTCGAATAAGTCCCATGAATGCGACTAGAGATATCCGCTAATGCAAAACGATGCAAGAGAAAGTCGTTGGGAAGTGATGAGGGCGTTTTCCCCGTGCGCTTGTATCTCTATTGTTGAAAGATGAACGACCGCGGCACTAAGAGGATAACTGACCCCAAGGCATGGAGGTCATGTGACCTATGCTTTTCACCAGCTTGCATCTACAGTAATTACCTGATCTATACTAAGGACACTTTATGGCGCGGAGATGAACACACGCGCAACCGGGGCCCACTTATTCGAGCGACTCAATAGACTGCCTTTTGAATCATCGGGAGACGGGAATTGTTAGCCAATCGCCGGCCCGCAAATCTAATCCGGGTTCTTCTCCTTGAGGCCGACGTTATGCGCTGTGAACTTCTGGCTGGTGCGCTGAGGCGAGGCCGAAACAATTTCAATCTTGAATCGATAGTTGCTTCTTCGCAGGAAGCCGTACAGTTCTTTGAACGCTATAGGCCTGACGTTGCGGTTGTCAGCGCAGACTTACCAGACGGTCCGGAAGCCGGTTTCAAGCTGCTACAGAACTTGAGGCAATCCCACACTCGACACCCTGTGGTCATGTTGTTGGCATCACGCAACTATGCTTCAGTCGTCAACGTCTTCCGCGCCGGTGGCCGCGGTGTTTTCTACCGAGATCAGCACTGTAGAGCGCTCGCCAAATGTATTCGTGCCGTACACCGCGGTCAGTTTTGGGCTTCCACGGAGGACCTGGGATACGTTTTTAAGGCCTTAGCTCAGACAGGACCTCCGGAATTAGATCAGATTCGCGCAAAAGCTGCGTTGACCAAACGGGAAGAAGAAATTATGCGGATGATAGCCCTGGGCATGAAGACGCACGATATCGCACAGACGCTTCGGATCACGGAGCACTCGGTAAGGAATTACTTGTCCGGAGTTTTTGCAAAGCTGGGCGTTTCAAATCGGATTGAGCTGATACTTTATTGCATGGCGCGCGGAAAGCACGAATAGAGTACGGCCAAGCTCACTCGGATTTTTTCCGGGACCGACCACCGTTAACGTAAACAGCGCGTTAGAAGATCGGTTAGTTCGATTTCTTGCCGAAGTTGCTCGCCAGATAGGATGCCATTGTCGAGACTTCGTCCTGCGTCGCAACGTTTGTGCCCGCGCGCGCCATCATGTTGCCCACGGTGCTATTCCACTCGTCCTTGCTTCTTCCGACGGTGGTGATTCGCCCCAAGTCGTGACACAGGGCGCAGTGCGATTCGACGAGTTTCTGGCCGTCGCCTGCTGGAAGGGCTTCCGTTTTCAGGCCACTTTGCATCGGGGAGGTGCCTGGCCCAAAGTTTTTTGCGAGGTATTGGGCTACAGTGTCCGCTTCCTGCGGCGAAAGTTGCGCTCCCCGCAAGACCATGTCGTCAACAAAGTGTTTCCAACCCACTGGGCCATCGCGCAGCGCCACGATCATTTTCAAGCCGTGGCATTGCGTGCATGCTACGGCGACGATGTCCTTTCCGTTTCCTGCCGGCAAGTTGTTCGCTGGCGATTGCGATTGCGCATGGATCGGCGCGATAAAGCCGATTGCCATTACCGCGAGCGCACACAGCCGCGCGACGTACGTTCGGAGGCGGGGCGCACTGTCTGAACGCATGTCACACCTTCCTTTGCCGCAAGTCCGCAATGGAATACGGCGGATACCACGTCGACGTCGCGCCAATGCCGTTGCGCTCAATATGGACGTCGAGCAGATAAGGCCGGCCATCCGCAGTGGCGCGCTTTGCGCGTTGCAGCGCCGCCTGCAATTGCGCAGGTTCGGCGACAATTTCTCCTTCCACTCCGAATCCCGAGGCAAGTTTCGCGTAATCGATATCCGGGTCGCCAAGGTAGCAGGTCATGTCGCGGCCGGTCTGGAATTGCCTTCCGCCGACGTTCCAGATGCGGTTGCGCTCATTGTTGTAGCTGCGGTTGTTGCAAACGATGATCGTGACCGGCGCCTTGTAGCGGGCATAACTCCAGAGAGGTTGAGGGCCGGCAAAAAGGAACGCGCCATCCCCGACCACCGATACCACCGGCAAATCGGGATGCGCCAGTTTCACGCCGAACGCCGCCGGCAATCCCCATCCCAGCGCCGCTCCGGTCGTCGTGAAGAATTGTTTGTCCGATCCGCCGAAAGACATGAAGTCTTCCATCTTTCGGCCCGAATCGCTTTCCGCCACGACGCAAGCGTCTTTGTCCAAAGCGGTCTCGAGCTCCATGCCCAGCCGTTCGTAGCTGACGGGGCTGTGATTCCACGTTTCACGCCCAAGCGACTCGCGGAACTTCGCCATGGTTGCGGTGTACTCGCGAGTTTTGTCGGTGCGCTCCTGGCTGATTTGCCGCAGCCGGTCTGCCGTGGCCATGCTCCGCAGCGCCGCCACCAGGTCGGCCGTCGCAAACTTCAAGTCTCCGAAAATCGCCACGTCCGTCGCCGCGGTACGGGCGAGATTGGTGGGATCCATTCGAACTTGAATCAGCTTTATGCCCGGCTGGATTCTCTCGCCATAGGCGAGACGGCTCCCGAGATTCAAGATCACGTCCACATTCGATGGATAACGCATCTGCCGGAGGGCCGTGCCGAGGTACAGGGGATGTTTCGTCGGGAAGGCTTTGGACCAGCCGATGGTGCCGCCGTCGCGAGTTACGGGGACGCCCAATAGCTCGGCCAGTTCCACAACATCTTTCAGCGCGCCGCACCGGGCGACTTCATCTCCCACGTAGAGCAGAGGGCTTTGCGCATCGAGAAGCATGCGCGCGGCTTTCTCGATCAAATCCGAATCGGGACGTACTTTCATCGACACTTCGAATTTGGCTTGATCGATTACGGCCGCCTGAGCTTCATCGTCGAGGATGTCTTCCGGATAAGCCAAAAAAACGGGGCCGCTTGGCATCGTGGACGCAAATTTGAAGGCACGGCGCGTCACTTCTGGAATTTTCTCCGCCGACTGCGCCACCCAATTCCATTTCGTGATCGGATGCGCAATGCTTTCCAGATGGTCGGCGTCTTCGAAGCCGTCTTCCCCCAGCGTCGCGCGGTTTACATAATCGACCGCGACCACCATGGGGATCTCGTCCTTCCAGACGTTATATAACTGCGTCATCGAATTCGGAAATCCGGGCCGAGCGCAAATGACAAACGGAGTCTTGCCGGACGCCTTCGCGTAACCGTCTGCCATCGCCACCAGCGCGCCTTCCTGAAGCGCCTTGATCAAGGTCATCTGGGGTTCGTCCACCAACGCGTCAAAGAATGGAGCCGCTCCGGAAGATGGATTAAAGAAGATGTGCCCGACGCCGGACGCTTTCAGCTGCGCCACGAGCAGCGCACCGCCAGTCCCTTGTACGTTTCGCGATGCTGACGATCCTGACGGCGGATTTGCGGCAGCATCTTCCGCCGTAGCCGGAAGAAATGGAGCGAGCGACTGCGCCATGGAATTTGCCGCAGCGGCGGTGATTCCGAGGGTACCCAACCCTGAGAGTAGTTGCCTTCGGGATATTCCGCTATCGAGGTACTGTTTGATCAGGTGCTTCATTGCGTTTCTCCCTCTGCCATCCGAGCGTTCTTCGGAGCTAGATAATGCTGAATTTTCGGTTGGACCTCTGTTTCGCGCATCGTACGCCTCCCGGGGCCTTGATTCAATGAATTTGCGGGGCGAACGGCCCGGGGAATCGGGAATTCCCGAGGACATCGTCACGGAGTCAATTTCTTCGGAGCTTTACGCTCGATTTGGGGGGAGGGTTTGGCACGACAGGGAATCGAACCCTGGTCTACGGATTATGAGACCGCCGCTCTGCCATTGAGCTATCGTGCCACTGGGTCAAGATTTGATACTACATTTCTCAACAGCTTTGGACAACTCTTCGGCAGCTTGGAGGCCTTCACGCCATGCGATTCCTACGGCTCGCCTTCTAGCTTCCGAACGCGAACCTCGACACCGGTGCCCTTCAGGGCGTCCGCGAACTCCTCGGGTTTCGAGCCGCGATAGTGGTAGGGATAGGCAATCTTCGGCTTGAACGCTTTCACGCACTCCGCTGCTTCGAGCGTTGATTCGGTTCGGGGCGGATTCATCGACAGGAAGGCGACGGTGATGTTTTTTAGCGCCTTCATTTCCGCCGTGCATTCCGTGTCGCCCGAAAAATAGATGCGTGTGTCCCCAAAATTCAGAACGTAGCCGCTTCCGATGCCCTTGTGGTGGAAGGGCTTCCCCGGCCCGGATCCGCGCACAATGTTGTACATCGGCACGCCTTCGAACTCGATGCCCATGACTGTTTTCTGCTCGGAATCGCTGATCGCCTCCACCTCGCCACAAGCGGGCGCGCAGTTCAGCGTGTCGATAACCGCAGGCGGCCCAACGATGATCGTTCCGGTCTTCCTCAATTTGTCGATCATCATGCGATCCAGATGATCGGCGTGAGTGTGTGTCACCACGATCAGATCGGCCTGCGGAACGCCCGTGTAGTCCCCTTGGCTCCAGGGATCGACGTGAATCACTTTCCCGTCGAATTCGAGCATCACGCTGCCGTGATAGAGCGGCCTCAGACGCAGCTCACCTCGAGACGTGTGTATGGCATCGACTTGTGCATTCGAAGAATCAGCGCGCAGAAGCACGGGAAAAATCGAGAGCGAAAGAGCAATTGCCAGCGCGCCTAAAACACTAAGCAGACCTGCGGCATTTCTAGGCATGAGACGAACTCCTCTGGTCTTTTTGCGGCGAGAAGTATACATCGCCCCGTTAGGCTTGGTGGAGCTAGCACACCGCCGGGCAGATTGCCGATTCACGTGAATTCTAACCGCACCTTCGAACCCTCAGGCAGTTGCGAAATCTGCCGATGCAGTTCTCCAAGGAAGGAGAGATATTCATACAGGTCGGCCACGTACGCGTTATTTGGGGTCCCACTTTCGGCGAATACAACGGGAGTCTTGAAGCCAACGCACTGACCTGCGCCCGGCTTCAGTCCCTGTCGCAACGCGGCCAGTTCGTCGCTTTCGGCAAACCATTCCTCCCGCTTCTCTTTCGTGGCGGCCAACCTGCGAAACTCGGTCTCGGATTCAGCCACTTCCTTGATTTGGCCGATGGCAACGTCCAGCTTCAATATCTTCCCGAATTCGTCGCGAAGGTACAGGTCCCCAAAGGCGTTTCTGGCGATTAGCACCACGGTTTGGGGATACAGCCACCGCCACTCTTCCAGCAGGCGTTCCAACGAGAGGTGCTCAACGAGAAAATAGTCTTTCATTACGCCACATTGCAGCTCAAAACCGTCAAGCACGCTAGAGATTTTGGACGATAGTGCCTACTACCGGCTCGATATCTTCCCAAACGCTGCGATTGCAGCACTGTACCCCGCCCCGAAGTGGGGCCGGGACGTGGGTGTCGTGAGATGTAAGGTTAACTTAGCTGGTATCGCCGCCCACAGCGGTCAATGGTAACGACTCCAAATGATTACGGTTAACGCCTCGGCTACGCCTCCCGCTAACCACCTCAAGGACGGCCAGACCCCATAGGTAAACTAGCCCTACCGGGAGCCTCAGCCGTGCAGCAGATCGGAAGATACGAAATCCTGGAGGAGATCGGCCGCGGGGCCATGGGCGTAGTGTTCAAGGGGCGTGATCCGCTCATTGGACGCACCGTGGCCGTGAAGACGATCACGTCCGGCGTGGCTGAAAGTGTCGATTTGCTGGAGCGCTTTTACCGCGAGGCCAGGGCTGCTGGAGGCTTGCAGCACCCCAATATCGTCACCATTTACGAAATGGCCGAATCCGGCGGCTCCCCATTTATAGCGATGGAGTATCTGGAAGGCGAGAGCCTGGAGAAGCTGGTCGCTCGCAAGGCGGCGCTGCCTCTCAGCACGAAGGTCGGCTACGTAATCCAAACCTGCCGCGCGCTCGATTTCGCTCATCGTCGCGGCGTCATACATCGCGACATCAAGCCCGCGAATATCGTGGTTACCGGCGACGGGGTGGTCAAAGTCGTGGATTTCGGCATTGCCCGCATCGCCGACACCTCCAAAACACAGACGGGAGCAATGCTCGGCACGCTCGCCTATATGCCTCCTGAACAGCTTCGCGGCCAGCATGCGGACGCACAGGGCGACATCTGGGCGCTGGGGGTCGTTCTTTATGAACTCCTGGCCTATCAACGGCCGTTTACCGGAGACAATCACGCAGCTGTGCTCCTGAGCATTCTGCAAAATGAACCGGCGCCAATACGACAGGTTGTGCCCGAATGCCCCGCGGCACTCGAAAGCATCGTTTCGCGTGCGCTGCGCAAAGACCACATGGAACGCTATTCGACGATGGCGGCGTTCCTCAAGGATCTGGAAAAAATTGCGCCATCACTCGACCGGGAAGCTCCCCTGGCAGCCGTCGCGAAGGCCACCCCGTTGCCGAAGGCCCAACAAGCGCCAGCTGCAACACAACGTATCGACGTGCAGGCGTTGAACGATGCGGAAAAGATGCGCCCTTCGAAGCCCAACGCGCCCGCCGCTCGTTCCATAGCCCAGCAGGAGAGCCCTGTTCCCGCGGCACCGCGCGCTTCGAACGGCAGTCCGATGTCAAAGCCCAATGCACGCCCTAAGGCCGATGCGCCGCAGGTCCAAGCGCAGAATCTCTCGACGTCGGCGGCAAAGACTAGTTCTAGAATCAAAGCGGCAGCCATTTACGCCACTTTGGCGGCAGCTTTGCTTGTTGCCGTGGGGGTCGTTCGGCATCGCAAAATCGTGGCGGCGGCTGTAGATCCGGAGATTAAGCTCACCGTGACCACACCCGCTCCGCCGCTGCCTGCAAGCCCGGCATCGGCGCCAACGCCGACCCATACACCTACTTCTGCATCCGTTCCCGTCGCTGCACCCTCCTCGCCCTCGCTCGAAGACCAGCAGCGCCATCTGATCGACCTTGCCCATGAAGCCGCGGATAAGCACGACTACAAATCAGCGCAAACCAACCTCACCGCCGCCGCCAAAATGAACGGTCCTCTCAATGGCCTCGTTGCTGATCTGCAGCGCCAATTCGGCGAGCAGGCTTATGGCGCTGAGCTGGAACGTGCCGCACGCGAGGAGCAAACGCTCTGGGATCAGAGCATGGCCGATTTGCAGGACGGCCGCTTTGATCAAGCCGAAAAAGCGCTCCGCGACCTTCTTTTGCTCCCCGAAGCAGGCCGCCACTGGGCCGACGCTGAGCGATATGTAGACCAGGTGATTCCCGAACGCCGCCAGGAACAACAGCTTTGGGCGGAAGCCCAAATGGAAACCAGCTCTAATGAGCGCGGCCATCTTCTCAAGGAAATCAAGGCGCTCGACGAGGTCATGGCCGCGGGTGGAACGCACGAACAGCAAGCGCGGCAAAGGCGAAATGCGGTGATCCGGCAAATGGTACGCGAGAACGCCCGCAGAAACGGGTCGGTGGACCCAACGCTTTCGGAAGGCTACGAAGCCCAACTGGCCGAACTGGAAACTCAATTCGGCAACTTGGCATTAAAGGGAGACGCTGCTGCGCTCGAAGGCTTGCAAGAGTTGCGGCCGAAGTTCAAGGCCCTCGCGGACGCTGGGGGCCCCTTGGCAATGGACGCCCGCGATTACCTCAATAGCGTGATCCCCAAGGCGCAGAAACAGATTGAGGATAACCTCGCCGCCGGCGCGGCCGATTTATCCGCCAATGCGGATTACGAGCATGCCGTTAAAGACTACGACCGCGCAGTCGCCACGCAAAATACAGGCATGCTCCGTGGCCGCGTGTTGAGCGCCTTTCAGGGAATCGCGCAGTCCGGTGGCATCAGGGCAAAGGAAGCCGAGCGGTACGTAAACGTACTGATTCCTTCCGCCCTGAAGAAATCTGGAAGTTAAAGATGGAAGCGCATTCTTACCAGTCTAGCGGTGGCTTGTAAATTGAACGGGAAACAAATTCATTTGGACGTTGCAGCCTGCACGGACACGGGCCGGGTCCGGCCGATCAATGAGGATAGCTATCGCATTTCGGTGGACCAGAACCTGTTTGTGCTCTCGGATGGAATGGGCGGCGCCGCCAAAGGCGAAGTCGCAAGTGCAATGGCGGTCGAAGCCGTTATTCGGTCGCTCCACGAGAACGGCGCGGATGGCTTTCCAAAACTTTTCACCTCATCTGCGGAGCCTTCGAACGGGACGAACTCTTTGGTTCGTGCCATCGAGATGGCCAATCGAGAGATTCATGAGCACGGAATGCGTGATCCGGGATGCCGTGGAATGGGATCCACGATCGTAGCCGCGCGTATTTGTGGAACCCGCTTGAGCCTGGCCCACGTCGGCGATTCCCGTGCCTACTTGTTCAGGGCGGATGCGCTTCAGCAATTGACCTCGGATCATTCTCTCGTCGCCGAGCAAGTGCGGCACGGGCTGATGAGTCATCAGCAGGCCGCCGCCAGCGAACTGCAAAGCCTTTTGACGCGGGCACTGGGAACGGAAGAAGGCGTGAACGTGGACGCTGACGAAATTGAATTGTTCCCGGGCGATTCGCTGCTGCTTTGTTCGGACGGACTGACGCGAATGGTGCCGGAAGAGGAGATCGCCGCGATTCTGACTCAAATTCCCAGTGTTCGGATTGCCGCCGAGCGGCTGGTAAGCCGCGCGAATGAACACGGTGGTCAAGACAACATCACCGTCATCGTCATTCGCCTGAATAAGCCGAGAAGTTGGTTTGCGAAGTTCATTCCCTGGTGCAGCTCGAATCTCGTTTGATCCAATTCTGGAGGTGAGGAAAATGCCCGTGCTGATCGTGAAATTTGAAGGCTCGGTTCTGAAGAAGGTGGCTACAAACGGAGGCTCGATTACGATTGGTCGAGGCCCCGACAATTCCATCGCCATCGATAATCTGGCCGTCTCCAATCGTCACGCCGAAATCAAGTCCGAACAAGGCGGCCTCGTTGTCGAGGACCTCAACAGCCTGAACGGAACGTTTGTCAATAATCAGCGCGTGAAGCGGAGCGCCTTGAAACATGGCGACGTGGTTTCGATCGGCAAGCATTCGATTCAGGTGGACGAATCGGCTCACGGCGAATCGCCGGACGTACACCGGCCCGCTGCGAACACTAAGGGAACTCCTCGTGTGGATGAGACACTGGTTCTCGATACGGAAAAACGCCGCAAGATGATGCAGGACATGGCCGCGGCGGGCGAGCGTTCGCAAATCACTCCTTCACGCATTCGCGTAGCCACACTCGTCCGCGTGAAAGGGCAAATCGACCAGGCCGAATATCAGCTCACCGGAAAACTTACCGTGATCGGCAATTCCGAAATGGCTACCATTCGGCTCCGCGGCTGGTTCAAGCCGAAAATGGCTGCGCAAATCAACCGCCGCGACGATGGCTACTACCTCGGCCGCGGCGATAAGGTGCCGACCATAAATGGAAACACCATCGGGGCTCCGGCGTTGCTTTCCGATGGCGACTTGATCGAGGTGTGCGGCGTGCAGCTCAGATTTGCGATCAAGGAGTAACTCGATCGCTAAAGTCCTCGAGACGCCAGTTGACCGAAGTAACCGGGAATACCGATTCTAAGCTCACTATTTTGCCCGCTTCGATGAGGCTAGCGCCTGTTTGCCTTTGTCGGTCAAAACATAAAAATCGCCGCCGGCAGATTGTAAAAGCCCTTCCCGTACCAGATCGTCCACCGCGTCAAGTACCTGCGCCCGTGCCGTTGGATCATTGCCCGAGCTTTCAAACATAACGTGCAGGTCCAGTCGCTCGCGTTGCATTTCCGAAAACATCTTCAAGACGTGTGCTGAGTGCTGTCTCATCGATTCCTCGATTTATCGGAATTGCGTCAGGTCATTTGCCGCTCTTTCTTTCATCCCCTCTGGGGAATTGGATGCTTCGCCTCAGCCAGGAAGTGGCATGTCGTCCAAACCCTCAAATCCGCTACCGAAGAGATGGCGTGGACGGCGCGTCATTTATGCATCTAACCGAAGAAGAATGAGGATCAGAGGTTCGTCCTGAGAACGATCGCGCGCTACGGCCCGAATCTTGGGGGGTAAGCGCGACTGGCACGTACCCGTTAAGGACAGGGTCCTCAAAAACATGGGTCCAAAGTGGGAAGCGCAATTAAAATGAGCGTTTGCGCGCAAACAAAACAGGGCCTGCGAGCTCCCGTGCGCCATGCAGAATGAACTGCCCAATAAAGAACTAACCGGCTGGCGGCGTTCGCTGGCAGCTTATACGG
>Ga0209625_1000262_pt1 | contig 13472 bp, 10 predicted proteins | sample JacPin_JW_Ref_M2_FD_187960 | JGI IMG/M metagenome (GOLD analysis project Ga0209625, IMG submission 187960) | Forest soil microbial communities from Algoma, Ontario, Canada - Jack Pine, Ontario site 1_JW_Ref_M2 (SPAdes) (version 2) | ecosystem: Environmental > Terrestrial > Soil > Boreal...
CGCCGCACCGGCGGAAGCGCGCAGAGCTTTCGGCGAAAAAGGGTTTGCGGTGCCGCTGATGCCGGAAGCAGCGGTGGCGGCGCCGGTCGCGCCGAAGGCGGCAGCGGTGCGCAGGATGGTTCCGACGTTGCCGGGATCCTGGACACCGGCCAGGACGACGAGCAGGGGAGCGCAGGCCGAAACGGGGGCGCGGACAAGGTCATTGAAAGATGTTTCGCGCGGCTTAACGAGCGCCGCGACGCCCTGGGGGTGTTCGGAATCGGCAAGACCTTCGAAGAGGCGGTCGGTGGTACGAAGAGTGGGGAAGGCGATTTCCGGGCGGTCGATCAAGGGAGCGAGGCGTTCACGGTGGCGTTCGCCGGATTCACTGAAAAGAACGGCGCGGATCGGGCAACCGGAATGCAAAGCTTCTTCAACGAGACGCACGCCCTCGACGCCGACGAATCCACCCTCCGTAGGCAGGCCTCCGCGCAAAGCCATACGGAACTCTTTGAGCCAGCGATTGTCGCGGCTGGTGAGAAGCGCCGCGTTCGCGGGACGACCGTTACGCGCGATCTTTCCTGGCGTAGCCATTACGTGGAGGGTAGCAAATTCTCTGTTCTTCAGGCTAATCCCATGGGGCTATTCCAGGCAGCTAACGGAGTGCCACCACTCCGGCGTCCCGTCCGTAACATTACGGACGAGACGTATTTTTTTGCTAATGTTTTCTCGTCGGATGTGGTGACCTTGCTAGTTGTTATCTGGATGGGAGTGGCGATAATTCCAGTAATTCGACTGCTCCCTCTTGCTCGCCCTCGAGAATTCGTGAGAATTCCTGTGCTTTGTCGTAAGGTACTGCCCCCAGGAGCGATTTTCGTTCTCGTCCCAGTTGTGATAGTCCTTGTGGTGTTTATCGTAGTATCGGAGCTGAACGTTGGCCTCTTGAGGTGCAGGAGCGGCGATAATCGCCACTGGCGCCACAAGGGCAGCGGTCAGGAACAGCGAAGCGATGTATTTGTGTGTACGGTGCATGTTGTAGTCCTCCAAAATCTGAATGTCCGCTCTCGGAATCGCGGCAGCCATAACTATGCATGAAGAGTTGTTTGATTTATGTCACATACAGCACACTGGCTTGCCGGAAACAGACGATCCCATGCCGATGTTTGTCATTCTGCGGCCCGCTTTGGCCGCCGGAAAGGTTCGCCAGCAAGCTCTTATTGCGCGGGTTACAAGGGGTATGGTAGCGTCGCCCAATTAAGGGCAGCGCTGGCGGGGCGCTGCAGGGTGGCGTCACGACTTCGCCAAAGGCCAAAAAATTGCCGGCTGAGCTGCTGCGCGTAAATGCGCAATTCCCGGAGGCGAACCTGCTGCGGTATGCGGCAGATTTTCTGACCCGCGGAAGTGTGATTGCGATTCCCACGGACACCTTTTACGGGCTGGCGGCCGACCCCTTCAATCTTGCCGCGGTGGATGAAATTTATCGTGTGAAAGGGCGCCCGGAAACGAGGGCGCTGCCGATCCTGGTGAATTCGATCGATCAAGCCATTCTGCTCGCGCGCGAAGCTCCGCGGAAATTTTTGCGGCTGGCCCAGGCGTTCTGGCCGGGCGGATTGACGCTGGTGGTGAACGCGGCGCAGCGCATACCCCTCAAAGTCACTGCAGGCACAGGCCGCATCGCCTTGCGCTGGCCCAATAGCACGGTGGTAAGGCGCTTGATCGATGAATTCGAAGGCCCCGTCACAGGGACGAGCGCCAACATTTCTGGCTTTCCTTCGTGTTCGAACGCCGAACAAGTAATGAAGCAGCTCGGTTCGCGGGTGCCCCTGGTGCTGGACACCGGAGAAACCGGCGGGACGCTGGCCTCGACCATCGTGGAACTGACGGGCGACACCTGGAGGATCGGCAGGGAAGGAGCGATTCCGGTGGCGGAGATCGAGAAGGCGCTGGAGTAGGACCTGATTTCGTGGCGCGAGGCGGTGCTCGCTAATTAATTTCCGCGCGTATGAAGCGTCGTAAGAAAATTGTAGTTGCCGGTGGAGGGAAGTTCGACTGCGCCGAGCGAGCGGCGATGGACGGGAACGACGTCGCTGAACCACATGGGCAAGTAGGGAAGATCTTCCGCGAGAATTGTCTGAACTTCACTGCGTAGTTTCTTCCTTTTTTCCTGATTCATCTCCACGCGAATTAACGCAGAGATCACAGAGACGCAGAGATCGGATCGCAGAGAAGAGAAGAACGGAGAAATCCACGAAGAAACGAAAATCCGGCGAGGATAGATGGAGAGATTAGCGCGGCGGGGCATAGGAGATTTTACCGAGGATTGCGGAGCCGCGGGCGCCGGTTGCGGAGGGCAAGTTCGCGGGCCGCTGGTGAAATGTTTCGTAGGCGATAAGAGCGAAGGCAAAGGCTTCCTTGGCATCTTCGGGAACGCCCAGACGCCCAGAGGGTAGGACTTCGATGTCGGGAAGTGCGGCGGAAAGTTGCGCGAGGATCAAGGGATTGTGCGCGCCACCTCCGGAAACGATGAGTTGGTGAATCTTCGTCTTGGGCAAGACGAAACGGTTCAGGGCATCGACGACTGAGAGCGCTGTAAAGATTGTCGCTGCGCGGATGAGATCGTTGGACTTGGCGCGATAGCGTCGGCCGAGGGCGAGGAGTTTTTTTAGGTAGGCGTTGCCGTAGTATTCGCGGCCCGTGGATTTTGGGGGTGGGAGCTTCAGATAGGGATCGCGCAAGAGCTCATCGAGCAGCGCGGGAATACTGCGGCCCTGGGATGAGAGGCGAGCGTTTTCGTCGAAACGCAGGCGGCCGCGCGTGAACTGGGCGACGAGAGCATCGATGAGCATGTTGGCGGGGCCGGTGTCGAAGGCGAAGACTTGTTGCGGCTGGGCCGCGCGCGGAAGAACTGTAATGTTCGCGATGCCACCGAGATTGAGCGAAACGCGGCCAAGTTTCGGGTGGCGATAAAGAAGATAGTCCGCATAGGGGACGAGAGGTGCGCCCTGGCCGCCAAGAGCGATGTCGGCGGGGCGAAAATCGCCAACGGTGGTGATGCCGGTGCGCGCGGCGATGATCGCCGGCTCACCGATTTGCAGCGTCGAAGCGGTGGGCCGGCCTAAACAGTTGACGGGCTTGCCTTGGTGGAAAATTGTTTGTCCGTGACTGCCGATGAGCGTCATTTTCTTTGGTGGAATCCTGAACTTGCGGCACGCGGCTAGAGCGGCGCCGGCCAAAAGTTCGCCCAGGCGAAAATTCAACTGGCTGAGAGCGCCCGCAGTGATGGCGTGTTGTTCGGCGACGCTAAGAATTTCCTTGCGAAGCGCGGCAGGAAATTTGACGGAGGTGTGACCGAGCAGCTTGGCGTTCAGATTTGGCGGCGCGCCAGAGATGCGAGCCAGCGCAACGTCGATTCCGTCGGCGGACGTTCCAGACATCATGCCGAGAACAAGCATGGGTTTTTCATTCATGAGATTTGTTTTTTAAGCTCGGCCAGTAGATTCAGTGCGTCGAGGGGCTTCAACTGATCGAGATCGGCGCCGCGCAGCTTTTCGAGCACCTCGCGATCGAGCGCCGTGAAGAGCACCTGCTGATTGCCGTTCTTGTGCGCGAGGTCGGACGCGCCGGGCGAAAGAGTCTCGCTAAGTTCGTGCTCGCTCTGCTCATGTCTTTTCAAAACTTCGCGGGCGCGTTCAATCACGCTGCGTGGAAGTCCGGCGAGGCGGGCGACCTCGATGCCATAGCTTTTGTCCGCGCTGCCAGGCTCGACGCGGCGCAGAAAAATAATCTCGCTGGGCGTTTCCTTGACGGAGACGTGAACATTTTTGACCGCGGGGAGAAGGTCGCCAAGCTCCGTCAGCTCGTGATAGTGCGTGGCGAAGAGCGTGCGCGCGCGGGTGTGCTTCTGCAGGTGTTCGACTACGGCCCAGGCGATGGAAAGCCCATCGAACGTGGCGGTGCCGCGGCCGACTTCATCGAGGAGCACGAGACTTGCGGGAGTGGCATGATTCAAGATGGCCGCGACTTCGCTCATCTCGACAAGAAATGTCGAGCGTCCCCGCGCGAGATTATCGCTCGCGCCGATGCGCGTGAAGATGCGGTCGGTGATGGGCAGCTTCGCCTGGCGCGCGGGAACGAAGGAGCCCATCTGCGCCATCAGCACGATCAGCGCGGACTGGCGAAGATACGTGGACTTGCCGCCCATGTTTGGCCCAGTGATGAGCAGAAGCTGCTGCCGCCCCGGCTCGAAGCAAAGATCGTTGGGAACGAAGCGCTCGCCTTTTTGGCGCAGCAGTTCTTCGATCACGGGATGGCGCCCGCCGATGATGAGGAGCTCGCCGGTGGAGTTGAATTCGGGGCGGGAATAGCCGCGATCGGCGGCCAGCTTCGCGAACGCGGTGAGAACGTCCAGCTGAGCAACGGCTGCAGCCGTGCGGCGCAGGCGCATGGCCTGCGCGGCGACGGAAGAACGCACATCTATGAAGAGCTGACGTTCAATTTCCAGGATGCGCTCGTCCGCGGCCAGGATTTTTCGCTCGTACTCTTTCAGCTCGGATGAAGTAAACCGCTCCGCGTTGACCAGCGTTTGTTTGCGTTCGTAGTCCGCCGGAGCCAGATGCAGGTTGGCTTTCGAAATTTCAATGTAGTAGCCAAAAATCTGATTGAACCGAATCTTCAGCGAACCGATGCCCGTACGCTTGCGCTCGCGCTCCTCCATGGCGGCGATGATTTGTTTGCTGTGCTGGCTGAGGTTGCGAAGTTCATCGAGCTCGGCATGGTAACCGCTGCGAATCATGCCCGGATCGGTGGCCAGGGCCGGAGGCTCGTCGGCGATGGCGCGTTCGAGCCGGTCGCGGACGTCGGCGAGCTCGTCGATTTCCTTGTTGAGGTGACGAAGAAGTTCGCTTCCGCCCGCGGGCGGCGGGGTGAGGAAATTCTTCAGCACCGGGAGCTGTACGAGCGACTTGCGCAGCGCCACGAGCTCACGCGGAGTCGCCAGACCCAGCGTAATGCGGCCGGTGAGCCGCTCGAGGTCGAGGATGCCTTTGAGTTCCTTGCGGATTTCGCCGCGCACAACGGTTTGTTGGATCAGGTGTCCGACGCCACCGAGTCGGGCGTCGATGGCCTCGCTGTCGATCAGCGGGCGGAGCATCCAGGAGCGCAAGAGTCGCGCGCCCATGCCGGTCACGGTCGCGTCCAGCGCGCCGATCAGAGTGGTGGGACCACTCGTGCGGCCAGCTTCCTCGGTGAAGATGGGCGCGAGCAGCTCCAGGTTGCGGACGGACACGGGATCGAGGACGAGAGCGTGGTGCTGTTCGTAGTAGCGTACGTGGTCGAGATGCCGCAATGCTTCGATGCCGGAGGCATCCGCGTTTTCATTGGCGGCCGCAGTGCGCTCTCCGCGCGCGGAGTTTTCTCGGAGATAGTGAACGATGGCGCCGGCCGCAGCCAGGGCTTGCGGGTGATCGTCGAGGCCGAAACCTGTGAGTTCGGCCACGCCAAACTGTTCGCGCAGAATGCGCTCGGCATAGTCGCGCTGAAAGACCCAATCTTCGAGGCGGGATTCCACGCCACCGACGCCTTCCAGGAGCGATGTCTTCGCCGTTTCGAAAAGCTGCTGCGGCCGTGGAAGCAGAGTTTCCCTTGGGCGCAGCAATTGAAGTTCGTCGCGAAGCGCGTCATCGGCGCGGGCGCCGCAGAATTCGGTGGCCTGAAATTCACCGGTGGAAAGATCGACGTAAGCGAGGCCGATGGGTGAACCCGAGGCATGTTTGGCGACGGACGCGAGGAAATTGTTTTCGCGAGCGTCAAGAAGCGCCCCGTCGGTAGCGGTACCAGGCGTTATGACACGCACCACCTCGCGGCGCACGAGCTTTTTGCCCGGACCGGGCAGTTCCATCTGATCGCAGATCGCGATCTTGAAGCCGGCGCGAATCAGGCGCGCGATGTAGCCTTCGGCGGCGTGATACGGAACGCCGCACATCGGAATAGGCTGGCCCTTTTCACGGTTGCGCGAGGTGAGAGTGATTTGCAGCTCGCGCGCGGCGATGATCGCATCTTCGTAGAAAAGTTCGTAGAAATCGCCCAGTCGGAAGAGCAGCAAGGCGTGCGGGTAGCGCGCTTTGATAGCGTGATATTGCTGCATCAGCGGTGTTGTAGGCTCGCTCATTCCAGTGTTACTCTTCTCTGTGTCCTCTGCGATCTCCGCGGCCTCTGTGTTAATTCCTTTTCCGTCTTTTTTCTACCGGCCCCCACGCGCAGACAAAGGAACGTGACCGGGCCATCGGGGATCCAATCATTCCCCGATGCTCAGATGCGTCAAGAAAAACGCATAATCCAACGCAATCTCGCGCAAATAGTCATAGCGGCCGGATGCGCCGCCATGTCCCGCACCCATGTTGGTTTTGAGCAGCAGCGGGTTCGAGTCGGTTTTCAACGTGCGCATTTTGGCAACGTATTTTGCCGGCTCCCAGTACATAACCTGGCTGTCGTTCAGACCCGTTTTTGCCAAGATCGCTGGATAAGCCTTCCGCTCCAGGTTGGTGTAAGGACAATACGACTTCATGTAAAAATAATCTTCCGCGATTTGCGGATTGCCCCATTCTTCGTATTCGCCGACGGTCAGCGGGAGAGACGCGTCAAGCATGGTGTTCAACACGTCGACGAAGGGCACGTGGCTAATGACAATGCGAAAAAGATCGGGGCGCATGTTCGCCACGGCGCCCATGACAAGGCCGCCCGCGCTACCGCCCTCAATGACGAGTTTTTCCGGCATCGTGTAGCGTTGCGCAATTAGGTGTTCGGCCGCGGCGATGAAGTCCGTGAAGGTGTTGCGTTTTTGTTTCATGCGGCCGGCGTCGTGCCACGGCTTTCCAAGCTCGCCGCCGCCGCGGATATGCGCGACGGCGTAGATCACGCCACGGTCGAGCAAGCTGAGCCGATTCGAGCTGAAAGTGACGGGCATTGAGATTCCGTAGCTGCCGTAACCATAGAGAAGTAGCGGAGCCGAGCCATCGCGCGGCGTATCGCGGCGATGCACGATGGAAATAGGCACGCGGGTGCCGTCGGAAGCGATGGCGTGCAGACGCTCGCTGACGTATTGCGACGGATCGTAGCCGCCGAGAACGGGTTGCTGCTTGCGAAGGCTCCGTTCGCGCGTGCGAACGTCGTAGTCAAAGACGGAGCGAGGAGTTACGAACGATTCGTATTGGAATCGCACATGAGAGGCGCCGAACTCCGGATTTTCACCGATGGAAGCGTTGTACGCAGGCTCGGCAAATTCGATGCGATGCGACGCCGCAAGAGCGTCTGGGGCATTTGCGGTCAAATCCACAATGCGGAGAAAAGGCAGGCCGCCCTCGCGTTCGAAAAGCACGAGGTGGGACTGGAAAACTTCCGCTGCAGCAAGCATGACTTCCGGGCGATTTGGAATCATCTCGCGCCAGAATTCTCGGCGAGGATCGGTCACCGGGGCAGTCACAAGGCGGAAAGTGCGCCCGCCGGAATTCGTGCGAATGTAAAACACCCCCTCAGTCGAATTCGCAGTCAGCCCGGGATGGTGGTCAGCGTAATATTCATGGTTCTCTTCGCGCGGAGCGAGTAACCGAAATTCTCCGGTGGCCTGATCGGCGCGCAAGTAGCGAACTTCGCTGGCCGTATGACTCGCGATGGTGAGAAGTAGAAAGGCTCCGCTGCGCGTGCGCTCCACCGCGATTCGAAACCGCTCGTCGGTCTCCTCGTAAAGCAAGGGGTCCGGTTCGGTGGTGCCCAGAACACGCCGATAGAGCCGGTGAGAGCGTTTGGTCGTTTCGTCCTCGACCGTATAGAACAACGTGCGATTGTCCGAGGCCCAGGCGACACTAGTGGCGCGTTCGAATCGCTCAGGGAAAGTGCTCCCGGTGCGCAAATCTTTGACTTGAAGCACGTATTGTTGGAAACCCGTGTTATCGATTGAATAGGCGAGCAGGTGATTGTCCTCGCTGACATCGAAGGAACCCAATCCAAGAAACGAATGACCTTCCGCAAGCAAATTCAGGTTCAGCAGCAGTTCTTCCGGCGAGCCTTCCGCGTCACGCCGCCGGCAATGGAACGCGTACTGCTTTCCTTCCTCGGTCCGCGTGAAATAGAGATAACCGCGGAGTTTATAGGGAACGGAAAGATCCGTTTGCAGGATGCGCCCCAGCATCTCCTGATAAAGCTTCTCCTGGAATTTTTCCGTGGGCTTCAGAATGGCATCGGTATAAGCGTTCTCGGCATTCAGATAGTCGATGACTTCGGCGTTTTCTTTATGGCGGAGCCAGGCGTAATGATCGAAGCGTCGATCGCCGTGCAAAACGTGCTCCACGGGTTCGCGCCGGGCGACCGGGGGCTTGGGAATTGTGACTGCTGAAGTTTCCTGGGTTGGCGCTGGCGTCGCGGTATTGGCGTCCGGATTCATGCGTCTCTTTTGTCGAGGACCAGGGTGCGGTCCGGAGATGGTACGCGCGGCGGGGTGGGGCGACGCGCGGAATGATTCGGGTGCGTCCGCTATACTAGCGGAAGTCGGCGGCAGGAGAAAGCAGCCTGCGGCGGATCGTGAGCAACCCCATGGCAAGAGAGACTGAAATCAAGCTGAGGATCAGCGACGTGCGCGCGTTTCATCGCGCTTTGAAGCGCATAGGAGCGCGCCTCGCCGGACCCGGAAGCTCTAAAGTTCACGAGGAAAATGTGATTTTCGACACCCCGCAGGGAGGTCTGGCCAAACATGGCCAATTGCTGCGCATTCGAACGGAGACGCCCGAAATTCGAGGGAAGGCAAAGAAGGCAGGACCGAAACAACGCGTGGTTCTAACCTTCAAGCAGCCCATGGTGCGGACCCCGGTCGCTGGGTTGGAGAACTCATCCTATGGGTCATTCAAGGTCCGCGATGAGATTGAGCTTGAGGTCACCGACCCCGGGAATCTCACCAGAATTTTCGAAGGGCTGGGGATGAGCGGTTGGTTCCGTTATGAGAAGTACCGCACGACCTTTCGAATGCCCGATTCGAAACCCTGGGCCAACGGCCTTCTGATTGAACTCGACGAAACACCCATTGGGACTTTTGTGGAACTGGAGGGGCCCGCCACGGCAATCGATCGGGCGGCCGAAGAGCTGGGGTTTTCGAAACACGACTATGTGTTGAAGAACTACCTCCGCTTGTACATGGAAGACTGTCGCCGGAAAGGCGAACAACCGCTTCACATGGTCTTTCCGAACCGCAAGAGACCTTCCCCGTAGTCATTCGAAAAAAAAATCGCTTCGAAGGTCATTCTTTTCTTGACAATGGGAAGCACGCGGCTTATCAATGCAACTGTGACTGCAGAGCAGTCACGTAACGGAGTGAATTTCCTCTCAATGAGTGCGGGCAGCGAACTCGAACCTGGCCCTAGTTGGTCCGGGCTGCAGTGGAACCTGAAAATGGTTGATCGGCTGGGTGTCCGGATGATGTCGCGCGAGGCGCAAGCCACAGCGCGGGCGGTCGGGTGGGGAGGGTTCACTGGCGGCTAAAGGTAAGTCCATTTGTGTGAGGTACTTGCCCGCGGCCGAGGTTCTTCGGTGCGCGGGTTTTTTGTGGCCGGAATGAGACGCGCGAGGGGGTGACGGTATGGATCTTTACGCGACAGAATTGATGGGGGCGAAGACCTACGACGTGGCTGGGAATTACGTCGGACGTGTGCGCGAATTCTTTATCGAGCCCGCGGAAGCGCCCAATCGTGTCTCACATTACCTGCTGTCACGGGGCCACTTTCAACCGTTGGTAGCCAAGCACAACCAGATTGCTTCGGTGGCGGCGGGGAAAATGGAGTTAAGCGTCAGCGAAAGGGCGCTTGAGCTTTACGAGCCGAACGATTCGTGGCTGGCGGTTCAAAAGGATTTGCTGGATCAACAGATCATTGATACCCGGGGCCGAAAGGTGGTGCGTGTAAATGACGTCGATCTGACCCCGTTCCGCACCAATGGCAACGTGGAGCTGCGTCTGACGCAAGTCGACGTAGGGTTGCCGGGAGCGGTGCGGCGGCTGCTCCAGGGGGTGGTGCCTTACGCGGTGGTGCGCAAGCTGCAGAGCAAATTGCCGCAGAGTGCCATTCGCTGGGAGTTTGTGAACCTCGTCGAACCGGACCCCATGCGCCGCGTGAAGCTGCGCATCACGCACGAAAAGCTGGAGGACCTGCACCCGGCGGACCTTGCGGAAATCATGGAGGATCTGTCCGCGGCGGAGCGGCAGGGAATCATCGCGTCCCTGGACGAAGAGACAGCGGCGGCGGTGCTGGCAGAACTGGACGAGCGGCTCACCACGCAAATCGTGGAAAAACTGGATCCGGAGAAGGCGGCAGACATTCTGGAAGAGATGGCCCCGGACGCGGCTGCCGACCTTCTGGCGGACTTGTCCAAGGAAACATCCGACGAGCTCTTGGATGAGATGCCCGGGCAGGAAGCCGACGAGGTCCGCGAATTGCTGGAATTCGACCCCGCAACGGCCGGCGGCATGATGAACCCTCAATTCGCCTATATGGGCGAGGATTCCACGCGTGAGGAAGTTTTGGAGTGGATGCGCGGAGAGGAGTTGAATTATGACCAGCTGGACACGATCGTGCTGCTGGATCGTTTGGCACAGTTTTCGGGCACCGTTCCCGTCGCGCGGCTTCTTCTGGCGGCCCGGGACCAGCGCATGGCTGAGCTGAAGATGGAACCCCTGCTCAGCTTGCCTCCAGACGCGGACGAAAAAGAAGTCTTTGAGCTTTTCGACAAGTACAACCTGCGGATGTTAACGGTGGTGGACAAAGAGCACCAGCCGATTGGAGCCATCACGGTGGACGACGTGGTGTCGCGGCTGGTGAAGGGGTAGAAAGGATCGAGCGGATAGATGGACTGGAATGCTATAACCGCGAAGTTTGACCGCGTGAGGGCGGGCGACACGGATTTGCAGAAGAAGATCCGTGGACTGCGCCGGCGTCTGACGCTGCTTCTGGCCGTGGTGGGCCCGGGGCTGATTACGTCCAACGTGGACAACGACGCGGGAGGAATTTCCGTCTATACGCAAGCCGGAGCGCAATACGGCTACACGCTGCTCTGGTCGCTCATTCCTATGACGATTGCGCTGTACGTCACGGAAGAAATGTGCGCGCGGATGGGCGTGGTCACCGGGAAAGGGCTCTCCGACCTCATCCGCGAGGAGTTCGGATTCCGTTCGACTTTTTTTGTGATGATAACCGGTTTCTTTGTGGACCTGGCCAACGTGGTGGCGGAATTTGCCGGTGTCGCGGCATCCATGCAAATTTTTGGTGTCAGCAAGTACGTAGCGGTGCCGATCGCGGCGATCGTCGTATGGGGCCTGGTTATTCGAGGTACTTACCGCCAGGTGGAGGTTATTTTTCTATTCGCCTGCGTTCTGTATCTGTCCTACGTATTTTCCGCCATTCTCGCGAAGCCCGATTGGCTGATCGCCGCGAAACATACGGTGATTCCGAATCTTAATCTCAATTCAGGCTACCTACTTATGTTGACGGGGCTGGTCGGGACCACGATTGCCCCGTGGCAGTTTTTTTACCTTCAGGCGGGATTCGTGGAAAAGAAAGTGGGGCCGCGCCAATACCGGCAGGCGCGCGCTGACGTCCTCGTTGGCAGCATCAGTTGCATGCTGATCGTCTTCTTCATTATCGTTTGCACCGCGGCCACGCTCTACAAAAATGGCCACCGGGACATCACCGACGCCGCGCAGGCGGCCGCGGCGCTGATTCCGCTGGCGGGGAAAGGCGCGGGGATTCTATTCGCTTTTGGACTGCTCAACGCGTCGCTCTTTGCCGCTTCCATTTTGCCGCTGTCCACCGCCCACGTGATTTGCGAAGGGCTTGGCTTCGAAGCAGGGCTCGACCACAAATTCAAAGAGGCCCCCATTTTCTACTGGCTCTATACGATTTTGATCGTGGTTGGTGCGGGCGTGGTTCTGCTGCCCAATGCGCCGCTTTGGAAGATTCTGATCTTCTCGCAGGTGGGCAACGGGATTTGGCTTCCGGTGGTGGTGATTTTCATTCTGCTGCTCGTCAACCGGCGCGACCTGATGGGCGATTACGTCAACACGGTGACCTTCAACATCGTGGCGTGGGTGACGGCAATCGCGATGATCGCCCTGACGTTAGTTCTGACTTATACGGCGCTCTTCCAGCAAAGCGTGCCGCCGCCGCCCTGATGATAAACACGGCACCGGAAGTTGCGCCACCCCCAAAGCGTATGTTAACTTTGCGTCGTAAAGAAGTTTCCTTAGAAAGCCTGCATAGGCACCGTGTCCTATAGCAATACTCCCAAAACGCTGCACGTCGCCACACCCGGTTCGCTCGGCCCGGTAACGCCAGAAGAGGCGGGCCTGCTCGAAAAGCTGGACTTGACGCTGCTGCCAAGGCACGTCGCCGTGATCATGGACGGCAACGGGCGGTGGGCGCAGAAGCGGCACCTTCCGCGGATCGCGGGGCACCGTTCGGGGACGCAATCGGCGCGCACGACGATCGAAACGTGCGCGCGATTGAAAATCGAAGCGCTGACGCTTTATGCGTTTTCGGTTGAGAATTGGCGGCGGCCCAAGACCGAGATCGACTTCCTGATGGCCCTGCTGCGCGAATATCTCCGCAAGGAAATGCCCCTGATCCAGAAAAACAATATCCGGATGCGTTTCCTCGGGCGCATGGACGAACTCCCCGCCGGAGTGCAGAACGATGTGCGCGACGCCATGGAGAAAACCGCGGGGAACCAGGGCATGGTGCTGTGCGTGGCGCTGAATTATGGCGGGCGTGCGGAGATTGTCGATGCCATGAACGCAATTCTTTCCGAACGCAACGGCCACGGGACTTCGGACAAGGTCACCGAGGAGCAGCTCTCGCGGCACTTGTATACCGAGGGCCTGCCGGACCCCGATCTGCTGATCCGCACCAGCGGCGAGATGCGCGTGAGCAATTTTCTGCTCTGGCAGATCGCCTATGCGGAGATATTCGTGACTGAAACTCTCTGGCCGGACTTCAACCGCGCGCGGTTGCTGGAAGCTTTGCTGGAATTTCAAAAGCGCGAGCGCCGTTACGGCGGCATCCGCGAAGGCGAACCTTCCGAAGAAAAGCCGGCGCGTGCTGCCGGCAAATAATCGCGCGGACTGTTGGCTTGTGGCTATCCTGCCATGCCTCACCTCCTTGGAGAGTCGGAAGTTGTTCGTCTTAAGTTTTTAGTCAGAGAAGAAAAATCCAGGCAAAGATTGTTAACGGCGGCCGCTCCCGCGCAATGACGCGGTTTTCAGTTGTCAGTTTTAACGCGGGTCAAATCAAAAATAATTGGCGCAAAAGCGTCTGGGTTAGTTGGATGGGACTCCCGAAAATGGGCTAGACTCTTGGTAGGAGAATCAGAGAAATGGCTTCGAGCATTATTGTCAGCAATCCGGCGATCCTCAGCGGCGAACCGGTTTTTCGCGGAACGCGAGTTCCCTTTAAGTCTCTGACTGA
>Ga0209625_1000263_pt1 | contig 13383 bp, 10 predicted proteins | sample JacPin_JW_Ref_M2_FD_187960 | JGI IMG/M metagenome (GOLD analysis project Ga0209625, IMG submission 187960) | Forest soil microbial communities from Algoma, Ontario, Canada - Jack Pine, Ontario site 1_JW_Ref_M2 (SPAdes) (version 2) | ecosystem: Environmental > Terrestrial > Soil > Boreal...
GGGAAATTGTTCTGGCAGGGCTGCCTCATTGGATTGGTCGAGATTTCAGCATTGGTTGGCTTGATCGCCGCCTTTGGCGGGTATTCCTTTGGTGACATTGCGCTGCATGGCAAAGAGCTGATGCGTTGGGGAATATTGTGGGCTGTCTTCTTTGTGTTTGTGGGCTTGTTTGAAGAATTCACGTTTCGAGGATATACGCAATACACGCTCGCGGGGAGCATCGGCTTCTGGCCTGCAGCGGTTGTGCTTTCGTGCTCGTTTGGGGCTGTCCATTTGGGGAATCCCGGTGAAGGCTGGGTGGGGGCAGCGGGCGTCGTGACCATCGGGCTGATTTTCGCGTTTGCCTTGCGGCGTACCGGCAATCTCTGGCTGGTTGTGGGATGGCACGCGAGTTTTGATTTCGGCGAGACATTCCTTTACTCGGTGCCGAACAGCGGCCTCGTCTTCGAAGGACACCTGTCGAATGCATCCCTGCACGGCGCCAAATGGCTCACGGGCGGCACGGTGGGACCCGAAGGCAGTGTCTTCAGCTTTCTCACCATGGGGATTCTTGCCTTCGCCATTCATCTACTTTTTCCGGCGAAGAAACGTGAGCCCGCGCAGCCTTAAGAGAAACAGGCTAATTAGTGGACGAGTTCGGAGGCGAGCACCAGGCGGACCCCTCGCTCCTGCGCTTCTGGCAAAACTTCGCGCAGAGCCTGAAGCGTCGCGGGATGAGGATGGCCAATCGCCACGGCTTCGCCTTTTTCGCGCGCGCCGCGCAACGCCAGTTCGAGCTGTTTGCGGACCGCGACCACTTCGGCCACGTCGTCCAGGAAAGGGACGTTGCGGAAGGCGGAGCGCACTCCAAAATCCTGCGCCGTATCATAAGCCACTGTAGCGGCGGTGGTGCGGCTGTCAACGTAAAAGAGATTACGGTCGCGCAACACGGGCATCAGCTCGTCCATCAACGCAGCGTCGGCAGTCGCCTGCGATCCCTGATGATTGTTGACGCCAGTGGCGTCCGGAACATTTTGCAGAAATTGATCAAGCAGCGCCGCAACTTCGGGCGCCGGCATGCCCGGGTGCAACTCCTGCGCCTCGGGTGTTTCGTTCGCGACCGATTGCATCGGCAGATGCAGCATTACCTGGAATCCACGGCGATGCGCTTCCTTGGCGATGTCCACCGAATGCTCGTGATTGGGTAAGACGGAAACGGTGAGGGGATAACCCAGAGCGAAGACGGCGTCGGCAGCAGCGCGGTCGCTGCCGAGATCGTCGATGATGATCGCGAGCCGCGCGTCGGGGACTTTTCCGGTGAAATTCTTCGCCCCTCCAATGGAGCCGGGTGTGGCACGCGTCACGATTTCTATTTCGAGTGCCGGCACGCCTGAATGCCGAAGCTTGAAGTGAAGCAGATCTCCGGTTTGGGTGGGTGGATCTTGTGTCAGATGATTTCGGGTCGCGACGGCACCGAGGCTTTGAAGAAGCCTGGCGATTGCGGCGCGGTGCGTATCTGCCGAGGAATCATTCTTCAACACGATACGCAGGTAATCCGTGTTTCCGGGTTGCTGGCCGGAAGCGTCTTGCCGGAGTTTAATGGGGGTCCCGGCAGGCACCGCGGCAGAAGCCGCAGCCGCCAGCTCGCGCGTGATTTTGTGAACTTGCGCGGGAGTGAGGCGTTTCTCTTCGTTTTTCTTGCAGCCACAGGAGAGCACTGCGAGAAGGAAGCAAATTCCCAGGCACGGGAAACTTGTTGAATAGTTTAGATTGATTCGAAAGCAATGCGGGTTTGCTCGAACCGAGTCAGGCGGCCGGGCCACGGAAAACTAGGCAGCCTTTTTCACGGGGGCCTTTAGCAGGTCAAGAGCTCGGTGAAAGATGGGGTCTTCCGGAGAAAGAGGGCGCGGTCCGAGCCCGGGTTCCTTCTGCGTTTCTGGTGCCGGCGCTGCATCTTCATCCGTCGAATCCGAATCATCTTCCGGGACGGCATGCACCACTTCCGTGGGGACGACGCCTTCTTCCATGATCGACTTGCCGCCGGGATTGTAATAGTTCGCCACCGTGAGGATCAGTGCGGCGCCATCATCCAGGGAAATGAGCTTCTGCTCGGAGGCGAGGCCAAAAGTGCGCTCTCCAACGACATTCCCGCGATGGTTCGCAGCGATGGCAGAGGCCAGAACTTCCGCGGCCCCCGACGTCGTGGCGTCGATCAAAACGGAGACGGGACTCTTCCAAATGACCTGTTTTGGCTCCGCTGAAAAAACCTGTGCCGAGACTGTCTGGCCGCGCAGCGTTGTCAGAATGCCAGAAGGAACGAAAAGGCGAGCGGTCGAAATCGCCTCGGAGACCTGTCCGCGGCCGCATTCCCGCACGTCCAGTATGACCTTGCGAATGCCCTGTTTTTCCGCGTCGAGGAGACGATTGCGAATTTCATCCGCGCGGCCAGCATCGAGCGAAGGGATGCGCAGCACCAGAATGTCGGCATCCACCTTCTGGGCGATGATCTTCGGCGTAGCCAGCTTCTCGCGAACGAGATCGACTTCTTCGGGCGTGGCCTTACCGCGCCGGATCACCCCAACTTTGATGGCTGTCCCCGGCTGGCCACTCAGAAGACTCATGGCCTGGCCTACGGACATGTCGCGGGTGGTGAATCCGCTGATGGACTCGAAAATGTCGCCGCTGCGAATTCCCGCCTTGGTGCCCGGAGCATCCGGCAGCACGGAGAGAACGATAATGTAACCGTAGCGCTTGCTGAGCGTCAGCCCGGTCTCCGCGGTGCCGGCATTCGCGAGTTTCTTTTTGTATTCGTCGTATTCGCGTGGCGTGAGGTAGCTGGACTGGGCGTCGAGGGATTCCAGCATCCCGTGCAGGGAACCGGCGGTCACCGTCCGCATGTTCGGATCGTCGACGTAATCCTGCTGGACTTTCTGCAGAACCTCACCGTACACGGTGAGCGACTTGTAGGCTTTGTCGTCCGTCGTGCGGCCCAGGACGTGTCCTATGCCGGCGTAACAAAAGATGGCTACCGATACGCAAAGAATCCCGATGCGAGACGCTCGATTCATGCCTCACCCTTCCACACAAAATACAAATTCCAATTATACCACCGTAAGGGATTGGGACGGGGCGCGAATCTAAAGGGTAGCCCGCGCGGGGGGATCAGGGCTGAACAATTTCGCAGATGAGACACGTCGAAGACCAGAAATGTTGCGAAAATACCACATCAGTCGATTCCGGGGCTCCATTGTTTCTTATAAGTCATTGATAACAAAGCACAAATTTGAGAGGAGTTGGCGAACAATATGCTATTATGGAATGCGGGGAATGTTTCAAACTACCATCGCCAAAGAGTCACTCGCCGAAGGTGTGGGCCTCCATACCGGCGTGTACGGTCACGTCCGCCTGATGCCCGCACCGGCCGAAACAGGCATCGTGTTTCGCCGCGTTGACTTGGATAATTTCCCCATCGAAGCGCAGGGGCACAACGTGGCTCGCGTCAGTTACGCCACGAGCCTCATGAAACAAGGCGTTTTGCTCTCCACCACCGAGCATTTGCTGGCCGCCATCTATTCTTGCGGCATCGACAACATTTACATCGACATTGACTCCATCGAAGTGCCCATTCTCGACGGCTCGGCAGAGCCCTTTATGCAGATGCTGGAGCATTCCGGCGTTCGCAAACTGCGCAGGAAGCGGCGCTATATGAAAATACTGAAGCCGCTGGAGGTCATCGAAGGGGACCGCCGGATCGGCATCTATCCTGCCGACGAGTTTCGCGTGCGCTGCTACGTGGATTTTCCACACCCCCTGGTAGGCCAACAGGAAGTGGAGATGTTGGTGGGGCCGGATACTTTCCGTTACCTTCTGGCGCGTGCGAGAACTTTCTGCTTCCAACGCGACATCGAGCCGCTCAAGGCCATGGGACTCATTCGCGGTGGCTCGCTCGAGAACGCCATCGTTCTCACCGACGACGGCGTGATGAACGGGCCATTGCGCTTCCCCGACGAGTTTGGACGGCACAAGGCACTGGATCTGATTGGCGACCTGGCGCTGGCGGGCTTGCCGCTTTTGGCGCGCGTCGAGGCCCACAAAGCCGGCCACGCCCTGCATACCCAACTCGTCAGCCGCCTCTTGGCCGATCCATCGCTCTGGACCATCACCACCGGCGAAGCCGTCCGCTCCGAAAGTGATACCTACCTGACTGCCCTTTCACCTGCCCCGGCCACTGATTAACGATTCGCCGCGTCGTAAACAACCCTCCGGTTGCGAAATAGCCGCTGCTCCCGCAGAATGGGCTCAAAACCATGTCCAACAACGATCTAGCTATAGTGATTCTGGCCGCTGGCAAAGGCACGCGGTTAAAGTCGAGCCTGGCCAAGGTGCTGCATCGCGCCGGCGGGCGCACCCTCGTGGAACAAATTGTGCGTTCCTGCGAGCCGCTGAAGGCACGCGAGACGGTGGTCGTCGTGGGCCACCAGGCGGAAGAGGTCGCGGCGCTGGTCGAGCCGCTCGCGGCGCTTACTGTGCTGCAGCAGCCACAAAATGGCACCGGCCACGCGATGCAAACCGCGAAGCGCGCGCTGGGCCGCGCAAAGTTTGCTGTTGTGCTCCCGGGCGACGCACCCCTCGTGCGCACCGATACCTTGAAGGCGCTGATTGCCGCGCATCACAATGGAAATGCGGCGGCAACAGTTCTCTCGGCGGTGCTCGCCGACCCTTCCGGCTACGGCCGGGTTGTGCGCAAATCCGAAACGGCTGTCTCCGCGATTGTGGAAGAATCTCAGCTCACCGACGAGCAGCGCGAGATCAACGAAATCAATTCGGCGATTTATTGCTTTACCTTGGAGAAACTCTGGCCCGCGCTGGCACAGGTGAAGCCGAACAACAAGCATCGCGAGTTGTATTTGACCGACGCCATCGCCGTTCTAAACGCCAAGGGCGAGACCGTGCTGGCGCAAGTGGCCGCCGATTCGCGCGAAGTGCTGGGATGCAATACGCGTGCGGATTTGGCCGAAGTCGACCGCGTATTCCGGGAGCGGAAACGCAACACGCTCATGGACGATGGCGTCACGATCCAGTTACCGGAGACGGTGCTGATCGATCCGGACGTGACCGCAGGCGAAGATACCATCATCGAATCCGGCGTGCAGTTGCTGGGCAAAACGAAAATTGGCGCGCGCTGCACCATTGGAACGGGAAGCGTACTGACCGACGCAACCCTCGGCGACGACGTGACTGTCGAACCGTATTGCGTCGTAGCGCAGAGCCGCCTCGATGATCGCGTCATCATTGGCCCCTTCGCGCGATTGCGGCCGGACAATCACTTGAAGGCCGGTGCGCGCATCGGCAATTTTGTCGAACTTAAAAAAAGCACCATCGGCGAAGGCACCAAAGCCATGCACCTTTCGTATCTGGGCGATGCGAAGATCGGAGCAAAGAGCAACATCGGCGCGGGCACGATTACCTGCAATTACGACGGCTTCCACAAGTATCCGACGTCAATCGGGAACAAAGTTTTTATCGGCAGTGACTCCGCACTGGTGGCGCCCGTGCGGATTGGTGACGGCGCTTACGTCGCCGCCGGTTCGACAATCACGGAAAACGTGCCTTCAGACGGATTAGGGATTGCCCGTGGCCGCCAGGTCAACAAACCCGGCTGGGCTGCGAAGAAACGCCGTGAATTGGCAGCCGCGGAGAAACCAAAGAAGAGGGCGAAGAAATCGAAGCGGCGCAAAACAACCAAGAAGCGTAAGTAGCGTATTTCTCTTCTCTGCGATTTCTCCGCGCTCTCTGCGTCTCTGCGTTATCTTTGTTTCTTGTTTATCCTCATCCAGGCCGAACTCTCGCGTGTGTGCTAAAATAAAAGTTCCCGCAATGCCACTGGGAGCCGCCACAGCATGAAATTTGGAGTCGTCGTTTTCCCCGGGTCCAATTGCGACCACGACGCTTTTTACGCCATCGGCAACGTCCTGGAGAAGCCCGTCGAATTCATCTGGCACCAATCTGAAAATCTTGCGAACTGCGATGCCGTGATCCTGCCCGGCGGTTTTGCCTTCGGCGATTACCTGCGCACCGGCGCCATCGCGCGATTTTCGCCCGTGATGAAGTCCGTCGAAAAATTCGCCAAGGGCGGCGGCGTGGTTCTGGGCATCTGCAACGGCTTCCAGATTCTCTGCGAAGCCGGCCTCCTCCCCGGCGCCATGATGCGCAATTCAGGTCTGCGCTATATTTGCCGCCACGTGAACATTCGCATCGAGCAAACGAACACACCGTTTACGTCTGCCGCGCAAAAGGGTCAAGTCCTGAAAATGCCCATCGCGCACAACGACGGGAATTACACCTGTGACGATGCTACGCTCGCCGAACTCGAAAAGAACCGCCAGGTGATTTTCCGCTACACAACTCCCGGCGGTTCCGACGACAACGCCGGTAATCCCAACGGATCGATGGCCAATATCGCTGGAGTCTGCAACCGCGAGCGCAACGTCGCCGGACTCATGCCCCATCCCGAACGCGCCGTGGAACCAGCCCTCGGCTCCAGCGACGGCCTGGTCATTTTCCAATCCATGGTAGAAGCGCTCGTCGGCACCGCGAAGGCAACAGCATGATCCGTAGCGCCCCGACTCTGGTCGGAGCGAATTTCGTTCGTGAAGTGGCACGATTACCGTGCCCCTACGGTCTACAATTCTTCTCGCAGAATTGAAATATGGCCACCGCTAGCACCGAAATCAGAGTAACGCCGGAAATCGCCGCCGAACACGGCCTCTCCGCCGAAGAATACGCCCGCGTGAAGCAAATCCTCGGCCGCGAGCCGAACATCACTGAGCTAGGCATCTTCAGCGTGATGTGGAGCGAGCACTGCTCCTACAAATCGAGCAAAGTTCATCTGAAGCGCCTGCCCACGCGCGGCAAGCTCGTCGTACAAGGCCCCGGCGAAAACGCCGGCGTCGTTGACATCGGCGACGGCCTCGTCGCTGCTTTCAAAATCGAATCGCACAACCATCCCAGTTACGTCGAGCCCTTCCAGGGCGCAACGACCGGCGTCGGCGGCATTTTGCGAGACATTTTCACCATGGGTGCGCGCCCCATCGCCGTCTTGGATTCGTTGCGATTCGGCGAGATCACTGCAAGCAAGTACAGCAATGAAGAGGACGCTGCGAAAAATCGCCGCATCCTCGACGGCGTAATTCGCGGAATCGGAAGTTACGGAAATTGTTTCGGCGTCCCGACAATTGGCGGCGAAGTCGGTTTCGAGCCTTGCTATTCGCAGAATCCGCTCGTCAACGCTCTCGCGCTCGGCATCGCCAAAAAAGAAGAAATTTTTCTTGCCAAAGCCAAAGGCATCGGCAATCCCGTGATCTACGTTGGCGCGAAAACAGGGCGCGACGGCATCCACGGTGCCTCCCTCCTCGCCTCCGCGGAATTCACTGAAGAATCGAAGCAGAAGCGCCCGAACGTGCAAGTCGGCGACCCGTTCATGGAGAAGCTGCTGCTCGAAGCCTGCCTCGAAGCCATGCAGACCGGCGCGGTCGTGGCGATTCAGGACATGGGCGCCGCCGGCCTCACCTGTTCCACCATGGAAATGGCCTCGCGCGGCGGCACCGGCATCGAGATCGACCTCGCCAAAGTTCCCCAGCGCGAGACCGGCATGACCCCGTACGAAATCATGCTAAGCGAGTCCCAGGAGCGCATGCTGTTAGTGGCCGAGAGGGGCCGCGAGCACGAAGTCCTCGCCGTCTTCAAGAAGTGGGGCCTCGATGCCGTCGTCGTCGGCCAGGTTACCGAAGGCGGCATCGCCCGTATCAGCGACAACGGCCGCGTCGCCGCGGAGATTCCCGCGCATCCCTTGGCAGAAGAAGGTCCGGTGTACCGGCGGCCCATTGCCGTGCCTGCGCCGAGGAAAGAGACCGCCGCGGATTGGTTTGCATTCGCTGCCGAAGGCACGAACCTCACTCAGAATTTTGTGAAGTTGCTAGCATCGCCCGCAATTGCCTCGAAACGCTGGATCACCGAGCAGTACGACACTAGCGTGCGCACAAATACTCTGGCCGGCCCCGGCGCGAGCGATGCCGCCGTGGTGCGCATCAAGGATCCGAAGACCGGCGCCGTGAAGCGCGCTCTCGCGCTCTCCACCGACGGCAACGGCCGCTGGTGCCACCTCAATCCGCGGGTTGGCGCCATGCACGCCGTCGCGGAAGCCGCCCGCAACGTGGCCGCGAGCGGCGCCCGCCCCATCGCCGCCACGAATTGCCTCAATTTCGGCAGCCCGGAAAAGCCCGAAGTGATGTGGCAATTCAGCGAAGCCATCGACGGCCTCGCCGAAGCCTGCACCGCCCTCGGCACGCCCATCACCGGCGGCAACGTCAGCTTCTACAACGAAACTCTCGGCAAATCCATCTACCCCACGCCCGTCATCGGCGTCCTTGGCATCCTCGACGACGCCTCCCGCGTCCTGAAAATCGCCTTCCGCGAAGAAGGCGACCTCATCGTCCTCTTGGATGGCTCTCGCAATCCCGTCATTTCGAGCGCAGGCAGAAATCTCTCTTCTTCCGCCGCGCTCGCCCAAGAATTCTCCAGTTCCGAATACTCCAAAAATATCGTCGCCATCGTCGCCGGTGAACCGCCCGCCATCGACCTAGCCGCCGAAAAACGCCTCCAGGACTGCCTAGTCGCTCTGGCCGCCGAAGGCTCTCTGCAATCCGCGCACGACATTTCCGACGGCGGCCTCGCCGTCACCCTCGCGGAATCCTGCTTCGCCCACATGGCGGACCAACCCAACGCTTGTCATCCCGAATCCCCGCGCCTTTTGCGGGGTGAGGGATCTGCTTTTTCTTGCCTCGGCGCGATCGCCAATCTGGCCGACGCCTCGATCCCGTCCGAATTCGCCCTCTTCAACGAACGCGGTGCCCGTTCCGTTGTCTCCGTCACCCCATCAAAACTTGCCGCCGTTCTCGATACTGCGAGACAATATAAGGTGGCGGCGCACCAGATCGGCCAGGTCACCCGCGGCGATGCTTTCCGCATCGAATACAAGGGGCGCGCGATGATCGATAGTTCCTTTGAAACGCTACGCGACGCCTGGGCCCATTCGCTCGAACGCGCGCTAACCACAAAATGACCCAAAAATTCGCTTTCGCCGACGATCACTTCCACGACGAATGTGGCGTCTTCGGCGTTTTCGGACACCCCGAGGCCGCGAACCTCGTCTATCTCGGCCTCTATGCGCTTCAGCATCGCGGGCAGGAATCCGCCGGCATCGTCTCGAGCGATGGCAAAGAGTTGTATGTGCACCGCGCCATGGGCGAAGTCGAAGAAATTTTCCAACCGGGCGTGCTCGCACAACTCCCAGGAAGCCTCGCCATCGGCCACACGCGCTACTCCACCGCTGGCGACAAGGCCCTGCTCAACGCCCAGCCCATCATGATCGATTGCAACAAGGGCAAGATCGCCCTCGGACACAACGGCAACCTTACCAACGCCGCCGAGTGGCGCCGCAAGCTCGAGCATCGCGGCTCGATTTTCCAGACCAATAGCGACACTGAAGTCATCGTCCATCTCATCGCCCGCTCGCAAGCGCGCAATCTTTCCGGCGCGCTGGGCGATGCCCTCAATCAGGTCGAAGGCGCATATTCCCTGCTCGTGCTCACGCAGGATGAATTGTATGCGGTGCGCGACCCGCGCGGCTTCCGCCCGCTGGTGCTGGGCAAATTAACCACGCCCGGCGGCTTCGTTTCCTGGCTCGTGGCATCCGAAACCTGCGCGTTCGACCTGCTCAACGCGCAATACGTCCGCGAGATCGAACCCGGCGAGATGGTGCGCATCTCGAAATCAGGCATCGAGTCCGTTCACTTCGCCCCAGAAAAGCCGCTTCAGCAATGCATCTTCGAGCACGTCTATTTCTCCCGCCCGGACAGCATTATCTTCGGCCGCTCCGTAAACGAAAGCCGCGAGATGCTCGGCCGCCTCCTTGCGCGCGAGCATCCGGTGGATGCGGACATCGTCGTCCCCGTGCCGGATTCCGGCGTACCGGCCGCGGTAGGCTATGCGCTCGAATCAAGAATTCCCTTCCGCATGGGCCTGATCCGCAATCACTACATCGGACGTACATTCATCGAGCCGTCGCAAGCCATCCGTAATTTCGGTGTGAAGCTCAAGCTCAATCCCATCCGCGGCTTGATTGAAGGCCAGCGCGTGATACTCGTCGATGATTCCATCGTCCGCGGCACTACCAGCCGCAAAATTGTCCGCATGGTCCGCGAAGTCGGCGCAAAAGAAGTCCACGTGCGCATCAGTTGTCCTCCGACGATTTCCCCCTGCTACTACGGCGTGGACACGCCCACGCGCGAAGAATTGATCGCCTCCTCAAACTCTCCAGAAGAAATCTGTAAGTTCCTCGGCGCCGATTCGCTCGGCTACGTTTCCCTCCCGGCGCTGCGCCGGGCGGTGAGTGATACCGAGGGCAAGTTCTGTACGTCTTGTTATACGGGCGTCTATCCGACGGATCTGGTGCAGCTCGAGGTACGCGAAAATGCTCTCAACGGCAAGTCCGGCGAAGCTACTCCTGGTAACGGCAGTGAACCCGCGGCCGCAGAGCGGCCGGTGGTGGTGGAACGTGAAAGCTGACAAAAATAAAAAGCAGGAAGAATCAAACGTGCCCGTGCAGACAAAAATTCAGCGCGAGATCATCGCGTGGTTCTGGGTCGGCCTCGCCTTTCTGCTCATCAACGGCACGATCGGCCAGGCGCGCGTCATTCCCTCCGGCTCGATGGAGAACACGCTGCTCATCGGCGATCACCTCATCATGAGCCGCATCGGCTACGATGCGGGCGTGCCCTTCACCAACTGGCACGTGCCCCTCTGGCGCAATCCCAAGCGCCAGCAAGTGATCATCTTCAAGCCGCCGTTTGCGCCGGACACGCCGGACTACGTGAAGCGGGTCATCGGCCTGCCCGGTGACACCATCGACATTCACGATGGCGCCGTGTGGGTCAACAGCCAAAAACTCGTTGAAAAATACACCAGTGGCGCCAGCGAGCCCTACGAGCTGCGCACGCCGTACAAGGTTCCGGCGGACTGTTATTTCGTCATGGGAGACAATCGCGGAAATTCCTACGACAGCCGCTTCTGGGGCTGCGTCCCGCGAAAGGACATCATCGGAACGCCCGTCATGATTTACATGTCGCTGAATGTTTCGCCGGAGGCTTGGGAGCCGGGACAGATTCGCGAGCGTTTTTTCGCTTACGCAAACGCCCTGCTGCATCCCGGCATCGTTCGCTGGAAGCGAATCTTCCGGACCTTTTAGCTGTTGCGCGGAATCGCCGGGCTTTGCAGCGGGCGCCGCGACCCACCAGGCGCTCCAGTGATTTCCCAATCTTTTACCATGCGTGCGAATGCGCACCCGCAGCAAAAACGGAAACGGACAGCTCTCTCATGAAATACGCCGATGCCGGAGTCAACATCGCCGTCGCCGAGGACGCCAAGCAGAGGATCCGGCACCACGCCAGCCGTACGTTCACTCCCGGTGTGCTCGGCGGCATCGGCAGCTTCGGGGCGCTCTTCGCGCTCGACCGCAAAAAGTGGAAAGAGCCCGTGCTGGTCTCCAGCGCGGACGGCGTGGGCACAAAGCTCAAGGTCGCCATGGCTATGCGCGTGCACTCCACGGTCGGCGGCGACCTCGTGAATCACTGCATCAATGACATTCTCGTGCAGGGCGCGGAGCCGCTCTTTTTCCTCGACTATCTCGCCATGGGCAGGCTCGACCCGCAGGTCGTCGAGCAGCTCGTCGAAGGCATGAGCCGCTCCTGCCGCAAAGCCGGCTGCGCCCTCATCGGCGGCGAAACCGCGGAGATGCCCGGATTTTATCCGCCCGGCGAATACGATCTTGCAGGCTTCATCGTCGGCGTTGTCGAGCGCAAAAATCTTCTCACCGGCAAGAGCGTCCAGCCCGGTGACACTTTGATCGCGCTGCCTTCAGCCGGCCTGCACACCAACGGTTATTCGCTCGCGCGCAAATTGGTCTTTGAAGTTGCTAGGCTGAAGCCGGATACCTACGTCGCCGAAGTCGGAAATAAAATCGGCGCGGAGTTGCTGAAGCCTCACCTGTGCTATGCGCCCGCGCTGAAAAACATAATCGCGCGCGGCTGGGTTTCCGCCCTCGCGCACATCACCGGTGGCGGCATCCCGGGAAATTTACCGCGCGTGCTGCCCAGCGGCGTGAAAGCGGAAATTGATCTGGCATCCTGGCCCGTGCCGTCCATTTTCAAGTATCTCGGCAAGCTCGGCAAAATCGATACCGACGAGATGCTTCAGTCCTTCAACATGGGCGTCGGCATGATCCTCATCGTCCCGCCGAAAAACGTTCGCTCCGTCGAAGCCGCCCTCAAGAAACGCCGCGAGAAATTCTTCCTCATCGGCCGTATCGAGCGCGGCGAATCCGGCAAATCCCGCGTCTCCTACGCGGGCTCCCTCAATCTTTGACCCCCAGCCTATGGCCCCGTTTAGGGTTGAGGTATGAGTGCGATGGGCCTAGCATAGAACCTGTCCGCGGAGTATGACGGGTGTTTCGGTGGGTCCCTGCTCACTGGTAGAACTGCCGGACGTCCAACGTCACAAAGATCCCCCCAGCGAACCTTGAGTAGGAGGTAGGCCATGAATTCCTCGCAAATAACCCTCGATCTTTTGGCTGCCCGCGTGCAGAAACTTGAAACTTCGATTCAGCGTTGGAAGTTCGTAAGTGCAGTGCTCCTGCTCTCCGGGGTACCGATTTTTTTGATGGGCGCGAAGCCCGCCGACCGCCTTGAGCCCAACGTCATTCGCGCTGGCTCGTTCGAAGCGCAGGAGTTTATCCTGAAGGATGAGACTGGCCACGTTTATGCGCGCCTGAACCTAAAGCCATCGCTCCCGAAAGTAACCCAGAAGGGACGCAGCTACATGTTCCCGAGTGACACTTTTCCGGGAGGCGAGGCTGCTCTTCAGTTCTACGATGAAAAAGGCGATGTCCTCTGGACCGCACCTTCGATGGGCAGAGCACAATTTTTGCCTGCAAAATAAGCCGCGGACTGGAGTTATGCTGAACTCTTTCGAGCGATCTTAATTTGGACGAATCGAGTAGCCTCTTTCCGCAGGCGTCCAAAAAGGTTGTTTCGTCGCTACGAATTCGATCGGGACGCCTTTCACAAACGTCTTCAGCCATCTTGCGCACTCTTCCATCCCAGCCTGCTCGGACGGCACGTGCCCGATGACGATCAATCCCTTCTTTCTTCCCTCTGTCGCTGCGTCGGCCGCATACTCCACCGTTTCCCATTCGCGCGTTTCGCCAACCAGCAGCACCTCAACGTTTTCCATTTCCAGCGCATGCGTCTCCCGTTCGAATCCTGCCGCTCCCGGGCTCAACGCCAGCCT
>Ga0209625_1000264_pt1 | contig 13383 bp, 11 predicted proteins | sample JacPin_JW_Ref_M2_FD_187960 | JGI IMG/M metagenome (GOLD analysis project Ga0209625, IMG submission 187960) | Forest soil microbial communities from Algoma, Ontario, Canada - Jack Pine, Ontario site 1_JW_Ref_M2 (SPAdes) (version 2) | ecosystem: Environmental > Terrestrial > Soil > Boreal...
CTACAAAAATCTCGCCTACCTACTGCTCAAAACGCAGCGCATGGCGGTCACAAAAACAGAATTTATCGTTCTTCAGAAAGCGGCTTAAAATGCAGGCCCTGTCGAATTCTTGTGCAGAGCCGGATATCTTGACCCCCGCGCGCAGATCAGTTTGTCTCTGTGATATCAACTGCAGCACCACTGCAGGTGCCAGCGGCAGTAAGAGTGCCAGTTTCCACGCTAGAGAGGCTGACCGTGACCCGATACTGTTTTCCATGGTGAGCTCAATCGCAAGGCTTAGAATGGCGCAGAACTCAGACGGCCCGAAATGATCGGGCCGTCAGGTGGGCCTACCTCAATGTTTTTGCGTTGCCGACGAGGATGGGCGTGTTGGCTGCCCAAGTCATACTCACTTCTCGCGTCAACTACAAGCGCCTCGCTTCGTCCGCATCTTCCGCCAGGTCCGTCAAGTACGCGAAGAATGCCCTCGATTGACCCAGGAATAGGTTACTGCTAGAGAGGAATTTGAGAGCACCCATAGCGGCGCCTTTCGTCTCAGTTGGACGGATAATCGAACAGGGCGGAAAATGCCTGCTAAGAAATATTGTGGGCTCAGGCATAATCAGATTCGTTTGGAAATCTTCACCCCCTAAAGGCGGAGCGTTCAGGTTTGGAAATACGACGTCACCGTCGGTTAATGGCGGTGCATTACCGGCCTTATCCTGCCACGTCTGAAAGTGCATGACCTCAGTGCCGCCTATGCTGAGAAGAATGCGTAAGACTTCCGGGCTGGTTACGCGTTGCGCCAGTGACGCATACAGACTTGTTCCACCCTGCTCGATAGTAGCGAAATGAAAACCGGCCGTGTTAGCGATGGCTTGAAGATGATTCGCGTCGCTCGTGTCAGCATCCGATCTAGGTATCGCAGGATGTTGGCCGGTGGCTATTGTTGGAATCGCTTGAGGGAAACTGTCGCCGAAATCTGGATTTTTTGTGCGACTGCGATAGCGGGTGTACCAGGTGGTGTCTACAGAAAGCTGCATCAGGTTTGTTAGCCGTCCGATCTGCTGCGCGCCCGTAGCCTGGCTGCTCGGCAGAACGCGGAAGTGATCCAGATTCACAGTATCTGCGCCCTTGGAAGCCAGGTAGGCGTTAATGAATTGTTCGTGTGTTAATTCATCCTCAGTATTGTCGTGAATATATTGGTCCATATCTCCATCGAGTACCTTGATAGCAGCAGTGTAAGCGGGATTTCCGGAGCCGCCAGGCACCTCTTTATCCTGGATCCCTCCCAACTCGTTATATTGTTGCCATAAGTCGGTTTCCAATATTTCTGCTGCGGCCAGAAATCGAAGAATTGATGCGTCACCTGCATCCAGGTGACCGTGTCTTTCCTCGGCTAATGCGGGGTTGCCATTGACAAAAAGGCCCGCGCCAACAGTCGCTGCACCAGCTGCCGCTATTCCTTTCTTTAGAAAACTTCTCCGGCCGGCTCCGTTTTTGATGACCCCCTCGATTCTCTCCATTTTCTTTCTCCTTTGTGAGGTACGTGCCCGGCAGACAGTTCTGCCGGGTCATTTCTGACTTGGGTACGTTGACTTGATCTTGGCGACGAAGGAGTTGCCCGGATTTGTGTCAAGGCTCCAAGCTAGGCCCGGGCTGGTCAAATGCGCTCGCAAGATAACCGGACACGCGCCGCGCATATGTCATGACCTTGTCAAATTTGTGTCGAATTTCAGTCGGGCACGAGACTCGCTCCTCTTTGGAGCGATAGTGGCCGCGGTTTCGATTTCCTACTTGGCAAATTCCACTTGCAAATCGCTTGCAACATAGGAACACTTGTACTTGCAACTTAATTGCAACACGGGAAACGTGCCGATGCACCGGAGGACTTAGGGTGAACTTTTCTGACTTTCGAAGATGGTCTTTCGCATGGCTCCTGGTCCTGGGCTTGTTGTTCGCTATCAGGCCCTCAAGGGCTCAGGAGAATCCGTACATCGTTGTTTACGATCACAACTTGGAGGAGCCTGGGAATTTGGAGATTGAATATTTTTCTACCGTTGGAACGCAACGTGGGGGACCAAACTATCACGCTTACTGGATGGAATTCGAGTATGGAGTAACCGCCTGGTGGACTTCAGAACTTTATCTAAGCGGGCAGAGTACATTTGACGACAGTTCAGTGTTTACAGGAGTGCGCTGGGAGAATCGCTTTCGGCCTTTTAAACATGAACATTTCATCAATCCGGTGTTGTATGCGGAATTTGAAAATATTAATGGTGCCGACAAAATCATGAAGGAGGTGGAAGGCCACGACGTGGAGTCTGACTTCCTGACGCCGAACGAAGAGAGCAGGAAAGAGCAGAAGCACGAATTGGAACTCAAACTAATTCTGTCCACAAATTACAAGGGTTGGAACTTCGCGCAAAATACCATCGCGGCCAAGAACCTGATCAACGAGCCGTGGGAGTTTGGGTACGCATTGGGCGCAAGTCGTCCATTGGCGTTGAAGGCTTCCTCACACAAATGTACCTTTTGCCGCCAGAACTTTATCGTCGGAGTTGAGATGTACGGTGGCTTGGGAGACCGCTATAGCTTCGGACTGAGAAACACATCTCACTACCTCGGCTCAGGAGTTGCGTGGAACTTACCGCAGGGTTGGACGATTCGAGTTGAGCCGACCTTCGGGCTGAATGGCTTCAGTCACCAGTTCTTGATGCGATGCGGACTATCGTACGAAATTCCAGGGTTTGCGCGAAAGGTAGAAGAAGTATTCACCGGGAGACATGAATGAAGTCACGATCTTTGGGAGGGCTCCTTTTTTTGTTAACAGCCACCGGCTGGCCGGCTGATGGAACCAAAAACTGGGATTATACGGAGCTGCAGAAGGCTCCTGAAAAGCAGAAGGCCAAATTGAACCCTATGCAGAATGATCCAGACGCCTCAGCCGCCGGGGCAATTCTATTTGAGAACCACTGTGAAGAGTGTCATGGGGCGAATGCCGAAGGGACAAGGAAGGGGCCCAGCCTGTGTGTTAAAGAAGTACGAGACGCTACCCCTGGAGCGATTTTCTGGATTTTGACTAACGGTGTGGTCAGAAAAAAGATGCCAGTGTGGTCGAAGTTGCCGGAGCAACAAAGATGGCAACTGGTCAGCTATATCAAATCACTATCCGGTGTTGATTCCAAAAAATAGGTGGAGGCTGTGTGTCTCGCAGAACTTTCATGGTCGTAAGAGATCAGATCTCATGGTGCGCCAACTCAGTATTTTCACCTTGCCTAAGGGACCATAGCGTCATCCAAAATGCCAGTGACTCCTTCGTGCACACCAGGCTTATTGCCACTATGGCTAACATTGACCTCATGAATAGGTGTACCGCGAACCCGCTGCGGCCCAACATAATCGCGAGCGAAGAACCAGCTACGCCACCCCCAACCATTAACACGTCACACACGTCCTGGTGCCCCCCGGCCCAGCAAGCTGAATCAGCTGAAATAAGGATACCCTTTCGAAAGCTATCAACATCCCATGCCGTATCTGAAAGCTGTTAATTCATTGTCAAATGTTTGTCGCAAGGCCAGAACTTACAGTCTACGAAACCTATGATCGTCAGTTCGGATACGCGAATTTGTGACTAAGACATCTTCGAGTTATGTCAGAGTCTAAGAGACGCACCACACAATTCCGGCTCTGGATGATTCTCGTTTCTTTGACCTTAGCCGTCGCAGTCCTTGTTACAGTCGCGGTTGGAATTCAGTATCAAAATGACGCCGGATCCTGCCCGCTCAAATGGTATATCTGAGCGCCGCGGTAATGCGCGAACACGGCTCCCTGCCTAATCCGATAGTCGTTTCAAAATTCCACAAAATTCTAAAAATTGACATAACCTTTGTTATAGTTCTAACATCCTAGAGAAATGAATATTAAAAAACGGCCAGGCATGGCATGGCTGCTGCTGGCGTTTACGCTGCCTACGAAGCGGGCTAGTCAGCGGGTGGAGGTTTGGCGAAAACTGCAACGCTACGGAACCGTCCCGCTGGGTAATTCCGGATATTTATTGCCCAACACTCCGGTAAATGAAGAACGCTTTCAGTGGCTGGGCTCGTCAGTTCGCAAATATGGGGGCGACGCTTCGATTGTTCACGTTCAAAGGATCGACAATATCTCGACTCCCCAATTGATCGGTCGTTTTGCCGAGGCCCGTGCGCGGGACTACCAGGAGTTGATTGCGCAACTGCAAGATTTTTCTGCGATGCCTCGAGCGGATCGGGGCGCAGGCCGCCTCAGCCGTTTGCGCAGCCGTTTCCAAGAGATCGTAGAGGTGGACTTCTTCGACAGTCCTTCGCAGAAGCGCGCCGCTGAACTGCTTGCGCAGGCAGATGCGGCGCGCGTAACGACTCGCGTACCAGAAAGACGGAAAATTAACCCGCGAGACTACAAGAACAGAGTTTGGGTTACCCGGCCTCGACCAGGCGTGGACCGATCCGCGTCTGCGTGGCTAATTCGACGGTTCATCGATTCTAAAGCCAGGTTTGCTTTTGCGCCGGAAGAACGGGTTCCGAAGGATTCCGTACCCTTCGATCTGTTTCACGAGAGCGGTTTTGGTCATCGCGGCGAGGACTGCACGTTCGAGACATTACAGAAGGAATTCAAGATTCGCGATCGGAGGGTGAAAGTCATTTCCGAAATTATTCATGACGCCGATCTTGCTGACGAAAAATTTGGCCGCAAAGAGGGTTATGGAATCGACGAGGTACTCAAAGGCTGGGCGCGTCAAGGAATTCCGGACCAGGAGCTGCTTGATCGCGGAATGCAGTTGATCGAGGGACTGTATCATTCGCCGTCGTAAACAATGTTGCGACGACCGAAGTTTCTAAAATAGGAGTAGATCATCGTGTTAGAGAATCATCGTGCCGGGCTCAGTTGGATAGGAATCATCCTCGTTCTCTTGCTTAGCCTCGGCCGAACCACCAGGGCGCAATCTCTCTCTAATGAAAAAAAGGTCCTTACGCTCGAAGAGGCGGTGGACTTCGCATTGAAGAACTATCCAGCGGTGCGTGCTGCCCTCGAACGGGTCAAGGCGGCCCAGGGAGGCGTTGGTTTGGCGCGCACGAGTTACCTCCCCAGAGCAGACATGGTTTGGCAGACAAATCGGGCGACGGATAACAACATAACGGGGCTCCTCTTGCCGCAATCGATCATCGCTCCAATTTCCGGGCCCGTTCCGGTGGCAACATCGATGGGAAGCGCCTGGGGAAGTGCGGCGGGACTTTTGTTTTCGTGGGAGCCGGTCGATTTTGGATATCGGGGAGCGAAAGTAGACGCCGCCCGCGCCGGGTGGGATCGAGCCACTGCGGAAGCTTCTTTGACGCGACTGGATGTAGCGGTCGCCACCGTGAATTCCTACTTGACGGTTGTGGCCGCCCAGGGAACCGTACGCGCCGCGGAAGCCGATGTTGAGCGGCGCGAAACCTTTCACAAGGCGGTTCGCGTGCTGGTCGATAATAAACTGCGTGCGGGAGCGGATGGTTCTCGTGCGGACGCAGAACTGTCGCGGGCCAGAGTTAACTTAGCCCGTGCCCAGCAACAGGAGAAAATCAGCAAGGCCGCGTTAGCCGATATTCTCGGCTTGCCGGACGTCTCGGTGGAGGTCACAGAGGGTCCTCTCCTCGGGGCACCTCCGCAAGAATCTACACAGACGCCTTCCGTGACAAACAATCCCGCTGCGGAAGTGCAACGCGCACGTGTGAAAGAGGCCGAGGCTCAAGTTCATGTCCTCGACCGTTCCTATTATCCAAAGCTCTATCTTCAATCGTCAGTGTATGGACGCGGAAGCGGCTGGGATCCGGCGGGCAAGTTCGAGGGTGCTGCGTCAGGCCTAGGCCCGGATCGTGCGAACTGGGCAGTTGGGTTGACGGTAACGTTTCCTGCGTTCGACATCTTCGCAATTCGATCCCGAAAGGCGATTGAATCAGCAAATGAACGCGCAGAAGCCGCTCGCTACGATCAAACCGTACAAGACCTGAACGGGCAATTGCGCAAGGCACTGGCTTCGCTCGAAGGGGCGCGCCAGGTCGCAGAGAACACTCCTGTGGAACTGGATGCTGCGCGGACCACCGAGACTCAGCAACGCTCGCGTTACCAAGCAGGGTTAGCAACTTTGATCGATGTAGCGGACGCACAAAGCCTACTCGTGCAGGCAGAAACTGACGACGCTCTCGCGTGGCTGGCCGTTTGGCAAAATTTGGCTTCGGTCGCCGCGTCGCAAGGGGATCTCGCGCCGTTTTTGCGGTTTCTACACCAGAAGACGCAAGGAGGCCCATAGCGCCATGTGGCTAATTCGGCTAGCGCTGCGGCGTCCAATCACAATCATGGTCATCGTGGCGGCCATAGCGCTTTCGTCGATCCTGGCCGTTATGCGAACGCGCATCGACATCTTTCCGACGCTGGACCTGCCAGTTATTTATGTCGCGCAACCTTATGGCGGCATGAGTCCACAGCAAATGGAAGGGTTTCTCTCCTATTACTACGAGTATCACTTCCTGTACATCAATGGCATTGAGAGCGTGGAGGCAAAGTCTATTCAGAGTACGGCTTTGCTACGGCTGAGTTTTCACGCCGGCACGAACATGAACGAAGCGCTTGCGCAGACCGTTTCTTACGTCAATCGTGCACGCGCCTTCATGCCTCCGGGAACTGTTTCACCCTTCGTGATCCGTTTCGACGCCGGGACTTTGCCGGTAGGCTACCTAGTCTTCTCAAGTCCATCACGAACGTTATCTGAATTACAGGACCTGGCGCTGAATCGGGTTCGTCCGGTATTCGCAACACTGCCGGGCGTCTCATCGCCGCCTCCCTTTGGCGGCAATCAGCGAACGATCGTAATCAACGTTGACCCGCAGAAATTGCATGCCTATGGGCTATCACCGGACAGCGTAGTGCAGGCTCTGACGACCGGAAATAGTATTCAGCCGGCAGGAAATGTCGACCTGGGCTCGACGAATGCCATGGTCACAACCGATTCCACCGTGACGCAGATCGATGACCTGCTGAACATTCCGTTGCATCCGGGTTCGGGGGCCTCCGTCTACGTACGCGACGTCGGCAGCGTGAAGGACACCTCGGATGTTCTCGCTGGCTATGCGCTGTTGAACGGCCAGCGAACCGTTTACATACCGGTTACCAAACGGCCCGATGCTTCCACGATCACGGTCGTGAATGAAGTGCGTCAAAATATCGGACGTTTTCAGTCACTCATTCCACAAGACATCAAGATCACCTACGAATTTGACCAGTCGCAGTATGTGCGCGCTGCGCTTCTCTCGGTGCTGCGTGAAGGCCTGATCGGGGCGGCGCTCACAGGACTGATGATTTTGTTCTTCCTGGGGGACTGGAGGAGTTCCCTCATCGTGGTCATCACAATTCCATTTGCACTGTTGATGGCGGTGGTGTTGCTGCGACTCACTGGGCAGACGATCAACATTATGACTCTCGGCGGCCTGGCCCTTGCGGTCGGCGTGCTGGTCGATGAAGGCACAGTGCTGATGGAAAATATCCACGTGCACCTGGCTCAAGGAGAGAAAAAGGCGCAAGCGGTTCTCGCGGCCAGCCGTGAAGTCGCGATCCCGCGATTATTAGCGATGCTCAGTGTGCTGGCCGTTTTTCTACCGTCCTTTTTCATGACCGGACCTTCGCAGTCGCTGTTTGTGCCGTTGTCTCTGGCCGTTGGATTCTCGATGGGTGCCTCGTATTTACTTTCGAGCTCGCTAGTGCCGGTGCTGGCCAATTGGATCCTCAAGCAGGAGAAGACCGACGCAGAACATCCAAAAGAAACGCGGTTTGACCGTTTCCGCAAACGCTTCCAACGTATCTTGGAGGGCATCATGGAATTCCCCAAGTTGCTGGTCGGTGCGTACGCGTTGGTCGCGTTGCTGATTATCGTATTGCTGGGCCCCAGATTGGCCCAGGAAATCTTCCCGTCGTCGGCGTCCACGCAATTCCGTTTACGAATTGATGCGCCCGATGGCACGCGCGTGGCTGTGACCGAGGCCCTGGTTCAGAAAGTGTTGGCCGCAATCACCCGCGAGGCAGGCGCCAGCAATCTCGATCTGACTCTTGGCTATATCGGGACCCAACCTTCTTCGTACCCGATCAATACGGTGTTCCTGTGGACCAGTGGACCGCAGCAGGCCATCATGAACATCGGACTAAATCCGAGCGCGAAAATTTCGCTGCACAACCTCGAAGAGGACCTGAGGCAAAAGTTACCGCAGGAATTTCCAGGCACGCATTTTTCTTTTGACCCTGGCGATCTCGTCAGTCAAATCCTGAACTTCGGCGCGCCTTCATCCGCGGAAGTGGCCATCACTGGGCCGCAGTATGCCGACGTGCAGAGCTATGCGAATCGAGTTCAGCAAGAACTCGCAAAAGTAAAAGAATTGCGAGATGTCGAATTCGAAGAGCCGCTGCGCTATCCAACAGTAAACGTTCACGTGGACCGGGTGCTGGCTGGCCAGCTCGGGGCAACTGCGAATGATGTAGGCGCTGCTGTAGTCTCTTCTACCGCTTCGAGCCGTTTTATTGCTCCCAACTATTGGCGTGATCCCAAATCCGGTGTGAGTTACCAAGTCCAAGTGCAGGTGCCTCAACCCGCGATGACTTCGCTGAAAGATATTCAAACCATTCCCGTAAATAGCAGTACAGGAACGCACCCGCTGTTAAGCCAGGTCGCCGATGTGCAATCGACTACCGCGCCGGGAGAGTTAGACCGGCAGAACGGCATGTGGATGATCATCGCCTCCGCGAATGTCGGCAACAACGACTTTGCACGAGCCGCCAAGGAGATTGATCGCGCTATCGCGAATGCAGGGCAGGCGCCTCGTGGCGTTACGACTCAGGTACGCGGACAGGTGAGCGCGCTTAAACAAATCTTTGCTCAGTTAACTATCGGTCTGGCGCTGGCAGTAGTTGTAATTCTGCTGCTGCTCACGGCGAACTTTCAATCGTTGCGGCTCGCTCTGATCGTCATCTCTAGCGCCCCGGCTGTACTTATCGGAGTCATCCTAATGCTCTTAATCACGGGCACAACGCTGAACCTCGAAAGTTTCATGGGCACCATCATGGCGATTGGCGTCGCGGTGGCAAACGCGATTCTGTTGGTCACCTTCGCGGAACAAAATCGCCGGAATGGCGCTGACCCCGTTTCAGCTGCACGGTCGGCTGCCGCTGAGCGGCTACGGCCCGTGCTGATGACCAGTTTCGCAATGATTGCGGGAATGATCCCCATGGCGCTTGCGATTGGCCGAGGTAGTGAAGAAACCGCTCCTCTGGGCCGCGCAGTGATTGGCGGTTTGTTGTTCGCTACGCTCGCGACGTTGTTCCTGCTACCGACCGTGTTTGGCATCGTGCAAAAGGGTGCATCCCTCGAGTCGCCGTCTCTCGATCCTGAAGACGCCGATAGTCCCTTCGCCCAGAAGCCGGAGACCGCATGAAAACCGCTATCGTTGCTCTCGCACTTTCTCTGTTCATTTGTGGCTGCAACGGCGATTCAAAGCAGGCAGCCAACAAACCCGCGGAGTCGGACGCACAGACAGTAGAAGTTGTCCCGGTTGCCTCACAGAAACTAGCGACAGTATTCACGCTGCCCGCGCAACTCATTCCCTTCCAGACCGTAGATATCTATCCAAAAGTTACTGGATTTATGGACGTCATTCGCGTGGACCGCGGCTCTCTCGTACACAAGGGCGAATTGATTATCCGGCTTTCCGCACCGGAACTCGTGGCACAGCGTGCGCAGGCCGAATCCGCTCTGCGTGCTGCTCAATCGCAGTTGACTACCGTCCAAGCTAAGCTGAACTCAGACAAGGGTACGTATTTGCATATGGCGTCTGCGGCGCAAACGCCCGGAGTGGTTGCCGAGAATGACGTGATGGTGGCCAGTCAGACTGCTACCGCTGATCAAGGACAGGTGCAATCGGCAGAGAACAATATCGCGGCTGCGCGAGAGGCGCTGCGCAGCGTAACGCAGCTCGAATCATACCTAAATATCTATGCGCCATTTGACGGTGTCGTCACCACCAGAAATCTGCATCCCGGTGCATTGGTCGGACCGGCGTCCGGCCCGTCTGGAACGATGCCCATTGTGCAGATCGTCGATGCCACTCACTTGCGCTTAGTTGTGCCGATCCCGGAAGCGTATGTCGGAGAAATGGAAGTCGGCCAGCAAGTGGCGTTCACTGTTCCTGCCAATCCAGGTCAGACCTTCCACGCGCCTGTTGCACGCATTTCGCATGATGTCAGCCCGAATACCCGGACGATGCCTGTCGAGCTGGACGTTCGCAACTCCGATGGCAGCTTGTCACCGGGCACTTTCAGCAGTGTGCAATGGCCGGTCCATCGCGCGGTTCCAACCATGTTTGTTCCGGTCTCGGCGGTGACCAATGATCAGCAACGCACTTTCGTGGAGCGAGTGCGCAACGGAAAAGTGGAATGGGTCGATGTTGTTACTGGCCTGAGCGTAAACGGCAATATCGAGGTTTTTGGTGATCTCAAGCCTGGGGACGAAGTGATTCGCAACGCTACAGATGCGATTCGCCCTGGACAGCAGGTGAAGACGAAGCCAGCGTCGGGGCCGCAAGGTTCACCGAAATGAATCTCTCAGCCAAAGTGTACTCACCTAAATTTCTAATCGATAAGGAGCTCATCATGATTTCCAGACTGCGTTTTTTTACCTTGATTTGTGTTCTGTCGCTTCCGATCCTCGTGCGGGCGCAGGGAGTAACGACGGCAACAATCGATCAAGCCTTGGGTAGATCGGGCCAAAAGACTGGAGATGTCTACAAAGTGAGCTTCCCAAGGACCGATCTACATGTTTCCGTTCACGGGTTAGCGATCAAGCCAGGGTTGGCGCTTGGTTCATGGGCGGCGTTCATTGGCACGGACGACAACGCCGCGGTCATGGGTGATCTCGTTTTGCTTGAAGACGAGGTGAATCCGGTAATAGAAAAATTGCGCTCTTCGGACTTCGAGATTTCCGCAGTGCACAACCATCTCATCGATGAAACTCCTCATGTCATGTATGTCCATTACATGGGACATGGATCGGCATCGCACCTTGCCACTGCATTGCGTGAGGGTTTGGCAGCCTCCAAGACGCCGCTTGAAAAACCTGCTGCGCCCGCCGAGGAAACAACTCCGCCATCCTGGGTAAAAGCCGTTCAAGATAGTCTCGCGCGAAAAGGAACTTTGAAAGGTGGAGTATTGTCGTACGGAGTGCCGCGAGCCGACGCTGTCACGATGGCCAGCATCACGATTCCGCCGGCGGCAGGTGTAGCCGAGGCAATAAATTTTCAAGCAGCAGGTGCGGCAAACGTGGCTACCACGGGTGACTTCGTGCTTACCGCGGAAGAGGTAAATCCGGTCATCTCGGAACTCCAGGCCCACAAAATCTCTGTGACCGCTCTACATAGCCACATGTTGACGGAGCAACCGCGATTGTTTTTCATGCATTTTTGGGCGGTGGGCAGCCCCGAGTCTGTTGGCGCGGGAATCGCTGCAGCGTTGAAAAAGGTTTCGACTAAATAGATAAGCTCGCGCTCCCGGAGAGGTCATGCGAAAAATCGTACTGATAGTCGCTATGTGTGTGAGTGCAATTTTTATTAGGCCGACGAATTCTCAAACCGGCGGCGGCCAAACATTGAAGAAGGTAGCCGAATCCGATCTGCCAGGCCCTGGCGGAAAGCGTTTCGACTATCTGACCATCGATAGCGATGATCATTATTTGCTCTCCGCACATCTTGCAGCGGGGCAGACTTACGTCATTGATCTCCGCACGAACAAGGTAGTGGCCACTGTACGTGATACCCCGGGCGTAGAAGGCATCGAATACGTGCCGGAACTGAAGAAGTTCTACACCTCAAATGCAGGCGACGACACCATCGGGGTGGTCGATCTGAAACAGATGAAAGTCATCAAGAAATTGCGAACGGAGAAGAAGCCCGACGGCAGTACTTACGCGGCGCCTTTCCACAAACTTTACGTCTCAGACGAGCGAGGCAAGGCCGAAGCGATTGTGGATGTAACTAAGGATGAAATTATTAAGACCCTACGTTTCGATAGCGAGACTGGCATGCCGCAATACGATCCAGTGGCTCGCAAAGTATACGTAAATCTACAAGACCAAAACATTTTTGCGGTCATTGACCCGTCGACGGATGAGATTGTGGGCCGATATCCAGTCGGACGGTGCAAGGGGAACCATGGTATGACGCTTGACCCTGAGCATCACCGCGCATTTCTAGCCTGCGAAGAAAACAGTCTGCTGACGGTCTTCGACCTCGACAAATATGAGCCCATTGCATTTCTCCAGCTGCCGCACGGAGTGGACGTAATTAAGTTTGATCCCGGCCTGCACAGGATCTATGCGGCCTGTTACAGCGGCGCCATCTCTGTCATCCATCAGGATGATCCCAACTGCTACCGAAAGATCGAGGATTTCAAGGTGCAACACGCGGTACATACACTCGGGGTGGACGTCGAGACGCACCGTGTATACACGCCGGAACAGGAAGAGGATGGGAAACCCGTGGCCCGTATGGTTGTGTATGACGCCATACCCAACCCTTAGACTTTCGCATCTCTTTTTTATGGCTCGTTGAACGCGCCTAACGTTTGGTCTCGCGACGCAACCCGCTAATAGTCCTACCAAGCCGACGCCCAGCAATACGAGCGTGCTTGGCTCAGGAACTGAAGACTCCACCCAAGTGCCAGGATTGCCCAACACATTTACACCACCGCTGCTGCCATCAATGGCATGGGTAATGGAGCCATTAAACTCAGTACGGATAAAAAAATTCAGCAGGTAAACCAGCTAGCAATATATCCCAGTGAGATATCGTGCCGTCCGAGAAGAGGAACCCGACCTGCCCTGTGGAGTTTAGATTGGTAAGGGTTAGAATGCCGCCAGTAAGTCCCAAGCCACAACGTTGCCAGCGTCATCAAACGTTACCGATCCGGTCAGGGCGCACGCGCAAGGATTATTAAAGCCTCCCGGAATCCCGACTACAGTATTGTTGGATCGCGGGTTGCCTGTGTAAGTCCAAACTGTATCAGCTGATGTCGTTACGCCCAAGCAAGCGAGTATCAGTGAGACAACGAAAGTTTTCATGCGCCCCCCAGGAGAACTGCCGTTGCAAGGGAATGAGCTTTATAAAAAGGGCTCTGCACAAGAATTCGACGGGGCCTGCATTTTAAGCCGCTTTCTGAAGAACGATAAATTCTGTTTTTGTGACCGCCATGCGCTGCGCTTTGAGCAGTAGGTAGGCGAGATTTTTGTAGCCGCGGCCCCTTCTAAGAAGAGTTTTGATGTTGCCGTTGATGGCTTCCACGACTCCGAAACGTACTTTG
>Ga0209625_1000265_pt1 | contig 13383 bp, 10 predicted proteins | sample JacPin_JW_Ref_M2_FD_187960 | JGI IMG/M metagenome (GOLD analysis project Ga0209625, IMG submission 187960) | Forest soil microbial communities from Algoma, Ontario, Canada - Jack Pine, Ontario site 1_JW_Ref_M2 (SPAdes) (version 2) | ecosystem: Environmental > Terrestrial > Soil > Boreal...
CGATCGCGGAGCACCGACCAATCGGCGCTCTCAAGCGCCACATTTTGGTAATCGTCCAGAACAGCGATCTTGTACTTCTTCATTGGCATCCATCCCGCGGTGATTCGTTCGAGTGTCTGTCAGGGTTTAACATTAGCCTTCGCGCCCCGTTCGATTGCCAAGAGCAAGTCGGCGGACGGAAATTTTTCTTTCATGGCATTAATGAGGCTGTCCGGATCTTTGGCTTTTTTGAGTTCTTCTTCGAAAACTAATAGATAGTTTTCCGTAAAATCTATGGCGGTACTCGCGTCAAGGGCATCTCCAACCTTGCTATGCCCAGGGATAACAACCAAAGGTTTTAATGCTCTGATTTTCTGTAATGAGTTCAACCATTTCTCTCTAGCCGTACTGTCCGTTTCTGCGGTGTAAACGTGCATGTTATTGAACACAACATCGCCAGCGATGAGAATTCTCTGTTCAGGAATCCAAAGCATGGTGTTTTCATCGGTGTCGCCTTGGACGTCTTTAAGGAGCTCTATTTTTGAGCCCTCAAATTCGATAAAGTTGCCGTCGAATTTTTCGATAGCAACAACGTGAGAGGTTGCACCTGCGCCCAAGATGTTTTTCCACTTATCGATTTTTTCTTGATAAACCTTGTTGATGCGGTCTACTACCGCGGAATTCGCGATAATCCTCACTCCCGGATAGGCCTCCTTAAAAACCTCCAGGCCAAGAAAATGGTCGGCGTGCTCGTGAGTGATGTAGATAATTGACAGCGGCTTTTTAGTTTTTTGGATTTCCTCTAATACTCTTTCAGCATTGGTTTTTGTTAACTGCGCATCGACTAACATCACCTGATGCTCTCCCTCGAGAAGGACGGAGTTAGTCCAAAACTGATCGTCGGGAGAGGTGAACACCCTGATTGAAAAACGGGGCTGACCACCCGCAAATACAGATGGCCACGAAATTAGAAGGAAAAGACTGATCACGGCCGCACAAACAGCGAGACGCTCCATAAATTCTCCAATCTTGATTCATAGAGGCCGTTACTTCGCAGCCAAAGTCGGCGGCAAAGCAATTGCCGATGGCCGGGTCCAGCAATTCCGATGGTCCCAACTTGACCCGTCGGCTTGCTCCGCAGCATCACTACTTTTGCGGTGAAGGCGCGTTCTCGTCCCATCGATCGGTAAATACCACCGGCACCCAGCTATACCCACTCCCGTCCTTGCGCAAGCGACCCAGGGCAGGAAACACTGACGAATGCGGCGCCGCAATCAAAACATCCTCGCGCGCGAGCTTAGCCAGCAATTGATTCCGCGTCGCCGCAGCCGCAGTCTGGTCGATGTCGAAAACCGCGGTGACCTCAGGATGCTCCAGTTGGACTCGCTGTGCATGGATGATGTCGCCCCAAAACAGAATTTTTTGTCCCTTTGACGAAAATTCATAGCCGGTATGTCCCGGGGTGTGACCAGGCAGCGGCACAATTTGCATGCCATCGACGATTGGCTCGGAGCCACTGAAGGTGTGCCATTTACCGGCCTTGATGTACGGCGCGGCGATGGCTTGCGCACTCTGGAAGAACGGTTGCGCATCCTTCGGCGCCTTAGCAGCAATTTCCGGTGACAGCCAAAAGTCGCTTTCGGCCTTCGCGATGTAAACATTGGCATTGGGAAAGACGCGCTTTCCGTCCTGCGTCGTGATTCCGCCGACGTGATCGGAATGGAGGTGCGTGACCAAAACGAGGTCGACTTCTTCCGGGGTGTAGCCTGCGCTGCGGAGGCTGCCCACCAACCGCCCGAGCGCTGCTCCACCCCACCAGCTGCCAGCACCCGCATCGACGAGGATTAGTTGCTTTCCGGTGTTGACTAGGAAGCCGCCATCAACAACATCCAACATGTGCGGATCTTCCTGCAGTGCCTTGACAACATCATCCATCGTCGCCTTCGTTCCGTTCAGCCAGTGCGGATCGAATACGCCGGTGCCATCGTATAGGGCCGTCACTTCGAGGTCCCCGACTTTCACTCGGTAGAAGCCCGGCTGCTGATCATGGTGCTGGGGTGCGTCAGCCGGAGCTGCGTTCGAAACGGCGACAAAGACCGCCATTGCTGCCAGAAGAGCAGCCGCAAAGCGTATCGAATTTCGCTTGAGCACGTTTCTTGTCGTCCGCGAGGAGAGTTCCACTGCTTTGTCTATGCTTTTCATTGGTATGTATCCCTCTTCTGAGTTTGAATTCGGATCTGATGTTGCATTTGGGCTCCTGCAAACGGATCAGTCGAGCGACCCAAACTGGTTGCATGATCATAAACACGACGTTCGGTGCAGCGAGCTTCATCGCGCGGAGATGCTATTCTACTTCTCCATTGAGACGGAACTATTCGCTGCTTGTTCAATGAGAGAAGCAACGGCGCGCGGCTGCGATACGTAAATCGCATGGCTTCCCTTAACTTCGACAACTTTTGAACCGGCGCGTTTCGACATGGCCCGTTGAGCGTCGGGAGGAATCATTTTGTCCTCCGTAGAAACGAGGTACCAACTGGGCTTGGATTTCCACGCTGGTTCGCTTACCATTCCGCTGAGTGCCTGCACGCCCCATGGAACCTGAGAATCGGCCATGAAAGCGGCCAAACCAGGATTTACATCGGCGGCGAACGAGGCCGCGAACTTGGACCGGTCCAGAGAGAGGAACCCGTCCTGCGGCGGTAGGATTGGCGGTGCTGGCGCCCCCGGCGGAGGATTCTTGATCAGCGTTTTCACTGACTCACCCCTGTCAGGCGCAAATGCGGCAACATAGACAAGCCCCACCACCTTGGGGTCGGTACCCGCTTCCGTAATTACGACGCCCCCATACGAATGTCCGACAAGGATGACTGGACCATCCTGCGCGGCAATGACCCTCTTTGTTACGGCCACGTCGTCGGCGAGCGAGAGAGTAGGATTCTGCACGATGGTAATGTTGTAGCCTTTCTTCTTCAATGTGTTGTAGACGCCTTCCCATCCCGAGCCGTCCACGAAACCGCCGTGGATCAGCACTATGTTCTTGACGTCGCGTGGGGCGCTTGTCTGCGAAGTTGCAGCCAGCGCCCCACCAAATACAAGCGCAATGACGGGCAGTAGCCCTGACGTGATGTGTCGAATGTTCAGTTTGTATGTAATTGTTTTGCTCCTTTTCAATTTGAGCTCCTGCAAGCGGATCAGTCGAGCGACCCGACCTTCTTTTCAGTCTGGTTGCATGATGCAACCACACATAGGATGTTTGAATCTGGTAGAATGATGCAACCAGATTTTCTGGCGATTAACTACGAGGAGCTATGCGACACAAATCCTTTAAAGCCAACCTGTGCCCGGTGGCACGCTCGCTCGATAACATCGGCGAATGGTGGTCCCTGCTCATCGTTCGTGACGCCTTCGCTGGCACACGACGATTCTCCGATTTTCAGAAGAGCTTGGGATTGGCAAAGAACGTCCTGAGTACGCGGCTGAAGAAGTTGGTTGCGTGCGGAGTGATGGAACAGGTGCCGGCTTCGGACGGCAGTGCCTACCAGGAATATGCCCTAACCCAGAAAGGCCGAGAGTTGTTCCCGGTCGTAGTTGCTTTGCGCCAGTGGGGAGAAAGTCATCTCTTTTCCCGGGGCGAGAAACGTTTTCAGGTTCTGGACAAACGCACTCGAAAACCTCCGAGACTGGAAGTGCAGAACGCGAAGGGGGAAATCCTTACGCCGAACGATTTGGAACTGGTCACTGTTACAAAATGAACGGAGGAGTGACAGTATTTAGCGTTTGTCACTGTTCCTAGGGCAGAGTGTGTGCGTCGGTTCAGGCATTCATTCCGCCATCAACGGTAAGATTCGCCCCAGTAATGTAGGAGGACTCCGGACCGGCGACAAACGCCACCAGCGCAGCGACCTCGTCAACGTGCCCGTAGCGGTTGAGCCCTGTGACGGCCTTCTGCGGTACCGCCCAATCGCCGGTGGCGGGGTTCAAATCCGTGTCGATCGGACCCGGCTGCACGTTATTAACCGTGATACCCCGGCTCCCGACCTCTCTGGACAGCGCCTGAGTAAACATCTTCACGGCTCCCTTCGTGGCCGAGTACGGCACAAGCCCGGGCACCAGGACACGCTCACCCACGGACGAGCCGATCATGATGATGCGTCCACCTTTGTTCATGTGCTTCAGCGCCGCTTGCGTCGCGGCCAACACCCCGCGGACGTTGACGTCGAGCACGCGATCCATCTCTTCCAGCGTGGTCTCCTCGAACGTTTTCGGAATGGCCGTGCCGGCGTTGTTCACCAGCACATCGAGTCGGCCAAAGGTCGCGAAGGTCTTTTCGACCGCGCCTTCGACGGCTTTGGCATCGGCAGCGTCCGCCTGAATCGCGATGGCTTTTCCGCCGGCGCGTTCAATCTCCTTGATGACCGACGCGGCCGCCTCGGCACCTTTTGTGTATGTAATGGCTACCTTCGCTCCATCCTCGGACAGACGCTTAGCAATGGCAGCTCCGATGCCGCGCGAGCCGCCGGTAACGAGTGCAATCTTTCCTTCCAATTTCTTTGACATTGTCCTTCTCCTTTACGCTTAGTGATGCCGAAGTCTCAGACGCATGCTCATCAGGCATGAGTTCCAGTTTGTTGCTCGCCTGATGCATTCCAAGCTCAACTCATTGGATGGCGCATTCCGTTCGTGGTAACGGCGTTGAAGCATACTTTGTTAAGCTGGAAGCGATGCTTCACAAGTATGGGAACGGAAATGGAACTACGACATCTACGCTATTTTGTTGCGGTTGCCGAAGCGGGAAGTCTAACGGTGGCGGCAGAGCAAATACTGCACACTTCACAACCTTCGTTGAGTCGACAGATGCGAGACCTTGAGCAGGAGGTAGGTGCCAAGCTCTTGACGCGTCGCGTTCGCGGCATTGAACTCACACCGGCGGGTCCAGTCTTCCTCGACCACGCCCGCTTGGTGCTATCGCCGGTTGACGCGGGAGCCGAGGCTGCACGCCGGGTCGCTCATCCGGCAAAACCATGCTTCACAATGGGTTTTCTTACTGGGCACGAACTGACCTGGATGCCGGAAGCCATAAAGATCTTGCGCGACGAACTGCCGAATATCGACGTGATGATATCGAGCCAATACTCTCCTATGCTTGCGGACGGCCTTTCGAAAGGAAAAATCGACGCAGCGTTTCTCCGACGGGAAAAAGGGTCGCCAGACTTGGCGTTCCGCCTTCTCGTCAAGGAGCCCTTGGTGGTAGTCTTGCCTGGTAACCACCGTCTGGCTGCACTCAAATCCATCAGTCCTCAGGATCTAGTAGGTGAGACATTCGTGGCCGTGTCACACACAGCTCCTGTGCTGCGTAAGGTGATCGACAATTACCTCAAGCGGTCAAGAATCAAAATCACGCCAGTACACGAGGTGGATCACGTCGTCATGGGAGTGTCATTAATAGCGTCGACAGGCGGCATAGGGCTCTTACCTGCTTACGCCCAGAACTTTCTGACCTCCTTTGTAACGAGTCGTCCTCTCAAGGGAGCCGCGCCGACTGTCGAACTGGTCCTGGGTTACAAAAAGTCGAACGAATCTCCCGTCCTAAGACTCTTGCTTTCGAGATTGGAAGAGTTGGTCGCTCGTGTCTCGCAAAAGACCCGCTAAAATTAGACTTTATCTACCACTTTATTTTCTAGGCTGAACTCTCAATACAGCGACGAATTCCAGATCATTCCTCTGGTATGGCCGGTTGCAAGCGGACGCCCAAGGGGATGGTGCTGTAAATGGCATCGACGCCTAGTGAAGCGAAGAAATTCCAGTCGGCTTCGCTGTTTGCGGGATCAGCGAAAGCGCGCAGGCCCAAAGAGTGGGCAGCCGCTACAAACGCCGCGCCGGAGCCCGGTTGCTGCTGCTCGGCTGCTCCGAGGAAATCCATTTCGCCGCCGACTACGCGAACCGAGAGCGCCATCCCCGTAGCCAAGAACTGTTGAGCAGAGGCGTAGCCGGGCAAACGGAATATTGGTCCGATGTTGGCCCAGGTGAGACCCAATGAATTTTTCTTGTCGACGACGGTTACGGGAAATCCAGTGAGAGCAGTAATCTGCTCCGCAGTCAGCAATTGCAAACCGTCAATGTCCAGTTCGCGCGGGATCTCGGGTGCGGCCTGGGCAGCCAAGAAAAGTAAAGCCGGCGAGAACGAATCAAAGATAACCTGGTTAGACATTTTGGCGTTGCGGATTTCGGGCACCGCCGCCGAGATCAATGGTGGCTCGAACTGGTCTGCTGGATCGCAGTGCGGCGAAAAGGCTTTCAACTCGACAATGAGAATGCCGCCCAAGTCATCTTTCACTTTGTGGTTGAATTGGCGCGCAACTTCGAGAATCTGGTGTAGCTCCGGCACGAACGGAAGCCGTTGCTGCAATTGGTCGAGAGTGAGGGAGTGAACGCAGGTGAAGTCACTCAGGAAATCATCGTGAAAAACGGCCAAGCGATTATCGCGGGTGAGCTGGACGTCCACTTCAACGACACGCGCTCCGAGACTGTAGGCCTGCCGGACGGACTCAACGGTGTTCTCGATAGGCAAAGCGGGATTATCTCCGGTATTCGGCCCAACACCGTGATGTCCTATCGCGATTGGCCGTACGTTGAGACGCAGAAAGTCTTCCGCGGTACTGCGGGGCTGAGATAGCTCATTTTCGCGCTCGTCAGCGGCCCTCGCAACAGTGGGGGTAAACGTCGCCACCGAAGTCGCAAGCAACAGCGCGAATAAGAACTTTGACCTGGAGAAGATTATTTTCATTTTGACCTTTCCTGAGTTGTCCTGAGATTTCACGCCGTGGATTGCGTGCCTTCGGACAACCTAAGTAGTTTTTGGAATCCGAACAAGCGGCAAGGAACGACGGCGGACGTAAATCACGTTGCTGTCGTCACTTGTCGCTTATGGGCTGGTAGGGAATCGTTTAGGCGCTTTTGAGACTTGACCCCCCGGGGGGTATTGAAGTTCGTTTATACGGTAAGAATCTAGGTGTATACTCTGCGCGTTTCTGACCTGAACAAAATTCCATAGATGAACGCCACACTACCGCCAGCGGGTCACCGGTCGGATCCGCCACCGAACGAGACACGTCTCGAATCGTGGGGTGAGATTGCGTCTTACCTTCGCAGAGACATCCGGACGGTGCAACGTTGGGAAAGAACTTTGGGGCTGCCTGTCAGGCGCTTACAGGTTGGAAAAATTAGTTCGGTGTATGCATACCGTTCCGAACTGGATAAATGGTACTTGGAGCGCCAGCCTCCCGACGAACCCACGGACAAGACTAAAAGTTCCGATGCAGCGACCTTCAAAACCGACGAAGCGCCGCAAGCGGACGTCCAACAGGATTCCGATACGGGAAATGGGTCCGGCAAATTCTGGCCTCGCGTAGCAATGATGACAGCCGTATTTGTCGTCGTTCTCGCTGCGGGCGTTCATTATTACCCGGTCGTCATGGGGCACTTCTGGCCGACCAATCCTATAGCCGGAAAGATGCGGCTTTTTGTCCGGCCCTTTGCAAATCACAGCGGAGATCCGCAACAAGGCCAGTTCATCAACGGCCTCACCGACGAGATCATCGCGCAGCTTGGGCGTGTAGATCCGTCTCACCTCGGGGTCATTGCCGCGACGTCTTCGGAACTTTTGGCTTCCAAATCCATCGACGAATTGGGCCGCTTGCTGCACGTGCAATACATTCTGGAAGGCAGCGTTCGTCGCAGCGGCACGCAGGTACGCATCAATACAGAACTGATTCAGGTGAGCGATCAGACGCATATTTGGGCAGATTCCTACACGGGTGACATGAGCGATATCTCTGGCGTGCAAGATAAAGTCGCGGCAGCTGTCGCTAAACAGATCCACGTTGCGCTTCCTTCAGCTGTAACTACTCCCGTCAAAATCGATCCGGCGGCTTACGATCTATACCTAAAGGGGCGATCCTACTGGGCCAGCCGGGAGCTCGCGAAAAGCGTCGACGCATACGAGCAGGCCATTCAAGCCGACCCAAATTACGCGCCTGCCTACGCGGGCTTGGCCAGCGCCTACCTTCTGTTTGGCAATGTGCCTAATGACGGCCTGCCTCCGCGGCTAGCCACGCCAAAGGCGCGCGAGGCTGCGCAGCATGCGATTCAGTTAAACCCGTCGATCGCGGAAGCACACTGTGTGCTGGCAAATATAGCGATGAGCTACGACTGGGATTTCGCGACAGCGGAGCGTGAGTATCAGCGGGCCATTTCGCTCGATCCGAACTACGCCACAGCCCACGAGTGGTTTGCCCACTACTTGATTGTGCGAAATCGTGTACCCGAAGCGCAGAAGGAGATGAGTTACGCGCTCGAGCTGGACCCCTTTTCGCCGCTCTTCAATGCCGCGCGTGCAGAAACATTTTATTACGCGCGCGATTATGATGCGGTCATCTCTAATACGCTGAGCATCCTGGAACGGCACAACTTTGCGCTGGCGCGTTTTTGGCTGGCCTCTGCATACCGCGAAAAGAAAATGTACCCACAGGCTATCGCTGAATTCGATAAAGTGCGCAAACAGTCCGGCAATGGTCCCGCGATGCTGATGGCCTACGGTCATGCCTTAGCAGTCTCGGGTGATGCAACTGGCGCGCGTAAAGTGCTTTCGGAACTCAAGGAACTCTCCCGGTCCCGGTATGTGCCGGCGCTATACTTTGCCGCGGTTCACACCGGCCTGGGCGAGAAAAATGAAGCGCTGATATGGCTCGAAAAAGCATACGGTGAGCATAATGATCGCCTGATTTACCTTGGAATGGATCCGTTGGCTGACCCTCTTCGCGAGGAGCCCCGCTTCCGGGATATGATGAACCGGGTCGGTGTACCCTGAGGTCGAGCAATTTAAGCGCCTGGTCTCTGATTCTCCCTAGTAGATAGGCGCGGTTGTATTTAATCGCCGTCGGGCCTCTTCCTCTTCACAGTTAATTAAGCTAGCCCAACATTCCCGGGAAGCGGTTCAGGGCGACAAAGAGCGGCATCCCATGCCATCCAGGTCGATTCGCTCCTTGTCGCTTGAGCGGCGTTCTGTCCGTGCGTAAGGTCGGTTCACCGGGCCAATACACTAAAAAAACAGGTGAACAACGTGAGAAAAATCTTTCTTGGTGGCTATCAGGGGCTCATTGTTTTCGATCGCTTCGCTGGGTTGGACCCTCAACTAGCTCGCTTGGGAAAGGCTATTTGGTCTGCGGAAACCGGCCGCAGAGCAGAGGTGCTCCAATGATCTATGAGCGGCTCCACTGTACCTTCGTCGGGATTGTCGCGACATTTGTGGACTCCATAGCGGTCGCGGAATTTGCGGGTTATTGGCTGCACCGCTTGCTGCATAGTGACAGATTTCCCGCCCTCAGCAGGCCGCACCTGATCCATCATTTTCTGAAGTATGGTCCCCAACAGCCCATGCGAGCGGCGAAATATTGCAACGCGACCGATGGCCGCTTTTCTCTGCACAATATTGGGATGGAGTGGCTGGCGCCTTCAGCAATCATTCTCTCGTGCTGTTATGGGGTCATGGTGCTGCTCAGCGTGCCGCCCGTCTATGTATCCATAGCTCTGTGCACGCTGGCTGGATGGCCCATTTTCATGTTCAGCTATTTACACGACAAAATGCATGTCGAAGATTTCTGGATGACTAAGGTCCCGCTGCTAAAGGGATGGTTCCTGCGTGCTCGAAGAATGCACGACATTCATCACCGAAGCGTGGATGGCAGAGGTATGATGGACACTAACTTCGGCATCGGATTTTACTTTTTCGACCGGATATTTCAGACTAGCGCCAAGCGCCATCGGCCGTTTGATTGGAGCGGGTACCGCGCCGCCATTCAGCGTTATGGATTTGTGGAAGCGGAACCGCTTTCTCCAAGCGGGGGCCCCAAACCGTTATTTGATAAAAAATGTGTTATGAGAGGTCGCGGACGTTTACCGGACTGAACCTTGGACGTGGAAAAACTAGCGGGAGCCGAGAGTGTCAACGCTGAGGGAGAGTGATAGCGACGGAATACTGGAGAATGTTTTTTTAGCGATTTAAAAGCGGCAAGTTCGCGAAATAGTAATATTAGGAAATAATGAACGCTAATCCGTGCTCGCGGTCTCTCTCTTCCGTGCGATAAGCGAAGGAGTCTCGCTCCCCATATCGGGCACCCGCGTAACGGCCGGGGCTAGGCCGGTTGAGGCGCGCACCACAAATTCCGGCTCAATCGCTATCTCAGCGATATATTCTTCGTTGCCCTCGATCTGATCGATGACCGTTTTGGCAGCAATCTGTCCCATGCGCTGCAAGGGTTGGCGCACGGTGGTCAGGCCAGGACTATTGAAAGCCGCGCTGGGAATATCATCAAACCCCACCACCGACACGTCCGCTGGAATGCGCAGTCCAGCTTCCTGAAATGCCCAGATCGCTCCGATCGCTGATATATCGTTATATGCGAGCAACGCCGTGAAAGGCTTTCCCCGTTCCAACAGTTGTTTGGCAAACGGGTATCCCACCGCAGGAGTCGAATCTGTGCTCTCGATCTGCACGACCAGTTTTGGGTCAATTGCAATGCCCAACTCGTCGGCGACGTCGCAGATGGCCTTCCAGCGATCGGCGGCGTCCGAGCTAACGACCGCGCCTTTCAAGAAGGCAATTTGCTTATGGCCTAGACTGGCTAGGTGGGAAAGCGCGAGTTTCGCGGCTAGGTGGTGGTTGAGGGTGATGTTTGTAACTCCGTCTACACGTCCATGGCCCGAAACTGCCACGGTAGGCAGTGCCAATTTTTCTTTGATGGAAGTGTCCAAGGTGATAAACCCTTCGACTCCGCGCGCAAGCAACATTTGAGAGTAGGTTTGGAGCAATTTTGGGTCGTGACGGTGAATCACGGTCAGAAAAAAGAAGTTATGGGCTCGAAGATATTCCTCGATGCCGCTGATCACCAGGGCGCCATAGGCGTCGCCGATCTCTTCCGCTATAACTCCAATCGTATAAGTGCGTTGCAAGCGCAGCGAGCGAGCAAAATAGTTGGGTCGATAGTTTAATTCCTTGGCTGCGGCGAGAATTCTCTGTTTGGTGTGCTCGGGAATCGATTTGGACGCCGGGGAATTATTCAGGGCCGCCGAAACTGTACCAGGCGTTAGACTTAAGTGCACAGCAATGGTCTTGAGCGTAACTCTGCGCTCAACGCGCAGCTTCTTCTTATTGTCCGAAGACGGGCTCATAGTCGCCTGTTCAGATCCTCAAGAACACTACCGGATCCCATAACTAAAGGGAGCCAGACATGGGGCAGGTTATCCGGTTCGCTAGAATAACATTATTTTTTATCTAGAATATCAATATTTCTACTTGACAAGTTTTTCCTACCCGTTTATACCACTAGTACAAACGTATTACTTCTGTCGAGGATGTAAGGGGCTGCTGTTCTTTTCCTAATTCAAAGAGAATCGAAACGCGCAAGGGAGAGCGAATCTCTCGCTGCCTGTCCACTTTGGAACGGGAAAGCTTATGGCATAGCTCCAAATGGTTGTGTCCGACGGTAAATATTCTCGAATAGGGGTTTGAAATGAAAATCAGATTGGCTCCAAAGAATGATGCCCTCAGGATTTTCAGCTTCTTCGGCGCATTGTTTTGCGCGCTGATACTTGTCCTGGGTTTTTCCGCATCTGTGCATGCCCAGAACGTTAAAGGTTCTGTCCGCGGGGTAGTTACGGACGAGCAGGGCCAGGGCATTGCGGGCGCGGAAGTGGTAATTACTGAACCTTCTACAGGGTTCTCGCGGAACTTCACGACGGAGACCGACGGTGCGTACAATTTTCCCGACCTGCCATTGGGCACTTTTAACATTCGCGCCACGCACGCCGGCTTCAAGACTACAGAGGAGACCAGTGTTAGGGTGAACGCTGCGGACAGCCTGGTGTTTAATCTGCAACTCAAGGTGGGAGCTGTCAGCGAACAAGTTACCGTCGAGGCTTCGGCGATCCAGGTGGAAACCACCAACGGAGAACTCGCGGGCTTGATTAACGGTCAGCAGGTCACGCAGTTACCCTTGAATGGCCGCAATTTCATGCAGTTGGTGCTGTCCGTGCCCGGTGTTGCCCCGGGAGAGGGATTCAGCGCGCAAGGCAAGGGCTTGCAGGGCGGATCGGACCTCTCGATTAGCGGCGGCGCGGTTGACGCGAACCTGTGGTTGGTGGACGGCGCGCATAATAATGACGTCGGTTCGAATCGTACTATTCTCGTTTTCCCCTCAGTAGATGCTATCGATGAGTTCAAGATTGAGCGTAACAGCTACGGTGCGCAGTTTGGCGGGGCCGCTGGCGCACAAATCAGCATTCTTACGAAAAAGGGCGGTAACAGTTTTCACGGTGACCTTTACTACTTCGGCCGCAATGACGCTCTGAATACCTTCAATACTTTCGTCAAGTCGGGCTGTCTTGCGTCAAACAACCCCTGCATAAAAAACAAATTGCGCCGCAACGATTACGGTTACACCATCGGCGGTCCCGTCAAGAAAGATAAGGTGTTTTTCTTCTTTTCCGAGGAATGGAATAAGCAGACTTCGGCCCATACGAGCACCCATCGCGTACCCACGGTTGCCGAAAAACACGGCGATTTTACGGACCTCACCACGTGCCCCGCTAAATTCAACGGCTTTCCGGTGGGCGGGCTGACTGACCCGGCCAACGGAGGAGCCCCGTTTCCAACTCCGAACGTTATTCCTGCTGATCGCCTGAGCCCGAATGCACAACTTATTCTCCAGGCTTATCCTGATCCGACGGACCCGAATCCTTGTGCGACGAATAACTTTACCAAGAACTTTAGCGTTCCCGTCAACTGGCGAGAAGAGAGCGCCCGCGGTGACATCAATCTCACCAAGACCCTTACGGCCATGCTGCGATTCACAAACGATTCGTGGAATATTGGTCCGAATAGCAACAGTTTTTGGGGGGACAATGACCTGGGTCCCATCGGAGAAGCGTGGAACCAGCCCGGACGCGTGGTCATCGGCAAGTTGAGCAAGACTATCGGGAACAATGCCGTGAACGACTTTACCTTCTCCTATTCTGCGAACCGCATCACTATCACCCCTGCAGGCACGTCTCCGGGTCTGGTGCAGCAACTCAACGATTCTATTCCAACGTTCTTTCCCCTATCCGGCAAGACTTATGGTGATAAAGGACCGTCAGCCTGGATCAATTGCTGTGGACTTCCCAGCGTTTGGACTATCGCTCCCTGGCAGAACCAACAGGATCTTTATACCTGGCAGGATGACTTTTCCATCGTCAAGGGCCGGCACACCATCAAGGTTGGCGGTCTGTACGCTCGCAACTACAAGGCGGAACAATCTGCAAATTCGGAATTTGGAACGGTGAACGGCCCCGTCGGGTATAACGGATTTA
>Ga0209625_1000267_pt1 | contig 13336 bp, 12 predicted proteins | sample JacPin_JW_Ref_M2_FD_187960 | JGI IMG/M metagenome (GOLD analysis project Ga0209625, IMG submission 187960) | Forest soil microbial communities from Algoma, Ontario, Canada - Jack Pine, Ontario site 1_JW_Ref_M2 (SPAdes) (version 2) | ecosystem: Environmental > Terrestrial > Soil > Boreal...
AAATTGCTGGCGTGCCCGTGGACATTTCGCGCACCGGATATACCGGCGACCTGGGATTCGAAATCTGGATGCCCTGGAAAAACGCAGTGAAAGTTTGGGACGAGTTGAATTCCAAGGGCAAGGCCTTTGATATTCATCCTGCCGGAATGATTGCGCTGGACATCGCGCGCATCGAAGCTGGCCTGATTCTGATTGAGGTCGACTACACCTCCAGCAAAAAAGCGTTGATCGATGCGCAGAAATTTTCTCCCGCGGAAATTGGGCTGGGCAAGTTGGTGGACTTGAAGAAGGAAACTTTCGTCGGACGCGAAGCGCTGGCCCGCGAGGCTAAGAAAGGCGCGGAACGCGCGCTGGTAGGAGTCGAAATTAATTGGAATGAAGTCGAATCGTTATACGACAGAGTCGGCATGGCGCCACAGGTACCGAGCATGGCCTCTCGCACCGCAGTGCCGGTATATCGCGGCGGGCGAGTTGTTGGCAAGGCGACGTCCACAACGTGGTCGCCTACGCTGAAGAAAATGATCGCGCTGGCTTGCGTGCATCGCGAGAACTCTACTGCGGGTACGACGTTGAACATGGAAATCACCGTTGAAGCCGTGCGTCACACCGTCTCGGCAAAAATCGTACCACTCCCATTTTTTAATCCTGCGCGCAAAACGGCCGTGCCGGTGATTTGATAGCGCGCGTTTTAACCCGCGGCGCCTTACCAAAATAAGCTTAAAACCATTACTCACTCGTTCAAGCGATTGTATTTTTTCAATACCGCGCGCAGGCGGTCGTGCGGCAAGGCGAGCACTTTGTGATTTTCGATGCCGGTCATGGTTTCGGCCGCGACCATGGCGTTGATAATGGCTTCTTCGGTGGCTTGGACAGTGGCAGCGAAGATCGGCTCAATTTTTTCGTTCGGGAGCATTTTTAAATCCACGACGTGATCGGCAAAAGCGGCGCCGGAGTTGGCCGTCGAAAATGCAATAAAAATATCCCCGGAACCGTTGCCGGAAATACTTCCATTGCGTCCGAGGCCCAGAGTCACACGGCGAGCGAGGCGCTTCATTTGATGGGCCAGCAGTGGCGCATCGGTGGCGACCACCACGATGATGGAGCCCCGATCCACTTCATCAAATACGCTGGAAGCGTAAGCGCGATCCTCCGGAATTTCTTTGCCCACCGGCACACCGGCGATGCGCAGATTCGGGCGCGATCCATAATTGCACTGCACCAACACGCCAACAGTGTAACCGCCGAATTTTGCATCAAGTTTTCGCGACGATGTGCCGATGCCGCCTTTGAATTCGTTGCAAACCATTCCGGTGCCGCCGCCAACATTTCCTTCTGTCACCGGCCCGGACGACGCCGAATCGATCGCGTGAAAAGCATCGGTGGATTTGACGTGAAAACCGTTGATGTCATTAAGCCAGCCGTCCCACGTTTCCGCCACCACTGGCAGCGACCACCAATAGCCCGCGGGATCAGGCTGGCCGTGAGCAACGCGCCACTGAATTACAGAATCGCGGACCACTCCGACGCTGTGAGTGTTGGTGATCATCACCGGGCCTTCCAAAAAACCTGATTCCTCCACCCAGGTCGTGCCGGTCATTTCTCCATTTCCGTTTTCTGTAAACCAGCCGGCAAAAACAGGATTGCTCATGGACTGCGGACCGCGCGGCAAAACAGCAGTGACGCCGGTACGCACCGGACCTTTGCCGATTTGCAGTTTGCCTTCGCCGGAAATAAGCGTAGTGTGACCCACCGTAACGCCGGCAACATCGGTGATTGCATTCAGTGGGCCGGGCGCACCGTCAAATGGCACGCCGAGATCGCGTGCTCGTGGCTTGACATGATTTTTTTCCTGAGCTTTGTCCTGAACTTTATCTTGTGCGCGCGCTGCGGCAGCCACTAAAAGCAGGAAAGCACAAACCGAGCTTAGAATTCTGGCATTCCGATGCATGATCAAAAGTTATCTCCTGGAGTGAGGAAACGGAAACGCAGGTTGAAACAGTAATGCAACGCCAAGCCGAAGAGAAGAAAGATTTCAGGTGAATCGAACAATCGTTAAGCACAAATTGCGAAGCTAAGATGGGAACACTTTTGCCAGTGCGGATTTAATTGCCCGTGCAATTAATGCGGATTCTTTGGCGCTCAAAATAAATGGCGGAGCCAGAAGAATGTGATCGCCGCGCAGGCCATCGACGCATCCTTGCGTAGGATAGGTGAGCACATTTTCTTCCAGAGCAGCCTGACGGATGCGTTCGGCAATATTTTGCGACGGCGGAAACGGTTCGCGGCTCGCTTTATCTCTCACGAATTCGATGCCGATTAGTAAGCCCATCCCGCGAATATCGCCGACATTAGGATGCGACCGCAAAGGCTCCAGATCGTCGCGCAAAGTTTTTGAAATTGAGGAGACGCATTGAAACAATCTGTGTGCTTCCAGGTAGTCAAGCACCGCGTTGCCGGCCGCAGTGCAGACAGGATGCGCCTGATACGTGAAACCATGCTGAAAGATTCCGGAACCGCGCTCGAACGCTTCGACGACGCGCGCGGAAACCAGAACAGCCCCGAGTGGAGCGTAACCACTGGCGACTCCCTTGCCCACCAGAATCATGTCAGGTTCCACATTCCAGTGTTGAATGGCGAAGGGCCTCGAAGTGCGGCCCATCCCTGACATGATTTCATCGGCGATTAGAAGAATTTTATTTTCGCGGCAAATTTGTCCGATGCGTGCGATGTAGCCAGCGCTAGGCACCGCTGCGCCAAGAGTCGCGCCGACCATCGGCTCAAAAATAAATGCACCGGAGGAACTGCCTAGTGGTCCGCGCAGAAATTTGTCCAGATCGCTCGCGCAAGCGAGACCGTAGTCCTCGTCCTTTGAATTCCCGGCATGGTGATATGCGAAGCATTCGAAGACGTGCCCCCATTCGGCGAGCAGTGGTTGATAAGGTGCGCGGCGCGCGACACTACCGCTTACAGACATCGCGCCCAGTGTGCTGCCGTGGTAGCTCTGGCGGCGCGAGATCACTCCATAACGCTGCGGCTGCCCGGACTCCAGATGATATTGCCGCGCAAGCTTGATGGCAGTTTCGGTAGCTTCCGATCCACCGGACGTGAAGTAAACGCGGCCACCATTCTGAACATTTGCAGGCGCAAGTTGTAAAAGACGGGCGGCAAGTTTCTCTGCCGGAGCGGAATGGAATTGCGAAGTATGCGCGAATGCGATCTGTGATGACTGCTCCGCCATCGCTCGGCCAATTTCGGCGACACCATGCCCGATGTTGACCACTGCAGCCTGGCCAGCGGCATCAAGAAATCGGCGCCCATCTGAGGAAATGATCCAGCAGCCATCCCCGCGGACAGCTACGGGGTAATCCTTTCGAAAATTTCGCGGGAAGATGCTCGAGACGCTCGCCATGGTGGATCGGTACAGAATTGTAACAGAGAGAATACGGGACGTAGCTCGCGATGCGATGAACCGCGCGATCGATATGAATAGTTGTGCTACGCTGGCGGCGTTTTTGGCGAGCTAAAGATTTAGCGCCTTATTTAAAACACAAAAATTTCGTCAATGGAGCGGTATTGACAGAATCGTCCGGCGGTTTGGTTCGTACGATCGGCCGCTGGAGCCTGGCGGCGTTAATCGTAAATTCGGTGATCGGCGGTGGTGTCTTTGGTTTGCCCAGCGTGGTTGCGAGCCGTCTGGGAAAATATGCGCCGCTGGCGTATTTGGTAGCGGCTGCGGGAATCGCGCTGGTCGCCGCGTGCCTCAGCGAAGTCGCATCGCAATTCAGCGAAACAGGCGGCCCTTATCTTTACGCGCGTACGGCCCTCGGAAGATTCTGGGGAATTCAAATCGCGTGGATGACGTGGTTGTCGCGAATCGCGGCGGCGTCTGGCACCGCCAATCTTTTTGCTACTTATCTTGCGGAGTTCATCCCCCGCGCGGTGCAGCCGGTCTATCGCGTGACGATTCTGTCCGTGTTGATTGGAATATTGGCGGTAATCAATTACCGCGGAGTGCGATCGGCGATACGCGTCAACGACTTTCTCACCAGCATAAAAATATTTCTGTTGCTGATCTTTATCGGCGCCGGACTGGGATGGTTGATCGCACATGGCCAGATTGTTCCCGCGCCGATGACCCACGCGGTCACCTTTCAAGATTGGCTCGGCGCTATTTTGGTGCTGGTCTTCGCTTACGGCGGATTTGAAGCGGTTTTTTTCGCTACCGGAGAAACGCGCGACCCGCGCAAAGATTCAGCTGCGGCGTTATTTTATGCGCTGACGCTGGTTACGGCAATTTACACCTTGGTTCAGGTGGTGATCAACGGCACGCTAACCAACCCTACTGGCACCGAACGCCCGCTTGCGGAATCGGCGCGTCACATTTTCGGGAACGAGGCTGCGGCAGCCATTGCTTTCGGGGCGCTAGTGTCCATCTACGGATATTTGGGCGCCAATATGCTCCACACCCCACGACTGACGTTCGCATTGGCGGAGCGCGGAGATTTTCCCCAATTTTTTGCGGCCGTGCATCCGAGATTTCGCACTCCGCACGTATCTATTGTTGTTTACACGATTTTGCTGCTGACCCTCACGGTGATGGGAAATTTTCGATGGAATATTACCCTTTCCGCGGTGGCCAGATTGCTGACCTACGCTTCATTTGCCGTTGCGCTGCTGGTATTGCGAAAAAAGCATCCCGAAGCGGATGCATTTCGCCTGCGCAGCGGGCCCCTGATCGCGATTCTGACACTGGCGTTTTGTGTAGTGCTGTTTATGCAGACGCCGCTCAGCAATTTGTCCATCGTCCTCGGCGTCATCGTAATCGCAGCGCTGAATTGGCTGCTGGTGCGCAATAGCGGCGCGGCTAAGTAGGTCCAAATTAGCGAGACTGTTCTTTGAATCATCCGCTCTCACATAGAAGTTATACGAGCTTCAGCGTGAGAGGATCTCTTGTTCGCGCATTCGTGAACAGCGGAGGAATCTCATTATGACCATGAGGCGTACTGGCGATGCCTGGATGCCAGCCGACGAATATGGCCGGGCTTTGCCTAAATTTTCTGTAAACCTGCTGGTGCGAGACTTATCGAGATCACTTTTTTTTTATGAACAGGTGCTGGGGGCTACTGTCCGTTATGGCGATGCCGATTTCGCGGCGATGGTTCTGAATGGAGTGGAGTTCATGTTGCACGCCGACCATACCTACGACCATCATTCGTTGTATACGCGACTGCAAGGCGCAGGAAAACGCGGCACCGGAGCAGAGCTTCGCGTGATGGGCATCGATCCCGATGCTGTGCAAAAGCGCGCGGAAGCGGCCGGCACGGTCATTCTACAACCGGTGGCGGATTTTCCGCATGGGTGGCGCGACGTAATTCTGGAAGATCCCGACGGCTACATTTGGGCGGTTGGCGTGCCCTTGAAAAAGTAATCCACGCCAAAGCTGACAAAACCGGCAGACAATCGCTTCAGTCCACCAATCAGACTTCCTGTTACGCCTTGTCGCCGCATCTAAAGCTAGGCGCAAGTCCCCGGCATCCAAGCACCTTGGCATCGGGCATTAAATCGTGACACTATCCGAAGCCTTTAGAATATATTTCCAAGTAACTCTAAGGAGAACGCATGAAACTGTCGGCGCTGCGGTGCGGATTTCTGGCAGTGGTATGGTGCGGCGCGTCTCTTGCCACTTTCGCGCAAGATACCGCCGGTAAACGGCCCATCACTTTTGACGATCTAAGAAATATGCATCGCGTCGCGACCCCAATAATTTCGCCCGATGGAAAATGGATAGCCTACTCCGTCGCAACTCCGGACATGGATGCAAACCGAAACGCCAGCAATATTTGGATCGTGCCTGCCACTGGCGGCGCGGCGATACAACTGACGCAGAGCGGCCACGATTCCGCTCCGGCGTGGTCGCCGGATAGCAAGACGCTGGCATTTATTTCGTCGCGCGAGGGAAATTCGCAGGTTTACGTGCTGTCTATGGAAGGCGGCGAAAGCCATGCGATTACACATATGGCCGGCGGCGCGGATTTAGTGAAATGGTCGCCAGACGGAACGACGATTGCTTTTACATCATTCGTTTACGTGGACTGCAAGGACGATGCCTGCAACAGCGCGCGCGACACGGAAAAAGAAAAAAACAAAGTGAAAGCGCGAGTGTATGAACAGCTTTTATATCGCCATTGGACGCACTGGTCGGAAGGAAAACGCAGCCATTTGTTCGTTGCGCCAGCGGATGGGAATGGAACGCCGCGAGATTTAACGGCCGGTGCAAATTACGACGTGCCTCCCGATGAACGCGGTGGCGCGGACGATATAAATTTTTCGCCGGATGGAAAAGAAATTTGTTTCACGGCAGTATCGGACAAGGTGGAAGCCCTGAGTACCAATGGAGAATTGTTTATAGTGCCGGTCAGCGGCGGCGAAGCCAAGAAAATCACCACGAATCCAGGATTCGACGGGAACCCAGTGTACTCGCCGGATGGGAATTACATCGCGTACCACGCGCAATTTACTCCGGGATACGAGGCTGATCGATGGCGGGTGATGCGCTACGACCGGCATACGGAAAAACTTGAAGATTTGACCGTAAAATTCGATCGCAGCGCGGAAGGCCTGGCGTGGTCACCGGATAGTAAGACAATTTACTTCACCGCCGAAAACGAAACGCTTTCGCCGATTTATGCGCTTGACGCGCACGGCGGAGCAGAACCGAAGAAAGTTGTGGCTGAAGGATTCAACACCGCGGTCTCGCTCAGCCGCGATGGAAAGATCATGGCTTTCGAACGCACCACGCTGACGATGCCCGCGGAAGTCTTCGTAGCGGCGGGCGACGCCGCGAATGGGCAGCAAGTGACGCATCACAATGACGCTTTGCTGGCCAAGCTCGACATAAATGCGCCGGAAACGTTCTGGTTTGAAGGAGCGGGCGGTACGCGCGTGCAAGCGATGCTTCTTCGCCCGGCGAAATTTGACGCAGCGAAAAAGTATCCGCTGCTGGTGCTGCTGCACGGCGGGCCACAAACGATGTGGTCGGATGCCTGGGGTTATAGATGGAATGAGCAAGTATTTTCTGGCGCGGGTTACGTGACGCTGATGATTAACCGCCACGGGTCTACCGGTTACGGTCAGAAATTCACCGATGAAATCACCAATGATTGGGGTGGCCAACCCTATGTCGACGTGATGAAGGGCGTCGATTACGCGCTGGCCCATAATAAATTTATTGATGGCTCGCGTATGGCCGCCGCGGGCGGTTCGTACGGCGGATTTATGGCCGACTGGATCGCCACGCACTCGGGGCGCTTCAAAGCAATCATCAGCCACGCGGGCGTTTACGACCAGACCTCGATGTACGCTACCGAAGAGTTGTGGTTTATCGAGCACGATATGCAGGGAACTACGTGGAGCAATCCTGAAAGCTACAAGAAATCGTCGGCATCCACGTACGCGGGAGATTTGGGAAAATACAAAACGCCGACGCTGGTGGTCGCCGGGGAAAATGATTTTCGAGTGCCCTACACGCAGTCCTTGGAATTTTTCAATACGCTGCAGCGGCAAGGGGTGCCGTCCAAATTAGTAATTTTCCCGGATGAAGGCCACTGGGTGCTGAAGCCGCAAAATTCGCAATTCTGGTACAAAACCTTTCTCGACTGGCTGGCAATTTATTTAAAGTAGGTGCGCAACAAGTTTGCGCCGATCAGGCCGTGGACAAGCGGCGAAATGCGCGACGCGCAAACCTAAACAAGTGAAAGATCAGAAACGCCGAGAGAATCAATAGCGCGCCGACTACGATGGTGGTGGTCAGCGGATGAGCGCCGGCCATCCAGGTAAGCCATACAGCGAGCAGATCTTCGCCAAAACTTAGAATCCAATTGCTGAGCGGCTCGGGACTCGTGTTTACGGCTGCGCGTGTCGAAGCTTTTGCGCTGTGCGAGGTTAGCGCGACACCTCCGGCAAGCAGTGCGGCGGCCCAGCGCCATTCCGGTGAAACGTCGCCGACCGAAGCATAAGCGAGCAGCGCCGCAGCAGGCGGGCGAATGAATGTATGAATGGCATCCCACACGGTGTCGATATAGGGCACCTTGTCGGCGAAGAATTCGACGAAATACAGCACCGCCGCAATTCCCAAAATCAGTGGATGCGAGAGAATCTCCAGCGATTTTGAAAGATGAATAAAACCAAAACGCTGTAGAAGTCCCAGGGTGAGGATCGTGGCGTAAAGATTCAGACCGGACGAGTATCCAGTTCCCAGGACCGAGCCGAGTGCATTCAAAATATTCATGGCAGGCTTGCGGAATGCAATTGGAGTTTAGCAAGCAGTTCGCAAATGTTGTAGAGAAACGAGTCAATCGGCAGCCGCAGATAATGCGCCTCATAAAAAAAACTGGCCCGAATAATCGGGCCAGTTTGATGGACATCTACTACAGACACCCTGCTACACGGGAATTACACTGATCCAGCGCCGCGACTCTTGTCGCGCTGCGCGGCGTTATCATCCGAGAAAGAATTGCCCCAGTCATTCACTTGCCGTTCAGCTTCATCTTTCGCGATGCCATAGCGCTCCTGGACCAACCCGACAAGCTGTTCTTTTTTGCCGCTCAACGTCTGCAGATCGTTATCTGTAAGTTTCCCCCACTTGGTCTTGGCTTTGCCTGCATACTGTTTCCACTTACCTTCGATTTGATCCCAGTTCATTTGAAGCCTCCCTATGATTCCTTGATTGATTCAGTCAAAACAGCAAGGCACAACCTAAGCAAACCACACCGCTCGTAATCGGCGAATACAGCATTTGGTTCATATACGCTGGCCGCCTCTTGTAGGTCCTTAAGATGCACGACGATTGGTACTTTTTTGACCGGTGAACAACCCACTTAGGCAGCGTAAATTGCTACACGATGCATTCGCTCGCCCTAAAGGGTTATAGGTATGGAGCCTTAGTCGCATATCACGTACAAGGTAACGGGACTCGCCAATAACTTATATTGAAACTCCAGGGTACAGGTGTGAAGAGCGGCCCTGGGCATACGCTGCGAGGTACCACAATTGCGCAGTGCTGACGGAAGGCACGCTAGATGAACGCGAGAATGCTCCTTGGCATAGCCCTGATTGCGATTGGCATTATCGCGCTGGTGTATCAGGGTTTCACTTATACGACACACAAGAAGGTGCTCGACATCGGTCCGATACAGGCAACCAAAGAAGAACATCGGACGATACCGGTTCCACCCGTAATTGGCGTCATTGCGGTGATCAGTGGTGTGGCGGTTCTAGCCCTTGGGCGCGGCAAGTAAAATCAAAATTTAATGGAGGAAACAAAGATGAAGAAAAAATGGACACTTGCAATGGCAGGAGTGCTGGCATTTTCGACGCTCGCAGTCGCAAGGCCCGCTAGTGAAAAAGACGAAAAGGAACGGATTGCAAACGCCGGCAAAGTAATGAAAGAGATCCTAGACGTCCCCGACAATATTCCGCAAGACGTTTTGGACAAGGCGCGCTGCATAGTGGTGTTGCCTTCGGTGGTTAAGGCTGCGTTCGTGGTAGGTGGCAGTTACGGCCGCGGCGTTATGGTGTGCCGCAGAGGCAAAGAGTTCAGCGGACCCTGGGGCGCGCCTGCGATGATGGCGCTGGAAGGCGGTAGTGTGGGTCTCCAGATCGGTGGACAAGCGACCGACTTTGTGATTCTGGTGATGAACGATCGCGGATTGAACAGCATGCTCCACAGCAAGGTAAAGCTCGGGGGCGACGCCAGCATAGCGGCGGGACCCAAGGGCCGCACTGCTTCGGCGGAATCGGATGTAACGCTGCGAGCGGAGATGCTCAGCTATTCTCGTTCTCGCGGAGCGTTCGCTGGTGTGTCGCTGGAAGGCTCGACTTTGCGGGCTGATGGCGGAGCCAATGAAAAGCTATACGGCAAGGGCGTAACTGCTGCGGAGATCGTGGAAGAAGGAAAGAGGGACACTCCTGAAGAGGGCCGTGAGCTAATTTCCACCCTGCAACACGCATCGCCTCATCTACAGAAGTAAGTAACGGACAGTCAGTCGCGGAATGGCGCGAGGGCGGAGAATCTCCGCCCTTTTGCTTTTAAGTCGCTTGGTTCACTCTTAACATTAGCGGTCTAACACAAGCGGTACTGTTCGTTAGCCTACAAAATTCTTAGCGGCTAGGTACACGTTCCTCTGTATTGTTCATTCGAACGCCAGCCCCTACCTTCAATGCAAGCTCCGGCACGCAAAGCGGAGATGTCCCTGCTCTCGTAACTGCTGTCGCCCCCCTGACCGAGAGTGCGTCACAAATTTTAGGGGTTGTTCAGGAGCCTACAGACATGAAAAACGAAGTCTTATCTTCGGAAGACAAACTCATCGCCATGGCGCGCCGCGGAAATCACGAAGCCTTTACTGAATTGGTACAAAAGCACTCCGGGAAAATTTATGGCGTGTCGATGCGCATGCTGAAGAACCGTGAAGACGCCGAGGACAATGTACAAAACGTTTTGGTAAAGGCCTATTACAACATCTGCCGCTTCGAGGGCCAGTCGCAATTTTCAACCTGGCTGTTTCGCATCACCATCAACGAAGCGCTCATGAAATTGCGCCGGCATAAGCCAGAACGGTTTGTAAATCAGTCCGATACCGGGCAAGACGGCGGGACGTTCGCAAATTACCCGGAGATTGAAGACCACCGCCAAAATCACGAACGCGAATACATCAATCGCGAGCTGGCCAGTAAAGCGCTGCAATGTTTGAATCCTTCGCTTCGCCATACCTTCGTGCTGCAGAAAGCGGAAGGGTGGACGAATCGTGAACTCGCCAGGGCCATGGGCATCACGGTAGAAACGGTGAAATCGCGCGTTTTCAGAGCGCGCACGCGCTCGCGGCGACGCCTTGAAATGCTTGGCCGTTCACGGCCCTTAGCGGCATATAGCGCGTAGGTCAAATACTCGCGCTCTGTACCAATATTTCACACAGTGCTGGTTTCCAACGGCTTAGGCTCGCTGGCACATTCAGCAACCGGGATTGTGGCTCGAACCGCGGTGCCAGGATACCGCCGCTCAACTTCCAGTGTTCCGTCCAGTTCCGCCAAACGTTCCTTCATCCCCGCGAGACCCACGCCAGAAGCCCTGCCTGAGCGAAAGCGCGTCAGAACTTGAGAGGAGATGCCTCTGCCGTCATCAATAACGGCGAGGACCACGTGTCCGGTTGAGCAGGCGAGGACAACTTCTATTGATTTAGCGTCCGCGTGCCTGTGAACGTTAGTCAGGGATTCCTGAAGCACCCGGAACAATGCCAGCTCTACTTCTTTTGGCAAACGGGTGGTGATGGGGTCGAGGTGCAGGCTAACCTTTAAGGCGCTGCGTTTTGCAAATCCATCCGCGTACCAACGCGTGGCCGATTCAAGACCAACCTCATCCAGCAACGGGGGATGAAGCAAGTGCGAGATGGTTCTCACTTCCACCATGGAACGCTCGGTGAGCTCTATCGTCTCGTTCAACAGCTTTTCGTGCGCCGGAGACAAAGTCGCACGAGCAGTTTGTAACTGCTCCAGGTTGATTTTTAGACCTACCAGATATTGTCCGACGCTGTCATGCAATTCTCGAGCGATTCGGCGCCGCTCGGCGTCCTGAAGATCGAGAATGCGCGCGCTAAGAGCACGCGACGAGCGCACGTTTTCCCGCTGGATGCTTTCCAGGTGCCGGGTTCGAACGATTTCTCTGCTCAGCAACCGAAAATTGTAAGCAACAAATCCAAGCGCCGCGAACAGTGCCAGAGCCAGAACAACCGAGGTGCGCCAAAACTGGCGATTCCAGCTACCCAAACGCTGGTTCAGAAGCTTAATTTCCTCTTCGTCCATGCTGCGCAATACGCCATCCACTTGCGATTGCTGCGAATCGAGGTCGCGAATTGCGCCTGACCTGCCGGTCGAAGCGGAAGCCGGCGCTGCAGCAAACACCGCGCTGCTTTGCAGTTGCGAGATATAATTTTTCAACAAAGATTCGAGCTCACTCAAACGCTGTTGCTGCTGAGCGTTGTCCGCGGTTAATTTGCGGAGATGTTCAGAAGCCGTTGCGATGTACTCGGAATGTTGGCGGAATTGCTGCAGCTGGGATTCGTCTCCGGAGCCGCCGTAGGCCAGTGCACTCCCACGAATTTCGGCTAACTGGGTCCGGAGATTCTGCAGTTCGCCGCGGACGTCATAGGTGTGCAACACCAAGTTGGTGCTGTTACTCACTCCGCGCTGGGTCAAATACGCCGCCACACCAATAATGGCGATAATGAAAAATCCAAAAAATACGGGGATTCGAGAAACAGGACGAACAGACCAAGGCCGCGGCGCTTTTTGGTTCGCAGCTAACGCGACGTTATCTTCGACCATTGCTCTCCGACGCGGGAGTCGATCTGTAGCTTGGTCAAATCCAAACTACGCCTTTGGTATATCACACGTCGGAACAAATTCGCACGTGCCGGCACGCTGCCTGCGTCTTGCCGGCGCGGAGAAAGCGGGCCGGGAACGAAGCCTCGCGGCTACGCTCCCGACGGACAAATTTAATGACGCCTTAGTGACGGGCAGAAGTGGCCTTCTGTCCTTTAACCTCCATCTCATTCACGACCTGCTTGACGTTGGGCACGCTATTCGCGATCTGTTCGATGGCTGAACGGCGCGCTTGCGTCCCGGCATCACCCTTCAGGGTCACCACGCCGTTTTTTACCGAGTAATGAACGCCCTTATCCATTTTGCGTTTTACGAGCGCGGCATCGAGATTTTTTTCGATAGCCTTGTCGAGGTCGGAGTCCACCGCTTTAGCGGCGCTCTCATCTCCGGGAGGCCGAACCGCGATAGTGTTGGCAACCACTTGCCCACCGGCGGCGGCCTTCGCGAGTGATTCGGCTTGCGCCTTATCGCTCTCTGAAGCTACCGTGCCCGCTAGCGTGACTACGCCTTTATCACGATCCTGAGTGACGCTTACATCTTTGTAACCGGATTGGTCCAGCGATTTGCGGACGCTGTCCGTGACGTCCGGCGATTTAGTAGGGGTGTTCGAGCAGCCCAGCAAACCCCCAACCAACAACACAGGAACGAGGGTCAACATCGATCTAAGCGGTTTCATATCTCTCCTTGAATTACGCAAGTTCTTACGCATTCAGCCGGGGTGGCATCGACACTCTACCGGGGAGTCCGACTGTGCGCGTACTGTGCCTCGCTCCGGTGTCAGGCTCAATCGGGGATTACACGTAGAATTGCCTGTGACTAAGGGTAAGAAAAAATTGAAGGAAAAATTTCAGACCGCGGCCGGGGATAGCTTCCAAACAGGTCAAACTGCAAAGGCCCTGCAGGG
>Ga0209625_1000268_pt1 | contig 13324 bp, 14 predicted proteins | sample JacPin_JW_Ref_M2_FD_187960 | JGI IMG/M metagenome (GOLD analysis project Ga0209625, IMG submission 187960) | Forest soil microbial communities from Algoma, Ontario, Canada - Jack Pine, Ontario site 1_JW_Ref_M2 (SPAdes) (version 2) | ecosystem: Environmental > Terrestrial > Soil > Boreal...
CACAGGGTTTTCGGTCAGTGCTGGACCGGTCACGTTGAACACGGGAACCGCCGCGTACTGTATCGATGAGACGGGCGTCGTTCGTGTTGACTCAGCGGCGACAGTGCTTGAGGCGATGAACCCATGCTCGGCTTCAGGCAAGCCTCCGTTGCAGTAATGTCTTGAGTAGGAAAATGGAAGGGAGGAAGTCATAAGCTTCCTCCCCCTTTTTTTTGAGAGTGTTCAGTAAAGAGAAAGAAAATGTTCGAGAAGAATGACAATTCGGAGACGATGCGGGACCAAAGAGCCGGTTTTTCGCTGATCGAACTTCTCATCGTTGTGGCCATCATACTGATCATCGCCGCGATCGCTATTCCAAACCTGCTCCGCGCCCGAATGGCTGCGAATCAGGCCACCGGTGTCTCCAATATTAGGACCATCACCAGCGCCACAATCGTCTATTCGTCCACATATAATAACGGCCTTCCACCAAGCCTTACGGCGCTCGGCGGTGTTGCACCAGCGAATTGCAACGGCGCTATCCTGCTGGACGACACATTAACCACGCCCCCGTATCATAAGAGCGGTTACATATACGATTATCAGCCGCAAGGTGCCCCAATTATGAACCCGCCACCCTCCTGCGCTGCGCCGGGATACAATGAATTCCTCACCACTTCTGTGCCAGTCACCGTCGGCACAACGGGGCAATCAAGTTATTGCAGCGACGAGCCCGGTGTCATACGCATCGATACTTTGGGGGGCAAGGCGGCAAGTTTAGCCGCCTGCGAGGCGCTTCCTCCTCTTCAGTAAACAACGAAAACACGTATTGGTAAGTTCTGCTCCACTCTTCGCTCTTTCTTGTTAAGCTCACTCTCATGCTGTTTTTTGTTCCGGTAATTGTCGCGATGGCTGTTCCGTCCGGGTCTATCACAGACGTGAAAGCAGCCGTGCGCGCTCTCGAATCGCGCTATAGCCACGCTCGCACCCTCAAGGCAGCGTTCCTCGAGCGCTATTCCGATGGTAAAGGCGCAGCGCAATCCGAATCGGGCACCGTCTACTTCTCGCGCCCCGGCCGAATGCGCTGGGACTACGAATCGCCGGAACAAAAGCTCTTTCTCGTCGACGGCACAAACGTTTGGTTTTACGTCCCCGCAGACCGCACCGCCAGTCGCGCGAAGATGAAAGAGAGTTCCGATTGGCGCACGCCAATTGCGCTGCTGGTGGGTAAGGCCGACCTGTCAAGATTGTGCCGCAAGATTGACGTCATCGATCCCGCCTCGACCGCCGGAGGGCAGCCGGAAGATCGCGCTTCGCAGGACGGCGACACCGTCTTGCGCTGCACGCCACGAAATGGCGCCGGCGAATCTGCCGACACAAGCGTTTCGTTGCGTGACGTACTTCTGGAAACCGACCCGCAGGCTCGTCTCGTGCGCGTCGTTCTTCGCGAAGCCGGAAATCTCGAAACCGAATTTCGCTTTGGCAATTGGCAGGAAAACATCCCCATCCCGGAAGCACAATTTCATTTTCAGCCTCCGCCCGGCGTCACCATAGTTGACGAAGCCACTCTCGCTGGCGCAATTCATTAGCCCGCAATTGGGCCAACCCTCTCGACGGTTCCCGAATCCCATATCTCGGTCCCTCAGCCAAGGCTACGTTTTCAGGCCATTATCATATGGTGTTAACGGCCTGTTTTCACGCCTTCACCAAAGGCCCAAAGGCGGTATGCTAAACTGTAGTCGAAACACCCCTCGATACGGGTGTTTACCGAAATAAATTGGCTGAATTCGTCTGCAAAGTCGGAGATATCTCCGGCCGGATTTTCGATCAGATCGAAACGGCCCAGTCGGAGGCCGAAGCGAGACAAAAACTCGCTGATAGGGGCTTTTACGTTTATAACATCCGCAACCACCTCGACATTCTTTCCCAACTCACAAGCTCAAGAACGGATCGCACGATCCGCACGCAAGACTTCCTGATCTTCAACCAGCAATTCAACACGTTACTTAAGGCGGGTATTCCCATCTTGAAGTCTCTTGATTTGCTGGGCGAACGGGCCGCCGCGCAACGACTTCGGCCTGTCATTAGCGATGTGCGCCAGCGCGTCCGGGATGGAGCTTTGCTCTCCGATGCACTCGCTGCACAAGGATCCTTCCCGCCTGTTTACGTCACTGCCATCTCGGCGGGTGAGCGCAGCGGGAATTTGAGCGGAGTCCTCGACCAATACATCTCCTATCTTCGCATTAGCACCGGCTTTAAGCGGCAGCTCATCACAGCTTTAATATACCCGTCGATCCTTGTCGCGGCAGTTGTGCTTGTGATGTCTTACATGGTGACGTACGCCATGCCGAAGTTCGCGGGACTCTATAGGGATCTCAATGTTCCGCTGCCGCGTATCACCGAAATCGTGCTCGGCTTTGCGGCGCCTTTGAGGGATTATTTTCTGGTGTTCGGGGTGATCGCCGCGATCGCCTTCGTCATGATTCAGCTCTGGACGCGCACGGCACGCGGCGCGCTTGCAATCGACAGTCTCAAGCCGCGGATCTGGTTCTTCGGCGACATCTGGCTGAAAGCGCAAATTGCGCAGTTTGTCCGAACGCTCTCGACCCTTCTCGCGGGTGGCACTCCTCTGGTCTCTGCTCTCACCACGGCGTCGCACGCGATCGATAGCCGCCTGATCGCCACCTCTGTCGAGAAAGCATCGGAACGCGTCCGTGAAGGCGAAACGCTTCACGCGAGTCTTGCGCAGACAAATCTCATTCCTGAACTCGCGATAGAAATGATCGAAGTGGGTGAGGCTTCCGGCGCGCTGCCCGCGATGCTTACAAGTGTCGCCGATTTCTACGAAGAAGAGGTGAATACGAGGTTGCAGCGTACGCTCATCTGGGTCTCTCCCGTCATTTTGGTCGTCATGGCCGTTGTGATAGGCTCGTTGTTGATAGCTTTATATCTGCCGATGTTTTCCCTCCAGATAGGAGCCACAGGCTAATGACCACGTTGAACCCTGTTCCTACCGGTATTCCGGATGACGCCGCCGAGCGGGAACAGGCTCGCCGTCTGGCGGAGCGTTATCGTTGTCCATTCGTCGATCTTCGCGAACAGCGCATCGACCCCGAACTTTTTCGCAGCATCCCAGCCGAAATGATGTTTCGCTACAAGTTTGTTCCGCTTGAGAGCCACAACGGCACCCTCGTCGTCGCCGTAGCGGACCCGAGCCAACTGCAACAGACCGACGAACTCGCGCTTCTCCTGAACAAGCGTCTGCAGATAAAGGTCGCTACAACCTCACAAATCGACGACCTTCTGAAACGCACTGAACAATCGCAGCGCGTCCTCGACCAGGCCACTGAAGGATTCACGCTCCAGGTGGTCGGTGAAGAAGACGATAGCGACGAAAACATTACGATGGACAAGCTGACGCGCGATACCGGCGTCAGCCCCGTCGTTCGCCTCGTCGATACGGTGATTTTCACCGCACTCGAACGCCGCGCCAGTGACATCCACATCGAAACGCGCAACACCGAAGTCGTCGTCAAATACAGAATTGATGGCGTTCTGCAGTACGCCATGCAGGCGTTGGCCAAAGAATGGCACGCCACCATCCTCTCGCGTATCAAAGTGATGAGTGAACTCGATATCGCTGAGCGCCGTGTTCCTCAGGATGGCCGTTTCCGTGTTCGCTACAAAGGCCGTTTCGTTGACTTCCGCGTCTCGATCATGCCGTCGGTACACGGCGAGGACGCCGTGCTTCGCGTGCTCGACAAAGAAACGCTCAGCGAAAAATTCCGGAATCTCACCCTCGACGTAGTCGGATTCGATCCGCAGGACATCACGCGCTTCCGCCGTTACATCCATGAGCCGTACGGCATGGTTCTCGTCACCGGCCCCACGGGTTCCGGCAAGACGACCACGCTCTACGCCGCCATCAACGAAATCAAAAACGACGAAGATAAGATCATCACGATTGAAGATCCCGTCGAATATCAGGTTCGCGGCATCACGCAGATCCCCGTGAACGAAAAAAAGGGACTAACCTTCGCGCGCGGATTGCGTTCGATCTTGCGTCATGACCCGGACAAAATCATGGTCGGCGAAATTCGCGACCAGGAAACGGCCCAGATCGCCATCAACTCCGCCCTCACCGGCCACCTCGTATTCACCACCGTCCATGCCAACAACGTCACCGACGTCATCGGCCGCTTCATCAACATGGGCGTCGAGCCTTACAATTTCGTTTCGGCGCTCAACTGCATCATGGCCCAGCGCCTCGTTCGTGTGATTTGCGACCACTGCAAGAAGCGCGTGCAGTATGCCCCGGAAGTCTTGAAGGAATCAGGCCTGGATCCCGCGGACTGGAGCAGCGTGCCTTTCTACGAGGGGACTGGATGCCTGGAATGTTCCGGTAGCGGTTACCGTGGAAGGAGCGCGATCACCGAGTTGCTCGATCTTTCTGATAATATTCGCGAGATGATTATCAACCGGCGTCCAACCTCCGAGATCAAGCGCGCGGCAAAAGCCGAAGGCATGACTTTTTTGCGGGATGCCGGACTTGAGAAAATTCGGAAGGGCGTCACGACTCTCCGCGAAATCAACAAGGTGACTTTCCTTGACTAGCGCTGCGCCAAGCCTCGAGGCGAAGCTCTACAAGCTCGGTCCCATGCGGCGTTTGGATCGCTGGCTCAACGCCATGCCCCATCCGTCGCTGGCCGTCGAGGTTTCGCCCAACCGCGTTGCAGTTGCTCGGTGGGGCAAGACGCGCGGCACTCTCGAATCGTACGCTGTAGAATCGGTGCCGTTTGGCGCGATCGTTCCATCTCCGGTCGAAGTGAACGTCGCACAGCCGGACGCAGTGCGTGGCGCGCTGCGCCGTGCGTTCAGCCGCGTTCCCGGGCATGGCTCCGATCTGGCGCTTCTGATTCCCGATCCGGTGGCCCGCGTGTTCATTCTTCCGTTCGAGACGTTTCCACGCCGCGCCGATGAAGCTCTGCCGCTTCTCCGCTGGCGCCTCAAGAAAAGCGTTCCGTTCGATGTCGAGGAAACGGTGGTTTCCTGGATGCGCCAGGATGGACGCGAAGGGAATCTCGAAATCGTGGCTGCTGTCGCGCGGCAAAGTATCGTCCAGGAATATGAACAGCTCATCTCCTCGCTGAACGCCCAGGCGGTCGTTGTTTTGGGGTCTACGCTAGCCACCCTGCCGCTTCTCGAGGAGCGTGGCGCCACGCTGCTCGTCCGCATGAGCGGGCGCACCCTCACCACGGTCATCGTCCAGGGCGGAAATCTCGCCGTATATCGCTCCGGTGAGATGCCGGCCGACGTGAGCGCGCTTGAGCCGCAACTGATTCTCGATGAAATATTTCCCGCGATTGCGTATTACCAGGACACGTGGGAAGCGATGGTAGACCGCGTCAGGCTCTCCGGGTTTGGTTCGCGCGAAGAAATCTTTCGACAGAGTCTCGCGGATGAATTGAAAGTATCGGTGGGACCGCTCGCCGCGTCCGACCAGGCTCTGTGGCTCCCTTCGACCGCGAGGGATCTGATGAGCGAGGACCTCGATTCGGTAGTCGGCTGGATGATGAACGGAGGTTCCTGAGCGCCTTAGGCGCCATGGATTTCGTATGCAACTGCGACTCAATCTTTCCACCTCTCCACGCGAAAATAAAAGGCCGTTCCTTGCCGGCGCGATCTTGTTGGGCACCATCGCTTTGATCCTTCTTGTGATCCTTTCGCATCAGGCTTATGAATCGTGGCGCGCGAATCGCGACATTCGCCGGAACATAGCGGATCTCGAACGGCAGATCCAGGCCAACGAGCAGAAGCAGAACGCCCTGGAAGCGTATTTCAGAACGCCGCAAGCGCAGCAGGTTCTCGACCGCGCCGGCTTCCTGAATTCGCTTATTGACGAAAGGAGCTTTCCTTGGACCAAGGTTTTCGCCGATCTGGGGGAAACGCTTCCGGCCGGCGTGCGGGTGGTTAGCATCTCGCCGCGCCTCGATCATGGCCGCGCTCTTGTAAAGCTCACCGTCAGCGCCATGACGGACGATTCCAAAGTAAAATTTCTGCAAACGCTGGAACGATCGAAGGACTTCGCCGACATCCAGGTCCAGGGAGAACATCGGGAGCACGAGTCGCCTGAAATACTCGTCGATCTTACTGCATGGTATGTGACGATATGATGCCCAATCAAAACTCGAGTTCGTGGAAAAAATATGTCACGGCCGTCCTGTGCCTGCTTTTTGCGGTCGATTTTGCGCTCGCTTTCTTTGTCTGGCAGGGAGGTCGCGAGGGCCCTGAGACGAAGCGGCGCCAGCGTGACCGCCTTGGATTGCAGGCGAAGCTCCTCAAGGCGGACGTAGAGCGCGGCGAGAAAATCAAAGCTTCTCTCCCGCAGGTCGGAAAGGATTGTGATGGCTTCTATAAGGCGGATTTCCTTCCGGCTTCCGCTGGTTACTCCGCCATCCTCGCCGAGTTGACGGAAATCACTCACAAAGCGGGGCTGAAAAGCAGCGGCGTTTCCTTCCAGCAGAAGGAATTGAAGGGGCACGGCGTCACTGAAATCGCGATGAAAACCACGGTCGAAGGTGACTACCCCGCCCTGATCGAATTTATTCACGCGCTCGAACGCTCGAAGAATTTCTATTTACTCGATAACCTGACGCTAGCTTCAGGAGGCTCGAGTCCCGGCATCAAACTAAATCTCGACTTGCGAACATTTTTTAGGACTTGATGTGACGAAACAGAGGCTCGAAATCTCGGCGCTAGTCGGGTTGGTTGTCGTCGGTGCCTTGGTGTATTTCTTTAACCGAAACCAGGTTGGCGGAGTGCCGCAAGTTTCGGCCGACGTGAAATTCGTTCCCCTGAGCGTTCAGGAGCCGCAGCTGCGCCTCGATCTGCTCGCGAAGCTGCAAAAAGAAGAAAGCCTCAAAGCGCACCGCAACATCTTCAACGCGACTCCGCCTCCGCGGGAGCTAACGCCGGAGCAAAAGAAAGAGGCGGAGCACCGTTATCCCACCGTGCCGTTACCGCCTGTGCCTCCGCCGGTTCAAGTGCCGGGTGAGTTTTTTGGATACGCAGTTCGCCCGGCGCCTTCAGGCAAGCGATTCGCCTTCTTCAAGAACGGCGATGACGTTCTTGTCATAGCGGAAGGTGATTCCTTCTTCAATAACTATCGCTTGATTCATATCGGGAACGATTCCGCGGACGTGGAAGAAATCTCTAGTGGCCGTCATGCGCGCGTCGCGATCGTTCAACCTCCGGCGGGTGCCGGCCCGCCCGAACAGGCAACGCCATGATGAATGCCGCTCCGCGTTACCGTGAAAATCGCCGACGTTCCGGCGAACGCGGCTACGCTATGCTGATGGCCCTCTCTTTGACGATGATGACTCTTATCGCTTCCACGGCGATGATTGCCAATCTTCGGATCGAAGGGAAACGCCAGCGCGAAGACGAAGCCATCTGGCGCGGCAACCAGTACGCCAGGGCAATTCGCCTCTACTTCCATAAGACGGGGCACTATCCTCAAACTCTCGAAGATCTCCAGAAAGGGCTTCCGCAGCTTCACTTCCTTCGACAGGCCTACAAGGATCCGCTCAATAAAACGGACGGCTCTTGGCGGTTCATTTATGTGAATGCCGCGGGACAAATCATCGGCAGCACGAAATATACGTCGATGCAGCAGATGGCACTCTACGATAGCGGCGCTCTGCAGAACGGCCTGCCGGGGCAGATTCCGGGCTTGGTCGGGACCCCTGTTTCGAGTCTCACGAATTCAAGCGGCTTTGGAGATGTAACGGGGAGCGCGTCGTCGATTTCTTCTTCTTCGAACTCCGCCCAAACTCCGACCCTCGCGCCAACAGACCCGAACGCTCCGCCGCAATCACTCAATCAAACCCCCGATCAATCGGGACAGAATCCGCCTGGCGGGCAAGCCCCCGGTCAAACTCCGGGGCAGCCCGGTACTCCTTCGCAGCCTGGTGCTCCGGGACAACCGGGTCCTTTGGGACAACCCGGTACGATCGGACCCGGAACTGGGACGCAGAGTCTGTTCGGTTCGCTGAACGGTCAGCCTGGAAACCCTGCGGACCTGCAGAAGCCCACAGGGCCGGTGGACGGACCGGTTCTCGGCGCGTTCTTGACCGGCGTTGCCTGCAAAATGGATGCGCCTTCGCAGAAGGTCTACCACCACGGCAAGAAGTATATCCAGTGGGAGTTCGTTTGGAATCCGCTCGAGGAAGCGGCAGCGAACGCGCAGCAGGCTCTGAATCCTCAGGGGCAACAGCCGGGAATCGGCCAGCCGATCGGACAGGGAGCACTCGGTTCCGGCGGTCTCGGTGCGCCCGGCAGTAACCCGTTTGGCTCGCCCGGCAGTAACCCATTCGGCTCGCCATCGGGCATGCCTCAGCCTCAGCCCCAACCGCAACCACAGCCACAGCCACAGCAGTAGCCACGGATCACGTGCTTGCTGCTCGCGAAGCTTCGCCATGATCGGCGCCGTCCGTTTTCGCAGCACGCAAAACGAAGCACTAGGCCAAGCTATGCCAAGCCCACCGTTCCAAAATTAAGCATTGTCATAAAAAGGATTGTCATTCTGAGCGCAACGCGTTTTGTGCTTCCCGAATGCTGTAGCGGGACGAAGAATCTCAGCCGCGCGTGCTTGGCGTATTCAATTCGACGCGCACTTACTGTCTGAGGTCTGCTGACATTTGACCGGCTTCGCAACTCTTCGAACGTACTTTTGCGTTTCGGGGAACGGCGGGATTCCGCCATACCGCTGTATCATCTGCGGTCCGGCATTGTAGGCGGCAAGCGCAAGTGAAAGATCTCCGTGGTAACGCGCGAGAAGGTCTTTCATGTAGTGCGTTCCGCCGTCAATATTCTGCGCGGGGTCGAACGCGTTTCTCACCGAGTATTGCGCGGCCGTTTCAGGCAGCAATTGCATCAGCCCCAGCGCGCTCTTACGCGAGACAGCCTTCGGATTGAAATTCGATTCGACCAGAATCATCCGGTGAATCAGATTTTCGTCCACGCCGTGTTTCTCCGCAGCGGCGCGGATTAGCTTCGCATAGGGCCCGTCCGGAAGCGGCGCAACTGTAGGGCGCGACGGAAACACGTCTTCGGGTTCGATGGATACGATCTCGCTGGCAGCCACTTCTACCGATCCGCCTTCCACGGTGAGCCGGACCCGGCCGCCCGCGGTCTCGTAGCCTGTGATGTGCAGGCGCACGCCTGAGCGCAGCACTGCGTAGTCCGCCTTCACCACGGGAGCTGCGCCAACCAATAGCGCAAGCATGATGATTCCGCGCTTCATTGTGGTCTTATGCCCGAGAGTCCGCGTTGAGAGCATACGTTCGAATCGCTTCCGCTACGCCGTTTTCGTCGTTTGTTAATGTAACTGCCCAGCCGCGCGTTTTCAACTCCGGCACCGAATTGCCCATCACGATCGGTAACCCGGCGAATTCGAGCATTTCGCGATCGTTCCAATTGTCGCCGATGGCCATCAACTCGTCGCGAGCGATTCCTCGGCGCTTGGTCCATTCCGCGAGCGCTGCGCCTTTCGAGACGCCGCGCTTCAGGACGTCGAGAATCGAAAGATCGCGGCTTTCATACTCTGTAAGCGCGAGCGTGTAATCATTTGCTATCGGCAAATCCTCGAGAAGCTTCATGGCGGCACGCAGATTTTTGCAGCTATCCGCGTATCCCACCTGAATCGGGTCCGTGCCGTTCAAGCAAGCCGTGAGCGGCGATATCACTCCGATGTATTCACGATTGCGGCGCAGATAACGGCCCCGCGCGGGATGATCCCAGTCGGCCCTTTCCACCATTACCTGCATTTCGCGTGGCCGGTCGAAAATCACCGCTGCGCCGGAACGAAATTCTTCCGTTGCCTCGAGCACTTTTCGCGCCGTCTCCGCGGGGAGAAGGTGGCGCTGGTCCGTGATGCCGTCTTTGGATTTAATGACGGCTCCATTGTTGACGATGAAATGCAGGTCGCACGGCAGGGAATCGGCAATGGGCCGGGCGAAATCGAAGCGCCGACCCGTGACCAGCACAATCTCGATCCCGCGCCTCTGAGCTTCGGCGATCGTTCCCGCATTTTCTTCGGATACCCGGCCGCTACTGTCGAGCAGCGTCCCGTCAATATCCATCGCGATCATTCGGATCGGCATCGCTTCTATTCTACATGGAGCGGCTGCCGTCGCGATGGCAACCGAAGCTTCGTGACCAGATAAAAAGCGCAAATTTGGCCTGCGAGAAAACGCCACGGCTACGGCAGAACGACGCCTATCCGACGCGCGGCTTCGTCGGTCTGGTCGAGTGCGGTCTGGATTTGATTCGCGCGATTGTCGAGACGCTCAATCAGATCCGTGGTCATGTTTCCGCCAAAGCCGGGCGTCGGCGGCTGAAGGTTCGCTCCGATGGCGGCGGCCTGATCCGACATATACGAGAGCTCATCTTGGGTGGCATTGAGTTGATCTATGAGCGGGGCCTGCCGCTCGGCGAGGGCCCTTCGTTCTTCGTCAGGGGTCAACGGCGCTTGCGCGGCCTCAAGAATGACGGGTGCGTCGCGGATTATTCCCGGAGGCAGATCATTTTGCTGCGCGATGTCTTCGAGCCCGGCGAGCTGCTCTTCAATCTCCTCGCGGCGGAGATCGAGTTGCGCAATTTCGTTGTCGGTGGTGATTCCTTCACAGGGCGCATTCAACCGCAGTCCGATATGCACCCCGGGTAACATGCTGGTCGAGCCGCTGGTGCGAAATTCGAGGGAACGCTCTTCCTTATTCGCGATTCGGTCGAGTTCCGCTTCGAGAACTACTACCTGTTTCGCGTACCACAGTGGATCCTTTTCGGGACTCACCGGCTGGATTCCGGACGTGGTTCCATCAGGAGCGCTTCCGCTCGGTTGGACTCCCGACGCAGAGACCACCGGGGAGCTGTCTTTCGGCCACATCCGATCGATATCGTCGTTTGTGTATACCTTCTTTTCGCGATCGGGCGTGGGCGCCGCATTCTTTGGGGCAGAGACCGACGCGGGCGATTTATCGTCGCCGGAAGCAAATACCGGAATCGCAATTCCACAGAAGAGAAGTACCGCGAGGACTTCAGCGATCAGGGAAACTGGGCGCATTCTTGTGCGCATGGACTGCCTCCGTTCCCCTCAGTGCAGGAAGTATCGCACGGGGCTGATGATCTGTAAATGCTTTGCGGTGGTGAAAGCTGGGCGAAAGGCCAAAGATGAAAGACGAAAGATGAAAGATGAACACAAAGTGCACTGAGAACTTCGCGAGCACAGAGAACACGGAGAATGCGTAACGATTGATCGCGCAAAATCCTCGGTGCCTCTGGACCGTCTGTCCTCTGTGGTTGGCCTTTTCAGTTGCGCGCTTGGTGCCTATTTGCAATGGGGCGCGTGAAAGGGCAAAATGATTGATATGGCCGTCGAACTCTCAAAGGGTGTCACGCTCGAACTGCCGGGCGAAAATGAGAACTTTCTCAAGGACGAAGGCATCCTGTTTGCGTCGCTCGATAAGGTAGTGAACTGGGCGCGACGCAGCTCGATCTGGCCGATGTCGTTCGGGCTGGCGTGCTGCGCGATCGAGATGATGTCGATGGCGGCGTCGCGCTACGATATCGCGCGATTCGGCGCCGAGGTCTTCCGCGGTTCGCCGCGGCAATCCGACTTGATGATCATCGCCGGGCGCGTTTCGCAGAAAATGGCGCCCGTAATCAAGCAGCTTTACATGCAGATGCCCGAGCCGAAGTGGGCGATCTCGATGGGCGCGTGCGCCACGTCGGGCGGTGTCTTCAATAACTACGCCGTCGTGCAAGGCGTGAATCAGGTGATTCCCATCGACGTTTACGTTCCGGGCTGCCCGCCGCGGCCGGAAGCGCTGCTGTACGCGATTTTCCAGCTGCAGAAGAAGATTGACTCCACGCGCGGCAGCTTTTCGAGCTCGTTTAACTTCGCCAAGAGCTGAGTCTCCACGAAAACCCAGTCCTTGCCGACTTTTCGCGCGATTTCTCGTCTCTTGCTCGCTCATCGCTGATTTGCCGATCCCTCGCTTTACTGCCGATTAGAATTGGCCTCCTTCCCATGTTTTCAATCACTTACGCCGATTTCTAATCGCGGAACCGTCGATTAGAAACGCTGCCGCGTCGCCGCCTCACGCCCGGCCACGGCCAGGGACTCCTTTCTCAGTCGCGGCTCACAGAGCCGCGCGCCATGACCACCAAAAACGCCCCATGTTAGCGCAACACGCCAAAATCGGCAACGGGAATAACTGCTAGCCCGCGGAGAACGTCGAATCCAGAATACATGCATATGCATCTATCTAGCTATGACCAACGCGAAGAACCAAGTCCCCGACCTACCTTGTATGTGCGCGAGCTTCCGCCGCGCCGCTCGTGCCCTGACGCAGTTGTATGACGACGCGCTTCGGCCGCTTGGGCTGCGCACCACCCAATTCACAATCCTGCAGGCTTTGTCGCTCGCAGGTAAGGTCTCGCAGGGGCAGCTGGGCGAGATTCTCGCTATGGATTCGACGACGCTTACGCGCACGCTCGCGATCTTGAAACGCCGGAAATGGATCGAGACGCGCCGTGGAAGCGACGGGCGCGAGCGCCTGCTGTCGTTGTCGGAGGCGGGCCGAGCGCAGCTCGATCGCGTATCGCCCGCTTGGCAAAGCGTGCAGGACCGTCTGCAGTCGCAATTCGGGGATGAGCGCTGGGGAGAGCTGTTTCAACAAAACCGCGAAATGACTTCTGTGGCAAAAGGAGGATCGTTATGAGCAACCGAGACTACGGGAAATTGGCGATTGGAATCATAGCGGCATGGTTCGTTTTTTCACTTTCTGCGGGAGCCATGCATGTCTTCAGGCAGAGCGCTGCAGCACCACCGATCGCGCTGGGGTTATCGGTGGCGATACCGGTTCTGGTGTTCTGGATCTGGTTCAGGGCTTCAGCGGGATTCCGCGAATTTGCGTTGTCACTCGATCCGCGCGTGCTGACCATCGTGCAATCGTGGCGAATTGCCGGGTTCGTGTTTGTGGTCCTGTATTTCTACGGAATTTTGCCCGGGATGTTCGCGAATCCTGCCGGATGGGGCGACATCGCGATTGGTCTCACCGCGCCGTGGGTGGCGTTGAAGCTGGCTGAGCCCGGCCATCGAAAAGGCTTCATCTTTTGGAACGCGCTCGGCATGCTGGACCTGGTTACGGCAGTGACGACGGGAACGACATCCAGGCTGGTGCATCCGCACGGGCTTGCGGCCGATGCGATGACCGTGCTGCCGCTAAGCATCGTGCCGACGTTCCTGGTGCCGCTGTTTTTCATTCTGCATATCATAGTGATC
>Ga0209625_1000269_pt1 | contig 13322 bp, 10 predicted proteins | sample JacPin_JW_Ref_M2_FD_187960 | JGI IMG/M metagenome (GOLD analysis project Ga0209625, IMG submission 187960) | Forest soil microbial communities from Algoma, Ontario, Canada - Jack Pine, Ontario site 1_JW_Ref_M2 (SPAdes) (version 2) | ecosystem: Environmental > Terrestrial > Soil > Boreal...
ACAGCCGCAGCGCCACTAAGGATATCGCGGCGCTCATCAAGGCCATTCAAGCCGAGACCAACGAAGCGGTGGTGGTCATGGAAGAAGGCACCAAGGAAGTGGAAAGCGGTGCAACCCTTGCGGATCAGGCGGGCCGCGCTCTCGACGCGATTTCCAACGTGGTGCGTCAATCTGCCGAACTGGTACAGGAAATTTCGCTGGCTTCCAAACAACAAGTGCGCGGAACGGAAGGCGTCGCGCACGCGATGCAAATTATCTCCAACATTACGCGCCAGACTTCGCAAGGGACTCGCGGAACGGTGGCCACGGTCAGCCAGCTCGTAAAGCTGTCAGACCAGTTAAACGACGGCCTTGCACAATTCCGCGCGTCTTCTAAACAGGGTGGCGGCACTCGTCAGGAAGAATCCGAGCGCGTTCCAGTGGGAGCGTCGCGTTAGGAATTTCCTGAAGACGTAGTGCATGAGTTGCTGAACGATTTTTAGCTTTGGCAAGAGCCGGAGCCGAACGGAACCCCAAGCGTGAGAGCCGCGAACGAGCGCCAGGTAACAGAGCTCGAACTTAGTGAGCATGAGTTGAGCGAGATCCGCATGCTGATCGAAGAGCGTACGGGCATTTGTTTCGACAAATCGCGCGAGCGATTCCTGGTTACTCGTGTGCGTGAACACCTGCAAGCCCGGGGCTTCGAACGCGGCACTGACTTCCTGCGCGCCGCTCGCAAGACCAACGTGGAATATGAAGCGCTACTGGAGCGACTGCTCACCCAGGAGACTACCTTCTTTCGTTACCCGGCGGTTTACGAGGCGTTTCAGAAGCGTGCTTTGCCTGAACTGCATATAAAAAAATTCTGGAAGAATCCGCGGACGCTGCGTATCTGGAGCGCGGGCTGTTCCACCGGGGAAGAGCCCTACTCCATCGCCATCACTATCGCGGATACCTTGTCGTTCGCGGACTCCTGGAATGTGGAAATCCTCGCCACTGACGTGAGCCGCGTGGCGCTCAAGCATGCCGAAAATGGCCGCTATTCGGGCCGCAGCATTTCCTCGGTCAGCGAGGCGCAACTGGCTGCGCACTTTAGCCCCGTTAAAAACGCGCAGCAGGTCAAGCAGCGGCTGCGCAAGATGATCACTTTCACGCAGATGAATCTGGCTTCCGCTGTTTACGTTGGGCGCATGGATGTGATTTTTTGCATGAATGTGCTGATTTATTTTTCGGAGCAGCGTCGCCGCTCGCTGGTGCAGCATTTTTACGACGCGCTCGAGCCGGGCGGCTATCTCTTTCTGGGCCATTCGGAATCCATCTCCAAAATGCCGGTGAAGTTCCAAGCCATCGTGCTGAATGATTGCATCCTGTACCGCAAACCTACGGCGGAAGAATTGCAGAAGTCGGACTCGCACAAGACGGACTCGCTGACCGAGGGACGCTCGTGAGCTCTCCTCAACGCGAAGGCATGGAGCTATTCCTTCAGGAGGCTTCCGAGCACCTGCAATACCTGCGCGAGTATGTTGGCGTGTTGCAGGAAATCGGGCCGCGCCATGAAGACCTCGAACGTTTGTACATTGCGGCGCACACGCTTGGTGGAACCTCCGCCAGTTACGAATTTCCGGGTTTTGCGGAGATCGCTTCCAAACTGTCGCACGTCTTTCAATACGCCATGAATGCGCCGTTGGGGGACGATCTGCACGGCCCACTCGCCGAGTTTCTGTCCGATGCAATTTCCTTGCTTGAAACGGACTTGCTGGAAATCAGCGATAACGGCTCCGAAACGGTCGACGAAATACACGCGTTTAAGGAGCGTTACAGCTTCGCATTTCCCGAAGCAGCGGCGAAAACCACGTACGCATCGCCAGCGCAAACTGCTGCCGAGCCCGTCGTCTCCACGAATGAAACGACCACCGCTTCCGCGACTGGTTCTTACTTTGATCTACTGCCGGCCGATGATGACGTTCCCAATGAGATTTTAGAATTTTTCCAGCCAGAAGCTGAAGAACATCTGCAAATCGTCAGCGACTGCTTGATTTCGTTGGAGGGCAACAATAATCCTGAAGAGATTAACAAACTTTTCCGCGCTATCCACACTTTGAAGGGCTCTGCGGCCCAGGTTGGCTTGAAGCGCCTCGGCGCCATTGCTCATCGCGTCGAAGATCTCATTGGCCGTTTGCGCGACGGAGAAATTGAACCGTCTCCGATGGTTGTCGATGTTTGCCTGGAATCGATTGATGTGCTGAAGAAAACGCTGCACAAACAATGGGCCGATGAGCGGGAAACGCGCGCCGGAGTCGATTCCCTGCTCGGTCGCATCGCGGAATTCGCGCCGCTGGACCCCGAGGACGCGGATTTTGCGGTAGCCGCGAACGTCGCCACAACAACAGCCGCTTCAAGTTCTGCGCTGGGGGAAATCAAGCCCGAGGTAAAAGCCCAACTTGCCTCGAAGTTTCAGGCCGGTCCAACCGCGGCAGTCAAATCCGTGCGCATCGCCCTGGATCGCCTGGATCGCATGATGAACACCGTCGGTGAGTTGGTGATTAACCGTACCCGCATGGTCGGGCGCGTGTCGGAACTTGAAAAGCTGGTCGACACCCTGAATTTCTCGAAAGAACGACTGCAAGGCAAAGTTTCCGAATTCCAGGAAAAATACGAATTCAATCGCGTCAGTTCGCAAGCCAAATCCGCAAACTGGAATACCAATACAACTTCGCAAAGGCTCACTAGCGCGGCGGCCGGCGACACTTCTTTCTGGTCGGATTTCAGCGAACTGGAAATGGACCGCTACGACGACTTCAATATTTTGTCGCGTTCCATGGCCGAAATTTCCGCTGACGTGAACGAAGTGCTGTCGCAATTGCAGGGCTACATCGGACGCGTCGAAGGCGACATCGACGAGTTCACCAAGCTGGCGCACCATTTGCAAGACGAATTTACCGCCGCGCGCATGGTGCCCATCGGCACGTTGTATTCGCGCTTGTCGCGGGCCGTTCGCGACGCCGCCAAGTCGGCCGACAAACAAGTGGAACTCGATTTAGGCGGCAGTGAAACGGAACTGGACAACAGCATCATCCAGCAGATTTCCGATCCGCTGGTTCACCTGGTGCGCAACTCGGTCGCGCACGGCATCGAATCCAGCGAGGATCGCGTCGCTGCCGGGAAGCCGCAACTCGGGAAAGTCAGCTTGCGCGCTTATCACCGCGGAAATCATATCTACATCGAAGTGCAGGATGATGGACGCGGCATCGACTACGCGCGTGTGCGGCATAGCGCGATTGAGCGCGGCCTGGTTTCGCCGGAAACGGCCGATCGCCTCACCGAGCGCGATTTGCGCGAAATGCTTTTCCATCCGGGATTCTCAACCGCTCCGGTCAAGACCGAATTGGCAGGCCGCGGTGTCGGCCTCGACGTGGTGCGGGCCAATCTCAACACACTGAACGGCGAAATCGATATTCAAAGCACTGCCGGAGTGGGCACGACTTTTACTCTGAAAGTTCCCCTGACGTTAATTATCTCGCCTGCGTTATTCGTGCGTTGCGGCGCTACCAGCTTTGCCTTGCCCTTGGCAGTGGTGGAGGAAATTCGCCGCCTGCGCTCCGACGAGATCGAAAATGTGGGCGGCAAGCTGCTCACCAAGGTTCGCGATGTGGTTACTGAAGTTGTGCGCCTCGATGGTTATCTGGGGTTGCCGCCGCTGGAAGCCATTAATGGGTATTTTCACATGGTGGTAGCTAACACCGGGAATCGGCAGATCGGTTTGGTGGTGGAAGAAGTCATCGGAAAAGACGAAATTGTTATCAAAAACCTCGGCGAATACTTACGGCGCGTCAAACTTTTTCCGGGAACGACCATCGCTCCCGACGGCAGCTTGATTCTTCTGCTTGATTTGAATCGCATGGTCGCCACCGATCCGACCGAGCGCCGCACATTGCAGGCTTCGGCAAGTGCCGCGCGCATCTTTGCGCCGGGCTCCGCAGCGGTGGCGCACGGCACCATTCCCGCCGAGGCTATTGATCGCGTTACGCACGAGCGCCTCATCGTGGTGGCCGATGATTCCATCAGCGTACGCAAGTTTGTCGGGCGCATGCTGGAAAAGAACGGCTATGTCGTAAAGCTGGCGGCCGATGGATTGGAGGCCGCCGAACTTGTCACGCAACACGGCTGCCACCTGGTGATCACCGACCTGGAAATGCCGCGGATGACCGGTTACGAACTGATGGTGCAGTTGCGCCAGAACGCCAGCACTCGGCGGATTCCGGTAATGGTGGTCACGTCCCGCGCTGGCGCCAAGCATCGAGATCGCGCCATGAAAGAAGGCGCGTCCGCTTTTCTGACCAAGCCGGTGCAGGAAGATCAACTGCTTGCGGCAGTGGAACAATTGATGGGGAAGGAAGCGGAACGGCATCTCGTTCCGGTTAGTTAAACGACCATGGCCGCCACGACACTCAAGAAAATTCGCGTGTTGATCGTGGACGATTCGGCGTTCATGCGAAAAGTGCTGGAAACCATTTTAGTTACCGACGAAAACGTGCAGATAGTCGGGCACGCCAAAGATGGCCGCGAGGCGGTGCGGCTGTCCGAGTCATTGAAGCCAGATGTCATCACTATGGATATCAACATGCCGGTCATGGACGGATTGCAGGCGACGGCCGAAATTATGACCACCAATCCGCGGCCTATCGTGGTGGTCAGTTCCGAATCACGGCAAGGAGCGGCCAGCACGTTGCGCGCGCTGGAACTCGGCGCCATCGAATTTGTTGCCAAGCCTTCCAGTGGGATTGACCTGGACATGCATAGCGTCCGCGAAGACTTGCTGCGCAAGGTACGTCTCGCCTCAAAAGTACGGGTGGTGCGCAGCGCCTCGCGAATTGCATCGGCCATTACAAATGCCGACGGTAAAGCAAACTTGCAGCCTCCGCTTCCGGCGACCAGGCTGACTGCCCCATCAACAAATGATCAACGGTTTCCGGTCGTGGTTCTTGCCGCGTCTACAGGCGGGCCCGCCACGGTGATGCGTTTGGCTCCAGGCTTCACGCGAGATTTTCCGGCGGCGGTAATTCTGGTGCAACACATGCCGGCGGCTTTCACCACGCAATACGCCACGCAACTGGCCGAATTCACAGGCGTGCGCGTCAAAGAAGCCGAGAACAACGAAACGTTAGTTCCAGGAACATTTTACATTTGCCCTGGTGGTCAACATTTGCGCGTAATGCCCACAGGCCGTATTCAACTCGACGGCAATACTGGCCGCCTCAACGGTTATCTGCCAAACATTGATATCACCATGGAAAGTGTTGCGGCCTTTGCCGGACCGTTGAGCATCGGCGTAATTCTGACCGGCATGGGAAACGATGGGACGGCCGGTGCCAGCGCCATTAAATCCGCGGGTGGAATGGTATTGGCGCAGGATGAAGCCACCTCGGTAATTTTTGGCATGCCTGCCGAAGCTATTAAAGCCGGCGCAGTGAGCCAGGTCCTGGGCATCGACGATATTTACGCCGCCCTTGAGAAGCAGGTCTTGGCGATTTCCCGCATCGTTACCGTGGGAGCGCGCTGATGCAATTTCCCGCTCCCAGTAAAACGCCGGCACTTCGAACGGAGCAAATTATTTTGTTCCGCGTCAGCGGGCAACTGTTCGCGGTGTCCTCAGGATCTGTCCAGGAGGTTCGCAGCGTGGACAGCCTGGCCGGTTCGGCCGCCGAAATCACCGCGCCAGGCTTAAAAAAGGTGCGCCACATTGTACGACGTGGCGACAAATCGCTCTTCGTGGTGAGCGGAGCTCTACATTTTGGGTTGCCGGTGACCTCCGGGCTGTTGGTATTCGTGCTGCGCCGCACGCGCATCGCGTTGCTCATCGATGGCATAGAAAAAATGACCACCATGACGCGACTGCAGGCGCTCCCGCAGGCATTTTGCAACGAAGAACGCACCTGGTATCGCGGTGTAACAGCGCTCGAGCAAAATGTTGTGCCGGTCGTGAATCCCGAAGGCTTTTTGACTCCTGAAGAAATCGCGTTGCTCGAGCAATTTCAGAACCCAGGGGCCTCCGGCGTAAAAACTGTCGCAAGTTCCATAGGATCGGTCCATGAACCCGCGGAATGATCTGGGTTCGCAGTCCTTCGTGCTGTTGCGGCTGGGGGACCGGCGCTTTGCGATGGTCGCCAGTCAAATCGCGGAGCTGGTCGCGCCAAGCCGCGTCTTTCGCTTTCCGCACCGAACCGAACGCGTGGAGGGCGTAATCCTGCGTCGCGGGCGCATCGTTCCCGTGTGTGATGTGTCCGAGAAACTAATCGGCAAAAATCTGCTGACTCGTCGTTTTTACCTGATTGCCGTGCGCAACTATGGAGAAAAATCCGAATGGGTGGCGCTGCCGGTTACCGGAGAATGCGAATTGATCGCCACCGAAATGTCTCCCGCAACAGAAGGCGATGCGCCGTACGTGGCCGGTTGGATTTCATACGACGGCAACGTCATTGAAGTTTTGAATATCGACGCGCTCACGCCTGGGCCGGTCTCCGCACCCGCGGCGTGCGTGCCACTTGAAATGCAGGAGGCTACGACATGATGGTCGCCGGCCGCCCTGCGAAGATTTTGCTGATTGACAGCAACGTTTATTTTTCAAAGCGCCTGGGAGATGCGTTGCGGAAAGAAGGTTTCGAAGTAATTTCTGCCACGCAGGCGGCGTTTGCCTTGACCACCCTGGAGTACGACGCTCCAGTGGCGGTTCTTTGCGCCACCAACATGCGCGAAATGGGCGCTCTCGAAATTGCAAATATTGTTCACGCCGATCCGAAGAACGCGGCTCTGCCGATCATTGCGATCGGAGACGGCAGCCAGCGCGCTTTGCTGGAATCTTTTCAGGCCGGCTGCGACGACTATATCGACAGGCACCGGCCCCCAGCCACGATCGCCGCGCATGTGAAACAAATTATCGTCAGCAAGGCCGAAGGCTTTCATCCCACGCAAATGCTCGACCAGTCCAACACCAGCCTGAGCGGAAGCCTGGCTCACCATGATCTTCCCGGCGTGATGCAGATGCTTGGCCAAGCCCGCCAGACCGGCGCGCTGCACATCAATGCAGGGGAAATCGACGCGTTGATGTTTTTTGATGCGGGAGAAATAACTCACGCGGAAAGCGGCAATTATTTTGGCGACGAAGCGGTGATTCACATTATTAAGAGCGTGCAAGGCGGCGACGGCGTGTACAAATTTGTGTACGGAACGACTTCTGTGCAGCGTACTGTCCTCCGGACCGCTACCGACCTGATGCTCGATGCCATGCGCGAATTTGATGAAGGGATGCAGGACATGGCGGATAGGAACGCACCATGAGCGAAGCGCTCATCATGCCGCCGGCCGACGGAACCGCCGTGAAGCGCGCACCCACGGTTTATTTCATTGATGACAGCGCCACCATGCGCGAAGTCATCAAAATCGCGTTCCGCCGCGAAAATATTAATGTCATCACCTGCGCAGACGCTGCTTCCGCTTTGGCACAATTCGAACAGAACCGTCCTGATGTGGTGATTACCGACGTGATCATGCCCAATCAGGATGGCTACGCAGTTTGCAGTCAGATCAAACAGCATCCCGAATTTGGCGGCATACCGGTGGTGTTGATGTCCGGGGTAGTGAATAAAAGCGTGGCCGACAAAGCGGTTTCCGTGCAGGCCGACGAACTGATTCGCAAACCGTTCCAGCCTCAGGAACTCATCGGGCGCGTAAGAACTTTGCTGGCTCCCAAGGAAACGGCGGCAGCGCAAGCGACGCGCGAACGGGCCAATTCGAACGCGCTGCAAAATTTGTTTGCGCCTGCTCCCCCGGCGCCGCAGTCAACTGCTATACCTACGCCAGCAACGGAGACAACCGGTGAACCGGCATGGCCGCGCGCACTTGCGGAAGCCTTTACACCGCTGTTGCAGCCTTTTTCTGGCAATAGCGTGCAGCAAGGCCAAAATCAAAAAGGGTCACAACCCATCGGCACGCAACAGCCGCACGCGCCGTCAGTTCCGCAGACAAATCAGACACCTTCCGCTATGCCATCCTCGCGAGAAATGGTTATCCTTCGCGCAGAAGTAGCACGTTTGGAGTTGCTGGTGAAAAAACTGCAAACCGAATTGCAGCTCGAGCGCGAATATAATCAAGCGCTCGAAAAACAAATCCAGACGCTTATCAATACAAATTAACTTCGCTTAGGAATGAATCTGTTGGCTCGTTTTTCTAGAGGCTATCTTAGGCTAGGCCTTCCAATATCGCTTAGCTTGCGGGTGATTTAGTTGACCTTCGTACCCTTGAGCATGTCCCTCACCGCCCGCAAAATCACCGCCCGGCTGAATGGCTTGGTGAGCAATCGCAACGCAGGATCGGAATGCGCCGCTTCCACCGCGGCATATTCGCTGTAACCGGACATGAAGATGACATGCAGGCCTTTGCGCTTTTCTTGTATGCGCTTGGCTAATTCGTGACCGGTCATTCCGGGCATGACCATATCCGTGACCAGTAAATCGATCACGCCCGCGTGTTGTTCCGCGACACGCAAGGCGTCGGCTCCATCGCGAGCCTCGAGTACTGTGTATCCGCCGGACTCCAGAAATTCTCGCGCCACCTCGCGAACTTCCTGTTCGTCCTCGGCAAGGAGAATCGTGCCCGCACCGGAAGGCGCTTCCGTTGACAGCGCCGGAGAGGCTTCGTCTTCCGCCTGATCGACACGCGGCAGATAAATCTTAAAGGACGTTCCTTTGCCGATTTCGCTATACACCCAGACATAGCCGCCGCTTTGCTTCACAACGCCGTAAACCGTCGCGAGCCCTAATCCAGTTCCCTTTCCTTGCCCCTTGGTAGTGAAAAACGGCTCGAAAATTCGCGCCTGTGTTTGCGCATCCATTCCAGTCCCGGTATCCGAGACGGCAAGCAGCACGTAGCGGCCGGGCTGGACCAGCGGATGCACCGAGCTGTACGCGTGATCCAGATCGGCGTTGGACGTCTCGATCACGAGTTTTCCGCCCGAGGGCATAGCGTCCCGCGCATTTACCGCCAGGTTCATAATGACCTGTTCCATTTGGCTGGCGTCGGCGCGGATAACGCCCAGGTCCGGGCTGGTTCGCAGGATCAACTCAATGTCTTCTCCAATGAGGCGCGGCAACAACTTGCCCATTTCTTCCACCACACCGTTTACATTCATCACGCGCGGCTGCAAAACTTGCATGCGGCTGAAAGCCAGGAGTTGGCGCGTCAACGCCGCGGCGCGATCGGCGGCGCGGTCGATGTGTTCGATTTTTTTCAGCATTGGCGCTGGGACGGGAAGTACATTGAGCAATAGCTCGGTGTGACCTTTGATCACCATCAATAAATTATTGAAGTCGTGCGCCACCCCGCCGGCCAGCCTTCCGACAGCTTCCATTTTTTGGGCTTGTCGCAGCTGCTCTTCCAGAACCTGACGCTCGCTAATGTCCTGCGCAACCACCATGCGCACCTTGCGTTCACCGTATTCCAGCGGGTGAGAAATAATATCGGCTTCGAAAATCTTGCCGTTTTTCTTGCGATGCTTCCACACCCCGTGATATTCCCCAGGAACGTCCCAGTCCTTCTGATGCTCTCGTAATGCAGCGTGTTCTTCGAGGGGACGAATATCGAAGACCGTCAAGGCCGCGAATTCTTCCGCGGAGTAACCGTACTGGCGAACCGCAGCGTCATTGACCTGGATAAATTTGAATGTTTCGCAATCGAAGACCCAGGTGGGCAGCGGATTGTGCGAAAAGAGCAGCCTGAAGGTAGATTCGCTTTGCCGCAACGCGTCTTCCGCGCCACGCCGCTCGATGGCTAGAGCAATGTGCCCGCCTACGGAATCTAAAAACTCCAAATCGCGTACGTCGTAGGCGTTTTGATTTTCATAATGCTGCACGACCAGCACGCCGATGGTAGCGGTTGGTGTTTTCAGCGGCACACCTAACCATGTGGGCGATGGCGAGCCTACCAATTCCACGTCGCCGCTTTCAGCCAAGCGGTCGAATTCCGGCTGCGGTATCAACATCGCGCGCCCGGTGCGAAAGACAAAAGCCGTGCAGCTGCGACCTACCTTCTGCGGCGGCGGCGCGACGTCAAAGCGGTCCACAAAGAACGGAAAATGAAACGAATCCTTATCGGCATCGTGCAACGCGATGAAACAATTTTCCGCGTACAGCACTTTTTTCAGGGACTGATGGATGTGTCGCAGCAACTGGTCCAGGTTGGACGTTTCATTGAGGGCATGAACTACTTCAATAATGACCTGGCGTTCGGCTTCCATGCGCTGCAAATCGGTGATATCCAGAAGGCTAACGACGATTCCGCCCGCGTCATTGCCTGGATTGCGGCGCGCCTCGGCGTCAAACCAGCGCCAAACGCCCTCGGCGCTACGCAGCCGGCACCGTACATTCACAGTGGTCTCGAGATTCGCGTTTAAGCGCCGGAGGATTGCAAGAAACAAATCAAAATCGTCTTCGTGAATTAATTCGGCGACAGGCTTGCCGACTATCTCAAGCGGTGTATGGCCAAGGACGGTGTGTAACGCGGGATTGACGAAAAGTATCGTGCCATTGTCGTCGAATACCGCCAAGAGCTCACGCACGCATTCGAATATCGCCGGGAGTTGCCCGTTAGCCCTGACCGGAGCCAGATCCGGAGATGTCAGCTGTGACATAGATTCGAGTCTCGATTAACGGTGTATTTTCTCGCCTTAACAGAGGTCACAGAGAGCGGCGGGACGCAAACACACTTCTTCAATGATAGAGCCTACGCTCCGCAATACGCCGAAACATTGGTAAATGCTCATCGAATTGATGACTGTACCGACGTACAGGCGCGTACTTCGCAGGCATAGCGCCAATGCCCCAAGATGAGCAATCATAGCGTCTGAATTTTCTGAAGCGGAGGAGCGGGAAAATGCATGACACCTGGAGGGATATGTTTGTGCTGGGCCTGCCGTTGGCCGAAAAGATTCTTCGACCAATTTTTGTATACGCTTTTCTGGTTATTAGCTTGCGCCTTTCGGGCAAACGTGAACTCGTACAACTGAATCCTTTCGATCTGGTAGTGCTGCTGACGCTTTCAAATACCGTGCAGAACGCCATCATCGGCGACGATAACAGCGTCAGCGGCGGAATCATCGGCGCCACCTCTTTATTGCTAGTGAATTATCTGGTGGTTCGCTTCCTTTATGGGCACAAGAGGATCGATCAACTCGTGGAAGGCAACTCCGACGTGCTCATCGAGAATGGCATGCTCCGCCCGGAGCGGCTGAAGAAAGAGCTGATCAGCCGGACACAATTAGAAGCTGCGGCGCGAAAGCAGGGCTTCGAATCGCTGAATGATGTGCAGAAATGTATTCTCGAGCCTGGCGGGAACTTGACGTTTATCGGTAAGAAACCCGCTACGGATGATATTCGCCATCAGGAAGTGGTTGAGCGCTTGAAGAACTTGATGGAAGAGGTTGTTCGGCTGCGCGGCGAACTACCGCCTGCCAGCGCTTAACCGTTCATTTATTGCAAGCGAATTAAAAATCCGGTAGCGGCGAAAACGAGACCCACGATTGCCACTACTATCCCGGTTATCCAGAATGCTTTGCGTTTGGTCAAAAGCGTAATGGAGCAGATTACCAGCCCAATCTCCAGCAGCGCTTCACCGCCATCAAAGCGATCGGCTCGACGGCTGATAGTATCGCGCTCTTTTTCCAGGTCCTTGGCTTTATCGCTGATGTTTTCCTTGTCGCCGTTGTAGCGCTCCACTTCCTTTACATATTTTTCACGCAAGGCTGCGTTCTTTTCCTTGTCCACCGGCGTGATGGTCCCCAGCAAGTCCACCATGCCCTGCATTTCATGAAGACGAATATTCTTCGCCTGGTAGAAAGCCCATTGATCGGTAGCTTGCGACTGCCGTAGCAGCTCTTCGGTATGCGCCCGATGTCCCAGCAAAGTTACCGCCGCCACCAGCACAGCCAGAATCGAAATGGTCAGGGAGACGGGCAGCACGTGGGGATCGTGGCCGTGCTCTTCTACTGTTTCCGGTAATTCAAAGTCCTCGGCCATCCCGATAACTCTCCTTGGTTAGTTAATTCTTCAACGACTCGCTTGCCGCTACCAGCGTGTGCTCGATGTCCGCGTCGGTATGCGCTGCGGAGACAAACGCCGCTTCGTATTGCGATGGAGCCAGAAAGACTCCGCGCTCCAACATATTTCGAAAAAATTCACCGTACCGTTTCGTGTCCGATTTCTTCGCATCGTTATAATTGCGAATCGGCTGTGGCGCGAAAAACAGTGTGGCCAGCGAGCCGATCGCGTTCACCTGGGCTGGCACTCCGACGTTCTGCGCTGCGTTGCGCAGGCCGTCAGCAAGCCGCCGCGCGCGTTTCTCAATTGCTTCGTAGAAACCCGGAGCGGCCAATTGCTTCAGCGTCGCAATTCCAGCGCTCATCGCCAAAGGATTCCCCGCTAATGTTCCGGCCTGATACACCGGACCGAGGGGCGCAACATTGTTCATCAGGTCCGCGCGCCCGCCGTAGGCCGCCACCGGCACACCGCCGCCGATAATTTTGCCAAATGTGGTGAGGTCCGCTTCTATTCCCATGAGCTGCTGCGCCGCGCCGTTGTGCAGACGAAACCCGGTGATGACCTCATCCACGATGAGCAACGCGCCGTTCTGTCGCGAAATTTCGCGCAAACCTGCAAGGAACCCGGGCTGCGGCAAGACTACGCCCATATTCGCGGCCGCTGGTTCAACAATAATCGCGGCGATTTTGTTGTGGTGCTGCGCGAACAAGCGCTCCACCGCGTGCAAATCGTTGTACGGCGCATTTAGCGTCAACGCCGCCAACGCCTCGGGAACGCCGGGACATTCCGCGATGCCCAGGGTTGCAAGGCCCGAGCCCGATTGCGAAAGAAAACTGTCCGAGTGCCCGTGATAATTCCCCTCAAATTTAAGCAGCAGATCTCTCCTGGTCACTCCGCGCGCCAGTCGCAATGCGCTCATGGTGGCTTCCGTGCCACTGGAGACGAACCGAATCTTCTCGATGAATGGAACGGCGGTGGTGATCAGCGTGGCCAGCTCGACTTCCAATTCCGTAGTGGCGCCAAAGCTTGTTCCCCGCTCTGCCTGCTTGGAAATTGCCGCGGTCACCGCCGGGTGCGCGTGCCCCAAGAGCATCGCGCCCCAGGAGCACACATAATCGAGCAGCTCATTGCCATCGGCGTCGTATAGAAATTGTCCGCGCCCATGATCGACGATGAATGGCTCGCCGCCGACAGAACGAAACGCGCGCACCGGACTATTTACCCCGCCGACCAACACTTGTTCCGCGCGCTTGAAAA
>Ga0209625_1000270_pt1 | contig 13316 bp, 9 predicted proteins | sample JacPin_JW_Ref_M2_FD_187960 | JGI IMG/M metagenome (GOLD analysis project Ga0209625, IMG submission 187960) | Forest soil microbial communities from Algoma, Ontario, Canada - Jack Pine, Ontario site 1_JW_Ref_M2 (SPAdes) (version 2) | ecosystem: Environmental > Terrestrial > Soil > Boreal...
TGAAGGCGACGTTCGGTGTGCCAGAGGATGCGCTCGATCTTGTTCATCAGGGGCAGGCTCTGACGCTTCAACTCCAGAATGCCGCTGCCCGCTATTCCGGACGCGTAACAAGTATTTCTCCCAGCGCCGATGTGCGGAACCGCGTGTTCGCCATCGAAGTCACACTGTCGAACCGCAAGAACACGCTAAAGCCTGGGATGATTGCGTCAGTTCAACTTGGTGGGAAGCGCGAGACGCCACAACTGTCGGTGCCATTGAGCGCCATCGTTCCGTATCCGGGTGAATCAGGGCAGTTCGCCGTGATCGTTGCCGAGCAACAAGCCGGCCAATGGAAGGCGCGGGTGCGGCGAGTCACGGTTGGCGTGACTCACGGCAGCTCAGCTTCCGTCAGCGGCGTTCACAACGGAGAAAAAGTCGTTGCGATTGGAGCGCAATTGCTGAAGGACGGCGATTCTCTTTCCGTGATTCCCTAGGCGGAACACCACACCATGGCACATAAGAGCGATCAGGAAAGAATCGAGCAAACCAAGAATGTTCCGCGATTCTTCGTGGAACATCCTCAGGTTTCCTGGGTGCTGCTGGCGGGCGTTCTGATTTGGGGCTGGTTCGGGTACAACTCCATGCCGCAGCGCAAAGACCCAAACATCCCGGTAAGAGTTGGCGTTGCCAGTTGTTCGTGGCCGGGCGCGACGTCTCAGCAGGTCGAGCAATTGATCACTCGGCCGATCGAAGACACCGTCGCGCAAAACAAGACCATTCATGCAGGAACGCCTGCAGATTACGGTGTCAGATCAATTTCCCTTCCCGGCTATTCCTACGTCTATATACAGCTAATCGACGATGTGGATGACCTGAAGCGTCAGTTCAGTGACATCAACCTGAAGCTCAACGCCTTGAACGGCCAACTTCCCCAGGGAGCGGGGCCGATTACTTTCCAGAGTGACTTCGGAGATACCGCAGCGCTGATGCTGACGGTGGCAAGTCCGAAGGCAGACTCCGTGGAGATCGATCTCCGCGCCCAATCCATTCAAGCAGCGGTGCGCGTAGCTCGCGCCAATAAAAAGACTGTGCAGCAGGAAAAACCAGTCACCATCATCTATCCATTTCCAGAATCGATTTCGCCAAGATCCATCGCGACTGCCGCGGCGCTGTTCGAACGGCAAGCGATTCAGGCCGGCATCATAAGCAGCACCACTCAAATTCAGGGAACCGGCTTCATTGGCCTTGATGGAACGAGCAGGCGAGACGACGACGCCATCCAGGCGTTTATCCAGCAATTCCTCACGAGCGAGGTGCAGCGCTCGGAACTCCATCCCGACGCCTGGAGTCCCACCATCGTTCACGATCCCGCTGAGACGCGCGCGAAATTGTCGGAGATCGCGGGCGACAAATATAGTTACGCCGAGCTGGATGATTTCTCCGATCTCATCGCCCGCACCGTGCAAGGCGCTCCAGAAACGTCAAAGGTCGAGCGTCGCGGCGTGCAGCAACAGACCATTTATCTGGAATTCTCACAGGACCGGCTCGCCGCCTACGGCCTCCAGCCTGCCGATCTATCCAAATTAATTCAAGCGCACAACATCATCGCGCCCGGCGGAGTGTTCGAGACCGGCCAACGCGAAATCACGCTCACTCCTTCGGGGCAATTCGAAAACCCCAAGGCCATCGGCGACAGCGTGGTGACTACCACGGCGGCAGGCGCTCCCGTCTACCTCCGCGACCTCGTCGATATCAGCCGCGGATACCAGACGCCTGCGAACTACCTGAACTATTACACCTGGCGTGATGCCGACGGACACTGGCGCCGCAGTCGAGCGGTGACGATCGCCATCTACATGCGCGATCAAAAGCAGATCGCCAAATTCGGCGAGTCTATCGACGCGAAACTTGCACAACTGCATCGCATCCTTCCTGCCGACCTGATCACTGTCCACACCTCCGACCAACCCTTGCAGGTAAAAGAAAATATCCATCTTTTTCTTCGCGCGCTGGAAGAAGCGATCGTCCTTGTCGTTATCGTCTCGCTCCTCGGCTTCTGGGAATGGAGACTCGCGCTCATTATGGCCCTGGCGATACCCATCACGCTGGCCATGACCTTCGGCGTGGTCTACATGCTGGGCATTGACCTTCAGCAAGTTTCCGTCGCGACACTCATCATCGCGCTGGGACTCTTGGTAGATGTGCCGGTGGTCTCCGGCGATGGGATCAAGCGAGGCCTCGCAGACGGCCTCCCGCGCAGCGTTGCCGCGTGGCTAGGCCCCACGAAGCTCTCAACCGCAATTTTCTTTGCCACCATCACTAACGTCATCGCCTATCTTCCGTTCCTGATGCTGACAGGAAATACCGGCCAGTTTCTCAAGAGCCTTCCGATCGTGATGACCGCTTCGCTGCTGTGCGCGCTGGTTGTTTCCATGACCTTCATCCCATTCCTGGGTTACTACATTCAAAGACCTCCTAAAACGAAAGAACTCACCATTGAAGAAAAGCGTGAACGAGGTTTCTACGGCTTTTACAACCGGCTTGTCGGTCGCGCCATCGCGCACCGCTGGATCGTCCTGCTGGGTTCCATGGTTTTTCTGGTGATTGGTGTATTTGTTGCTTCCCATCTGAAGCAGCAGTTCTTTCCTGAAGATGTTCAATATTGGTTTTATCTCGACATCTGGCTGCCAAATGATGTCCCGTTGACGGCGACCAACGATGCGGCGGACAAAGCGGAGTCCGTCGTCCGGCAGGTTCTATCCGACAGAGAAGCGCGTTCGCATGAAAACAAAAAAGAACATGACCTGACCTCCATCACTAGCTTCATCGGAGGAGGCGGGCCCCGCTTCTGGTTCTCGATTTCTCCCGAAGCCCCACAAACAAACTACGCCCAAGTTATCGTGCAGGTCAGTGACAAAGAACTCACTCCAAAAATTATCGGTCCATTGCAGTCCGCCCTCAGCCGTGAAGTACCAGGTGCATGGATCACCGTGCGCCAACTCCAAACCAATCCCGTCGAGACGCCAGTAGAAATTCTTATCTCCGGTCAGGCCGATACGGATGTTAAAGATGAAGCGGCGGACATCCAAGCGCTGCGAGGAATTGCGGCGCAGACGATGGATATTTTAGCTCAGGCTCGGGGGATTGCCGTGCTGCGCGATGATTGGTCTCCCGACAGTCCGCAGGTGAGGATTCAAATTGATCCTGACCGCGCAAATGTTGTCGGCATAACCAACGCCGATGTGGCGAACTCCACTGCGGCATCGATCACCGGCGCTGCCGTCGGCTTGCTCAGAGAAGGCAATAAGAGCATCCCCATCGTGGCTCGTCTTCGCGGACAGGAACGCGCGCAGCTTGGGCAAATTGAGAATCTCTACGTGTACTCTTCGCAGCAAACCACGCGAGTTCCGCTGCTTTCCGTGGCCACGGTGCGAAATATCCTCGAGACCGGAAGGATTCGGCGGCGCGAACATTTTCGTACCATTTCAGTATTGTGCTTCCCTGCTCCCGGCGTGCTGGCATCCGAAGTTCTGGGGCCAGTGCAACCGAAAGTGGACGCTCTAAAAAAGAACCTGCCTCCGGGATACCAACTCGAAATCGGCGGCGAACTAGCGAAGCAGGTCGACGGTTTCCTCAATCTGGCCGTCGTACTTTTGATCTCGCTCGTCGGCATTTATCTTGCGCTGCTCATTCAGTTCAACCATGCGGTGAAGCCGCTCCTCGTTTTTGCCGCGGCTCCGTACGGTGCGATCGGCGCGTTGATTGCTCTCGCAGTGATGCACACGCCGTTCGGCTTCATGGCTTTTCTGGGAGTAGCAAGTTTAATCGGCGTCATCGTCAGCCACGTGATTGTGCTGTTCGACTTCATCGAAGAGATGCACGAAAAGGGCGAGCCGTTGGAGCGTGCTCTTCCGGACGCCGGAATTGAGCGTATCCGACCAGTGATGATCACCGTGGGCGCAACCATTCTTGCTTTGTTCCCTCTCGCGCTCGAAGGCGGCCCACTCTGGAAACCTCTCTGCTATGCGCAAATCGGTGGACTGGCCGTCGCTACCTTTATTACCTTGCTCTTAGTTCCTGTCTTTTACTCGATTTTCGTCTTGGATCTTAAGTGGATTGCCTGGGACGTCGCAGCCAAAGAAAAATAATCGTCGTCTGCCGAGTTTCAAACCCGTTGAGATTCATGATCTTGCTGTCGCACGTTGTCGCGCTGCCAAAAATTACCGTGAGCGATTCACTGAAGTCATCCAGAGGCCGCCATGATCAAATTACTCGCACAATTATTCCGGGGACTTCACTACATTGTCGGTATTTCCGAGCCTCCGCCTGGCACCAGCGACCGGAAGTTCGTGTTCACCTGGCTCGTTGGCATCGCCTTCGTTGCCGTCGTCTTCGTGGTCCTGATCTTGGGCGTCCCTTTACTTTACTTCCGGCATTGAGGGACCGCTACTTAGCACCAGCACACAACGGCGCGGACACAACCGATAGGCAAATCTGTTCGGAAAAAAGGAGCGACAAATGACTGACTCAACCACGGCCAGAAGACTGACGCGAGGAATTTCTCACTCCCTTTTCATCGTTTTATTTCTGTTGACCTGCGGTGTGCGCGCAGCGCAGAACGACGAGCATCGCGTTCGGAATATTGTTTTGGTTCACGGCGCCTGGGCGGACGGTTCTGGCTGGAAAGGTGTCTATGACATTCTGGTCAAGGACGGCTACAACGTCAGCATCGTCCAAGAGCCGGAGACTTCCTTTAAAGAAGATGTGGCCACCACCAAGCGCGTCCTTGCTCAACAAGATGGACCATGCATTCTGGTGGCTCACAGCTATGGGGGCGCCGTAATTACTGAAGCGGGAACGGATTCGTCCGTGGCCGGCTTGGTGGACATCGCAGCGCACATGCCGGATGCTGGAGAAAATGAGGCAGACGACGGCAAACGCTTCCCAAGTGACCTGAGCAGGTCCGGTGCAATAAAAAAGACGGCCGACGGTTTCACGTATCTCGATCCGGCGCAGTTTCATGAGTACTTCGCAGCTGACCTAGCTGCTGAGCAGGCCGCGTTCATGGCGCGATCGCAGGTGCCGAACTTTGCGGACAATTTCAAAGCAGTCATCACCACGGCTGCGTGGAGAAGCAAACCAAGCTGGATGTTGGTGGCGGCAAAAGACAAGACCATCAACCCCGACCTGGAACGTTGGTACGCAACGCGGGCCAAGAGTCACACGGTGGAAGTGTCGGGCGCCAGCCACGCAGTCTACGTCTCCAGGCCGAAAGAGGTTGCAGCGCTGATCGAGGACGCTGCAGCGCACGCTCGGTAGGAAACTTTAACGCGAATCACGCTCACTCTCGGAATGCTCCAACATCGTTTTCGTAAGTATTCGATTTCTATCACTACCTCGCAGGACGTTCACAAGTACTGAGGGGCTTCGATTGCAGCCACCGAGCCGTTGCATCGCCATTCACAAAATTAAATTGACAGGATCAAGCCTCGCTAAGACCTTCTCCATTCGGTTATGATGAAACGGTTTCCAGGGCGAGACATGAGCGAGATTCGAGTTTATTGCTATTCGGGCTATCGAGCTGACGAACGTCCGTCACGCTTTACCATTCGAGATAGAGAATACAGCGTTCAGGAAGTCGACGATCAATGGTATTCACCTGGTGCAATGTATTTTCGAGTGCGAGCGGATGACGGAAACTATTATGTCCTGCGTCATGATGAGGGACAGGATTGTTGGACCCTGGACGGCTACCGGCAAGCGCCCATCGCTCAATAATATGACGCTATTTTATTTGAATTGTCCGTGTGTTTCATTTGTGAGGGGGCAGCGATCCAGATCTAAGATTTCCGCGGGGAAGCTGATATCGCACACGATCTGGCAGGAGCGCCAACCGCCGCTCAAGCAGGCTGCTGTGCATCAGATGACTGCTGTGCTTCCTGTTCCGGCAGTTGCTAAGAAGTAGCTGATGAAATGGCGAGGCATGGGCGAAGGCTTGCGCCTCCCACTTCCGCAATTTTTTTGAGAACTTACCTTCTTCCCTTAGCTCGTTTCTGACCCGCTCTGCAATTGGGATTTTAGAACATTTCGATCTAGTTCATTTTCCCACCGCGCAATGACCAGAGTAGCGACCGCGTTGCCGATCATGTTGACCACCGCGCGGCACATACTCAGAAAACGATCCACACCTAGAATCAGCGCCATACCCGCGACAGGAATAGTTGGGATCACCATCATCGTAGCCACCAGCGCTATGAACGCCGCGCCTTGCACTCCGCTCGCGCCTTTGGAGGTAAGTAGCGCAACGCCTAGAATCGTGAATTGCTGAAGCAAAGTTAAATGTGTGTTCGTCGCTTGGGCCACGAACAAAGCCGCAAGCGTCATATATAGACTCGTTCCGTCGGCATTGAACGTATAACCGGTAGGCACCACCAGGCCCACCAGGGCTTGCGAGCACCCCAGCTTTTCGAGTTTGTTCATCAGACTTGGCAGCGCCGGCTCGGAGGAACTGGTAGCCAGCACCAAAAGAATTTCTTCGCGAAGAAACCACAGAAAACGAAGAATCCCAAAGCCTGAGTATCTCGCGATGCCGCCCAGGATAATGACCACGAAGAATATTGACGTGAGATAAAGCGTCGCAATCAACTTTGCCAGCGGCCCCAACGAAGACAACCCATACTTGCCAATCGTAAAAGCCATCGCCCCAAAGGCCCCGATGGGCGCGAAGCGCATCAGGATGGCCACCACTCCGAAAACGGCTTGAGTAAGGCTGCCCAATAAATCGACCAAAGGTTTGCACCGCGCGCCAGCCATCGACAGCGCGAATCCAAACAGCAGGGAGACCAGCAGCACCTGAAGAATGTCGCCCTTGGCGAAGGCATCCACGATAGTGTTGGGAATAATATGAACGACAAAATCTGTAACGCTTTGCGCTTTAGCTTGCCCGGCGTATTGCGCTACGGCGCCAGCGTCCAACGTTGCTGGGTCGACATTGAACGCGCTGCCCGGATGCACGAGATTTCCCACCAGAAGTCCGATAAGCAGTGCGAGACTGGAGACCACTTCAAAATAAAGCAGCGCCTTGCCGCCCACCCGGCCGACTTTTTTCATGTCGTCCATTCCGGCGATGCCAGTAACCAGCGTGCAGAAAATCACCAAGGTAATGATCATGGTGATCAGTCGGATGAACGCGTCGCCGAGTGGCTTCATGGCCACCGCCGCGTCGGGTCTTACGTATCCGAGAATGATGGCAATGACCACGCCGGCGAGCACCTGAAACGAAAGGCTCATGTAGAACGGCTTTTTGCCCGCGGGCAAAGAGGCTTCTAGTTCGTTGGCTGCGGGGCTGATCATTTATATGGATTAGCTCTTCTGCAGTGCGGGCCGAAGTTCGCGCACGTCGCGCAGAGTTTCGAGCGCGAGTAATCTATTAATCAGCGTGGTCGTCACCGACGCGCCCAGAACTGGCGCAATCAGGTCGCGAGCTTTGTCCACCACTTCTTCGCGCGTCATGGGATTCTCGGCAGTGCCGCGAACATCACGAACCCACTGTGTAAGCTCGGTGCCGTCGTTAAAAGTTACTTCCACGATGGCTTCGCGCCGCGGACGACGCGCGTCAATGCGCGGATCGGCGACCACTTCCACCTTGGCGCGCTGGCGCAGCACCGCGGGATCCTTCATGCGTGCCTTGTCGTGCACGGTAGCAAACGTCACCGTTTTATCGAGAAGCATCACCGCGACCATGTGTTCCATACAAATGTCCGGGATATCGCGATTGCTGACGGTGTTGGCTTCGTCGGTAGCGATGCGCACGGTAACTTTTTTGACGTCGTCGGCAGAGAACGAGCGCTGCTTAAAAAATCCCGCCAGAGCGTCAAGTGGCGCTTGAATCGGCGACCCTACCGTCCATTTCTTAATGTTAGTGCGAGTGATCTCATAGCGCTCGCCCAATTTGTCCACCAGAACGGACGGATCGGCTTTCACCGCTCCATTTTCGCTCGGTGCGAACGCCTCGTAAAAATTATCGCTGCCGGAAAAAATATCCTCCACGCCACTCCATCCCGCGCGAATGAGAGTTGCCGCCAGCACCGCGACAGAAGCAGGTTTCCCAGCAAACAGAAACGCTTTCTCCATGTGCGCCGCGTCACGTGACCACGCACCAATTCCTGAAGTTTGTTGCGCGGTGTAGTCCAGCAGCAAACGCATCTGCTCTTCGTTTAATCCCGCGGCACATCCGGCCGCCGCGCCTGCGCAGAAGCACGCCGCCGTACCATGCGTGCTGCGATGAGTAAGGGCCTGATACGCGGGCCCACCCAGGCTCATCGATACGCGCGTTCCAATGTCGTAGCCCAGCGTAACGGCGCGCACCAACTGTGAACCGCTGATGGCATATTGTTCGCCGGCAGCAAAACCTGCCGGTACAGTGGACACCCCCGGATGCGAGCGCGACGGCCCGTGCGAATCGTCGGTTTCGTCGGAGTGGGCCAGCACACCGTTAGCGAATGCCGCTTCAATAGGGCCGCAAACAATATTGGACGCCACCACCGTGGCGACAGGCTTTCCGCCATAACCGCGCGCGAATTCCAACGCTGCGCGTCCGGGAACCAGCCCCGAACCCGAAATCATTGCGGCAAACGTATCGAGAATGTGTTGCTTGGCTTTCTCGCTCACTTCTTCCGGCAAGGCGCGCGAACCGGCAGCGTTCATGTAGCCGCTCAGTTGCCGCATAATTTCGCTGACCTTGGAAGTCACCTCGTCCGCATACAAAAATTCGGCTGCTTTTGCAAACTTCGGAGAAAGCGCGAGCACGCCCGAGAGTCCACCGAGCCGGATAATTTTTCGGCGCGTCATGGCAACGCCGTTTCTAGCCTCGATTACCGGTTCGCGTGATTGGCTCATTCTTATTTCTCCTACCGGACCTGCTGGATTTCGCGTTTCACTTTTCAACCAGCGCTTTCATGACACGGAACAATTCACTCTTACCTTCGAATCCGATTCCTGGAATATCAGGAAGCCGCACGTAACCGTTCTCCACCGGAATGCCGTCGGCGAATCCCCCAAAAGGCTGAAAAATGCCGGGATAAGATTCGTTGCCTCCCAGGCCCAACCCTGCGGCAATGTTCAGCGACATCTAGTGGCCGCCGTGCGGAATGCAACGCACCGGCGACCAACCGTATTCTTTCAACATGTTGAGGATGCGCCGGTATTCGACCAGTCCGTAGCTGAGCGCACAATCAAATTGCAAAATATCCCGATCAGGGCGCAGGCCCGCATAACGAATCAGGTTCCGCGCGTCCTGTAACGAAAATAAATTCTCGCCCGTAGCCATAGGACCGGGATAAAACGGGGTAAGCTTGGCCTGCAGTTCGTAGTCGAGTGGATCGCCGGTCTCTTCGTACCATCGCAATCCGTATGGCGCCAACGCTTTCGCGTAGGCGATGGCCGTATCCAAATCGAATCGGCCGTTGGCGTCCACTGCCAGTTGATCGGGAGTTTTTAAACTTTTGAGCACCGCTTCGATACGTTGCAAATCTTCCGCCAGCGGCACGCCGCCAATTTTCATCTTCACCACGGAATAGCCCAGGTCCAGGTACCCCGACATTTCATTCTGCAGCGCTGTTAGATCCTTGCCCGGATAAAAATACCCGCCCGCGGCATATACAAATACTTTCGCGTCAACCTTTCCGCCACGATAGCGATCGGCGAGCAGCCGATAAAGAGGAACGCCGGCAATTTTCGCGGTGGCATCCCACACCGCCATGTCCAGGACGCCGACAGCGACAGAGCGCTCCCCGTGGCCTCCGGGTTTTTCGTTGCGCATCAGAACATCCCAAACGCGCGCAGGATCCAGGTTGTCGCGTGCGTCGTTCAACAACGATTCCGAATCGGCGGCCTTCAGACGCGGGATGAAGCGTTCGCGCAAGAGTCCGCTTGGCGCGTACCGTCCATTGGAATTAAATCCAAACCCAACCACGGGCTTGCCATCGCGCACCACGTCAGTGATCAGCGCAAGAACGCTCACGGTCATCTGGCTGAAATCGATAAACGCGTTGCGAATCTGAGATTTGATCGGCACCACGGTCTCCCGGATGTCTACAATTCTCACGAACGCACCTGTTGGCCAAGTTTATGAAGGGTCATTTGATTTGAAGAAGTGGTCGCAACTCCCGAATGTCGCGCCCGTTTTCGAGACTCATCACTTTGCCGATCAGCTCGGAACATTTGCGTTCTCCCAGAACCGGCGTGATGAGGTCGCGAGATTTGGCTAAAACTTCATCGCGAGTCATGGGATTTTCTGGCGTGCCTCGAACGTTGTCCACGCGCTGGCGCAGTTGCGTGCCATCGCTCAAAGTGAGTTCCAGAATGGCCACCCGCAGCGGCATGAGCCTTTCGAGCTCCGCGTCAGGTATCAGCGTAATTTTTTCTCGTTCGCGTAACACCCCGGGATCTTTCAATCGGCCTTTGTCGTGGGCGGAAGCAAAGGTGACCGTTTTGTCCAGCAGCGCGACGGCCAGCATGTGCTGGACACAGATGTCAGGAATTTCTCGATTGTTGACGATGGCGGCTTCGTCGGTGGCCAGCCGAATTTTGGCCTGTCTCATCTGGCCGGCGTCGAATGGATGCTGCTTGCGGAGAATTTCAAGCGCATCCAGCGCTGCCTGGATGGGCGAACCGACCGGCCATTTTTTTATGTTGGTGCGGGTAACCTCGTAACGCTCGCCAAGCTTATCGATCAAGCCGGCGGGGTCGGCATTCGGATTGTAGGCCTGAAAAAAATTATCTTTGCCGGAAAAAATATCGTCGACACCCGTCCAGCCGGCCTTTACCACCAGCGCCGAGGTGACGCCGCTGCGCGCGTTCATGCCCCCAAAAAGAAACGCTTTTTGGATGTGATCAGGGTCGCGATTCCAGGCGCCCAGGCCCGAAGATTGCTGCGCGGTGTAGCCCAGCATCCAGCGCATTTCCTGCGCGTTCAGGCTCGCCGCGCACGCAGCGGCAGCCGCGGCGCCAAAGTGCGGCGCGATGCTGTGCGTGCTCCAGTGGCTCTCCACTTCAAACTTTTGTCCGCCAAGAGTCATGGTGACGCGGGTTCCCACGTCATAGCCCAGCGCCACGGCGCGCAAGAAATGCATTCCGCTAATTTGAAATTGTTCCCCGGCCGCAAACGCCGCGGGCACGACAGCGCAACCCGGATGGGATTGCGATGGCGAGTGCGAGTCGTCCGTCTCGTCGGCGTGCGCCAACATGCCATTGGTGAGCGCAGCCTCGATCGGTCCGCACAAAATATTCGATGCGACCACCGTGGAGGTTTCTTTTCCGCCATAGGCTTGAACAAATTGCAAAGCCCGCTGGCCCGGAAGTAATTTCGATCCCGAGACCATCGCGCCGAGTGTGTCGAGGATGTGATGCTTGGTTTTTTCCACGACCTCGCCGGGCAGCGGACGGCCAACGGCTTCGCTCATGTACGCACTGAGTGCATTCATGATGCTGCCGCTCGTTGTCGACGCCGCGGATTGTTGCGTCGATGAAAAAACGTTCAGCGCCGGGGCCGGCACGACTCCGGCGGTAAGCGCCAACCCCGCCCATTCAAAAAGGTCGCGCCGAGTGATCGCTGGCGCAGCGAATGTTTTCGACTTTGTGGATTTAGATTTCATGCGCTTGGCATTTTGCGTATTGGAATTTTCAAGCTGTGTAGGCCTAAGTTTCACGAAACGCCGCTAAGCTGCGCTAACTTGCTTAGCAATCGCTTCACCCAGTTCTCGTGTGCTGGATTTACCTCCAATGTCCGGCGTGCGCACTTTTGATTTCGCGAGGATTGCGGAAATCGCCGCCTCGATGGCGTCCGCGCCTTCTTGAACACCAAGATGCCTCAGCATCATGGCCCCCGACCAGATTTGTCCGATCGGATTGGCAATTCCCTTTCCGGCAATGTCCGGCGCAGAACCGTGGACCGGCTCAAACATGGAAGGAAACTCTTTTTCGGGATTTAGATTTGCGGATGGCGCGATGCCTATCGATCCGACTACCGCGGGACCGAGGTCCGAAAGAATATCCCCAAAAAGATTTGAGCCCACCACCACGTCGAACCAGTCGGGATGACGCACGAAGTGAGCGGTGAGAATGTCGATGTGATATTGATCGGTGCGGATATCCGGATTTTCGGCCGCCAGCGCGCGGAAGCAATCGTCCCAAAAAGGCATAGTATGAATGATGCCGTTGGATTTGGTGGCGGACGTAAGATGCTTGCCGCGTTTGCGTGCCAACTCGAATGCGAAACGCATCACGCGGTTCACGCCGCGACGCGTAAACACCGTTTGTTGCACGGCCATTTCATCTTCCGTGCCTTCGTAAAGCCGTCCGCCAATGTTGGAATATTCGCCCTCATTATTTTCGCGAACGATGGTGAAATCGATTTGGCCCGGGTTCCAATTTTTCAGCGGAGACTCGACGCCTTCAAAAAGTCGCACCGGACGAAGATTTACGTACTGCCGGAACGTGCGGCGGATAGGAATCAAAAGTCCCCAAAGTGAAACATGATCGGGAACGCTCGGGTGGCCTACAGCGCCGAGAAAGATAGCGTCAAACGGGCGCAATTGTTGCAGACCGTCATCCGGCATCATTTTCCCGGTCTGCGTGTACGTTTCACAGCTCCAGTCGAATTCGTGCCATTTCCACTGGAAACCAAAGCGCTTTCCTGCCGCTTCGAGCACGCGGATGCCTTCCGGCACCACTTCTTTGCCGATGCCGTCTCCTGCGATGACCGCAATGTTGAAGGTTTTCATTTTCATGTCTATCCCGCCGCCGCCGAAGACAACAGCGGCGTTAATGCGGACATGTTCGGAGCGGCCTCTAATGTTCTGACAAAAACAATTATCTTTTCCGTTTTTTCTTTCGGCCACCCCGCAAATTCAGCGCACCCACGGAATTTTTCGGATGCTTCATCGAAACTCATAGGATTCACTGGACTGCCTTTTCCAAACGCCGCTTGCCCAGCGATGATCTTTCCGTTTTTTAAAGTGATCTTCAAAATCGAGGTCATCTTGTCGAAACCAGCGCTCTCTGCCTCGGGATCGACGTAGAAATTAATTTTGCGGATCATTTCGCGGACGTCCGGGCGCCGAACCCTTTTGTCTGAAAATTGACCCAACCCCGCTTTGCGTTCTAGCAGCAGAATGGCAATACAGAATTCCATGCTGAATTTCGCTTCGAGCCCGGTCTTGGGATTGTGATGCAGCAGCGTGGTGGTCATGTTGTGATTTGCGCCGACGTCCACTTTCTCCACCTGCGCCGCTTCAATATTGTTGGCTGCGATCAATCGCGCGAGTTCCGTCATCGCT
>Ga0209625_1000273_pt1 | contig 13220 bp, 9 predicted proteins | sample JacPin_JW_Ref_M2_FD_187960 | JGI IMG/M metagenome (GOLD analysis project Ga0209625, IMG submission 187960) | Forest soil microbial communities from Algoma, Ontario, Canada - Jack Pine, Ontario site 1_JW_Ref_M2 (SPAdes) (version 2) | ecosystem: Environmental > Terrestrial > Soil > Boreal...
GTGATCTCCGCGCCCCGGATCACATTTCTCGTCGAAGTCTCCCCGCCTACCTCTTGATCCTTACGATCGAAGCGTCCGCCTCGTACCCTTCATCTTCCAGCGTTTTCATCGCCGCCGAACGCAGCGTCGGATCGTCCGCGTTTCTCGGCGCGTCGCAATGCCGCCGCACCACTTCTTCGCCCACCACAATTCGCACCAGCCACTTCGACTTCGCCCCGTCCCACGAGACTTCCACCTCGTCTGCTCGCATTGTTCCTCCTGTGTTTGCACCGGCGCGCATTGTAATCCAGAGAACGCCGCTAGAACACCCTCGCCGTTCACTCGCACCCCTTTCGTCGTTTCGAACGCCCAGCAATCGCGGCTAATCTCGCCTTCCCCTTAGCGAACGTCGCCGCCGCAACCCAAAACCGAGTCCGGCGCGTCGCTGAGATTCCAAGTAAAATCACCCAAAGTAGTTTCACGGGGCACATACCCAGGGCACACACCACGAGGCGGAGACATCAATGATCAAACTCGTTTACTGCATCACCAAGAAGCCAGAGCTATCCGACGAAGAATTCTTTCGCTACTGGAAAGACGTCCACGGGCCCATCGGCGCCCGCATCCCCCGCCTCCGCAGACTGGTGCAGAGCCACCGCCTAAGCATCCCAGGAGACAAACATCCACCCGCGTACGATGGCGTAGCCGAACTCTGGTTTGACAACGTAGAAGACCTACTCGCCGCCCGCCAATCACCCGAATGGCAAGCCTCAACCGAAGACGAAGCAAATTTCATAGATCACTCGAAAGTCGCCTACTTCGTCACAGAAGAGCACATCATCAGGGGCTAAATCAGCGTTGTGTCTGGCGAACATCGAGTGACTCGCCCTCTGGAGATTCCGCAGCCTTTCAGTTATTGTTTAGGCCCGTGCCCGAAACTAAACTGCTTAACATTTGCCTCGCGGCGCTGCTGTTTTCGCCAATCGCCACGGCCCAGGCTCCCACTCTCTTCGACACAAAGCCGTCGCAATCCCATTCCCAGAGCCCGGACAAGGCCTCTCCCGCCGATTACTCCAAGGAACCGTTCGTCGTCGAGTCGATAACAACCACAGTGGCCTTTAAGAATGACGGTACGTACTCATCGGATTCTACCGTGCGGGCTCGTATCCAATCCCAGGCGGGACTTCAACAATTCGGCCTTCTGTCCTTCCCTTATGCCTCAGCAAACTCGACGATGGAAATCGTTTACATTCGCGTCGCGAAACCGGACCATCGCCTCATTGAAACGCCAGCGGAAAACACCCTCGACATGCCCACAGAAATTACGCGGCAGGCTCCTTTCTACAGCGATCAAAAGGAAAAACAGATAGCGGTTAAGGGCCTCGAAATCGGTGATACCGTCGAATATCAATATCGATCGCAGACGACAACTCCGCTCGATCCGGGACAGTTCTGGTACGCCTACAATTTCTTAGAAGGAGGCATAGCCTTAAGTGAAATCCTGCAGATCAGCGTTCCTTCGGGTCGCTACGTCCAGGTTGTAAGCCCTAAATTCAAGCCGACAATCGCGAGCCAAGACACGCAAACGGTTTACACTTGGAAAACTGCGAACCTTGAACGCAAACCCACAGACGCAGAAACAAACTCTCCGGATGCAGATGAGCCCGATCGTGCTTCGGTCCAGCTCACCACCTTCAAGAGCTGGGACGAAGTCGGACAGTGGTTTCGGACCCTTGCCGTTCCTCGTGCTTCGGTCACACCGGAAATTCAGCAAAAAGCCAGCAAACTTACCGCCAAAGCCAAGACCGATTCCGAAAAAATTGAAGATATCTATCACTACGTTTCAACGAGGTTCCGCTATATCGGTGTCTCTCTTGGCATCGGACGGATTCAGCCTCACTTCGCAGCGGACGTTTTGACCAACGACTACGGCGATTGCAAAGACAAGCACACACTGTTCGCTGCCTTGCTCGCAGCTGTGGGTGTGAAAGCTTACCCGGCGCTGATCAACTCTGCGGGAAGGATCGATCCAAGCTTCCCGTCAATCTCTCAGTTCGACCACGTCATCACAGCAATACCAAGGGAAAAGGGATTTCTTTTTCTCGACACCACTCCCGAAGTCGCGCCATTCGGCTTTCTTCTCGATAGTTTGCGCGACAAGCAAGCCCTCGTACTTCCTGACGACGGGCCCGCTCAACTGGTGAAGACTCCGTTGGACCCGCCATTCAAATCCTCTCTCGACTTTCAAGCAGATGGCACGTTGGATGACGCGGGAACGTGGCAAAGCAAGATGCAGATCACCCTTCGCGGGGATCCCGAGATCAGCTATCGTCTCGCATTTCGGCGCGCGGGCCAACCACAGTGGAATCAGGTCATGCAGCAGATTTCGTCGAATCTCAGCTTTGGCGGCACCGTCAGCGACGTTACAGTCTCCCCCATCGACGAAACCAACGAACCTTTTCGCATCGAGTACAACTACAATCGCAAAGAATACGGAGATTGGGAGAACCGTCGCATCATCGCTCCCTTCCCACCGGTCTTTCTTCCCCCACTTCCCGACGACAAGGATGCCGCAAAAACCTCGAAACCGCTCAAATTAGGCTCTCCTTTCGAATCTGTCTATCGCGGCACTATGACCCTTCCCGCGAATTCGCACCCCCATCTTCTTCCTTCACTCGATTTGCACGAATCCTTCGGTGAATATCGCTCGCTCTATTCACTCTCGAACGGCGTCCTGCATTTTGAACGGCACTTGGTCACCAAGAGTCGAGAAGTTATCCCCTCCCAATTTGAGGCCTACCGCAAGTTTGCGAAAGCGATTACGGCAGACGTGACGACGTTCATCACCCTTCGCGAAGAGGATTACGCTTCTGACGATACCAGCGACAATCCCGAGGCTGAGGGGTTCTACCGGCAGGGCACCGAAGCATGGGTGCGTCACGATCTGATCGAGGCCGCTCGTCTCTATCAGCTCGCCCTCGACGAGGATCCGAAATTCGCCGGGCCTTTGTTCTGGCTCGGCGCGGCTCATGTTTCCCTCGGACAAACCAACCGCGGTATCGAGGAAATGAAACGGTCCATCGCTCTCGACCCTTCGCGGCGGGACCGTTACCAGTATCTTTCTTCCGTTCTCTCTACGCACAATCGCGAGCTGGAGGCGCTCGAACTCTGGAAGCAGCTCCATCGGGTCAGCCCGGAGGATACCCTGGCACCTGACAACATTGTTCAAATCCTGTTTCATTTGAAACGCTATTCCGAAGCGATCCCTGAACTCGAAGCTGCCGTCGCGAAATATCCCGATGTTCCGCGTGTTCACCTTGAGATGGGAGAAGCTTACGCATATTCCGGCAATCCACAACGCGCTGCCGCCGCATTCGAGAAGGCTTTCGAGCTCGATTTATCCGCTGCAACCCTGAACTCTGTCGCTTACGCGCTGGCGGACAATAACATCCAACTCGATGACGCGCTGAAGTACTCTCAAGAGGCGGTAGCTGAACTGGAAGAGAAAACATCTGACATCTCGCTTGACGAGTTGTTGCCAGAGGACGTCCTCACCGCTTCGAATCTCGCAGCCTATTGGGACACTTTGGGTTGGGTTCACTTTCGTATGGGCCACCTCGACCTCGCCGAAAAATATTTAAATGCCGCCTGGCTCCTATCCCAGGATCCCGTCATTGCCGATCACCTCGGTCAGACCTTCGAAAAGCTAGGCAAGAAGCATGATGCAGCGATCGCTTACTCGCGAGCGATCGCCGCGGGGCACGCACCACCTGAAACAAAAACCCGCCTCGATGCGTTGCAGAAAGCAGCAAAGCTGCCGGTTGGAGAAGAGGCAAGTTATAGATCTTCAAGCACAACGGACCTATAAGTTGGGCCGGCTGGCCACAAGGCATGTGAGCGCGGAGTTCTACGTTCTAATCAGGCCGGCCGCCAAACCTGCTGATGTGGAGTTCATCAGTGGGCCGGAAGAAATACACAGCGCTGCTAAATCGATTGCTATGCTGAAATTCAACGTGTCCTTCCCCGATTCCGCCGAGACTCAGATTCTGCGCCGCGGCATCCTCGACTGCGAGCCTGAACTCACCGGCTGCGTCTTCGTCCTAATCCCGCCATCCTCCGTGCAATTTACAAAGCTGCCCGGTTCCTGAGGCGTTGCTCGCGCTCTAGCCTCCAAGGTCAAGATTCCGATATAGAAGGTCCGGCTCGGGGGGGTGCCCCATCTTTCGTGCTTCTCGAAAGGTGGGGAATTGACTCTTCAATTCCTCCTTTCCCTCGCGCGCTCAACGCAAGTGTCTTAAATCCTTACAGGCACCGCAGCTTGCACTCCGCTGTACATCTCCCTAGAATCTTGCTGCGTCTAAATAAGGCAGTTGTGCCGCCCCGCGTCAAAGGGCTGTCAGAGTCAAACAGGTCACCGTGCGCGGCAAGCGCTGCCGTTGACGACGACATCCGTCGCCGCAGCCCGGGCAACCCGGTGTTTTCGCCGGGCGCGACGAGTCACCGTGGTTCTAATCTACGGTGGCGCGATTAGAAATTGAGCTAACCGGCTCATTTTCAATAACATAAAAATTTCTAATCGGCAGTAAAACGAGGGATTTTATTTTGCGAAGGGGAGAGGAAATTGAAGATCAGCCGTGATGATGTTCTGCGAGTCGCTGAGTTGGCGCACCTGGAATTGACGTCCGAGGAAATCGAGCTGTATCGTGGCCAGCTCGACGAGATCCTTGCCTATGTCGACAAGCTCCAGAAGCTCGACGTCGCGAACGTCGAGCCAATGGCTCAAGTCCTCTTTCCTTCGGCAGCCGGCGAACAACCCGAACTCCGTGACGACACTGTGCTTCCCTGCGACATAGCTGACGCAGTTCTCGCTCAGGCTCCCGACGCCGCGAAGCCCTTCTTCCGCGTCCCCAGGGTAATCGAGCGGTGAGCGAGATACGCGAAAACGAGCGATGAGCGAGTTGACGATGAATCGAGCGCCAATCCGATGAGCGCAGCTTCCACTTGGACGATCGCAGGCGTTCGCGATGCATTGCGAACTAAGGAGATTTCCGCTCGGGAGCTCACCAGAGATTTCTTCGCACGGATCGAAGACCGCAACCGCCAGCTGAATGCGTTTCTGACGCTCTCGATTGAGCGAGCCTACGCGCAGGCAGACCGAATCGACGCCCTGATTGCCAAGGGCGACGCACTGCCGCCGCTTGCTGGCGTGCCCGTCGCCGTCAAAGACGTCATCAGCACTCGCGGCATTCCCACAACCTGCGGCTCGAAGATCCTCGAATCGTACAATCCTCCTTACGACGCTACGGCCATCGAACGCCTCAAGCGCGCCGGTGCCGTGATCCTGGGAAAGACGAACTGCGACGAGTTTGCTATGGGCAGCTCGAACGAGAACTCCGCATACGGTCCCGTACGCAATCCGGTAGCACTTGATCGGGTTCCAGGGGGCTCCAGCGGTGGCTCCGCAGCCGCCGTGGCGGCTGGATTGGCAGTCGCCGCGCTGGGGTCCGATACAGGAGGCTCGATTCGGCAGCCGGGGGCCTGCTGCGGAATACCAGGTATGATGCCGACATACGGACGCGTATCGCGCTACGGCCTGATTGCGTTTGCTTCATCGCTGGATCGGATCGGGCCCCTGACACAAAATGTCACAGACGCTGCCACCGTTATGTCAGTCATCGCCGGACACGATGCAAACGACTCAACATCAGCTGCGGTTCCGGTGCCTGACTATGCTGCGGAGCTTGAAAAGCCAGTGCAAGGTTTGCGGATCGGGGTCCCCGAGGACTATTTCGGGGAGGGCCTTGACCAAGAGGTCAGGGGAAAAGTCCTGGCCGGGATCGCGCTACTCGAAAAGCTTGGCTGCCGCCGGATCCCGCTGCAGATGCCGCATACGGACTACGCCATCGCCACCTACTACATCGTCGCCACGGCCGAGGCCAGCTCAAACCTGGCCCGATACGACGGAGTGCGCTACGGCCTGCGGATTCCCGGTGCCACGCTCGGCGAGATGTACCGCAAGACGCGCGAGCGCGGATTCGGGCCCGAAGTGAAGCGCCGGATCATGCTTGGAACCTATGTACTCTCCGCCGGCTACTACGACGCCTACTACCTGCGGGCGCAAAAGGTGCGCTCGCTCATCGCTCGCGATTTTGCCGACGCATTTCAAAAAGTGGATGTGATCATCACGCCGACGGCGCCGACTCCTGCGTTTCGCCTCGGTGAGAAAACGGCAGACCCGTTGCAAATGTATCTCGCTGACATTTATACCGTTACAGGCTCTCTGGCGGGCGTGCCGGGCATCTCCGTCCCGTGCGGCAAAACCAATGCCGGACTCCCCGTCGGTATGCAGATCCTCGCGCCGCATTTCGGCGAGAGCCGCGTCCTGCAGGTCGCGCGGGCCTTTGAGAAGGCAGGCGGCTTTGAGATATGAGTCTGGAAAAACCTCAAAAACTTTTTGGGGCCGGCGTTCCAGTTCTCCGATCACGCTCTTTTCACGCCGGAAAAACACTTCCCGAATCTGCAGAAAACTTCCGTGCATGGCATCTCTCTTTCCGCCCTGATTTCTTTAAGAATGGGCTCTCGTCACAGCGAAGAAAATGAAAGCTCAGGCAAGTCTAAGAATTCACGTGGGTTCGCGGATCAGCGTAGCCGTTTGGTGCTTGCCTGATGGAACGGAAGCACTATTGCACGCGAATCGTGCGGCATTTATTCTCGTTTTTGCATCGAACGGTTTTGGGAGAAGGCAAGGATGGTTCGGGTCAAGTCCAGCCAGAAGTTCTTCACGGAGGACGAGGTATCCCGCCTTACCGGAATCTGCCTCGACCATTTGCGCGCCCTGGCACGCAACAAGCATCTCGGCAAGCTTGCCCGGGTGGCCGAAGCCGCCGGAGCCGAAGCCGAGAAGTGGCTATTCACCAATTCCGATCTGATGATCCTCACGGTTTTGCATCCACGCTGCCAGCACTAATTTACCCGCCTCGAAAGCTTCTAACTCCCGTATCCTCGATGGCACGAATCTGCATCTCAATGCAGAGGTAACGGGCTAGGCGGGCTATCTCCATGCGTCGAAAATTGGCCGTTTTAAAATTCCGCCGCTTGCGGCTCTCGCTGTTGGTCGGCTTTGCGGCTGTATTTGTGTCGCTAGCTACATCATCCAACGGTGTCGCAAGTCTGCCGCAAGGATCGGCGCAAGCGGCGGCCTTATCCAATTCCCCGACTACAGAACAACAAAGCCAGTCTGCATCCCCCGATGCAACAAAGCCGCCGCTTCCGCGCGGAAAGAAGCTGATCTTGAAAGACGGCAGCATTCAGCTTGTGCGCGAATATCAGGTGATGGACGATAAAGTCCGGTTCTACAACACGGAGAGATCGCAGTGGGAAGAAATGCCGGTGGCTCTGGTTGATTGGGACGCAACTCGACAAAGCGAGGCGGACCAGAAAAAAGGCGACGCCGCGCTGCTCAACACGGTCCATAAACAAGAACAGGCTCGCCGCATCATGCCGCTTGACGTGGACGCGAGCTTGGAAGCGGCTCCCGGAGTTTTCATTCCGCCCGGCGAAGGCCTGTTCGTTTACGACGGAAAGTCCGTGCTCCGCCTTACGCAAGCCCAGGCGGACAACAAGTTGGATAAAGCTAAAGTAGTCGAACAGGTGCTCGTGCCGATTCCGGTCGTTCCTTCTCGCCGCAATCTCTCGATTCCGAGGCCTCATGCCGAGGTTCGCGTGAAAAACGAGCAGCCGGAATTCTATATGCGTACCGCGGACGCTCGCGAGCCGAACATGGTGCTGATTCGCGCGAAGGTGCACGGCGACTCTCGCCTGATCGAGAACGTTGATACGTATCTTCAAGTGATCTCAAAGACAAAGCGAAATGAGGTTGTCGCCCAGCGCTGGCAGATCGCGCAAGGCGTTTATCGCTTCACGATCGGCCAATCGCTCGAGCCCGGCGAATACGTGTTTACAGAAATCGTGAAGGGCGAAGGAACAAATCTGTACGTGTGGGATTTTGGCGTGGACGCGGCCGGGGCCAAATCGTCCGCAACGAAAGATTAGAAACTCAACAAACGCCGGCAAGGATGGACAGCTACTTCGTTTTTATAGGCTGCTCGGAAAGAAGCTCGGACAACAGAGTCGCCAGTGCGGAAACGTGAAATGGCTTTTGAAGGACGTGAGCGCCCCTTTCAGCAAATGAAGCAATCGTGGAAGGATCGAGCAAATCTCCCGTCATAAAAACAAATCGGGGCGCGGAGCCACCGGCCTGAGTCCTGAGCCGATCGAATAACTGCTCACCGTTCAAACCCGGCAGGTTGAAATCGCACAGCACAATCTCATAGGTATCGGCTGCCAGCAAAGACAGCGCCTCTTCCGAACTGCCCGCAGACTCCACAGTCATCCCCCGCGCCGAAAGACCTTCCTGCACAATTTCACGAATGCTTTCTTCATCATCCACGATCAGCAGTTTTCGCCCGCTGGGCGCCGACGAGACGGCAGACGCGGGCCGGACAGGTGCGGAGTTAGAAATTTCCGGCTTCTTTTGCACGATCGCCGGAAAGTTAATCCGAAACGTCGTGCCGGCGCCTTCGGCAGTTTCTACCTGAATCCGGCCGCCGTGATCTTTGACAACGGCCAGACAAATCGTAAGACCCAGTCCGCTTCCTCCCCCGGGCCTCTTGGTCGTGAAAAATGGATCGTAGATTTTCTCGACGATTTCCTGCGGAATCCCAGGACCGTCATCAGCGAATGCCGCTAGCAGGTTGTTGCCGGCATGCGACAGCGAAATTCGCACCGTTCCGCTGTCACGCACGGCAGAAATGGCCTGTTCCGCATTCAAGAGGATGTTGGCGAACACCTGCGCAAGCAGCCTGGGATCTCCTTCAATCTCCGGCAGTGGCTCGGCAGCCACAATTTCCACATGAATATTTTTTTTCTGCAAAGACTCTTGCTGAGAATCGAGCACCCTTCGGACGATCTCCTCCACATTCACTTTTCCGCGCTTTTGGCCCGGTGGCACAGCTAGCGCCAGCAAATTCTGAACGATTGCCGCCGCACGCCTCGCTTGCTTTAAGACAATCTCGATGTGGCGCCTGGTAGCATCTTCGGTAGCTCGTTCTCGTAGCAAGTCGCTTACACCCAAGATGGCGGTGAGCGGATTGTTCAACTCATGGGCGGCTCCGGCCATCATCTGTCCCATGGACGCGAATTTCTCCTTCTGCAAAAGCTGCTGCTCGAAGGTCTTTTCTTCCGTGATATCGCGGATGGAGGAAACGACACCGCTGATTTTCTGTTCGGCGTCAAAGAGCGGGCCAGCGCTGGCGCGAAGCGTTCGCCAGGATCCGTCCGCGTGGCGGCCTCGAAATTCTATCTGTGCCGAAGGATTTTCCCCGGCCATTACTTGTTGGAATGATTCGTCGACTTTCGGCTGATCATCCGGGTGGATCCCAAAAAGGTGCGGCTGCCCGATGAACTCGGCAGGAGCGCCGCCGAGAACTTCGTGCACACGCGGGCTGACGTACGTGAAGCGGCTACTCGCGTCGAACACCGCAATCATGTCCGGGAAACAGGCGATGAGATGGCGGACGAATTCTTGTTCCTGGTGCAGACGCTTTTCCATTTCGCGCCGTTCCGTAATATCCACGAGAGTGCCCTGCAAGCGAACGACGCGTCCGAAGGTGTCTCGAATCGCGAGGCCGGAAAGAAGGCAATGGATGTGTGAACCATCCTTGCGGCGCAAGACGATCTGCCGATCCTGAACCGAGCCGCGCGATTGTAGCTCCCGGACGAGAGCATCTCGCTGGGCGGGATCGACGTAGACCTGGCTAAAATTCTGCAATTGCAGCGCGGCCTTCGACTCGTATCCAAGCATGCGAACCATCGCGGGATTGGCATCGAGCACTTGGCCTTCTGGGGTCGTGAAGAAAATGCCCTCGCGCAGAGACTCGAAGAACTCGTTGAAGCGAATTTCGGCCTGATGTTGAGAGGTGACATCGCGGGCCCATCCGCTGATGCCCGTGACAACTCCGTCCTCCGCAAGCGCTTGAGCCCAGCAATCGAAATAGCGGAGCTCTCCGCTTTTCTTTAGCCGCAGCGACAGCCGGCCGTGATCCAAACCAGTGTGGAGAAATTCCCGGAGCCAGCCTCTCGCCTCCTCCAGCGTGGGGGATGCGACGAACTCGTGAAAGCGGTGCCCGATGAGGTTTTGGAAATCCTCGCCCAGTATTTCCGCAAAGCTGCGGTTTGCCACTCGAATCTCGCCTTCGAGCGAGATCGTAAAGACCGCCTGATCGAGGCTGTCGATCAGCTCGCGGTAGTTATGCTGCGAGCGAGAAATTACCTCGACGAGTTTCTTGAACTGCTCCTCGTTGGAAGGAGCAGCGACGGATCGCCCTTCCGGTTGTTTAGTCGATTCGGACAGCATGAAATCCCCGCTTTCTACGCGTGCTTAATTCCCGAACACACCATGCGCGGGAGTCTTCAAAGCTAGAATTCTACATGGAGGCGCTAGCGTTCCCGCGTCGAATGCGAATCGGATTTCCAAGTTGCATAACAGGGACGATTGCGGACGATGCGAATAAACCGAAGATCAAAAGCCTCAGGTCTTCCCGATCCAAAATCGATCGGGACGGACCTGAGCTACTTTCGCGTGGCGCGAAATACGGTGAATGGATACCGGGCGTTGCTACAAAAAGAAAGGGCGCCCTGCGAAACAGAGCGCCCATTTTGAAGTTCGCTGGAAGGAAGGGTGCTAGGAGGGCAACGATCCTCCCAGACCGCTAGCTCTCGGCAACGGCGTCGGTATCCTTCCGCAAGAAATCGAGCGCCGCGGCCTCTTCGGGTGAAAGATCGGGACCTTGTCCGAACCCAGCTCCCATACCGGCTTCGCCTTCTTCCGGCGGCGGTAGTTCGGTGAGGAGCTGGATGTTGCGATAGCGCTCCAAACCGGTACCGGCTGGAATCAGGCGGCCCATGATCACGTTTTCCTTCAAGCCGCGCAGATAATCGACTTTCCCGGAGATGGCCGCTTCGGTGAGAACGCGGGTGGTTTCCTGGAAGCTCGCGGCGGAGATGAAGGAGTCGGTCGAGAGCGACGCCTTGGTGATACCAAGGAGCAGCGGACGGCCGGTGGCAGGACGTCCACCATCGTGAATGACGCGATCGTTTTCCTCACGGAAGCGGAACTTGTCCACCTGCTCTTCGAGGAGGAACGACGTGTCGCCCACGTCTTCAACCTTCACCCAGCGCATCATCTGACGGACGATCGTCTCGATGTGCTTGTCGTTAATGTTGACGCCCTGCAGCCGATAGACTTCCTGAATCGAATTGACCAGGTAAGCCTGCGTGTACTTTTCGCCGAGGACGGCGAGGATATCGTGCGGGTTGAGCGGCCCATCGATCAAGGGTTCGCCGGCTCGCACGTGTTCGCCTTCCTGCACGTTGATGTGAACGCCGCGAGGAATCGAGTATTCCTTCATCGTCTTTCCATCTTCGCTTTCGACGTAGATTTTACGCTGGCCCTTGGCGATTTCGCCGTACTTCACGATGCCGTCGATTTCGCTGATGACCGCGGGATCCTTGGGCTTGCGAGTCTCGAAGAGTTCGACAACGCGCGGCAGACCGCCGGTGATGTCTTTCGTCTTCGTGGTTTCGCGCGGGATCTTCGCGAGCACGTCGCCGGGCTGCACTTCGTCACCATCAACGACCATCAAGTGAGCGCGTGACGGCATCAGGTACTTCTTGGTGCGGCCGCCTGCGCCCCGGATGTTGATCGTGGGCTGGTGTTTTTCATCGCCGGGCGGCAGCGTAACGACGAGCTGCGAAAGACCGGTGACTTCGTCCACCTGCTCTTCGATCGTGATGCCGGGCTGCAGATCCTTGAACTGCACGGTACCGGCGGTTTCGGTAAGGATCGAGAACGTGTAGGGATCCCACTCGACCATCGTCTGGCCGAGCGTGACCGGTTGTCCGTCTTCGACCTTGAGGCGCGCGCCGTACACAACGTGGTGGCGTTCCTTTTCGCGGCCCTTTTCGTCGACGACGGCGATCAAGCCCGAGCGGTTCATCGCGACGATCTGCTTGCCGCGGCCCTCGACCACTTTCAAGTCGATGAATTTCACGAAGCCATTGTTGCGAGCTTCGACTTTCGACTGTTCGGTGACGCGAGTAGCGGTTCCGCCGATGTGGAACGTGCGCATGGTGAGCTGCGTGCCGGGTTCGCCGATGGACTGGGCGGCGATGACGCCGACCGCTTCGCCCATCTCGACGAAGCGCCCGGTGGCGAGGTTGCGGCCGTAGCAGCGGGCGCACACTCCGCGGCGGGATTCGCAGGTGAGCACGGACCGAATCTTGACGCGTTCGATACCGGCGGCCTGCATCGCGTTCGCGAGCTCTTCGGTGATTTCCTGGTTGATCTCGACGATCACGTTGCCTTCGTAGTCTTTGATCTTCTCGAGCGAGACGCGGCCCACAACGCGGTCGCGCAACGGCTCGACTTCGACGCCGGCTTCGAGAATCGGTTCGACGTAAATTCCATCGGCCGTGCCGCAGTCAAACTCGTTGATGATCACGTCCTGAGCAACGTCCACGAGACGGCGCGTGAGGTAACCGGAATCGGCGGTCTTGAGCGCCGTATCGGCCAGACCCTTGCGAGCGCCGTGCGTCGAGATGAAGTATTCCAGCACCGTGAGGCCTTCGCGGAAGTTCGAAGTGATGGGTTGCTCGATGACTTCGCCGGAAGGCTTGGCCATCAAACCGCGCATGCCGGACAGCTGCCGGATCTGCTGCTTCGAACCTCGAGCGCCGGAATCTGCCATGACGTAGATCGGGTTGATCACGCCCTGCTTGTCCTGCTCTTCGAGGGCCTTGAACATTTCGTCGGCAACGCGCTCGGTGACGTCGCTCCAGATGGCGATGATTTTGTTGTAGCGTTCGCCGTTGGTGATCGCGCCGTCGAGATATTGCTGCTGCACCTTGACCACTTCGTGCTCGGCGGTGTCGACGAGCTTAGACTTGACGCCGGGGATGACCATGTCGCTGATGCTGATAGAGACTCCGGCTTTCGTTGCGTAGAGGAAGCCGAGTTCCTTCAGCTTGTCGAGCATGAGCACAGTCTTTTCGAGACCGAAGCGCAGGTAGCAGTACTGCACGAGCGCCTGAATGCCCTTCTTCTTCAGCAAGCCGTTGACGAAAGGCATATCCGACGGGAGGTGGTCGTTGAAGATCACGCGGCCGACGGTGGTGTGCAGGAA
>Ga0209625_1000274_pt1 | contig 13170 bp, 9 predicted proteins | sample JacPin_JW_Ref_M2_FD_187960 | JGI IMG/M metagenome (GOLD analysis project Ga0209625, IMG submission 187960) | Forest soil microbial communities from Algoma, Ontario, Canada - Jack Pine, Ontario site 1_JW_Ref_M2 (SPAdes) (version 2) | ecosystem: Environmental > Terrestrial > Soil > Boreal...
CGGAAAGAAGAGCGCGTGGATCTTCAACTGACTGAGGAGCAGTTGCTCCTCCAAAAAAGCGTGCGGGAATTCGCGGAATCGGAGGTACGGCCGTTCGCGAAAGAACTGGACGAGACGGGACATTTCCCCCGCGAAATATTCAAGAAAGCGGCGGAATTGGGGCTCACTGGAATCGCTCTGCCGGAAAGTGAAGGCGGCGCAGGATTCGATCACATCGCGTATACCATCGTGATTGAAGAGATTTCGCGGTGTTGCGCGTCGACGGGAGTGATTTTGTCGGTGCAAAATTCGCTGTACTGCGATCCGATTCATCGCTTTGGCACCGCCGAGCAGAAGGAGAAATTTCTTCTGCCCTTCGCGCGTGGAGAAAAGATCGGGTGCTATGCGTTGACGGAGCCGCAGGCGGGTTCGAATGCTGCGGCATTGCAAACGAAAGCGGTGCGCAAGGGTGACAGCTACGTTGTGAACGGCACGAAAGCGTGGATCACCAATGGGGGCGCGGCGGATGCCGCTATTGTGTATGTGAACACCGAGCCGGCCAAGGGCGAGAAAGGCATCACCGCGCTGGTCATTGAAAAGGGCACGCCGGGATTTCGCGTGGGCAAGGAAGAGAAAAAATTAGGGATTAGCGCCACGGCTTGCAGCGAGCTGGTATTTTCCGATTGTCACGTGCCGGCTGCGAATCGCATCGGCAGTGAAGGTGAAGGGTACAAAGTGGCGCTCTCGACATTGGATGGCGGAAGAATCGGTATCGCCGCGCAGGCAACCGGGATTGCGCAGGGCGCGTTTGAAGCGGCTTTAAAATATTCGCAGGAGCGCATGGCCTTCGGACATCCGATTTCGCAATTTCAAGCCATACAATTCATGCTCGCGGATATGGCCACGGAGATTGATGCCGCACGGCTGCTTATTCGCAAAGCGGCGTGGAAACAGGACGGCGGGGCCAGGTTCAGTCTGGAGGCCGCGGTAGCGAAATTATTTGCCAGCGAAATGGCTACGCGCGTGACGCACAAAGCCATTCAGATTCATGGCGGCAATGGATATAGCCGAGAGTATCCGGTGGAGCGAAACTATCGTGACGCGCGCATCACGGAGATTTATGAAGGCACCAGTGAGATTCAGCGGTTGGTGATTGCGTCGTGGGTAGTGAGGTCTGGAGGCTAGGGGCTGGAGGGCTGGAAGACAGAGGCTAGAAACTGGAAGCTAGAAACTGGAAACCACTCTTAGACCATGCGCTGCTCAAATCTTAGCGTGAGAGTCGTAGTATTCTGAAGGTGTGTTGGAACTGGATTTTTGCCTCGTTTTTGACGCCGCTAGCGACGAACAGTTCTTTTCCGCATTGCCATCCAAACCTGCGGTTTGTCTGGTTGAATTAAACGATCCGAATGCTGAGCCGCTGCTTATTCGCACGCAAGATTTACGGCGCAGACTGCAAAGGCTGCTTGGTCCTCCTGATCCGACAAGCAAACGGCTGAATTTACGCGCGCTCGCGCGCGGGGTGAAATATCGAGCGGTCGGTTCCACGTTCGAACAGAGCCTCACTTATTACCAGCACGCCAAAAAACTTTTTCCGCAACGCTATCGCGATTTGTTGCGGATGCGTCCGCCTGCGGTGCTTAAGGTGAGCCTCCGCAATGCGTATCCGCGATGTTACGTGACGCGGCACATTTCGGTGGACATTTTGGGAGCGCCGACCGCTGGAAGTTATTACGGGCCATTTCCTTCGCGTGGCGCCGCGCTGGCGTTTGCGAATCGCGCGTTGGACTTTTTTAAAATGCGACGCTGCCAGATTAAAATCCGGCGCGATCCAACGTTTCCGGGGTGCCTGTATTCGGAAATGAAAATGTGCCTGGCGCCTTGCTTTGCGGGCTGTTCGAAAGAGGAGTACGACGCGGAGGTACAGCGGTTCGTGAAGTTTCTGGAATCCAGCGGGGAGTCGCTGCGCGCGACATTTGAAAGCGAGCGTGAGCGTGCTAGTGATGACCTGGACTTCGAGCGCGCGGCAACACTGCATAAAAGAGTCGAGAAACTGGACGAGGTTTTGCGCGGGCGGCCCGATCTGGCTCGACGCATTCAGGCTTTGGACGCGGTGATTTTGCAACGCGGCGCGGGCGACCAGGTGGTCGCGGCCTATCGTGTTCAGGGCGGTAGGCTTTGCGAGCCGTTTTTTCTGCCATTCGGGGAGACTGCCAGCCAGCCGCGCTCGGCCGAGCAAATTTTTCGGAACTATCTCGATGCGGCGGCTGATTCGGTCGTTGCCCCGCAATCGCCGACAGCTTCGCCGAATGCAGCTGAGCAACCGGGCGTTGGGCAGATGATTGAACCATTGCCGTTGGCCAAAGGCGAATTGAGCGAGCATTTGTGGCTGGTGGCGCGCTGGTTTTACAGCAACCCGCGAACCGGCGAGATTTTCTTTCGAGAGAAGAATGACTGGCCGTATCGCAGAATTCTACGGTCTTGTTCGCGGTTGCTGGCTCCTCCGGAACCGCCTAAGGAACCGGTCGCGAATTCATAAAGCAGTTGGCCTGATATACTGCGCGTTTATCCTAGGCAAAATAGCGGAGCTTGAAAAATTGCGAGCACCACGATGACAACATTTGCCACCGCTGAAGGCACACGCCGTTACGCGACTCGATTTCCCAAGGTTGTTGAGGGACATTTTCGTGACGCACAGAGATTGACGGTTTCTTCGCTGGGAATTGGGACGTACCTTGGAAATCCAGACGAAAAGACCGATCGAGGTTACACAGCGGCCATCGTAGAGGCCGCGCAAGCGGGTATCAATGTGATTGATGCGGCCATCAATTATAGGTTTCAGCGCAGTGAACGCAGCATCGGGGCTGCGCTGGCGGAGTTAGAAACCAAGGGCATCGCGCGCGACGAACTGATTTTATGCACCAAGGCCGGGTACCTGACGCCGGACGGCGATATGCCCAGCGACCCGAACGAATATTTCTTTCGAGAATATATTCAGCCGGGGGTGCTAGGCGCGAAAGACATTGTCGGCGGCGGCCACTGCATGACCCCGCGCTTCCTGAAGAATCAACTGGGCCGGAGCCTGCGCAACATGCGCGTCGACTGCGTGGATGTGTTTTATTTGCACAACCCTGAATCGCAGCTTGGAGAAATCCCCAAGGCGGATTTTCTCGAGCGCATCAGGGAGGCGTTCACGTTTCTGGAGTCAGCGGTGGTGGCTGGAGAAATTCAGTATTACGGCGTCGCTACTTGGAATGCCTTTCGCCAGGAAGCTAGCGCGCGCGACTCGATGCAACTGGCGGAACTAGTACAGATCGCGCAGGAAATTGCCGGCGGACGGCATCGTTTCCGGGTTGTGCAGCTGCCTTTTAATCTGGGAATGACGGAAGCGCTGACGCTGGGAAATCAAACGGTCGCGGGCCGCAAGCGCACGATAACAGAAGCCGCGGACGAGCTGGATATCACGCTGATCGCCAGTGCTTCTTTGCTGCAGGGACAAGTGGCGCGCAACCTGCCGGGATTTGTGGCCGAGGCGTTCGGATTGGAGAATGACGCGGCGAGAGCGCTGCAATTTGTGCGCTCCGCGCCAGGAATTACCACTGCGCTCGTGGGAATGTCACGGCCGGAACATGCGCGAGCGAACGCTCGGCTGCTGGGCGCGCCGATCGCGACCGTGGACCAGTTCAGCAAACTTTTTTCGCGCGGCGAAAACGCCTGACGGGTTGAGGTGGTTCTATTTTTTGAGTGAGGGAACTTGTTCGAGGAGCCAGGTGGTGATGGCTTGATCTACTTCGCTTAGTTTGCCGGCGAAAAAATGGTCGACTCCTTCGACGATCACCAGTCGATTTTCGCCCGGCAACGCGGGCACCAATTCTTGCACTTTGCGCACATTGCCGTGTTCGTCATTGCCGCCGTGTACGAAGAGCTTGGGCTTGCGGCATTCGAATAAGAACGATACGTCGGAATTATTTACCGGGAGACCCAGCGCAATTAATTGCGTCACTTCTGGACTCTGGCACCCCACGCGAAGGCCAACGATAGAGCCAAAACTAAATCCCGCGACTAGCAAGGGCACGCCGGGAAATTCGGCGATGAGAAATTGCAATGCCGTGAGAACGTCATCGCGCTCGCCGATCCCACGATCGTGAACGCCATCACTGAGGCCGGCGCCACGAAAATTGAAACGCAGCACCGGAACGCCGAGCGCGTCAATGGATTTGGCGACCTGAAAAACTACTTTGTTGTGCACGGTGCCGCCGAAAAGCGGATGGGGATGACAGACCATCGCGGCAAGCGGAAGCGCAGTGGAACTGCGCGGCGTCCATAGGACGGCTTCGAGGCGCCCCACTGGGCCGGAGAGGAAAAAATTTCGTGAATTGTGGTGCTGGCTCATTTCCTTGTAGTGGTAAGGTGTTGCTAATAAATTAGAGCGCACTCGGGAAGCATTGTCACTGTTGAGGATAGGACCACTGGACAAGCGTGTCCCGGATACTAAGCGATCCGGTGTCTATCAGTACTTCTGGTAAGTAAAAGTTTGACAGTCGCGCACGCGACCAGAGAACGCTGTACCAGGTACCAAAGTGCTAAACGAATCGTTGGTACGAAATACCGGGTTTTTCGCGTTGCAGTTTGCGGGCGGCAGTGTTAGCGTTCCTGCATTCCCGGCCAACCTGAGGGAGCTTTATGAATAGCGCTGCAGATCGCCGCGAAGCTCGCCGATTTACGATGCACCTGCCGCTCAGCATTCTTCCGTGGGAGCAGAAGGGCCAGGAATTGCCGGTGGACATGCGTGATGTGAGTTACCGGGGGCTGTACTTTTTTGCCGGAGAAAAATTTGAAGCGGGCCGCGAAATCGCCTTTGTTATTACCCTGCCGAAAGATCTACTGAAGTCCTCCGACGTCAAAATACGCTGCCGGGGCATGGTGGTGCGCGTCGATCAGGGCGAAGGCGGTAAGTTGGGCATCGCCGCAAAGATTGACCGTTACGAGTTTATTCCTTGTAGCGCGGTGGCTTAAATTTCCCGTCCGTTAAAATCCCTCTTCGATTCAGAAATTCATCCCCCGCTGCGAGTACAATCATTTTTGAGCAAAGTTGGGGGAGAAATTTTATGTACCACTACGACGCCAAACTGGCATTGGAAGAATTGCAGGAAGACGCGCTGCTGCCGCACCCGGTGAAGCTGCGCGACATGATTTTACGCACAAAATTGGGACCTACCGAAGCGCAAGTGTTGAATCAGGAATTCCAAATTTACCTGACGCGATTCGGCGAGCTGCAAAAAACCGCGCGCAGCGTGCTGGAGAAACTTGCCGCAGGCCAGCGTAAAGCATCCTGACGGCATATTGTAGAATTTAGAGATGCGACGGAACACGCTGCTGATCGATGCGGATGACACGCTGTGGGAAAATAACGTTTTTTTCGAAAAGCTGATCGAGGATTTCATCAGCCTGGTGGAGTCGTGCGGGTACACGCGCGCTTATATTCGCCACATTTTGAATGAGACGGAAAGAAAAAATATCCGTCAGTATGGCTACGGCGTGCGGTGTTTTGGGCGCTCCCTGGAAGAAACCTATATCAAGTTGGCGGAGCAAATGGCTTGCCGCGAGACGGTGGCGACCATAAAGGAGCGCGTGCTGGAGCTGGAGCGTACGCCGCCAAAAATTATGGATGGCGTGCCGGAAACACTCGCGTATCTTGCGGAGCGGCACCGCTTAATTTTATTCAGCAAAGGTGAAGCCGCGGAACAAGCGGCTAAAGTGGAACGCTCCGGACTGCAGGGATTTTTTGAATTTATCGAGATTGTGCCGGAAAAGGATCATGAAACTTACGGCAAGCTGGTACACAAACACAAAATTGTGAAGTCCCAGGGCTGGATGATCGGTAATAGCCCGCGCAGCGATATTAATCCGGCCATGAAGATCGGATTGAATGCGGTGTATATACCGCACCAGGATACCTGGCAATTGGAGCACGAGCCGGTGGTGGCGGGCGCTGGGAAATTGGTGATCCTGCCGGCGTTCCGCGAGTTGCGAACCCATTTCTAGCGAACCCATTCCCGGAGAGTCCGGAAGCTAAAATTTCCATTCAGACGGTCTGTTGTTTGAATAGCTGCTGCCCAAATTGGATGTTGCAGTTTGTGGCCAGCTCTCGCAATCTCTTTGGATTGAGAAATTCGGGGAGGTATTGATGGCCACCGCAACGTCGAGTCCTGCGCAGACTAACTGGCGTGATGAATGGGTTGAATTTGAAGACGCAACCTACCTGAATGTAGCCGGCAACGCTCCCATGCCGAAGGCCTCATTAAAGGCCGCGCAAGCCGCCATTGAATGGAAGAAATTTCCGCAACACGTACCGGACGAAGCTTATTTCGATGTGCCGAACCGCATTCGCGCTTCCATAGCGCAATTGATTGGCGCGCGAGCGGATGAAATCGCGCTCACTACTGGTGCGAGCACCGGAATGGCGTCGGTGGCTTACGGGTTGACGTGGAAACCGGGCGACGAAGTCATCACCGCGCAAGGCGAATTTCCTTTGCAATACACGACCTGGAGACCGATGCAGAAACGCGAGGGCCTTGCGCTGAAAATCGTAGCGCCCCGCGATCGGTTTATCAGCGCGGACGATTTGATTGCCGCGCTGTCGCCGAAGACGCGATTGGTGTCGGTTAGCCTGGTGCGATTTGACGATGGCTCGATGATCGACGCGGCGCGATTGGCGGCCGCATGCCACGCGCAAGGCACGTTGTTGCTGCTGGACGCAAGCCAGTGTTGCGGCGGTACGCCCATGGACGTGACGCAACTGGGCGTGGATTTTATGGTATGCGCCGGCTACAAATGGCTGCTGAGCCCGTACGGCACGGGATTTTTCTGGGCGAGAAGCGAGCAAACGGCCAACATGAGGCCGGGGCCGTTTTATTGGACCGCCGCGGAAGGCGCGAGTCACTTCGGTTCGCTGGTGATGACCGACCCCAAGTTGGCGGCGGGTGCGCGGCGTTGGGACTCGGCGGAAACCGCCAGCTACTTTAATTTGTCGGCCATGGCGGTGTCGTTGGAGTTGGTGCTGCGAATGAAACCTGAAACGGTGCAGGCGCATAATCGCGGGCTGATAGAGCTGATGTTTGAGCGCTTGCCGAAGGATCGTTGCGTGCCGGCGAGTCCGCTGGACGCGGTGCGGCGCGGGCCGTATGCGTGTTTCGCGGCCCGGACTCCGGAGAAAACTGCGGCGTTATACGAGAAGCTGCGCGCTAATAATGTGTTCGTGAGTCTGCGCGAAGGGAATTTGCGTATATCGCCGCATTTGTTCAACAGCGAACGCGATATCGATAAGTTGATCGCGGTGGTTACTGCGTGATTTCTGCGAAGATGTGTTGCTAGTTTCCGCTCGGGGCGTGAAACGGGATGTGCACGATGGCTTCGAGATCGACCGGCGCGCCTTGCCGCGTTGCGGGCCTGAACTTCCACTGGCTCAGGGCTTCCATGGCGTTGGCGTCGAGTTGCTGGTCTATACCGCGTACCAATTCCACGCTATCTACAGAGCCGTCCGCGCGAATTACGGCGTAAAGCACCACCTCCCCTTCGACATGTTCGTTGACTAACGTGGGCGGATATCGGGGATCGCTTTTTTTGATGGGCGACGGGCCGGAGAGATCCGCCGGCGTTACGTGTGGGCCGAAACTCGACGAGCGCAGCTCCGAGAAATTCAGGATCCAACTGCCCGTGGCGCTGTTGAGGTTGGGCATATTGACCAGCATGGTGTACATCTTTTTCGCGGCAAAAATTTGTTCGGGCTTCGCGCCAGCCGGAAGCGCGGCAAAATTCGGCGGGCCGGTTCGTTCCGGTGTCTCGGCGATGCGCGCGCGCGGGTCGATTTTCGTAACTAATTTTTGAGATGTGGGCGAGTCGGTCTTAGGCTGCGGGCTGACCGATAAGCCGGACATGTTTTTTGGCGTGGGATTGCCGCCGCTGATGCTTACCGTGGTCGAGTTTTTTCCCGCTTTATTTCCAGAAGCCGAGCCGCCGGCGTTTTCGGCGGTCCCGCCGACGCCGCCATTAGTATTTTCGATAAGCAAGGGTTTACCGCCAGGAGCGCCGGGTTGTTTGCCTTCAGGAGAAATGGCGACACGCGCGGAGAGATTTCCTTGCGGTGGGGCGCTGGGTGCAACCGGGCCGGGCGTTGCGGACAGTGCGATCAGGGTGGAAGCGTTGGAGTTCATCGAGTTCTGATGAGCGAGTTCAGGCGCGGGCCCAGCGTCGTTTGGTGGCGATCGCTGTTGCGCAACGCGCGGTGCGGCGCCGGCATTCAACTCCAACTTGGGGCGAGCTGGCGCGTTGGCGGTTGGAGCTAACGTGATTTCAGCGGGAGCGCCGTCAACAGCTGGAACATCGGGCAGCGGTGAAGCTTTCACCGTGGCCGTGCGATGTTCACGAGGATGCAGCTGAGCCAGCATTTGCTCGGTCATTTCCATGCGCGGCTTCGCGGGTACGGCGCTCTGCTGCAACAAAACGATATTCGGCAAGCTGGGAAGAATTTTTGGCGGAACTATGCGGGCGGCGGTGTTGATTAAAGTTTGCCGCGGGTGGGTGGGCGCGATGGGGTCGGTGAAAATGCGCTGGCGAGGATGGAACGCTTCGGCGCCCTCGCGAGCGATGGGCTTGGCGACGTCGCCACGGGGGCTGGGAGTTGCGGGCGCAGGTGCGGGCGCGGAGGAGAGTTTCAGCGGTGGGAAGTCATTGATCGGACCGGACCAGGTAAGCTGAAAATTTTCCAACGCGGGATTTTTGCGCGACGTTGCGGGAAGATCCGGCCAGGGCGCCACCAAAAAAACAATGTGCCAGAGAGCGGCAGCGGTTACGGCGGCGCGCGGTACACGGCCTTCGACCCAGCAATCTCTAAAAAACTCCCCGCCTAGAAATTTTCTTGCGGAGGGGCCGGTGAGCAGCGCGCGAATGCTGCTGCCGAGGCCTTGCTGGAAGCTGTTCCAGCGCACTTCGAATTGCGGGCCTCCGGTCGAGCGGGACACATCAGGCGCAGCAAGCGCGTCTTGGTGCCCTAAAAGATTTAATGTATTGCTCGCTTGGCCAAATGACATGCAGTCTCGATTATAGCGTGGTACTCGCTGGTAAATTTCGCAACTTGAATTCGCAAAAAAAGAAATTGAGTCAAAAGCCCCACCCTAAAATTCGAGGGCGGGCACCCTCCGTGTTTTTGTGTGCTCGGTGGCCGCAGCACTGGACGCATTCCGGACGGCTAGGCCTTCCGAAGATAGATGTGCGGGTTGGTCTAGGGGTTATCCACATTTGCGATGGCTGGCAAGGCTTCGTCGCGGCGATAAAAGCTTAGGGCGGCGTCGCCCTGTCGGAGGAGGCGCACGTGTTTTAAAGTGTTGAAAGATTCGGGCAGATCGAAAGTCTTGCGATGCTCGACGGTGACGATTCCTCCGTCGGCGAGAAGTTTGGATGCGGCGAGTTTTTGCAGCACGCGGGAATAGTCCGCGGCGGCGGCGTACGGCGGATCGATAAAGATGTAATCATAAGCGGCATCGCTGGCGTCTGGCGGACTGGCTTTTACTTTGGCTTCCAGAGTTTCGAATGCGCGGACGGCATCCGCGCAGATGACCGTCACTCCAGTGTGCACGTTGAGAGCGGCGAGATTTTTGCGAATCAACGCTGCGCTGGGTGCGTGATTTTCGATGAAGGAGACGTGCTGAGCGCCACGACTGAGAGCTTCGATTCCCACAGCGCCGGTTCCGGCGAATATATCAAGGAAGCGCGAGCCCTGAATTCCTGAGCCGAGCACGTTGAAAAGTGTTTCACGCAAGCGGTCGCTGGTGGGGCGCAGCGCCAGGCCTTTCAGGCTTTGCAGTATGCGGCTGCGGTAGATTCCGGCAATGACGCGCATAATTCTCCGGTAGAAATTCTCAGCCGATCCGCGCCAGATGGTACCGGCCCTGCCAGTGTTCCGGCAGCGAATGCAGCACTGCGCGCAATTCAGCGGCTCGCTTAGGATCGTCCGCGAGCGCAAAGGCTTCGCGGCGCGCGAGTTCGAGCAACTCGCGGTCGCGTATTGGATTCGCGATGTGAAAGCCCATGTCGCCGGATTGGCGTGTGCCGAAAAATTCGCCCGGGCCGCGCAACAGCAAATCAGTTTCAGCGATTTCGAATCCATTGGCGGTGCGTACCATCGTTTCGAGGCGCGCCCGCGCTTCCTCGGTCATATAACCCGGCGCCATCAAAATGCAATGAGATTTGGCAGCGCCACGTCCGATGCGGCCGCGCAATTGATGCAACTGAGACAGGCCAAAGCGCTCGGCATGCTCGATGACCATCACGGTGGCATTCGGAACATCCACGCCCACCTCCACAACCGTGGTGGCCACCAGAATTTGTACTTCATTTTTACGGAACTGCTGCATCACGGTTTCTTTTTCTTCGCTGGAGAGGCGGCCGTGCAGGAGCCCGAGTTTCAGCTTGGGAAATACTTCGCGGGACAGGTGTTCGAATTCCTCAATGGCGGCTTTCAATTCGAGTTTCGATTCTTCGATAACCGGATAGACGACATAGGCCTGATGACCGGCGTTCACTTCTCTGCGCACAAATTCCCACACTCCCGGCAGATGCGGCTGCGTAGTCATGCGCGTTTCGATGGGTGTACGGCCGGGAGGCAGCTCGTCGATGATCGAGACGTCGAGATCGCCGTAGAGCGTGAGCGAGAGCGTGCGTGGAATGGGTGTGGCGGTCAGTACCAACACGTGCGGTGCGTGCCCGTGTATCAACGATTTATCCATGAGACGTTTGCGCTGCAGAACGCCGAAGCGGTGCTGCTCGTCGACGGCGACGAAGCCGAGGCTCGCGAATTCGACTTTATCTTCAATCAAGGCGTGGGTGCCGATCACCAGCTTCGCTTCGCCGCTGCGAATGCTTTCAAGCACGGCAGTTTTATCGCGAAACTTCAGGCCGCTGATCAACAACTCAACGCGATAACCGGCGGGCGAAAGAATTCTCTTGGCGGCGAGGTAGTGTTGCACAGCAAGAATTTCGGTAGGAGCCATGAGGGCGGCCTGCAGGCCATTTTCGATGGCGATCACCGCGGCTTGCAGAGCAACGATTGTTTTGCCGCTGCCCACGTCGCCCTGCAACAGTCGATTCATGGGCGCGGGTTTTTCTAGATCGGCGGCAATTTCCGCCAGCACACGTTTCTGGGCAGCGGTGGGCTTGAACGGCAAAATGCGTTTCAGGGCTTCGCGAATGTTGTCTTCTCGAAGTCGAAAGGCGATCGCGTTTTCTTTGCGGGTGGTTTTGCGATCCAGGCCTAAGCTCAATTGGTAAAGAAAAAATTCTTCAAAGATCAGGCGCTGCTGCGGGGCGGAACGAAAGGTGTTGAGCGCATCGAGAGATTCCGTTGCGGGCGGAAAATGCGTATGAATCAGCGCCTCGCGCCGCGAAGGGTAAGAGAGACGCGCGCGTAATTCGGCGGGCAGCACATCGGGCATGTTGGGATCGAGCAGATCGAGCGCGGCATAAATCGCGCGACGAATGGCGCGGGACCCAAATGTGCCGATGGTTTCATAAATAGGCACGATGCGGCCGACTTCGGTGGAGTTCATTTGGTCGCTGGTCATCTCCATCTGCGGATTCACCATTTCAATGCGCGCCGGACGAAGCTTGTCTATCTCCGCTTTGCCGTGAAGAATCAGCGTTTGCCCAGGTTTGAGGCGACCCTCCAGATAGCCGCCGTGAAAAAATTTGCAGGGGAGTTGGCCGGTGGCGTCGCGAACGAGCAGATGAAACACCGCGTCGCGCCCGCGCATGGTGCGCACCGCCTGGCCGCTCATGACCTGCACGCGAATGGTGTAAATGCCGTTGGGCTGAATATCTTTTACATTGGAAAAATGGATGCGGTCTTCGTAACGGAAAGGCAGGTAGGTGAGCAGGTCTTCGAGCGTGTGGATGCCGCGCTTGGCCAGCAATTCGGCACGTTGCGGACCAACGCCTTTGACCATGCGTACATCAGTGGTTAGGGTTTGCGTGGGCACGATGGAAAAGCGTTCGAATTCTGAACGCGGGTTAAGAAGTTGCTCCTAGCATTTGCACAGTAACGGCAAAAATAACTCCATCTTTTATACCATTATGGATAGACGGCTCTGTGATGAGACGCTGTGCAGACGAAACTTGCACTGAGGTTGTGCGTATTCTAGAGTGATGGCGCTGCGTATTGTTAAAGGGGCACGTCACAGGTTGTAGCTAGCCAAAATCCCCCATACAACTGCGGCATGTGGGGTACCCTCGTTACCCAGGAAGTTTGTAATTACTCCTGCGAAATTCAATTGACGCGGAGATTTAGATTCCGGAGTGAGGTCGTGGAGGTTTCGTGTCGACCGACAGTTTAACGTCTGCGAACAAACTTGCGTTAGTGCTGTGGGTGATCGCAGGAATTGCCGGCGCGTTATTTGCGCACAAATATTATTTCCGCGCGTTTCCGGAAGCGTCGGTGAATTTCAAGGTGTCGCGCGGGGAAGCTCTTTCACGCGCAAAAGAGTTTTTGGCGGGTGAGGGCCAAGACGCCGCAAGCTACCAGTCCGCCATCGTTTTCAATGTAGACGACAACGCGAAAACCTATCTGGAACGCGAGACCGGGCTGGAGCAGGCCAACCGGCTGATGTCTTCGGAACTGAATATCTGGTATTGGGATGTGCGTTTTTTCAAGCCGCTACAGGAAGAGGAATTTCACGTACGGGTGAATCCCGGCGGCCAGGTGGTGGGCTACGAGCATCACGTGGAAGAAGCCAGGACAGGCGCGACCCTGTTACGAGCCGCTGCGCAATTCGACGCTGAAAATTTTATAGAAAGCAAATTGGGTATCAAGTCGGGCTGGGATCTTTTGCCGGAAGAAATAAATTCGGTGAAAAGACCGAACCGGCTGGATTGGTCATTCACCTGGGAAAAACATGGATTTCGCGCCAAGGACGCGCCGTACCGGCTGAATGTGGTGCTGCAAGGCGATCAGATCGGAAGCAGCGAAGAATATCTGAAGGTGCCTGAAGCGTGGGAGCGTAGCTACGCGCAATTGCGTTCGACGAACCTGCTATACAACCAGATCGCGATTATTCCCTACGTGCTGCTGATGGGCAGCGCATTGTGGCTGGGAATTTCGCTGTGGCGTAAAGGGCAAGCCGACTGGACGGGGGCGATAAAGCT
>Ga0209625_1000275_pt1 | contig 13169 bp, 11 predicted proteins | sample JacPin_JW_Ref_M2_FD_187960 | JGI IMG/M metagenome (GOLD analysis project Ga0209625, IMG submission 187960) | Forest soil microbial communities from Algoma, Ontario, Canada - Jack Pine, Ontario site 1_JW_Ref_M2 (SPAdes) (version 2) | ecosystem: Environmental > Terrestrial > Soil > Boreal...
GCACTCTGTGTTCGCGCACAAGATCGTCCATCAGCGGCAACCCACCCCGGGCTATTATTCTGAGATTGTGACTGCATTGCCGGACACACACACCGAGACCCCGCCTCGGAGGGACTTCCTCCGATCCTTTATTCGATGGCTTGTCATCGGCGTGGTGCTTCTTTGGTCGCTTGCCGCGCTGATCCTTCTGGCCGCACGGTGGATCGACCCGCCCACAACCGCGGTGCACATCCAGCGCCGCTTGCAGGCCTGGATTCACCACACGCCGTATCGCGAACGCTACAAATTCATTCCGCTCAGCCAAATCTCGGCCGATCTCCAGCACGCTGTAATCGCCGCAGAGGACGCGCACTTCTACCAGCACCATGGATTCGATTGGCACGAGATCCAAATCGCTGCCGAAGACGATTTGGAAGGCGATCGCACTCGCGGAGCTTCCACCATTACGCAGCAACTCGTAAAAAACCTATTCTTCGGAACGGGCCGCTCTATCCTCCGCAAGGGCGCAGAGGTCACACTGGTACCGGTGGCCGAATTCATCCTCGGCAAACGGCGCATTCTGGAGATATACCTCAACGTGGTCGAATGGGGCCCTGGTATTTATGGTGCAGAGTCGGCGTGTCGTTACTACGACGAAACCGCAGCCCGGAATATCGGCCGGCAACAGGCGGCACGGCTCGCTGCAATTCTGCCGGCTCCCCTGAAGCGACGACCCGAGCGCATGAATAACTACAGCGCGATTATCCTTCAGCGGATGGGCCAAATGGGATGGTAATCGTGGCTAACATTTTACCCAATGCGGCGGCTTTTATTACTCTCGCGCTGGGTTCTGGTCGGATGGTCGCCCATTCAGAAAATTGCTATCTCCACAACAAAGCATAGGCGGGAACCGACGCGGCACCATTCACAAATACCGAGCAGATCGTGGAAGACAGTGGAACGTCGGGAACCAATGGACCTAAGGAAAAACGAATCGCTTTGATGCCGTGGATTTTGCGCTAGAATGCGAGAACCTTTCGCGACTCGTCCCTCGAAATTGGCTCACGAAGAGGACTGCCTTGGGGTGTGCGCCCAGCCTAGTTGCATTACTAGAAGCGGCCGAACGCGGGAGCAAATCAGCCGCGGACGCCCTGTTCAGCGCGCTTTACTCCGAATTGCACCGGCTGGCGAGGCACGAATTGGCGCGGCACGGCGCGCCGATGACGCTGAGCGCAACGACGCTGCTGCACAAGGCTTATATCGAGATCGCCGGCCAGGATGGAACTTCGTTCCCCGATCGCAACCGATTCATGGGTTATGCCGCCCGCGTGATGCGGGGCTTAATCATCGATCACGCTCGCAGCAGGCAGGCTCAGAAGCGGGGTGGTCAATTCGAGATTACGACGCTCGGAACCGAAGTGGAAAATGCCGTGGACGGGGAGAAGCTCGAGCGGATCAGCGGTGCGCTGGACGAACTCGCGAAGGCGGAGCCAGCACTCGCGGAAGTGGTGGACTTGAAGTTCTTTTGCGGCTTTTCGTTCCAGGAAATCGCGACGATGAGAGACGTCTCCGAGCGAACCGTGCAACGGCAATGGGAAAAAGCACGCATCTATCTTCATCGCAGTATTGCAGAGGAGCTGGAGGTTTGATCCCGCTGTCAGAGCCACAAATGGTGCGGTGGTCCAGATGGCTGTATTGGCGGTGGGAACTTGAGTGGCTGGGGGAGCCTTGAACCCTGAGCGATGGCAGGAAATCAGTCCGCATCTGGACGAAGCGCTCTCGCTGTCTGAGGAAGATCGCGCGGATTGGCTGGCAGCTTTCCGAGCGCAACGGCCCGAGTTGGCCGATTTCCTTGAGAAGCTCTTGCAAGAGCATCGCGCACTCGCTGACGAGCATTTTCTGGAGAGCGAGACGCAGAAGCCAACGAATGAGACTTCCTTAACCGGGGAGACACTCGGCGCCTACAAGCTGATTTCCCACATCGGCGAAGGCGGAATGGGCAATGTGTGGCTGGCGGAGCGCAGCGATGGGCGGTTCGAACGCCAGGTGGCGGTGAAGTTTCTACGTCTGGCAGTGGCTTCGCGTGGAGCGGCAGAAAGATTCAAGCGCGAGGGGAGGATTCTCGGCCAGCTCGCGCACCCTCACATCGCGGAACTGATTGACGCAGGCGTGACCACCAAAGGAGAGCCCTATCTCGTTCTTGAGCATGTGAAAGGAAAACAGATCGACGAGTATTGCGATTCGCGCAAGCTCGATGTAGATGCGCGAATCAAACTCTTTCTGGATGTTCTTAGCGCCGTTGCCCACGCGCATGCGAATCTGGTCGTTCACCGCGACATCAAGCCTTCCAACGTGCTGGTGAACAACGAAGGCGAGGTGAAACTCCTGGATTTCGGCATTGCCAAGCTGCTGGCGGACGACGCAGGTCCCGCGGCGGCGACGCAGCTCACGCTGGAAGGCGGAGGAGGGCTGACCCCGCAGTTTGCTGCCCCTGAACAAATAACGCGCGGACCCATCACCACGGCAACCGACATCTACGCCCTTGGCATTCTGCTTTACATCTTGTTGACGGGCCAGCATCCCGCGGGGCCGGGTGCGCAGTCGCCGGCGAATTTGGTCAAAGCCATTCTCGACATCGAACCGAAGTCCGCCTCGGATGTGGTTGCCGTAGCCGCTGCAAAAATCGATACAGAGGGCATCGCCCAGAGTCGCGCGAGCACGCCGGATAAGCTGTGCCGGACCCTTCGCGGCGATCTCGACACAATTGTCTCGAAAGCATTGAAGAAGAAACCCTCGGAGCGCTACGCCTCGGTGAGCGCTTTCGCCGACGATCTTCGGCGCTACCTCAAGCATGAAGCAATCAGCGCGAGGCCGGACACATTCGCCTACCGTACCGCCAAGTTTCTACGGCGCAATCGCACAGCGGCGGGCTTCACTACCCTCGCCATCGCACTCGTGATTGGAAGTCTGTCAACCGGATTGTTGGTCGCGAATCGCGAGCGAAAGGTTGCCGAGCAGCGATTTGCGCAGGTACGAGAACTGGCGAATAAATTCATCGAACTCGATAACGAGATCAGGGGCCTGCCGGGCTCGACGCAAGTGAGAATGCAGATGGTTTCCGATTCGTTGCAATATCTGACTTCGTTGGGCAGCGACGTTCACGGAGACAAGGCCCTCGCGCTCGAGATTGCTTACGCCTACGTGCGCGTGGCGCATGCACAAGGGGATCCAACCTCTCCGAATCTAGGCCAATTTGCGGAAGCCGAAGCAAGTCTGAACAATGCGTCAAGATTCGTGGATCCTGTCCTCGCAAAAGATCCCGCAAATCAGCGGGGGCTGTTCATTGCCACTACAATCGCCCACGATCGGATGGTCTTGGCCGAACGCGGTGCGCACCAAGAGGGGGTATTGAGGGATGGCGCCGCCGCAGCTTCCCTCATCGAGCGGTTCATGAATACTCGCCCCACCGAATCTCACGACCTTTATAGCATGAGGTATTTCTATTCCAACGTCGCAGGCTCTTATTACGAAGCAAGGCGCTTTGATGACGCAACCCGATATTGCCAGCGGGGTTTGGATATTCCATTGTCGAGCACTCAGGGGAACGGTTTTATCCTCGCAATCTTGGCGGCTGCGCGTTGGCAATCGGGGGATCTGGATGGCGCCCTCAGGACCAGTCTCGAGGCGATTGAGCTCGATAAAGGCGAGGCGGCAAACGGACACGCCTCGTTGCGCGTTAATCTGGCGAACGGATACGAGCTGGAAGGTGAGATCCTGGGCCGCGCGGACGCAGAACCAAGCCTCGGCCGCAGTCACGAGGCGCTCGCCGAGCTTCAAAAAGGGCTGGATATTGCCGAGGATCTCGCGAAACAGGACGCGAACGATTACCTCGGTCGTCATAACGTTGCCACGAAAAGTCTAGAAATTGGCAATATCCTGCGCCACCAAAGCTCGCAAGATGCGCTGGCGGTTTACGATCATGCACTTACACGCATACGCGAAGCCAGGAGCAATGTCAGCACACAACGAGACGAGGCTGAGCTTCTAGCTGCGTCATCCTACCCCGTGCGCTGGACGGGTCGCGACAAGGAAGCCAAGCAGCAAATCGGCCGAGCTTTAGAATTGCTGAATCAAGCCGGCCGCTATCCCACAGACAAAGTCGAGCCGATGAGCGACACCTATGATGCTTTGAGGGCTCAGGCCGACGACTACGCGGAGACCGGCAAAGCAAAGGAAGCGATTGAGGGCTACCAGCAACTTTTGGGCAAGCTGATGGCGTGGAAACCCGACCCGCAGAATGATCTGCGGGACGCAACCTGCATTTCGCGCACTTGGACCGCCCTTGCCAACCTGCTGCGGCGAACCGGACGTACCGAGGAAGCTGTCCGGCTTGAAGCGCAGCGAACGGACCTCTGGAATCACTGGAACGGGAAGCTTCCAAATGGCCAGTTTCTGCTTCTCCAATCGTTAAGCCAAATTGCTCCCAGTGCAGTAGCAAAGCAGTAGAGAAGAAAGGCTCCAACCTCAACAGTCACCGCTTCGTTGGATTTGTCCCCAATAAATCTTGTTTGTCCCCTGTCGTCTTTTCCTCGCCATTTCCGATTACATAGATAGAAAGCCTGCGCCAATCCGTCGCTGAATCCAGGCCGCATTGGCTCACGTGAGGAGAAAACCATGACGAATGCGCTTATGAAGATCGGTTTAGCCGCTTGTTGTCTTCTGTTTGCTGGAGTGATCGAACAGCAGGAGGGCCACAGAACTCCCGCACAGGTGGTGGCGTTGGACGAATGCGATCCCGCAACGTTTAATGTTGCTGTTGGTGCGGGCTTCTGCAAAAACGTGGCGCTGGGCGCATCCATCCCGATTGCGACGTTATTTTCAGACGCGCAGGCAGGAACTCCCGACAAGGATAAATGGGATTTCGAGCCCGATTCACTCACAGTGGACGAAGGAACCCCGATTATCGCGGTTGACCAGGGCGGCGAGCCGCATACCTTCACGGAGGTGGCGCAGTTCGGCGGCGGCTTTATCCCGCAGCTGAATGGGCCAAACGAGACGGCCGTTCCCGAATGCGCGATGGGCTTTTCCCGAGTGGAGGTAGCCCGAACGCGCATCCTTCAAGGCAGCCAACTCCAAGTGACGGGCCTTTCGAAGGGTGTACATCGCTTTCAGTGCTGTATCCATCCCTGGATGCACACGACAGTCGTGGTGAAATGACCGGGAGGTAAACGAGCTAGGAGCACCTTCTTGAAGCCAAATCGGGAGGCGGGCGAAGCGCGGTTCCAATGCCGACCTCAGCTGCCGCCCCTCCCTCCTGATTTCTCATCCTTCAGTTCGCCGACTCGCACATGTGCCTCGCCGTTTTGCGTGTGTAGCGCTCCGGGGTAACCACTGATAAATCCGCTTCTCACCAGGAATCTCAAATAGGACACGGCATTTTCTTCCTCAGAGCGGAGCAGTTACTCTGTCCATCGTGCCTGAAGATCCTACGGAACATGTGGCCGCTGTGCCAAAAAAACGACCGCGGCCGCCAGCCGTGATTCGGTAGCGGATCCGCGTGGCCAACAGAGTCTGAGGCTGCAAGCCTCGTGATAATCTATCGCCGAAGAAAGCAACTAGGAACCCAACTGAGTTAATCGTCGATAGACAGGTATTTTCCGTCTTAAGCGGAGAATGCGAAAAGATTATCAACACTCGAAAGCGATTGCCGGATTTCGTTTTTCGACGCTTATTCGCCCAATATTTTGCCGTTGAGCATGCTCACACTTACAGAAAGGAATTTGGGTCATTTCTTTTCAAGATGTCGAAGATCTTTGAAGACAAATCCGTTAATTACATGACGGTCGACCCCGATCCAGTCGATTATTACTACCGTAACTTCTCGTTCTTCGGTCTGGCTTCCTTTAGGCTTTCGAGTTTGGAGGACAGATATCTCCCCGTCATGTCCCGTGAGGGGAATATTGATTCATTTATAGCGCGCGGCGGAGATGTCGGGGCATTTTGGGGATCGTCGCTGAAATGGGGAATCTTTTGCGACAGAATTTCCTGCGAAACGGTTGTGATTGCTGTTTCGGAGAATATTGATATTCCAACAATCAGCGGTTTTCGATGCATGAATGCTGCACAGATTTCGGACTTTGCGCAGAGTCAGTATCGCATTAAAGATCCCTCTAGCTCGATCGCTTTAAATTTCACCCGAAGGTTTTTAGCTAACTATCCGATTTGATAGCTGAGGATGAATATTTCGAGGATGGAGTCACAGGTATCGGCAATAGTTGGGAAGCCGAGCATACAGATCCTCCTCGCTGTCGACGTCTACCGTATTGCTATGGAAACAAACCGCGTACCAGCGTCGCATCCGCCACGCGGCCGACCGCCAGGCAATACGCCCCGGTGCGCATGTGCGTCCGATGCTTCCGCGCGCTTTCATGCACTTCCGTAAACGCGCGCCGCATCACCGATTCCAGTTTCGCGTTCACTTCCGCTTCCGACCAGAAGAAGCTCTGCAAATCCTGCACCCATTCGAAGTAGCTGACGGTCACGCCGCCCGCATTCGCCAGAATATCCGGCAGCAGCATGATTCCCTTCCGAGCCAGCACTTCGTCCGCGTGAGGCGTCGTCGGCCCGTTAGCGGCTTCCGCCACGATCTTCGCTTTGATCTGGTCCGCGTTGTTCAGCGTAATCACGTTCTCGAGCGCTGCCGGAATCAGGATGTCGCATTTCATCGTTAGCAATTCGTCGTTGGAAATCCGCGACGTGCCCGGCATTCCCACCACGGTTCCTGAGCGCTCTTTGTAGCGCATCGCCTTCAGCGGATCGATTCCGCGCGAGTTGAAAACGCCCCCGCGCGAATCGCTGATCGCCACCACGCGCGCTTTCTTCTCCGCAAACAATTTCGCCGCGAGTGACCCGGCGTTTCCAAATCCCTGAATTGCCACGCTCGTCCCGCGCAGCGACATCTTCTTCACTCGGCAAGCTTCTTCCACCGCCACCAGGCACCCGCGCGCCGTCGCCTCGTTGCGCCCTTCGGAGCCGCCGATCGAGAGCGGTTTGCCCGTCACGACCCCGAGCGTCGAATATCCTTTGGTCATGGAGTACGTATCCATGATCCACGCCATCGTTTGCGCGTCCGTATACATGTCCGGCGCGGGAATATCCCGCTCTGGTCCAATGATCGGAAGAATTTCCGACGTGTAGCGCCGCGTCATCCGCTCGAGCTCGGACTTGGTCATCCGCTTCGGATCGCAAATCACGCCGCCCTTGCCGCCGCCATACGGAATGTTTACCGTCGCGGTCTTCCACGTCATCCACGCCGCCAGCGCCTTCACCTCATCGAGCGTCACGGCCGGGTGATAGCGAATGCCGCCCTTCGCAGGTCCTCGCGCCACGTTGTGCTGCACCCGATAGCCGCTGAAAACTTTCACTTGCCCGTTGTCCATCTTCGTCGGGATCGATACTTCAAGGATGCGCTTCGGCGTCCGCAAAATCTGCCGCAGCCCCTGGTCGAGCTTCAGATATTCCGCCGCGATGTCAAACTGGATTTGCGCGATTCGGTAGGGATTCAAATCCTCGCGCGGCGCGATGCGCGGTATCGGCTGCGGTGCCGCCTTCGCAAGGGTGGCCATCGTAACTTCCTCCTGGCAGCGCGAGCGCGCCGCCTTCAACCTGCCGAATCAAATTTTCGAAAACTTGTAAAGCCCAGTGTGGACTGTAAGTCCCGCGCGAGTCGAAGTTTAGCCAAGCCGTCGAGGATGTCAATCGAAACTCCCGCGAAAGATTTCTCGCTTTTCCTTCGCTCAAACGGTCAGAAACCGCGTTGCGAACTGGTGGCGATGTCCTAAGTCTATTATTGAGAGCTACTTGGAAGAGCATTTTTGCCTGGCTGGACGGATGAAACCACTTAGAAGCTCGCCCGACGCTGCGTTCAATTATCCTCGTTGACCCTCGCACACCAAGCAAGTTACGCTCACTTCATTCCGCGCAACCGGTCTGCGCGCCTCTCGCGCGCAATCCGGCGCCTCACGCCGCGCGTACTCAGTAGTGGAGCCGCCACACACTCGTGATGTCGAAAACGGGAGCGGATTTGCCGGCCACGGACGCGGCGCTGATTCAGAAAATCACACAGCGAGACGAAGCGGCTTTGGCGGCTCTCTATGACCGCTACGCCGGGATGCTCTCGTCCGTCTTGAACCGCATCCTTCGCGACACCCAGGCGGCCGAGGAAATCTTGCAGGATATTTTCTACCAGCTCTGGTGCGGCGCCTCGCGATTCGATCCCGCTCGCGGTTCGTTGCCCGGATGGCTGCTGGTGATCGCGCGCAACCGCGCCATTTCGCGGCTCCGCCGCCGCAATCCGGCTGCGGGCGAAGAAATTCTCGAGAACACGGTCGTGATGCCCTTCGATCTCGAATCGAGCGCGGCGCAGCAGCAATTGCTGGCGCGCGTGAAAGGCGCGCTCGAATCCCTGCCAAAGGAGCAGCGAGCCGCCGTCGAGTTTGCCTATTTTGAAGGGATGACGCACAGCGAAATAGCGGAACAAACCGGCGACCCGCTCGGAACTGTAAAGACGAGGCTCCGTTCCGCAATCGAGACTTTGAAACGAAATTTGCAGTCGACGATGAGTCACAACACGTAGCTATGAAAAACGGGCAATGACGAACAAGAAATGACGAACGGGCATCCAACTCGCGAAGAAGATTTCGATCTCTACGTTCTCGGCGCGCTCGAAGGCGACGAGAAGCAAGCGATCGAATCGCACTTGGCTGGCTGCGCCGATTGCGCGCGCAAACTCGCCGCCGCACGCGGGCGCATCGCTGCGCTTTCGTTCGCCGCGGCACGAGTCGAGCCGCCCGCCGCGGTAAAGGATCGCTTGCTGGCCCGGGTTCGCGCCGAATCGCAAGCGCCTTCGCATGCGCCCTCGGAAACTGCGAAAGTGCCGGCGCGCGAATTTGTTCCGCCCGAGCCGCCGCGCGGTGCCGCCGGCCGCTGGCTCTTCGCAATTCTCGCGCCCGCGTGCGTCGCCCTTCTGATCGCCACGCTCATGCTATGGCGCGAAAATGATCGCCTCACCAAGCAGCTCGCCGTCCTGGGCGACGCGATGGACAAAACCCAGAAGCAGCTCGACTACGCGCGCAATGTGGCTCATCTGTTCGAAGCGCGAGACACGATCACCGTGTCCCTCGCGCCCATGCCCGGCATGGCCAATGGCGCCGCAAAGGTGATGTACAACGCCAAGATGGGCATGCTGATGTATGACGGCTGGATTGCTCCGCCCCCCGAGGACAAGAGCTACCAACTCTGGGTCGTCCCGATGGAGGGTAAGCCCATCAGCGTCGGCGTCTTCAACCCCGCCACCAGCGACCCCGCTCACTGGATGACAAAAGTTCCCGAAGGCATCGAGCCGAAAATGTTCGCCGTCACTCTCGAGCCCGCCGGCGGGATGCCCCAGCCCACCGGCCAGATGGTGATGGAAGGCGGCACGTAAAGCAGGAACCGCCACCGAGGCACTGAGTCACCGAGAGAATCTTTCCGCAGTAATTTCAAGTTTTCGCGTTTCTCAGCGCCTCCTTGTCTCTGTGGCAATCCTCTGGACGCCCATGTAGGGTTGCAGCGCTTCGGGGATCACCACCGAGCCATCAGCCTGCTGATAATTTTCAACGAGCGCGATCCATGTGCGCCCCACCGCCAGCCCTGAGCCGTTGAGCGTGTGCACGAATTCCGATTTTTTGCCGCCGGGGGCCTTGAAGCGAATCCCCGACCGCCGCGCCTGAAACGCTTCGGTATTCGAGCACGACGAAATTTCCATGAAGTCGTTCGTCGAGGGCAGCCACACTTCGATGTCGTACGTTTTCGCGGCGGCGAACCCCATGTCCGCCGTGCAAAGCAGCATCACGCGATAGTGCAGCCCGAGCTTTTGCAGCACCGCTTCCGCGCTGCGCACCAGCGACTCAAGCTCGTCGTAGCTCTGCTCGGGCCGCGTGAATTTGAACATCTCCACTTTCTGAAACTGGTGCTGCCGCTTGATGCCGCGCGTATCTTTTCCCGCCGCGCCCGCCTCGGAGCGAAAGCACGCCGTCCACGCGCACACTTTGATCGGCAGAGCATCCGCGTCGAGCGTTTCGTCGCGATAGAGGCTCGTCAATTCCACTTCCGACGTGGGCGTGAGCCACAAGTCGGTTCCTTCCACGTGAAACATGTCCGCCGCAAATTTCGGAAGCTGCCCGACGCCCACGAGCGACGCCGTGTTCACCAGAAACGGCGGCAGCACTTCCGTGAACCCGTGCTCGCGCGTGTGCACATCGAGGAAAAAATTGGCGAGCGCCCGTTCGAGCCGCGCGCCGAGTCCTTTGTAAACGGCGAAGCGCGAGCCTGCAATTTTGATCGCCGCTTCGAAATCGAGAATCCCCGCGCCTTCGCCAATTTCCCAGTGCGGCTTGGGCGCGAAATCGAATTTCGGCGGCGAGCCCCATCGGCGCACTTCCACGTTGTCCGCCGCGCCCTTCCCCACCGGCACGCTCGCGTGTGGAATATTCGGAATCGTCAGCAGGAACTGCTTCAGCCGCTCGTCGAGCTCGGCGATGCGCTCGTCGCCGCGATTGATTTCGTCGGAGACGGTTTTCATCCGCTCGAGGATTCTTGCCAACTCATCGCCCTCGCCCGCGCTCGTCACATTCGACGGCAAACTACCTTTTCGCTTAAGTCGCGCGATTTCTTCGCTGGCCTTGTTCCGCTCGGCCTTCAGCCGCTCGATCGAGGTGATGATCTGCCGCCGCTCGTTATCCAGTTCGCGAAACGCGGCAAGGTCGAGCGTGACGCCGCGGTCGCGCGCCATCTTCTCGATCGCATCCATGTGCTCTCGGACGTATCCCAGGTCCAACATAGGCCCAGCAGAATACCTGAAATCAGTGACGAGTGACGAGGGACCTTCGTCGGCATGTGCTTCCTCAGGGCAAGCGAGTGGCCGGTGATGAGTGACGAGTGAGGCCGAGCAAGAGGTGTGCGCCCAATCTGGTGATAAGCGGGACTACACATGAACCTTGTTCCGCCGGTTTACCGCCGATTAGAACTGGTCGCGGAGTCATGTTTTCAACGCCTTACGGGGAATTCTAATCGCGCCACCGTAGATTAGAAAACGAGGCGAGCGAGAGAAACCGAGATCAGAAATCGCGAAATATTTGCGATTAGAAATTTGTACTGCGCTGATTTCCCATGATTTGCGGGGAATTCGAATTCCAAATTTGCGATTAGAAATCCGAGTCTGACGGGGCTGCCGGTCCCACCTTCTGGCGCCGCGGACTCGGACGGTGAGGCTGGAAGGGCGAATCAGACCGTCGTTTGCCATGTTGCCCATTTTCTCCATAGCCGAAACTCCCCCGACTTACGCTAACAGGATCGAGGGTGCGTTTCTATCCGTAGAAATACGGTGTCCTGGTACTGGCGGCGGGTTTGGGCAGAACGGCGGGAGCCACAGCAAAGCAAAAGGCTCGACGAGAAATCCGTCGAGCGGAAACGGGGACATTCGGCAGTGTTTATGTCACGGCTAAAGGTGACCCACAAGGCTCACAGCACGACTGTCGCGGAAAATGCCCCGCGAGCGGTAAGCGACCTGTGTGCGGCTCTTGTTCCCAGTGCCTACTGGACTGGGCTAAACTGTGCCGCGCCTACGCCGCTTTGATGGGCCAAAAGAGCCGGCAGGTCCGATTTCAGGATTCCGGTGGAGTCCATCGGACTCAAGAACCGGAGATGCCGGCGCTACAGCGGAGAAGGCAACGTCAAAAGGGAAAGAGTCCATTTTCAAATTTCAAATTCCCAATGGCTCTGTTGATTTCCATGCGGAGGTGCAGGTGAGCTGTGCCAGCGAGGGAAGCTTTGGTCGAATCTACCCCGCCCCGGCGAGCCGGGGCATAACAAAGCGGTGGCAAGCCACCGCACTCCAGATAAGCGGAGGGCGACGGCGGCTGGGCTGTTGCCACTCCGGAAATAATCTCCCATAATCCTAAGTTGATGATGACTCGTCTGTTTCGCGTCGTATGGCTCCTCGTCTGGCTAGAACTTGGACTGGTGTTGATCCTCGTGCCGTGGTCGGAAATTTGGGAGACCAACTATTTTTTGTATCAGTACCCGTCGTTCGCTTTTTTCGCCAACAATCCTTTCACCCGCGGAGCGATTTCAGGCTTGGGCATCATGAATGTTTTCCTCGCACTCGAAGCTTTTCGCCGCAGGACAGCCGCCGTTGCCAGCCAAGGATAGCCAACCAATCGCGCAACCAACCGCCCGACCGATCGTCTGTTACGTGACGGACCGCAAGGCGCTTCCTGGCGAAAAAAGTCTTTCCGCTCTGCTTGATAAGATTCGCGTGGCTGCGGCAGCCGGCGTCGATTGGGTGCAAATCCGTGAGAAGGATTTGCCGGCGCGAGAGCTGCTCGCGCTCGTCAGAGATGCGGTCGCCCTGGGCTCAGTTCGAATAATCGTGAACGACCGTCTCGACGTCGCCCTCGCCGCTGGTGCGGCAGGCGTACACCTGGGACACGCGTCAGTACCGGCGCGCGAAGTTGTCGGCTGGTGCCGCGCGGGAAATGCTCCGGCCGATTTTCTCGTTGGAGTCTCCTGCCACAGCCTCGAAGGAGCGCAAGAAGCGGAGAGTGCGGGAGCTAGCTACACTTATTTCGGGCCAATCTATGAGACGCCTTCGAAGATTCCTTTCGGCAAGCCGCACGGCGTTGAGGAGCTCGCGCACGTGGCGAAAGCGGTGAGGATTCCGGTGATTGCGATTGGCGGAGTGAACGAATCGAATGCTGCGGAATGCATTCGCGCGGGGGCGGCCGGCATTGCCGCGATACGCATGATTCAGGATGCCTCCGATGTGAGCGTGCTCAAGAAGGCAATCGAGGCGATTCATCAGTTGCGATGATCACAACTGAAATTGCGGACCCAGGAGGCGGCGAATGAGCCGCGCCCCGGCAAGCCGCCGCACTCCATACCGGACGATATGTCGGAGCCTTTCGAAACTTAGGGCAGGTTAAAGGTCCGACCTTGAAAGGATTTAATTCAGTGGAAGGATAACTCGATGCGAACGACGACTACGCGCTGAGCCAACGTCCCACGGGCTGCAAGCTTTCCACGTGATCGCAGATCACTTTGATCACGGCCGTAATAGGAACAGCAAGAATCAAACCCATCGGGCCCCATAA
>Ga0209625_1000276_pt1 | contig 13114 bp, 12 predicted proteins | sample JacPin_JW_Ref_M2_FD_187960 | JGI IMG/M metagenome (GOLD analysis project Ga0209625, IMG submission 187960) | Forest soil microbial communities from Algoma, Ontario, Canada - Jack Pine, Ontario site 1_JW_Ref_M2 (SPAdes) (version 2) | ecosystem: Environmental > Terrestrial > Soil > Boreal...
GTCGTCCAACTGCCGCGCGCGTTGCAGATTCTCCACGGTAATTTGCAGTGGAAACAGCGGGTTTCGCAATTCATGCGCCAACTTCCGCGCCAATTCCCTCCAGGCCGCCACCCGTTCCGTCTGCAGCAAGCGCTCCTTGTGCACTCCTAGCGTGCGGGTCATGTCATTAAACGCGGTCGCCAGTTGTCCCACTTCGTCGTAGGTGCGGACATCAATCCGCGCGTCCCATCTTCCCGACGCCACTTCGCGCGCTGCCACCGCCAATTCTTCCACCGGCTGTATAATTCGCGCCGAAAACCACCAAATAAGTACCAACGCAATCAGCAGCGCCCCGGCGCCCACCGACATGGCGATCCATCCTATGCGTTCCGTTAACAGCACCAATTCTCGCCGAGAGCTGCCCACCAACAATATGCCCAACAGCTCATCTTTCCGGCCCGTCAGAGGAATGGCATGAAATGTTTCCGCGCTCGCTGGATCCGCACTCCAATTGATGGTGCCAATAACCGGCCGCTGCGGCTGCTTTTGGCTTTGGTCGATCAGCGAAATGTATCGCTCAGCCTGTGACACCGTGCCGCCTGCATCTGTCAATTCCGCGGGAGCAAAACCGGGCTCCAGATTCTGATACAAAAGCGTCCGCATCCCCACGGGTAACACCAACGAAGCAAGAAAATTCTGATCAAGCCGCCGCCCGCCAATAATGTAAAAATTTTTGTCTCCCACCGGCAAGGTTCGTACCACCGTCAACGAAAGCGCTACGCTGTCTGGCAACTCCTCTTTGGTCAAAAATGCCCGCGAGTCCCGCCAATTCTTATTGGCGATCACCCAATCGTTCTTATATCCAACCCGCGAAGGAAACTGTGCCGAGGAAATCAGTGCTCCGTCGGAATTCACGAATTGCACAAAATCCAGGCCATGATCCTGCGCTGCGCCAGTCCCATCGTGCACATACAAAGATTGGTCGGCGTTGGGCCGCGCGAGATCCAGGGCCATGCGCAAGGTGATTTCTGCGTTAGCGATATTCTCCACCTGGTGCACGACCTCTTCACCACGCTGTGCAAATTCTTTCTGGAATTGCGCCACCAGCGCCTCCGTGCGCTGCGCATCCATCTCCTCAAACGCCGCGCGCGTGTAATGCGTCACGCCGTAAGCCACCACGGCGACCGACGCCACCACGGTCAGCATAAAAATCAGCAGCAACTTGGTGCGGAGGCTCACCGAAATACCCCAGAAATTCTCTTTAAGCCGTTTGCACTAATTAGCTTTGCCTTTCACGAAGAAGAAAGCATATCCCGATTAACCGCCGCGGTAAAAGAGCCAGCGGTGGGATGGGCAATCAGTTAGCCCATCCACGCTGCCTTTTTGCTCTGTCTGGCTCCGCCCTCCGGTATCAAGGACGCCTGGCACTTTTAGGCCGCACCGCCGTACTCGTCGTCGCTTGAGTCGAGGGATCTGCATCGTCAACAGCATTCCCGTTAGCACTGCCCAAGCCAGAAAACGCCGAACGCATCACGTCGCTGGCGAAGAAATTCCTGCCGTCCATCGGCACCATCATGATTTGCAGCTTATCCGAAAGCCGTTCCGCAATGATTTTCTGAATGAGCATCGGATTGGACTTCAGCACCGCGGCTTCAAATTTCATGCGCTCCGAATCCGCTGCCGCTGTCACCCGGATACGATTGGCTTCGGCCTCCGACAAATTCCTTTGGCGTTCGACTTCAGCTTTGCTGTCGATTACTTTAGCCTGCGCCGCAGCTTCCGCATTTTGCAGCGTAGCTTCCTTGCGTGCCTGGGCCTCCAGTTTGGTTTGTTCAATTTGCTTTTGTTTCAGCGGTAAAGTGTATTGCATCGCGTCCGCTTCGGCCTTGGCCTGCAACACCCGTACTTGCGCCTGCGCTTCAGCCTGCTTCACGGAGCGAGCCTTCTGGGCTTCCGCTTCCAGCTCCGCAATCTTCACTTCCTTGAATTTAATATCCTGCTCGGTACTCAGCCGCTCGTCTTCCTGCTCTTTCAGCAACAGTCCCTCGAGCCCCTTGGCATACTCTTCCGGCAATTGCAGATCGCGCAGCAAGACTTCGCGTACCACGATCCCGTCGCTCCCGAGCCGCGCAGTGATCGCTTCCGCAGCTTTCGAACGCAACTCCTCGCGCTTGGTCGCGAATATTTCCCGGGTCATGTAGTTAGGAGCCAATTGCCGGTAGATCGTCGACACCACCGGCGCGACCACCTGTTCGCCAACTGGTTGCGGCAGGTTCGTGTGAATCGAATCCAGACGCCGGGGATCCAGGCGATAGCGCACCGACACCGCCAGCCCAATATTCAGTCCTTCGCGAGCCTGCACGGACAGCACCTCGCCTTTTCTCTTGTCGGTCTCCAAAGCCACCGTCGAATACACCTGCTCACGCGTATCGTACAGCGCCACGCTATCAATGAGCGGTGTCACGATGTGCACTCCCGGATAGAATGTGCCGGGCCGCGCGCCCCAAATCTGGCTGATGCGTACCCCAGCCGAGCCGTCGGGAATCACCACGATGCTCAGCGCCAGAAGCAACGGCAAAATCGCCGCGGCTGTCAATTGTTGCGCCAGCTTCCAACGCACTGGCGCTAAAGGGAGCGGCGGCAAACTGGCCTGTGCATCAGTTTCGCCATTCGCCTTTCGCTTGATCAGTCGCCTCAATCGTTCAGAAACATATACATCGTAAACAACCACCGCCCCGACGCTGCCAAATAGCCCGACACCGAGAAGCATCAGCAGATATTTCAAAGCCAACATGATGTTGCTCCCTTCTTTCTGTGGTCATGTAAAACAAAAACTTTTCGATCGGCGCCGTTCCGCAGTGGCTGGTGGTCCGGCAATACTCGGACGCATTAGCCGTTACCTGAATTAGCTGGAGCTCCGGACACGTCTCAGTAAAGTCCCCGGGGCAGTTCGCGTCGATGTCCTGTCCGCAGTGACCGGGCGCATCAGTTGAAATGCCGCCCGTAACAAAAGCCAATTGACCAGCGCCGCCGCACCGGCGGCAAAAACTGTGGTGATTACCAGCGTCGTAAAGTGCAGTATGGCGATCATGCTGAATCTCCTCTGCTTCGCTGCGTTCAATCGCACGGCACACGCCAACGAAAAGAGGCACCAAGCAAAGGACTTATTCGTGCGGTATCAGCCTGCATTGTGGGACGAAGAACACGCTGTGGTTGCCATGACTCGAAGCCCCGGCGTTTGGCGGCGCGTTCAATAAAGGCGTAATCTAGGTATAGCAACGTTAGGAAAATTGCTCGCGCGAGGCCCAGCTCGGTTAGTCACGAATCATGCCAACAAAATCAGGCTTCAAAATCGGCAGCATCCTTGGGATCCCCATCTATCTGCACGCCAGTTGGCTGCTCATTTTTGGCCTAATCACCTATTCCCTCGGCATGCAATTCACACAATCCCACCCGCAGTGGAGCTCCACCCAGCACTGGACGGTGGGCATCCTCACCAGCGTGCTGTTTTTCGCTTCCGTACTCTTCCACGAACTTTCACATAGCGTAGTGGCCATGCATTACAAAATCCGCGTGGCCTCCATCACCCTGTTTCTTTTTGGCGGAGTCGCACGCATTGGTCGGGAGCCTTCGAAAGCAATTCAGGAATTTAATATCGCCATAGCCGGTCCGCTCGCCAGCTATTTTCTTTGCGCATTCTTTTTTGGTTTAACTCTGTTGTTTCCTTATAGCGACGCGCTTGGCGCTTTGGGCCTGTGGCTGGCGCAGATTAATTTTGCCGTCGCTACTTTCAACTTATTGCCCGGCTTTCCTCTGGACGGCGGAAGAATCTTTCGCGCCGCTGTTTGGGGCGCGACGAAAGACTTTACTCGCGCCACACGCGTTGCTGGAGTCAGCGGCCAATTGGTCGCTTACGGACTGATTTTAGTGGGCGCCTGGTTTGCCGCCATTAAGCGTGATTGGCAGTCGGGACTGTGGCTGGCTTGCATCGGCTTTTACTTGCAAAGCGCCGCTCGCGACAGCATCGCGCAACTCGCTATTCGCGAAACGTTGGCCGGCTTGCGCGCTTCGGACGTAATGAATAATGAAGTTCCCATCATCAATCGCAATACTTCTCTCGAAGAATACAGCGCAGAGGTTCTGCGGACCGGGCGCCGTTGCCACTTGGTGGTGACCGAAGATCGCCTGGTGGGCATGATGAACGTGCAGGCTCTGAACTCCGTGCCGCGAAACGAGTGGAACACCAATTCCGTCCAGGCGGTCATGATTCCGCGCGACCGCATTTCCTGGGCGTCGCCCGAAGAGCCTCTCCTGCGCTTGCTCGAAAGACTGCTCGCCGCCGACATTAATCAAATGCCGGTAGTCAGCGTGTCGGGAGAAGACGACGCGCAGGTCATCGGCATGGTTACGCGCGACTCCATCCTGCGCGTCATGCAAACCAGGGCTGAGTTGGGAACCGCGATGGCCGCGAAATAACACCTATCAGCAGCCTGCAAATATTTTCAAATCCCGTTAACCACCGCCGCCGGAATAGTCAAACCAGACTTGGCACCGCGCCTCGATTCCAAGCGCATGGCCACGCCGTTCTTGGGTCTTAATGTAATGGACGCCAGCGGCACTACTTCCTGATTCGGCATCAACCTCAATCGAAAGTGTTGCGCGACCGTCGCGCTCACCAGCGTCGCTTCCATCAACGCGAACATGTTCCCAATGCACTGGCGCGGGCCGCCACCAAACGGAAAATAAGCAAATCGCGGCAGCCGCTTCTGCAAATCCCCTTCCCAGCGCTCTGGACGAAATTCGTCCGGTGCTTCATACCATCGCGGATCGCGTTGCACCACCCACTGCGCGATCGCCACTCCAGTTCCTGCCGGCACTGGATAGCCTGCGATTTCATGGTCTTCAACCGCCAGTCGCGCCATTCCCCAGGCCGGAGGATAGAGCCGCAGCGACTCCGTCAAAACGTTCCCCGCGTATCGCAATTTTGGCAAATCATCCATCGTCGGAGACCGCCCGCCAAGCAGCCCATCGAGCTCGTGCTGCAATTTACGTTCTACCTCTGGGTGATTCGCGAGCAGCCACCACGTCCAGGCCAGCAGGTTCGCGGTTGTCTCATAACCAGCCAGAAACAGTGTCAGCGCTTCGTCGCGTAATTGTTTGTCGTCCATCTGCGAACCGTCGTCATCTCGCGCGGCCAGCAGCATAGACAAAAGATCGCCGGCATCGCGGCCTGAAGCGCGGCGCTCCGCAATCATGCGAAAAACAATTTTGTTCAAGCGGCGAATCGCCAAGCTGGTCTGGATATTACGCGGCGTAGGAAGCCACTTCGGCGTAAAAATCAGCCGCCGAAAATCAGAACTGAAATCCAGCAGCATGGTGATGGTCCTGCCGATTTCTCGCGCATCGCCGGCTACATCGGCGTCAAATAATGTTTTACCCACGATATTCAGCGTGAGCTGCATCATCTCCTGATGCGCATCCACTTCGTCTCCATGACGCCAACGCTGCAACATTTGCTCGGTGTAACGCACCATCGTGTCGCCGTACGAAGCGATTCGCGTGCGATGAAACGCCGGCTGCGCCAGCCGTCGCTGCCGTAGCCAGAAATCGCCTTCACTGGTTAGCAATCCATTTCCAAACAACCGTTTGTTGGCCTGCAACACACGGCCTTTTACAAATTTCCGCGGATGATTTACGAGCACATCTTCGATGTAGTCCGGATGAGAAATCAGGTACGTGCGGTAATGTAAAAACCGCAGTCCGACAATATCGCCATACTCGCGCGCGGCGCCGCTTAGAAATGTCAGAGGATCGCGCCTGAATGGGCTGAATACGCCATCCAGCGCGCCAGGTTCCGGACCAGGAGGAAATTTGGAGGGAAGTTTGCCCTTCATCTTCGAATGTTAAGCGCAGCAGATGGCGGCGTCAACGCGCCATCTTTTCTTGCGCGCCATTCGCACCAATGCGCTCCGCGCGTATTCGAATCGCCCCGCTTCGATTGTTCACGCTGACGTTAGAAAATCCCGCGGCGCGCAGCCTGCTGTCTAGCCCATCCGTTGAGACTGGCACGAACGTGCTGCGAAAATGCGTCACGCGCGTAAGCCATCCATCTTGAATTTCAATCGCCACAAAAACGCCGCCTGACTTTAGCACTCTAAAGATTTCTGCGAACGCTCGATCTTGCGCGTCACGCGAGCGCAGATGATGCAGCACCAGCACCGCGATCGCTGAGGAAAACGTCTGCGATTCAAACGGCAAAACTGAAGCATCGCCTTGCACTACTCTTGCCGCGTCAACCTTGGCGCGCAATTTCACACAAAAATCATGGCTATATTCCAGGCTGGTAACGCTGCGCATACGTCGCGCCAGTTCCGCAGTGGCCGCCCCTGGGCCCGCTCCAACCTCCAGGACATCCTCTCCCAGATTCGTTCCGTCGAGCGCCCATGGCAGCCACCGGCGCTCTGTGAGGTAGCGCCACAATCCCGAGGCACAGAACCAATTTTCAAAACTATTCATGCTCTAAGTGATGGCGCAGCATCCACAAATCATTCCGGGCAGCCGCCGCAAACTGGCCGGCATTATAGAACGGCGCCGAGTGGATTTAGCTACAATTACCCTTCACCCTACCGCCGGTATCGAACCAAGTATCAAACCAATTCTCTGTAGAAGTCGCCAATTACGGCATTTTCGCAATCGCGGTCAGCGCCTTAATTGTGCTCCTGCTGGCCATCGGAGGCGTACCACCGAAAGACGTAATTTGGGCCCGCGGCGTTAATACCGTTGTCGGTGGTGCGCTGGCGCTTCTGGCTTATTGGCTGTGGCCCAAGTGGGAGCGCACCCGCGTGTCCGAACGCATACCGGAAATGTTGGACGCCTACAGAAAATTACACCCACGCGCTGTCGCGTTGGAATCCCGCTGACAAATCCTGGATACAGGAATTGGAACGTGCCTGTCGCGACGCCCGTAGCGCCCGCGCAAATCTTGAAGCTTCCATCGACCGCCTGGGCTCGAAGCCCGGAACCACACGAGAACAGCTCGCCAGGTTGAGCGCCGTTCTAGCCAATTCCCACCGTTTCATTCATGCCCTCATGGCCTTGGATGCAATTTTTTCTCAACAACCCGCCCTTGCCAACTCTCCGCCCTTCAAAAGATTTATGTCGAAGTTGGAGACGACTCTTGCGTTGCTCGCTTCCGCTCTTCGTGGCATACGCGTGCCGGCGAAAGACTTCCCCAATCTCCGTGAAGTACACCGCCTGATGGTTCAGTCCCGAACCAGCGAAGCCAACTCCGCGCTGGCCCGCTTCGATTCGATAAATATCGAGGCCGACCGCATCACCAATAGTGTAAACACCCTGGCGGAACAGATCATGCAATCGACACGCACCCCGGAATTTGCGGCATTGCATAAACGCAGGTTGGAATTGGCGGCGGGAGAAGCAGAAATCCAGTCGCGCTCATAACTCAGACGTCTGCGGCGACAACTGTAGCAATGGCTGGTTGCCGACGGAGCGTAGCATAATGTCCCCGATAAGCGACTGGTTGGGTGGGTATTACTGTTCATCGCCACCAGCACGTTTGCTCGGTGGGTCGTGAACTTTTCACACTAGAATCTGCAAGACGATCCTTATGCTAGCCGCTTCGCTATCGGTTTCTTTTTCCTCATTAGCATCGGCCCTTACTGGATGCTTTACGACTCTTTGCGTCATGAAAGGAAAGTGACGGCGAAGCTCTTGTTATTCTTCGTGCCTGCTGGATTCATTTGGTATTATTTCGAACACTTCAGACCACGGGTAAAAGACCAGCAATCATGAACCAATAAGGATTCGCTTGGGAAAGCGCTCATAAGCTGGTCAGCATATGCGAACGCGTGCAGAAAATTGCGAAGTTGGCCAGGCAGTCTTCGCCGGCACGACAGGTTGCGGTTGCCAGCGCTAACTAATTTTCCTTGTTTTCGTTCGAACCATCGCCCGGCATGGTAAATTGATGCGGCACTTTCCCGTTGTGCCCGTTTTCCTTCGCGTCCTTGGGCCCATCCTTGACCAGTCCTTCGAGCGTGCTCTGCGAATGCTCGTCTACGGCACTTACCGCGGCGACCAGGCACGAGTAGAGAAACGCCTTGATCCCGGTCCTGAATTGCTCCGCCGATTGTTCCGCCACGCGTGCCACATCTGTCTCGAGCGAGCGGCGCCGCGTTTCCGTTGCCGAACGGCTCTCCGCTTCAATCGCAGCCAGCGCCGAACTCGCCTTCTGCGAGGCCTCCGCGATCATCATGTCCACTTGTGACTGGAGTTGACGACGGAACTCATCTACCGCATCGCCCGCGGCGCTGTGTAACACCGCACGCGCTTCCGCAGCCCGGGCTTCCATCTGGGCCGTAGCTTCCCTCGCCACCATCTGCTTATCTTCCATCAGTCGTATCAGGTGCCGGTCCGAAACGCGCGTGGCCGCCGATTCGAACTCCTGCGTTGCGCGCTTCAAAATTTCGTCCATGCGCGCCTGAACTTTGTTTTCAAAAACCGCCGGTTGCATTTGCTGGCCGGCTATTACCGCGTCGCCATTCTTCTCCGTCGTTTCATGCCGAGGTTCGCTAACGAGTTTTTCGATTCGTTGGGATAGTTCCTGCGTCCGCCGCTGCTGTTGCTCCTGTTGCTCCATCCATTGCGAACGCACTTCCGTCAGCCGCGTTTCCAAGCGGTTCAGGATGGATTCTTCGGAAGACCGCACCATAGGCTCAAATTTTTCCGCGGAACTCTCCGCCGATTCAGTGTGCGTGCTATTCGTGCGGTGCAATTCTTCAATCTTGCTTACCGCCTCCCGCACCGCTCCATCCAGCTGCGCGCTGATCGCCGATTGCATCGCCTGCTCGGCCGCTTGCTGCAGCTTAGGGCGTACCGACAAGATAAGTTGATCCGAAGTGATCACAAACCTTTCCGTCTTAGGCGCCGCCTGCTTTGATTCACCGGTGTTCGAAGACGCCACGGCTTGTGGACCGTTAGTCGCGCCATTTGCAGGTGCATCCGATCCCGGTTCCCGAGGTAAATTGCCGCCCGTCGACAAATGGGTCGTCGACAATTCCCCGCCCATCAATTTTTGCCAGTCCTCCGGAGGAGTTGACACGCCCCAAACGTTGGACGGAATCTCCAGCTCGACGCCAATCTGAAAAAGCTCACGGGGCGAGTCGGGCGTATGGACCGAACGAACCTGCGCGCGTATTAACGGTGACCGCGCCTGCCGGTCCGGGTGAACAACCTGAAGGCCAACCCACGAACCAACCGGGTACTCGTGACGCGAGGGATAACGGCAGCCATGCAGATTCACGCTTACCGAAGCAGTTTTTTCCTGGAATGGTTGGCCCAATCCATTCTTGCCCAACACAATTAACGTAACGGGGTGCTCCACGCGCGTGCTGCGGCGCCCCTCCATACCTGAATATTTTGCGCTTGTTGCGGTGCTCACACTGCTACCTCCAATTCAAATGCAGAAGGCGGTAGCGTACCACCGTCGTCTACACTGACACAATGAACATTAGACTTTTTTAACCAGGCCGTAAATGGGTTTATCGTCCTGGTACCGGCTAACTTTAGTTTATCGAAGGGCTTCCCAATTTAAGCCCGACGCTAAGTTAGAGACTTGAACCTACTGCGCCGGCGTTGCCGTCTGTGCGGACTGCGCTCCATCCGCGCTAAAGACCGTTACTTCCACCCTTCGGTTTTTCTCGCGCGCCGCGCGGTTCTTGCCCTCATCCACAGGCTTGTCCTTACCCAATCCAACGATCTGAATTCTATACACCGGAATGTTGTGCTGGCTCACCAGATAAGTTTGTACCGCTTCTGCCCGGCGTCTGCTCAAATCCAGGTTGTGTTCCGCTGTTCCAGTGCTGTCCGTGAAGCCCTGAATCGCGACGAAGTATCGCTTCAAGCTTCCGACCTGGCCGGAAGCCATTTGATCGAGTTGCTGGCGCGCATCATCTGTCAATTTCGCGGAGTCAAACTTGAATAAAAGCGTAACGTTGCCCGCGGGTTTATAGTCGTCAATATTTGCGATCCGGTCATTCAGTTCGTTATGTAAATCGGAGCGCACCTGATCCGACTTTTTTGCAGCCGCGTCCGCGCGACTGATCGCGTCCGTTGCGCGCGCATCAGCGGACGAAGCCTTTTCATCCGCCGCGCTGATTTTTGGCTCATCCCCTTCCAGTTGTCGCTGCGTAGTTTTCTGATTTTTGTCTACTTCGCTGATTTTGGCATTCGCCGGATCAACTTGCTGCGCGACATATTTTTTCGTTGCACAGCCGCCCAGCAACAGCACGCTGGCGATAATGCTAATTTCAATTTGCCGCTTCATGGATTCTCCTCCATACAAAATTGAGCCGGGTGCTCACTAGGCCTGTAACGCGATTCCGGTGGCTGGGATTGCGCGGGCTAGAAATCTGATTGTCGCCTGACCAACACATCTTACTCGAAACCCATTTAACTTACTACCGGCGCTCAGCTGTCCAGCTCGGCAGCCGCCAGATTCTAAAATAAAACTCGCACATTACTCCATACTATTTTGATGTGATGCGCTCTTTTATTTTTGCGTAGGCCGCTTCCGACACCACGCCCTTCACCACCAGGTCATGTCTATCCGCATACGGACGTCCATCGACAATTCGGCGCGCCTCGCGATGACTTATTCCCGGCAGCTCCACGAGCTCCTCTTCCGTGGCCGCATTTACATTTACAAGATGATGCCCGCCGCGGTCCCAGCCTTCGCGCACTCCCTCAGCAGCTGCCTGCGCTTGATCCGCGGCCTCAGAAGCGGCTTTACCGATTTTACGCCCCGCCTCTTCGAGCGCTGGCTTGGCACGCTCCGTGGCTTTCGCTACCTCGTCCCGTGTGCGCTCCTCACGGGCCCGCTGATCGGCGCTAGAGCCGTTGTAGTCGCAACCGACCAAACTAATTAAGAGAACAAGAGCAAAGACGATTACTGGCGGTTTTCTCATACGGTCTCCCGAGACTACAGACATCGCTGTACGAATTTTTTCGACCCCATTTGTACAAGTTACCGTTTTCTTGGATGCGCAACGCTTATCGTTGGCTTCCCAAAACTATCTTTGCGGAATTCATCCGCAACTTAGCGATTATAAACTTTGGCCCTGGAACAGTTTACCGATAGTCAGTATCTTTAAAAAATTCATCGCGACAGATTTTTCGTGCCGTTAGTTCCTTCCGGAGTGGCACCGCGGTTGCTCGACCCATCGCGGGAGAATTTCATGAACCTAAAATCGACTCTTATAGTGTCCGCAACACTTCTATTGGTCTCCGCACCGGCTTGGGCTGACTCTGTGAACGCGACTGCCGCTTCGCGCAGTTCGTCGTTCAGCCGTTCAGATATAAAGCGCTTGGGTGGATTTAAAACTCAGGATAGCCGCCTGGCAGATATGGAGCCCGACGGCGATGCCGATGATTCCCCGAGCGTTTCCGCTCCGGAACCGGGATCTGTGGGCCTATTGTTCACCGGTCTGCTGTGCCTGGGAGCACTCACAGGAGCGTTTGCTTACCGCCGCCGCAATCAGTCGCTTGCCGGCGCATAAATACTTGGATAAATCAGGGCTGTCAAACTTGGGTGGCCTACCCTTTGCTTCTTTTCTTTTTGCCAAGGGTGGGCGCTTCTCTCCGATATTTTTCCATCGAAATGTTCGAGGAAGCCGTTAGGCAGTTTCACTAGTCATGATGAATAACGGCTTCATTTCAAAGCTAGCGTAATGCGGCCGCAACCGCTTGGTGTTGTAGTGTTCTTTAACGTTAACGACCTTCTTCGTGGAAATTACCGTCTCGATCGGCACGTTGTCGTAGCGCCCGTTCTTCAACACCACCAATTTTCCATGGACCTTCGCAAGCAGTAAATCCAAAGCCAAGTTGCCGTAAGCCATCGGCACAATGGAATCAATCGCATCCGGATCGCCGCAGCGCACCAGGTACCCGAGTTTTTGATTGATGACGTCAATCGTTTTCCCGTTGTTGTACTTGGGTGACAACTCCTTCAGTTTTTCCGAAACAAGATCGCCAATTCCACCCAATTTTTTGTGACCGAAGGCGTCCGCCGCCTCGTGCTCAAACACCATTTCCCCGCCCTCAAACATCGCTCCTTCCGAAACGATCACCGTGGAATACCGGCTGGGATTCTTCCGTCGATCCGCGCTCAGCAATTCCGCGAGCTGCTCGATATTAAATTTATGTTCAGGAATCACGCAACGATTGGCAGCTCCAGCCATCGTTGGCAGCATCGCGCTGAATCCCGCGTATCTCCCGAAAACTTCCAGTACCATGAACCGCTCATGCGAACCTGCCGAAGTCCGCAAATCGTTGGTCATGTGAATCGTGCGCGTAACGCAAGTGCTGAATCCAATGCAGTAGTCAGTACCCGGAACGTCGTTGTCCATCGTTTTAGGAATTCCTATTACCTTAAACCCCTCGTCGTGAAGCCGCACTCCGTAGCTCAGCGTGTCGTCTCCCCCAATCGGAATTAAATACTCCACCCCCAGCCATGCCAGGTTTTTCAGTACTTCGGAGGTCACATCATTCTGGTCTCCGCTGAAAGAATCTTTCAGGTGTGCCGGCATACTGGATTTACTCACGCGGCTCGGGTTCGTCCGCGACGAGTGCAGGAACGTTCCGCCGGTGCGACCCGCTCGGTTCACCAATTCTTCAGTCAGCACCTGGAAATTTTCTGAGTTGTCGTGATTGTGATCGCGGACCATCTCCACCAAACCCGCCCATCCACGTCGAAAGCCAATTACCTGGTAACCTTCACGCAAAGCCCGAAACGTTACTCCGCGAATCGCCGGATTTAAGCCCGGAACGTCGCCTCCTCCGGTAAGAATTCCGATGACACCTTTGTTGGTATGGACGTTAGCCATGGCGACATTCCTCGTGGTTCGGTTGAGAATCGGTGAAAAGCAATTATCCACAGCCGTGCGGAATTTAGAAAGACACTATTGCGCGTGTGCAAAACCGCTGAGCGCCTCTCAAGGTGCGAGTTTAATTAAAACGTTAGGAAATGGTGCGGCTGGTCGGACTCGAACCGACAACGGGGAAAACCCCAGTGGATTTTAAGCCCACCGCGTATGCCAATTTCGCCACAGCCGCACCGGCG
>Ga0209625_1000277_pt1 | contig 13085 bp, 12 predicted proteins | sample JacPin_JW_Ref_M2_FD_187960 | JGI IMG/M metagenome (GOLD analysis project Ga0209625, IMG submission 187960) | Forest soil microbial communities from Algoma, Ontario, Canada - Jack Pine, Ontario site 1_JW_Ref_M2 (SPAdes) (version 2) | ecosystem: Environmental > Terrestrial > Soil > Boreal...
GCGCTCCATCAATTTTTCCAGCAAATCTTTCACCGCCTGGCTGTTCTGCGCTTGTGGACTCTGCAGCATCTTGCGCAACTCTTCGCTCATGGCGTCGTCCGGCAACAAGTCGCCTTCCTGCAGCGCCCGCAAGATGGCGTCCTCGAGCGCTTCCATGGAGCGCTGGTTGTCCATCTCGGAGACGCCGTAATATTGGGACTCAAAGCCGCTCTGCAGGAAGAAGTCGCCCATGCGCTTGACGAGTTCGTCGAGGTCGACGGCGTCCGCCGGCTCGCCAACATATTTTCCGTAGCGAATTACTTTCATAAATATTCCCCGGGCCCGACTGACTACTTTTGTTGCGCGTCTATGTTAATTGAACTGGCGGCGCGGGCCACGCGACGACGGAGTTTCGCGTGGCTCCTGCGACTTTTGTTTCTCGGCGTAATAGCCGCGCTCTTCGCTGCGGCCGATACGACGATGGGCCCACAGGCCTTCCAGGATCATTTCTGAAGCGGCCGCCACGGCGCCATGGTTTTTGCTATCGGTCGCGCCGATTCGGCCAACGTGTTCGCTCAGCCCCTGGATTTTCGATAATTGCCGGTAGCGTTCGTCAGTGGTAGCGACCTCTGGAAGTTTTAACTCGCCGCCCAGTTCGAACCACTGAATCACCGGTTGAAAATTTACTTCGCCAAAATACCTTGTGAACACGCGGCCGACCGCGGTGCGAATCAATTCACGCGCGATGGTGTCGGCGCCTTTCAATTCTCCTTCATATTCCAGCTCCATTTTGCCGGTGATGGCAGGAAGCGCGGCATAGATGTCCGCCACGCTGGCATAGCAGCTATTTTCTCCCGTCCGCGCGGCGCGCTGTTCGGCGCTGCTGACCACACTTTCCAGCGTGGTGATGGGCAGGCGCTGGCTGACTCCCGAGCGGCGGTCGACGCGCTTATCTTCGCGAGCCTGGAAGGCAATTTCTTCCACGGTCTCGTGAAGGTACGAGGGCACTTCAATGGCGCGGCCGGCGGTGCGGCGGACCCAAGCTTCCTGCGCAGTGATGACCATGCCTTCCTTGACACTGGCAGGGTAGTGGGTACGAATTTCCGCGCCGATACGGTCTTTCAGCGGGGTAATAATTTTTCCGCGTGCGGTGTAGTCCTCGGGATTGGCAGTGAAGACCAGCAGCACGTCGAGCGGCAAACGTAGCGGGTAGCCCTTAATCTGAATGTCGCCTTCCTGCATGATGTTGAACAGTCCGACCTGAATTTTTCCCGCCAAATCGGGCAGTTCGTTGATGCCAAAAATTCCGCGATTGGCGCGGGGAAGCAAACCGTAGTGAATGGTTAATTCATCGGACAGATCGCGGCCACCACGCGCGGCGCGAATGGGATCTACGTCGCCGATGATATCGGCCATGGTGACGTCCGGCGTGGCCAGCTTCTCAACATAGCGGCTATCGCGCGGCATCCAGGCGATGGGTGTGTTGTCGCCCTCAGCAGCGATTTTTTCCCGGCAGCCGCGGCAGATAGGTTTCAGGGGATCATCATTTATTTCGCAACCCACCACCACGGGAATTTCCGCGTCGAGCAAATTGATCAGGCCGCGCAAAATGCGGCTCTTGGCCTGGCCGCGCAATCCCAGCAGAATAAAATTGTGACGAGAGAGCAGCGCGTTGACGATCTGCGGAACGACCGTGTCTTCATAGCCATGAATACCCGGGAAGAGCGGTTCGTCGCGTTCGATCACGCGCAAAAGATTACCGCGAATTTCATCTTTCACCGAGCGCGAGACACTTGCGGCGTCAAAATCGGGAATACTCTTCAATTCGCCCAGAGTACGCGGCTTCGGGTGTTGCGAGTGAGACTGCATCGTGCTAGCGGTCATAGGTCCCCAAAATGGATTACGTTGTGGTTGCTGCTACTGCATGTAAATCGGTTCGGCTTGGAGGTGGCGAAAAGCTCTCCACCACGATCAATTCAATCCGTGCCCGTTCCCAGCCGATTGGGTGCGCACAGACTCTACTTTCTGTAGATGCGGGGCCCAGCCGCGAAGGTAGCCTATCAATCGCTCCTGGCGTTCGGTTTCGGTGCGAAGCTCCAGGAGTTGCTGCTTCCACATCAAATCCATGGGCAAGGCCGCAGCCACTTGAAAAGAAAACGACGCCGCGGAATCGGCGGCCAGATTTTTTGGGTAGTCCCCGAAGATCAGGGTATGGCAAGTTTCGTAAAGTTCGATCAGCTCGGGCCTGGGAGGCTGATTGAAAACTTCACGGTCTTCCAGATAGTCAACCTGGCCTTCGAGCAGTGGATTCTCGGTGAAAAGTTCGACGGCGCGGAAAGGAACGCGTCCGACGGCGACAATATCCATCCTGCCGTCCGGATAGCGTGCGAGCACTTCCATAATCTCAGCGGTACAACCGACTCGTGCGACGCCGTTGGGCATGGAAAGCAGCATCCCAAACTCCGACCGCTCGCTCAGGCATTTGTTTACCATTTTCCGGTAACGCGGCTCGAAAATATGCAGCGGGAGTTCAGCGCCGGGAAGAAGGACGACGTTAAGCGGGAACAGCGGGATGCGATCTGGCCGCACGAGCACCATAGGTGATGATACCAGAGCGAGTCAATGCTTGCCGATTTCGTGCACATTGGTACACCTATTGAGCTGTTTAAAGCTTAATTTTCAATACGATAGCTTTTTTAGTTGATGTCGGCCAACAGGGCTTCCATTTCCGACACTGCGTGCTGATCGCCTTTTTTGTCGGCGGCAGCAATGCCGGTCGTAAGGATCTGTTTAGCTTCTTTAGGCCGAGACTCGCGGACCAGCAACTGACCGTACATCAAGTAAGCGGGAATATAGTCGGCGTGTTGCTTGAGCAGCAGATCGAAATTGTGAATAGCTGCCAAGCCATCGCCGGTGCTCATGCATTCCATGGCAAGTCCGTAGCGCGAAAAAGCGTCACCCGGGGACTTCTGCACAAATTCTTCCAGCACTTGCCTGCGGGTTTTCTTTTGGTCTGTCATGATGGCTACCGTAGTATACGGATGGAACGCTACGTTCCAAAATAGGGGCGGACGGGGACGAATGAAGCGAGAGAAAAATAAGGCGATAAATTTGGTACCGAGTTCGACACTGAAGCCAAAGCCAGTGAGCGCGTCGCGGTCGGAGATGGCGGAAGTAGTGCTGCCGGCACAGACGAACCCTTTGGGTAAGCTTTTGGGCGGACAAGTAATGCACTTGGTGGATATGGCCGCGGCGATGGCCGCCAGCCGCCATTCGAACAGTTACGTGGTGACCGCGTCTGTCGACTACATCGATTTTCGCAACGCGGTGAACCTGGGTGAGTTGGTGATCCTGAAGTCGCAGGTAAACCGCGTGTTCAACACCTCAATGGAAGTGGGCGTGGAAGTTTTTTCCGAGCAAATCCTGACCGGGCAGCGCAGGCACACTACGACTGCCTATGTGACGTTCGTGGCCATTGACGAGTACACTAAGCAACCTAAGACGGTCCGGCCGCTGCTGTTAAAAACTGCTGAAGAAAAGCGACGCTTTCGAGAAGCGGCGGAGCGAAGAAAAACGCGCTTGCGGCTGCGCTTCGGAAAATAATCTCGCCAAGAAAACTAGCTCATGGCTCCAACCCACTTTGGCGTGGTAGTGGGCGCGGCGCTGCCGCCAGCCGGCTCTTCCGTGATGGCTAGCGCCTTGGTGTTGCCGCTGGTCTCTGGTGGATTGGAAACCAGAATTACGAAGTTCCCGTTGGAGTCCGGGCGCACGGTCATGGACGGCATAGGTTTGCTACCCGGTGCCTTTGGTATCAACCACAATTGCAGAACACGGTCACCGGACGGCATGGGGACTTTTTGTCCGGTAAGAACGATGCCGTACTTGGCGTGCCACATCGCGACCATCTGGGGCGCCTGAATTTTTTGCGCTGCCAGCGTTATTTTCACTGAGGCAGGGTCGGTCAAAATGGCATTTTCCCTGCGCATTTTCGCCATTTGCTCTTGCATGGCGGTTAACTCTTGTTGCGACGCGGCGCCCTGATGCTGTGTGCTGGCGATCATTTGTTCGTTTCGTTGATTTCGTTCGTTGGCTGCGCGTAGTTCCTGCTTGAGACGATGCGCATCCCAAGCGAAGTATAGAGTCAACAGCAACAAGGCCGCGATTCCCGCTGACAACCAATAGGGAATGCCAGAGGGAGTTGTAGTTATTCCAGTCGAAACTGGCAATGATGATTTTGCCTCAGACCGCACCATTTGCATCAAGCGGCCCTTGAGCATGTCGGAAGTGGACGCCTCGGGAGCAAGGTATGCCAACTGCGAGACGAGCCAACGCGCTTCCGCCACGGCCTTTGCGCATTTCGCGCAGCCGCTGGCCAGATGAGCTTCCAGCGCAGTACGTTCAGCCGGATCGAGCGCGCCCAACGCGTAGGCTTCGTACATTTCCCGGAATTGGTCGCAATTGCTCACGACGCGGTGTGTAATCCTTCCTTCAGCCGTATCAATCCGTTGCGGATCCAGCTCTTTACCGTACCCAGCGGTTCTTTTAATTCCGCGGCGATTTCGCTGTGACTCAAGCCCTGAAAGTACGCTAGTTCAATAGCGCGTTTCTGCTGGGGATTCAATTCGCCGACGAGCGCGCGGACACGTTCGGCACGGCGCTTTTCGTCCAGTTCTTTTTCGTATTGCGGTGCTACCACGACGGAAAATAGTTCGTCGGTCTGATTTTCCAGGCGGCGTTGCCGCTCGCTCTTAAGTCTAAGCGTATCGAGCGCGCGATTTCGCGCCAGGGTAAGCAGCCACGGCACGAAGGGCCCGCGAGCGGCATCGTACTGTGCGGAATTCCGCCACAGTTGTAAGAACACGTCCTGCACAACTTCTTCGGCGGGCCCTGACTGCTGGACGATTCTTAGAACCAGCGAGTAAACGATGCGGGAATATTTGTCGTAAAGTTTTTCGAATGCGCCCACATCGTTTTGAAGAAGCCGACGCACAAGCGCCGCGTCGGGAGACGCTTCGCGATCATCCTTTGGGCTAAATGCCGCAAGGAACACGAGGGTCTAGCTTCTTCTCCTAAGTGAGAATACGAAATACCCGATTAACTGGATGAGCTCGCGTGCATTGCGGGTACTCATCAAGTTACACGTCGTTTGTAATTGCTTCCGCGGCGACCGTCAAGGCTTGTTCGACACAAGCTCCCAAGGCAGGGCCTCGAAGATAATTTCCGATTAGCCGGATCGACTGGTACTTAGTCCGCATTTGGGCTAGCTGATTCATATGTTGACTGTGGCCGAGATTGTATTGCGGGATGGCACGTGGCCAGGCCTGAACATGCGAAAACGACGGCGGCTGCGAGATGCCAAGCACGGATGCGAGCTCGCGATGCACGGTGGAGACAATTTTGGATTCAGGGAGCGACACGTCATCCGGATCGGTGGCGCCACCTACAAAACTGGTAAGTAAAACGTGGCCGTCTGGAGCGCGATTGGGAAATAGCGAGGAGTTCCAAACGGTACCCAAGATTCTTAGTCCATACGAACGCGGCACCAGGAAACCAAAACCGTCCAGAGAGTGTCGTACGGCGGTTTTGGGGTAGCCCAGCGAGACTACCGCAACCGGGGCGTAAGCGATCGAGGCTAGCGCAGATTCGAATTGCGGATCCACATCGCGCAGCAAGCTAGCGGCCTGCTGAGTTGGTATAGCGATGATCAGCCGATTGGTGGTGAGAAGTTCTTCCCGGCTATTGTCTATAACAGTTACTTCGAAAGCCGGGGCGCTAATCCCGGCGTGGTGGGATGCCGTTGTAAGCCGGACGCGTTGAACCGTGACGCCGCAACGCAAATTGGATCCCAGATTCGCAGTAAGGGCTTCAATTAATGCTTGATTGCCTTCGCGAAACGTTTGCAACGTAGGTTTTTCCGCCGAGGCGCTGCGCTTGTTTGCGGAGAACAATAAGCCCCGCATAACGCTGCCTGCGGATTTCTCGGCTTCATATAACTGAGGAAACGCGCTGCGCAGACTTAGCTTCTCCGGATCGCCAGCATAAATACCGGAGACGAACGGCCCCACAAGCTTATCGAGAAGTTCACGCGAAAATTTGCGCCGGGTGAACGCCGCCACGGATTCGTCGCTCTCAGGTGGTGAAGAGCGACCGAGAATGTCGCGCAGGATCCGCAGCTTGGTGACTGGGCCGAACAACGATGACGCGATGAATGCTGGTGGGCTGAGCGGAATGCGGCGCAACGTACCTTTAACGAGCACGTAACGAGGAGCATTTGCCGGTGCCGGGAGGAGCTGATCATCGATGTGCAATTCGCGGCACAGGTTGAGCAGCGCGGAAGTAGCGTTAAAGCTTTGCGGCCCAAATTCCAGCAAATGACCGTCTCGACGTTCGCTGCGTATCACCCCGCCGGGGGTGGCGTTGGATTCGACAACGTACGCGTCGATGCCTGCTTTGCGAAACGCGTAGGCGCACACCAAACCGGATACTCCCGCGCCGACAATCAAAGTTGAAACGTGAGTGGTCACCGGAATGATTAAAGTATGATGCTGAATGCTACAGAGTCTTTGAAAATAACGGTATGGTGTTCAAGTGCTGCTTTTCAAGATACGGGTCGAAAATCATCGCAAGATTGCGGATGAAGATTCTGCCCAGCCAAGTGGCGTGCACTTCTTTATCGTCCAGTACCACCAAGCCATCCTCGCGCGGGCCCTCAAGCTGGCTCAGCTCAGCGGAGAAGTATTGATCGAAGTCGACGCCGAATTCACGAGAAATTTCATCTTTCACGATTACTGTGTGGCAGAGCAGCCGATTGATGACTGCGCGGCGCACGCGGTCCTCGTCTGAGAGGCGATAGCCACGCATGGTGGCGATGCCGCGTTCCTGCACAGCCTTTTGCCAACTCGGCAGATCGCGATGATTTTGCGCGTAGGCGTTCTGAAACGCGCTAATGGCGGTAACGCCCATGCCGTAGAGATCGGCTCCCGCTTTGGTGGTGTATCCTTGAAAATTGCGGTGCAAGGTGCGTTGCTGCTGCGAAACGGCCAGCTCATCCCCAGGCTTGGCAAAATGGTCCATGCCGATATATAGGTATCCGGCTTCAATAAACTTCATCAGTCCTGACCGAAAAATTTCGAATTTCTGCATGCCTTCCGGCAAATGTGTCGCAAAGGCGCCTTGCTGCTTTTTGAGCCACGGGACGTGCGCATAGCTGAATAGCGCGATGCGGTCAGGTTGCAGCTCGAGAATCTGATCCACGGTGTGGCTGAAACGTTCCGGCGACTGATACGGCAAACCGTAAATGAGGTCCACGTTGATACTATCGAACCGCAACTTGCGCGCCGCGAGCAGCAAGTCGCGTGTCAATTCGAATGGCTGGATCCTGTTAATGGCCTTCTGCACCTCGGGATGAAAATCCTGGATGCCCATGCTGAGCCGGTTGAAGCCCAAGCGACGCAAAGTTTCCAGATGTTCGCGAGTGGTCACCCGGGGATCGATCTCGATTCCGATTTCCGCGTCCGGCGAAAAGTCAAAATGTTCGCGTGCGCATCCAAATAAATCCTCAAGTTGTTGCGGCGTCAGGTACGTAGGCGTGCCGCCGCCCCAGTGAAATTGCACCACCGGACGATCGCGCGAAACTCCTCGAGCCACATGCTCAATTTCGCGCTTCAAAACATCGAGATACGGTATCGCGACGCGCTTGTCTTTCTGAATAATTACGTTGCACGCGCAAAAAAGACACAAGCTTTCACAGAAGGGAAGATGCATGTACAGCGAAACCGGAGTCTGCGCGCGTTGCGCTTCGGCATGTACGGATTCAAGATCGCCGGGACCGAACGCGTCATTCCACACCGGCGCAGTCGGATAGCTGGTGTAACGGGGCCCTGGCCGATTGTAGCGGGCGAGAAATTCTTCACTCACTCGCAGTTCGTCGCGCATCCGTTCGAGGCTAGGAGTGGTAAGCGTCACGTCATGGTCCTCAGCGTGAATACGCGGCGGAAGTCGGCTGATTCGTTTTCCCTTCGAAGCCGACCACCGTTTGCTGGCCGATCTCGATAAAAAGTCGCGCGTTTTTCACCGGCGTTTGCTTGAAGATACCGTGACCGAGGTTAAGGATGTGCCCTATCCCATTCAATGCAGAAAGGGCGCTTTGCGTAGCCTCACGGATTTTGCCGGTCGGCCCGAGCAAAATGGCGGGATCAACGTTGCCCTGCAGGGCGATTTTGGGGCCCAGAGTTTTTCGCAACGCGGCGAGATCGCAGCGCCAATCGACGCTAAGTACGGTGGCTCCCGCGCGGGCCACCGTCGGCATCAGGTGATTGGAAGCCTTAGTGTAGTAAATGACCGGAACTTTCCCAGCGATGCCAGAGATAACCTGTTGAACGGCGGGCAGCGCGAAATTTTCATAGTCCTCCAGGTTGAGCTCTCCACACCAGGTATCAAACAACTGCACCGCGCAAGCTCCCGCGTCAATTTGCGCCCGCAAATAGGGAATGCTGGCCTGCGCGATTTTGCCGAGAAGGTGCCGAAATGTTTCAGGCTCGTGGTACAGAAAGCTTTTAACCGTCGAGAAGCCTTCCTTGGTTTTCCCTTCAACCATGTAGCAGGCCAGCGTCCAGGGCGCCGCCGCAAACCCCAGGATGGGCACGTCCTGCCCCACATTTTTTACGATTCGGCGAATGGCCTCCGGCAGAAATTTAGTTTCCCGTTCAGGATCGAACATGCGCAGACCCGCCACATCCCTTGCGCTGCGAATAGGACTCGGAAGATTCGGCCCCGCGTCATTCAGCTCCAGCTGCATGCCCATGGCTTCCGCAGGGATCAGAATATCCGAGAAAACAATGATGGCATCGACTCCCAGGATGCGAAAGGGCTGCAAAGAAACCTCGGCGGCCAGGTCGGGAGTCTTGCAAACTTCCAAAAAGGGATGTGTCGCGCGGATGGCGCGATATGCCGGTAGATAACGTCCGGCCTGGCGCATCATCCAAACAGGGACGCGCGTCAGCGCTTCACCGCGGCACGCGCGGAGAAAGAGGTCTTTGCGGTCGATCCCTTCGCCTGCCAAGGGCGTGGGTGCGTTTAATGGAGCCATATCACCTAGGTGAAGCTCGGGCGAGTCTGCAGAGAGAATAACAAATCCAGCGCGTCCTTGCTGCGCCGCAGCCGCGTGCCCTATGTAAGTGGTTCTTCCCGTGGGCTATACTCAAGATACACGTTTCGTGACACTTCTCGTTTCGAACACGTGACGCCGGAAGAATGCGGCTGCCAATAGAACTAAAATGAGCCATCTCTATTTCATACTGACACTTGCGGCCTACTCACTGAGTTGGGTTTGCTACCTCGCCTTTCTGAATACCGGCAGAGCCGTGCTCGGTAGTTGCGGGTCAATGTTATTGGGACTTGGGCTGGTGGCGCATTATTTTGCGTTGCTGGAGCGCTCACGTGGCTTGCACACCGTTCCGTATCACGACCTGTACGGCTCGATGTCGTTATTCGGATGGCTGCTGGCGCTGACGTATCTTGCGCTCGAGTTTTATCACCAGCAGCGCTCGGTAGGAGCGTTCGCCGTCCCGTTTATTCTGGGCTTCTTCTTAATTGCCCACTTGGCCCCCGCCGACCGGCTATCGCCGACGGTGGCGCACGGCGTGGTTTTCGCCTTGCACGTCACGCTCAGTATTCTGGCGTACGCGGCGTTCGCGCTGTCGTTCGTGTTGAGCCTGATTTTTCTCGCCGAAGAGCGCTTGCTCCGAAGCCGCAAGCTCAGCAATGTAGTGTGGCGCTTGCCGTCCTTGGAACTGCTGGAGCGCATGAGCCACTCCAGCGTGCTAGTGGGGGTAATTTCCATCGCCATTGGCATGGTGCTTGGATTCATCTGGGTGGACCGGCTAACCGGTCAATATTGGTTTTACGATCCCAAATATGTCATCACGCTCGTAGTGCTGTTTCTTTATTTGCTGTACTTCCAATTGGCCCGCACCACCGCATGGCGTGGCGCCCGCGCTTCGAAACTGTGCGTCTTCAATTTTTTCGTGGTGGTGATGAGCTTCACGGTTGTGAACCTGTATCTATCGCATAGCCACAGGTATTTCTAGGGAGCAGTGCTTGAATAAGTGGCCAGCCTGATGGAAATTGTTATCGTTGGATTGAATCATCGCACCGCGCCGGTAGAGGTGCGTGAACGCGTGTCGTACACCGCGGAACAGGCCAGCCGCGCCGCCAGCGAGCTGCGTTCGCGAGGGATCCTCGAAGAAACGTTGGTCTTGTCGACTTGCAATCGCAGCGAAGTTTATGGTGTGCCGCCCGAGACTTCGCATGAGAGCGCCGCGGGGCTTTCCTCTTTCCTAAGCGAGTTTCACAAGGTACAACCCGATATTTTGAGTGTTTCGCTGTATCACCACTATGACCGCCAAGCGGTGCGCCATTTATTTCGAGTTTCCGCCGGACTGGATTCGATGATGTTGGGCGAAGCGGAAATTCTGGGCCAAGTTCGGGAAGCATATAAGTTTGCGTATGAGCAAGGCGCAACCGGCCCGGTATTAAATCGCATGTTTCAAGCCGCCCTGGAAGTGGGCAAGCGCGTGCGGTCGGAGACCGAGTTGGGCACCCGGCCAATGTCGGTGGCTTCCGCGGGCGTGAAATTGGCGGAAAAAATTTTTGGCAAACTTGCTCAACGCACGGCGCTGGTGTTAGGCGCGGGAACAATCAGCGAGCAGGTGATGCTGCAATTGCGCGATCGCGGAATTGGGCGATTGCTGCTGATGAATCGTTCGCGCGAACGCGCCGAGAAACTGGCGACGGAATTTCACGGGACGGTGGTGCCGTGGGGTGAATGGGGAGATGCGCTGCGAAGTCCCGACGTGATTGTTTCGTCGGTCGCGGCCGAGGAACCGATTCTGGAGCGCGCAATTTTGGAGCGCGCCATGGCGGCTCGCGGAAACCGCGCGTTATTTATCATGGATCTCGGCTTGCCGCGCAACATCGAACCGGGCGCGGCTGAAATCTACAACCTATATCTCTATAACCTGGACGATCTTAGCGGCATTGTGCAGCAAAGCCGAGCCATGCGAGAAAATGAAATTCCCCGGGCGGAAACGATCGTCGACGAGCATGTGGGCAAGTTTCTTTCCTGGCAGGCCAGCGTCGAGTTGGTGGGCCTGGTCGACGAGTTGCGCGCGCGTTTGCAGCATGAGCGCTCCGCTTTCATTCACGAGCGCATGGAGACCATGAAGCATCTGAGCGCGCAAGACCGCCAACAGATGGAAGTGTTGATGGGCGAGCTGCTGGAGAAATTATTGCTGGAACCTGCCGAGCGGTTGCGCGGCGAAAAAGAACTGCGCCGCAAGATCCAGAACGTGGAGGCATTGCGCGATCTGTTTCTTTCGAATCGGGAGAAAAAATGAAGCATTTGCGCATCGGAACACGAGGAAGCCTGCTCGCGAAATGGCAAGCCGAGTCCGCGCGCAAGCAACTTTTCGCGATCGCGGGAGTCGAAGCGGAAATAGTTATCATCAAAACCGCCGGAGACAAAATGCAGCAGGTGCCCCTGACGCAGCTTGGCGGGAAAGGGATTTTCATTAAAGAACTGGAAGACGCGCTGCTGGACGAGTCCATCGACCTTGCCGTGCACAGCGTCAAAGACATTCCTACGGAAGTGCCCCGAGGATTGAGCTTTCCGGCGGTGTGCCGGCGCGACGACATCCGCGATTGCCTGATTTCTCCGACGGGCGCAACGCTGGAAAATTTGCGGCAGGGCGCGCGTGTCGGCACCAGTAGCTTGCGCCGCCAAGCACAACTTCTCCGTCTTCGCGCGGATCTGGATATTCGCGAATTGCGCGGTAATGTAGACACCAGACTTCGCAAAGTGGGCGATGGAGAGTACGACGCCATCGTGCTGGCCAAGGCAGGCTTGGACCGTCTCGGTTTGAGCCAGCGAATTTCGGAAACTTTCGCTCCCGAAGTATTCATGCCCGCGGTGGGACAAGGCGCCATCGCAGTGGAGACGCGGCTCGGCGACAATGAGACCGGCGATCTTCTTTCAAAGTTGGATGATGCGGAAACGCGGGCCGCAATTATTACCGAGCGCGCTCTGCTCGCGGCGCTGCAAGGCGGTTGCCAAGTGCCCATCGGCGCTTGGGCTCGAATCGAGCGCGGCGAAATGGTCCTGGAAGCATGCGTCACTTCTGTCGATGGCCAGCAACAAGTGAAGCAGCGCTTGACCGGCGCACCCGACCAAGGCCAGCAGCTTGGAGAACAGATGGCGCGGCTCCTGATGGAAACTGGCGCACAAACAATCCTCGAAGAAGTGGGGCGGCAACGTGGATAGAGTCAGCTCCACTTCTGAATCGGTCCTATCGGGCAAACGTGTAGTCATTACCCGCGCGGCGCGCCAGAGTGTTGAACTGGTTGAGAAATTTGGCAAACTCGGCGTGGTGCCGATCTTGTTGCCGCTGGTGGCCTTCTCCGCTCCAGAAGACTATGGCCCGATGGACGCGGCATTGCATCGATTGGAACAATTCGATTGGATTATTTTTACCAGCGAAAATGCGGTTCGCGCCCTGGTTAAGCGCGCTGGAGTGCGCGGCAATTTGCGAAATGTTGCTGGACGGCGGTCGCGCGCCGCAGCGGTCGGACCGACGACGGCCACCGCAGCGGAACGCGCGGGTTTTTTGGTCGACTACCAGGCCCAAACGCACAGCGGGGCAGCGCTCGCCAACGAACTGGGAGAGAAGCTGCGGGACCAAAGTGTGTTTTTGCCGCGAAGCGACCGCGCCAATCCGGACTTGCCGCAGCTTCTGCGAAATTATGGCGCAGAGGTGACCGAGGTTATCGCTTACAGGACCGTCACGCCGGTTAATCTTGACCAGGACAAAATTTCTGCTGTCGTGAAGGGCGAAGTCGAAGCGATTTTATTTTTTAGTCCCACGGCCGTGGAGCACTTCGTTGGCATTGTGGGCGTTGAGAAACTTCGTGATTTGCAAAACCGCTTGGCGATTACTTCCGTCGGCCCAATAACGGCAAACGCATTGCACCAAGCGGGCGTGGACAACTTGCTCGTAGCCGAGGACACCACTGCGGACGCATTCTCCCGTCAAACCATGCTTAACATCAAC
>Ga0209625_1000278_pt1 | contig 13080 bp, 7 predicted proteins | sample JacPin_JW_Ref_M2_FD_187960 | JGI IMG/M metagenome (GOLD analysis project Ga0209625, IMG submission 187960) | Forest soil microbial communities from Algoma, Ontario, Canada - Jack Pine, Ontario site 1_JW_Ref_M2 (SPAdes) (version 2) | ecosystem: Environmental > Terrestrial > Soil > Boreal...
GCGGGTAGGGGGTACGTCGGCATAATCGCGTCCGATCGCAACGCGGATGTGTCGCTCGCCGCCGACGAGATTATTTGTGGGGTCAAAGGCCACCCAAGCAAGCCCAGGCAGGAAAGCCTCGACCCATGCGTGCGTAGCTCCATCTGCAGAGCGATCCTTCCTTTCGGCCCCATGAGCCAGATAACCACTCACATAGCGGCTAGGAATATGAAGCTGGCGCAGCAAGGTGATCATGATGTGAGCGAAGTCCTGGCAAACGCCCTGCCGCGTGCGGAGCGCATCGTTAATGGGAGAATCGACGGCCGTACTGTTGGGCACGTACTCGAAGGCCTGATACATGGCTTCGTTCAGTTGCAAAAGAAATTCAAAGGGGTTCTCCCCGCGCTGCAAGTGAAGTTCGGAAGCGAATCGGTCGAGCGCTTCGCTGGGCTGGGCGTAATGACTTGGCGCGAGCGTTTCCCAGTAGTCTCCCGTGGCAATCTGTGCGTCCAGGTCTTGCCAACTTCCCGCGTCTGAGGGGTTCGGCGCAGACGCCTCTTGTATCTCAACCAGCGCCTGCGCTGTGAGGTCTACGCGAGAGTGGCGCCCGGGGATGTCAAAGTGTTGCACGCTGTTTCCTAAGTAGTCTCGGTACACCATAATGTTGGCATTGGGAGCGACATCCAGCGAGAAGGTGAGACACCGCTGGCGGCCTTCACTGCGAGGTTGCATCCGCACTTCCATAACACTTTCGCGAACGCCCGGCTCGTAACTAAAGCTGGTAATATGCCGAACAGAATAGATCACTCACTTCTCCTATGTTCGCGCAGCCGCACTTCCGAGTTCTTAATTAAGCAGCGAATGAAGATTCAACGGGACAGTCGAAATAAATCTGGTGCACCGCGGCATGTACTTGACCGCATTGCCTGCGTACGTCGTTTAGGTAGCCATGTACGCCCTCGGCCATGATCTCCTCAATCGGAGTCAAGCTGAGAGTCGCTCGCAGCCGGCCGGTAAGCCGAACAGGGAGTTCCGCGTCTCGTTTCGTCAGGTCTCCAGCGAGCCGCAGGGCGGTATGTATCATCTCGGCCGAAAAACGCAGCGAGTGAGGGAACTCCAGGGTCAACAGCAAAAATTCAGCGACGCGCTGTGGACGCAGTTCCGCCGAGTAGGCTTTACAATAAGCCTCGAACGCATCACAGGACTTGAGCAAGCCTACCCATTCAAGATATTCCGCGCCGTCGACGCTTTGATCGGGCGGCTGACTCAAACGCTTGAAGTGGGTTCCCACCAGGGCAGCAACGGTCTCCATGCGCTCGACGAAGCGGCCGAGCTGAATGTATTGCCAGCCCTCGCCATGCGTCATGGTCGAATCGGTAATCCCCTGAAAAAGGTGTCCCCCCTCTTGCACGGACCGAAAGAATTCCCCGGACTGCAGTACAGAGGTCTCCGTCTGAGGGATGTCGATAGTCTGGAGGTACAGGCGATTGAGGTTCTCCCACATCTTCGAACTGCACTGTTCGCGCACCTGACGCAGACTATCGCGCGCTGCCGCCACGCAACAAAAAATGGAGGATGGATTGGAGCGATTGAGTGTCAGCGTGTGGGTTACGCTGACGGAATCTAAGGTTCCAATCAGGGACTCCGGGACTTGGAGTGCTTCGAACAATCGCCGCCACCGTTCCGAGCCAGCCAGGGGCGATTGATCCAGCCCTAACTGCAAATCAACATCGATGACGCGCGCGGTATGCTCGGCCCGCTCCAGGTAACGGCTCATCCAATACAAACTGTCGGCAACGCGTGAAAGCATATTCCCTTCCGACGAAATGATTCGCGAACGCTCGGCTATTCGCGCAGCACCCAGGTATCTTTACTCCCGCCGCCCTGAGAGGAGTTGACCACCAGGGAGCCTCGCTTCAGGGCTACGCGCGTAAGGCCACCCGGCACCAATGTGATGTTTTCCCCGTACAAGATGTAAGGCCGCAAATCAATGTGACGTGCTTCCACTTCGCCGTCCAGGTAACAAGGTGCCTGCGACAACGCCAGTGTCGGCTGAGCAATATAATTCCGAGGCTCAGCCAGAATTCGGCGGCGAAATTCCTCCTGCTGTTCGGTACTGCTGTGTGGGCCGATGAGCATGCCATAGCCGCCGGACCCGCCCACGGCTTTTACGACCAGCTCCGATAAATGATCGAGCACGTAGGTTTGATCGGACTTGTCTGACAATAAGTAAGTCTTCACATTGGGCAGGATAGGCTCTTCGCCGAGGTAATAGCGAATGATCGCGGGAACGAAGGCGTAAATGGCCTTATCGTCGGCAACGCCGGTTCCGATAGCATTCGCCAACGCTACATTACCAGCGCGATAGGCATTGAAGAGTCCGGGGACGCCCAGGCCGGAGTCGGCGCGGAAACAGAGCGAATCTACAAAATCGTCATCGACGCGCCGGTAGATGACGTCAACGCGACGCAGACCAGCGGTGGTGCGTGTATACACGACATTGTCGTGAACCAGCAGGTCGCGCCCTTCGACCAGCTCGATACCCATCTGCTGCGCGAGGAACGTATGTTCAAAGTAAGCCGAATTGAAAATCCCGGGCGTCAGCAACACGATTGCGGGTTCCTCCCGAACGGGGCAATTGGCCGGAGCCAAAGCACGTAAGGTGGACAACAGGCCCTGTGCGTAATGATCGACGGAGCAAACTCCATAGTCGCGAAAGAGCGTGGGAAACACCCGCTTCAGGACTTTACGATTGGCGAGCATGTAGGAAACGCCGCTGGGCACCCGCAAGTTGTCTTCGAGGACCGCAAAGCTCCCATCAGGCAGGCGCGCCAGATCGGTGCCACAGATGCTTACATAAACACCGCGCGGGACGCTGAGGCCGCGCATCTCGCGGCGAAAGTGGCGGCAACTGTAGACGAGCGCGCGCGGGACAACCCCGGCGGCAAGAATTCTGCCGTCGTGGTAGATGTCTTTCAGGAATAGATTCAAGGCGGTGATGCGTTGACTTAATCCGGCCTCCACTTTGCGCCACTCGCAGCCCGGAATAATTCGAGGCAACAGGTCGTTGGGGAAAATACGTTCCGTACCCTCCTTGTTTTCGTAGACCGTGAAGGTAATTCCCTGATGCAGGAAAGACAGGTTCGCGGCCTGTTGACTCTTGCGGAGCTCTTCCGGTGGCGATTCCAGCAAGGTTCGGTAGAGCGCCTGATAGTGCGCGCGAGGCACGCCCGGGCGCTCAAACATCTCGTCGTATGCACAGCCAAACTGGTAGTTCAGGAATGGAGGTTTAAGCCATGTCTGAGCTGTCGCGGGGGCTGCTGTCATGAATACTCTGACCCCTCTGCCGCAAGCGGTACGAGCAGTTCAAGCGCTTCGTGAGGTTGACACCTGCCGTACCAGGGACTCTATGGGCAAGTCGCAGCCCCGTCCAATCGAAGTTGTTAATCGCGCTGAGAGCTTTTTTGAGTGCACGCGGAAGCCTTCCTGCGTCAAAATCAACATTTACCATAGCCCGAATTTGGCTCAAGGGGAAGCTGCTAATCTATGATTCCGGTGCGCTCGATTCCGTGAAACTGGATGTCCGGGAAGTGCCGGTCCAGGAATTGCCAAAAGATGTCACAATAGTCAGAGAGCTTCTTATGCTTGCTAGTTTCGCCCACGACGCAATTTTCGTCCATCTTGCTTCCTGGGGGTACCCATTATGCTGATCCGCCTAGGTTTTGACATTCAGTTCGAGATTCCATCTCCGGCTGCGATGGTCGCTCTGTTCCATGTGCATCAGACGCGGCGCGCGGACCTGCGAGAACCCGATGAACCAAGGATCACTCCGACGGTGCCTGTCGATGAATATGTAGATTCGTTTGGGAATGTGTGTTCCCGCTTCGTAGCGCCCGCCGGAAAGCTTCAGCTGTACAACTCGACCTTGATCGAAGACACAGGCGAACCTGATCCCGTATGTCCCCAAGCGTGCCAGATGCCGGTGGAAGATCTGCCTCCGGAAGTGCTGCGGTTTCTGCTCGCCTCCAGGTATTGCGAAGTGGACCGCCTCTTGGACGTTGCAGGAACCCTGTTCGCCACCTCGCAACCGGGATGGCCGCGCGTCCAGGCGGTGTGTGATTGGGTGCAGGCGAACGTTACATTTGGCTACCACTTCGCCAGCCCGACAAAGACGGCTTTGGATGTTTATGCGGATCGTAAGGGCGTCTGCCGCGATTTTCAACATCTCGCAATCACGTTTTGCCGTTGTTTGAACATCCCTGCCCGGTATGCCACTGGATACCTGGGCGACATCGGGGTTCCTTTTGTTCCGCCGATGGACTTCAGCGCATGGTTTGAGGTTTACCTGCAGGATCGCTGGTGGGCATTCGATGCCCGTAACAACAAGCCGCGAATCGGACGCGTGCTGATGGCCACAGGGCGCGATGCGGCGGACGTCGCGATAACAACCTCATTCGGAACTACCTGGCTGACAAACTTTACGGTCGTGACCGAAGAAGTAGTAGCCGCCAAACCGGCGACAGTTCAGTAGTTCTGCAGAAACCTTTAGGATTTCCCGCCTGGGCAGTGAATAGGGGGAGGAATGAGCCGAGGAGATTGTGCAAGTGCCCGCACTCCGGAAGTCGTGCTAAAAAAAACTGAGCTATGTTTAGTGCTGCTTCGCGGCTGTTTCGCGAGTCGCTACGATACCGTCTTCCCGTTTCGAGAGTCTGCGTTCCGGCTTCGCCCGATCATTTATGGCCATTCACGTCGCGCTCACACATAAGACGCACTACCGTTATGATCGCCGGGTTTCTCTCGGACCTCAGGTTGTTCGGCTGCGGCCGGCGCCGCACTGCCGCACACCTATCCTGTCGTATTCTCTGAAGGTTCGTCCCGAAAACCACTACATTAACTGGCAGCAGGACCCCCAAAGCAACTTCCTTGCGCGACTGGTGTTCCCGGAGCCGACTACCGAGTTCTTCGTGGGGGTCGATCTGGTTGCCGAAATGGGTATCTTCAATCCCTTCGACTTCTTCCTGGAGGCTTCCGCTGAACAGTGTCCCTTTTCCTACGACGTTGCCTTGGCCCGCGAACTGCGCCCCTATCTCGAAACCGAACCGGCAGGGCCGAAACTGTCTGAATTCCTGGCTAGAGTGCCGCGCGTAAGCACGCGGACGATTGATTTCCTGGTCGCCCTCAATCAGCGCGTGAAAGACGAACTCGCCTACGTGATCCGCATGGAGCCAGGCGTGCAAACGTGCGAGGAAACCTTACGGCTGCGAACCGGCTCATGCCGCGACTCCGCCTGGCTACTGGTCGAGATCTTGCGCCATCTGGGACTCGCGTCGCGTTTTGTTTCCGGCTACCTGATTCAACTCCAGGCCGATGTGAAGCCGCTCGAGGGAGCGACCGGACCCACCGCCGATTTTACGGATCTGCATGCGTGGGCCGAGGTGTACCTGCCCGGGGCCGGCTGGATCGGATTCGACCAAACGTCCGGGCTGCTGGCCGGCGAAGGTCATATTCCGCTCGCCTGCACCCCGGACGCAGGCAGCGCCGCGCCTATCACTGGCGCGCTCGATCCCTGCAATACGCAGTTTGCACACGAGATGACGGTTCAGCGGATTTACGAATCGCCTCGCGTCACCAAGCCCTATAGCGATCGCCAATGGCACGAAATTGAAGCGCTGGGCCATCGGGTGGACGCCAGGTTGCTTGCCGGAGACGTACGGCTGACCATGGGCGGTGAGCCGACTTTCATTTCTCTTGATGACGCCGATGGAGCCGAGTGGACGAGCGACGCGCTGGGGCCTGCAAAACGCAAGCTCGCGGTCGAACTGCTAAACAAGTTGCGCGATCATTTCGCACCCCATGCGCTGCTTCACTACGGACAAGGCAAGTGGTACCCCGGGGAGCTGCTACCGAGATGGGCGCTGTCCTGCTATTGGCGCAAGGATGGAGTTCCCATCTGGGAGAATGCGCGCCTGATCGCTGAGGATGGCAAAGATTACGGTTATACGAGCGAGGACGCGCGCCGGTTTCTTGAAGCACTGAGCCGCCGCCTGCAAGTGGACGCCGCGGTCGCGATGGCGGCGTTTGAGGACAGCTTCTACTATCTCTGGAAAGAACGACGGCTCCCGGTGAACGTGGATCCACTCGATCCAAAACTCGAAAATCCGATCGAGCGCAAGCGCGTGGCCCGCATTTTCGAAGAAGGACTGGGTAAGTTGACCGGCTACGTGCTTCCGCTGCGCCGGATCCCAAGCAAGCAGGGAATGCCCCGCTGGACGAGCCAACCCTGGTTTCTCGCGTCGAAACAAATGTTTCTCGTCCCCGGTGATTCTCCGATGGGATACCGTCTGCCGCTCGATTCTCTTCCTTGGACCAAGCCGGAAGATGTTCTTTATTCCTTCGACCCTGATCCGTTTGCCAAGCGGGACATTCTCCCCGAACGGCCGACACGCAAGCCAGACCTTTTCACCACCCCGCCCGTGCCTGACGATCCGCAGCCAGCAGCGGAACGCGCGAAGCCGCCGGAGAAAGGTGAATCTGCGCCGTGGGTCGCACGTCCCGCACTCTGCATACAGCCGCGGGATGGCAAGCTTTTCGTCTTCATGCCGCCGGTGGAGTATGTTGCGGACTATATGGATCTCGTGAGTGCGATCGAAGACACAGCCGCTTATCTCAATATGCCGGTGATCCTGGAAGGCTACGCACTGCCCTTCGATCCGAGAATCCAGGTGCTCAAGGTGACCCCGGATCCGGGCGTGATCGAAGTAAACATCCATCCGGCGGAATCCTGGGATGAGTTGGTGCGAACCACCGAAGTGATCTACGCTCTTGCCCGCGAGACCCGCCTGGGAACGGAGAAATTCATGCTGGACGGGCAACACTCCGGCACCGGCGGAGGCAATCACATCGTGATCGGCGGCCCTACTCCGGCGGACAGCGCCTTTTTACGCCGTCCCGATCTGTTGCGAAGCTTGGTCGGTTACTGGCACAACCATCCTTCGCTGTCATACCTGTTCTCGGGTATGTTTATCGGACCTACCAGCCAGCATCCCCGTGTGGATGAGGCGCGTACCGATTCCATCTACGAGCTGGAAATTGCGTTCGACCAGATTCCGGACAAGGGTTCTCCCGGAGTCTCTCCGTGGCAGGTCGATCGCGTCCTCCGGCACCTTCTAACCGATATGTCCGGCAATACGCACCGTGCCGAGTTCTGCATCGACAAACTCTATTCCCCCGACGCTTCCGAATCGCGGCTTGGTCTGGTGGAATTGCGGGCATTCGAAATGCCTCCGCACGCACGTATGAGTCTCACTCAGCAGCTGCTCGTGCGCGCGCTGATTGCGCATTTCTGGCAAACTCCGTACCGCCGCAAACTCGTGTGGTGGGGAACCACGCTGCATGACCGCTTCCTGCTGCCTCACTTCGCTCAACTCGACTGGGAAGATGTGGTGGCAGACCTGCACGAAGCCGGTTACGCCTTTCACAGGGAATGGTTCGCGCCGCACTTCGAGTTTCGATTTCCAGTGATCGGTTCGGTGACCAGGCGCGGCATATGCGTGGAGTTGCGGCACGCCTTGGAGCCGTGGCACGTGTTGGGGGAAGAAGCCTCCTCTGGCGGCCTCACGGTACGCAACGTGGACTCGTCCGTCGAGCGATTGCAGGTGAAGGTGTCAGGAATGATCGATTCGCGTTTCACCGTCTTGTGCAACGGTCGTCCGGTACCGCTGCGCTCCACGGGTGAGCAGGGCGAATTCGTGGCTGGCGTGCGTTACCGCGCATGGCAGCCGGCGTCGTGCCTGCATCCAAACATCCCGGTGCACACTCCCCTGGTGTTTGATATCGTAGATACATGGTCGGGACGTTCGATTGGGGGCTGCACGTATCATGTTACCCATCCTGGCGGTCTAGCCCACGCGCTGTTTCCCGTTAACGCCTTCGAGGCGGAGAGTCGGCGTCTGGCACGCTTCAGCGATATTGGCCATACACCGGGAAACATGGCGATACCAGGCGAAGAGCGCAATCCCGCGTTCCCGTTGACATTGGACTTGCGGCGGTCGCCGTGAGATCCCCTTGCGAAGTTCGGCAAGCCATTTCCGCTGAGCCCGAATGAACATTTCCGCAGACACTATGAACGGGCCACTCCTGAGCACCGGCTATCCCCAGACCGCCGGGGTTTACGACGAGATGTCCGCCGCGCTCGGAGTTCTTCGTCCTCATTGGGACATCTTCATCAATTCGTTGTCTGCACTTGGCAACCAAGAACTGGCCCGTCGCTGGCAAACGGCAAGGCAGCGAATTCGGGAAAACGGCGTTACGTACAATGTTTATGGCGATCCGTTGGGAATGGATCGGCCATGGAATCTGGATGCCATTCCCCTTATGATCCCGCCGTCGGAATGGAACCAACTGGAAGCAGGCTTGATCCAGCGCGCTAAGCTGCTGAACCTCATTCTGGCCGATCTCTACGGTCCGCAACGGTTGCTTCGCGGGGGCCTGATTCCACCAGCTCTGGTATTCGCGAACCCGGGCTTCTGGCGGCCGTGTCATGGGGTGCGCGTAGCAGGCAACACGCACCTGCACTTGCTGGCGGTCGACTTGGCGCGTGGGCCGGACGGCGAATGGTGGGTCATTTCCGACCGCACGCAGGCACCTTCGGGCGCCGGCTATTCGCTCGAGAATCGTATCGTTATGGCGGAAACCTTTCCGGACTTGTTCCGCGAGTTCCAAGTCAAGCGGCTCGCTTCATTTTTCCGTTCCTTTCGCGACACGCTGCTCCGCCTTGCGCCCACCACCCGCGATAATCCGCGCGTTGTCCTGCTAACGCCCGGACCGTTCAACGAGACCTACTTCGAACATTCCTATCTCGCGCGCTATCTCGGTTTCACGTTGGTTCAGGGCGGCGACCTGACGGTGCGCGATAGCCGGGTATTCCTTAAGACGCTCGAAGGACTCAAGCAAGTGGATGTAATTCTGCGGCGCTTAGATGATAGCTTCTGCGACCCGATTGAATTGCGCTCCGACTCCTATCTGGGCGTGGCGGGGCTGGTGGAAGCGGTGCGAGCCGGCAACGTCACGGTGGCCAATGCGCTGGGTAGCGGCCTGATTGAAACGTCAGCCTTCATGCCGTTTCTACCGGGGCTCTGCCGAAGAATGCTGGGAGAGGGGCTGAAACTCCCGACGGTCGCAACGTGGTGGTGCGGACAGCCCAAGGCGCTCCGTTATGTACTCGATAATCTGGATTTCCTGGTGATCAAGCCCGCCTTCCCTTCGAAAGGCATGGAGCCAGTTTTTGGGGGGATGCTTGGCGCCGGCGAGCGGTCGCCACTGATTGCGCGCATCAGGGAGAGCCCGCACGAATTCGCCGGCCAGGAGTTGTTGAATCTGTCCACGGTACCCGTCTGGTCGGAAGAACGTGGTCTGACTCCCCGACGCGTTGTTCTGCGCGTGTACTTGGCGGCGGAGGGGGATTCGTTCGTTGTAATCCCCGGTGGATTGGCACGCGTTTCCTCATCGATCGACACGCCGGTCGTATCGATGCAGCGCGGCGGCGGAAGTAAGGACACCTGGGTTCTTTCGGACGGGCCGGTGGATACCTTCAGTTTGCAGCGGCCACGTAATGTGCCGGTGGATTTGAGTCGCGGAGTTGTCAGCGATCTGCCTAGCCGTGCAGCCGACCATGTCTTTTGGCTCGGCCGCTACGCCGAACGCGGTGAGCACCTGGCCCGGGTGCTTCGATGCATTTTGGTCCGCCTGACTGGCGAGTCGAGGGCGGCAGACGAGTCGGAATGGGAATCCCTCATGAGGATGCACGATTGTCTGGAGTCTCCCCACGCGCGGCTCTCCAAGGACGAGCTCCAAGGGCATCCGGACCAACTGCGTGATTTGGAGCACGAGATTCTTTCGCGGATTTTCGAAGAACAGCGCAGCGATAGCCTGACCGCAATTCTGAGTCGTGCTGGACGCTCAGCGGCACAGGTTCGGGACCGCCTTTCGAGCGATCTGCTGCGCGTTGTGAACCAGTTCGGCTCACTGACGCGCGTTGCCGACAGTTCGGCCTGGGGATACGTCTCGGTCGGCGATGCATTAGCCGTGTTGAATGGCTGTATCGGGACGCTTGCCGCTCTGCGCGGGATCGAGATGGAAAATATGACACGAGGCCCCGGCTGGCATTTCCTCAGCATCGGAAGGCGCCTGGAGCGCTCCCTCCATTTGGTGAAGCTGTTTCGCACGATCATCGTGCCGCTGAGCCTTCAGACCTGGCCGGCGCTCGAAATGCTCCTCGAAGTGGCGGACAGTTCGATGACTTACCGGTCGCGATACTTCACCATTCTGCAACCCGCGCCTGTGCTCGATCTTCTGATGAACGAAGAGGTTAATCCACGGTCACTTGCCTTCCAGACTAAAGACCTCTCCGAGCATTGCCGGAGTTTGTCCGGCATGCCATCCGGGGCCGGATGGCCGATTATCAAACAAAAACGTCTAGAGGAAGCGGCATCCCATCTGTTTCGCGCGGATGTCCGCACGCTTTGCGAACCGGGCGCCGGGGGTCCTCGCGAGCAACTGGATGAACTTCTCGCCGGATTGGACGCGGCTTTGCCGGCTTTTTCCAACGCCATCACGCTTGCTTATTTCAGTCACGCCGAAGCGGAGCGGACCACGTGATCTATCGCGTGCGACACAGAACCAGGTACGACTATGAGGATCCGGTTTCGGTATCGCATCATTTGGTGCGCCTGACTCCGCGCAATCTTCCCGCACAAGTCTGCCGCGGGATCCAGATATCCATACTGCCCGAGCCCCCAGTTATAGCCACGCATAACGACTATTTCGGCAATATTCAGACGTTCTTCGCGTTGCAGGAGCCGCACGACTGCCTGATCGTGGAGGCCAGCAGCGAACTTGAAGTGCACAGCATCAAACGGCCGGATTTCGCCGGATCTCCACCCTGGGAGACGGTTGTGGAGTCGTTGGGCGGCGACCATAGCGAGGAGGGTCTGGATGCATACCAGTTTGTCTTCGGCTCTCAACGCGTGGGGGCGAGTCGGGAATTCGCCGACTACGCGCGCGAGTCGTTTCCCGCAGGGCGTCCGTTGCTGGAGGGGATTCTCGATCTTATGCGAAAAATACACCGGGATTTTCGCTTCGATACCAAGGCGACCGAGGTCAGGACCCCCGTTCAGGAGTTCTTCCAAAAGCGCCGTGGTGTGTGCCAGGACTTCGCTCATCTGCAGATTGCGTGCCTGAGATCGCTGGCCCTACCGGCCCGTTACATCAGCGGCTATCTGCGAACGCTGCCGCCGCCTGGCCTGCCCCGTTTAGTGGGCGCGGATGCATCACATGCTTGGTGTTCGGCGTGGTGCCCAGGCGCCGGGTGGGTCGATTTCGATCCTACGAACAATTGCGTGCCCGCGGACGGTCACATCACGGTGGCGTGGGGGCGTGATTATAGCGACGTCAGTCCCATCCACGGGGTTCTCCTGGGCGGTGCCCGGCATACACTGGACGCGGGAGTGGATGTGATCCCGATTCAATAGCTGTGAAGAATGTCAGACACCGAGCCGTTCTCTTTGGATTTGGGTGTGTTGCGTACTACCAGACATCATCTGTGCCCAACTCAGCGACCAGCGCAGGTCTTAGCTGATCCCCAACTCCCGATCTGGGAAGTCAGCGAGGTGGACATATTCAGTTTGGCCGACGGCCCTTGAGGCGATTGCATTCTGTGCCGGCTGATCGGAAGCGTGGACGCGTTACCTTCTTGCATGGCGAACTGGGACACCACGGTCGTTTCAGCTGACGTTGGAAAGTGCCCGGGCGCTTGGGTCTTTCCCCCCAAGACTGGCGCGGTTTTTAACTTTTGGAGCAACTTTGGAGCAGCACAAGGACGGCTCGGAACTCGTAAGCGCAACCGGAGCAACGACTTAGATTGAATTTGCGTCCACTTAGAAGGCAGACGCTCTATCCAACTGAGCTACGGGCGCACTGTCGATCTGATTTTAAAGCATTTACTGTCCCGAGTGACACTCTTTTGAGGGGATCGACATTCCGACGAAGGGCAGGCGCTCAAGCAGGCTATCTTGTGAGTGCACGATGCGAACTTCGAATAGCTAAAAACTCAGTTGCGGGCTTCAAGTCCCACTCGAGCTGCCGATTCGCCGGCCTCTCATTTTTTCTCACCACAAAATGCCGGCGCATTCGCGCCCAACAATTCGCATCCTCGCTGAATTTCGTCCTCCATTAGCTTGCACGAGTTTTGCGCGTTGCACGGCGGATGCGTTGCCGACGATACTTGCAGGCACCGCCTCACCAACTCATCCGCCACCTGCTTGCCCACCGTCTTCGCGCAACTCTTCCCCGAGGAATCCCCTGCGCCTAATTCGCTTCCCGCCTCCACCAGGAACTCCCCGTTGCAACCCCGATCAACCCAGACGCCCCTTCGATCGTACCCCCACGTCGATCCTTCCATGCAGGGCGCCATGCCTATCTGTCTCGTCAGTCGCACTTTGGCCCCTTGCGTATCCGCATCGCAATAATTCTTTCTCCCGTCGAACGAAGCGCAGCTTATCTTCTGGCTCTTGCTCTCGGCTTTCCCGGACCCGGCCGGATGCCCCGGAACGCCCACCACAAAATCCGCCTCGCATCCTTTATCTACCCATACTCCGTGAGTATCGTGTCCCCACGAGGAACCTTCCTTGCACTTCGCGTCGCTCCGTTGTCTCACGAGCTGCACCCCGTTGCTAGTATCCGCCGGGCAAACTTTTCGCCGGCCATTATCCGACGCACAGGTAATCGTCCCTCCAACACCCTCGCTGCGGGCATCGCCGGCATCGTCGCCGCGCCCCAAGGTAAAATCACCGCCGCATCCCTTGTCCACCCAGATTCCTTCTTCGTCGTAGCCCCACGACTCGCCCTCTTTGCACAGTGCCTCGCTGCGCTGCCGCACCAGTCGCGCGCCATGCCTCGTGTCCGCCGTGCAGTAGCGCTTCTCCCCGTCATCCGAAGAGCACGGAATGATCTGGGCCTGGCGCTCCTGCGGTGCCTGGCTGGTGAATGCGCCAGGGCCAAAGGGGGAGAGGGCTGCCACCAAAACAAAAATACACTGGATAATTC
>Ga0209625_1000279_pt1 | contig 13042 bp, 6 predicted proteins | sample JacPin_JW_Ref_M2_FD_187960 | JGI IMG/M metagenome (GOLD analysis project Ga0209625, IMG submission 187960) | Forest soil microbial communities from Algoma, Ontario, Canada - Jack Pine, Ontario site 1_JW_Ref_M2 (SPAdes) (version 2) | ecosystem: Environmental > Terrestrial > Soil > Boreal...
TCGTAGGTCCGGTTGCGCCATTCGCAAATGCGGGCCGCTGATTGAACTGCGCTGTGCCGATCAGATCTTGGCTTAGGTTGATGTTAAAAGGTGTGCCAGAACTCACGATCATAAATGGGCTGAGGCGGAAGTTGCGAGGCAAACCGATGGTGCCGCCCAAGAAATAGCGGTTGCGAAAGTCGAAGGGAGCGCGACCAAAGTCCTGCATGAGATTGCGCGGATTCGATGGAAAGGCAGTGGCCGACGACGTGTCGCTGTTGGCGTAGGTCAGCGTGTAGTAGCTAAAGAGCGTGAGCTTCGCGCCGGCACGGATCGTGGCCTGCAAGAACATCTGATTTTCGCGGTAAATACCTTCCGACTGGAATTGATAAACGTTCTCGAATCCGGCGATGGGCCGCACGCCCGGAGTTGGGCTCGTATAAAACGGAAAATCGAAGCTGCCCGGCAGCGGACTATTTATGTTGTTGGTAAAGAGTTGATCCCAGCCGCGCGAGTTCAGATACGAAAGAGAGACGTTCGCAACTTTCGTCACTTGCCGCTCCAGGCTCACGGCGGTTTGCATCACATAGGGCGCGCGCAAATGGGAGGCCTGTGCGTAGACGCTCGGATTTACTGTCGAAGTCGGGACGGTATTCGGGAAGAAGTTGGGATTCGTAAAAATAAACTGCGCCTGGCTGATTCCATTGAGGCGGTCTTCTTGCAGAACGTAGGAAGAGTTGAAGCGATCGTAGAAGATTCCGAATCCCGCACGCAGAACCGTTTTCGGCGCAGCCTTGCCGCCACCGCCGATGCCCCATGCGAAGCCCAGGCGCGGTGCCCAGTCAGCGTGATCGCTGATGTTGTTTTGCGATTCGAAGCGCAAGCCGTAGCTTAAGGTGATGTTCGGGCGAATCCGCCAATCATCTTCCGCGTAGAGTCCCACATCCACTTGCCCTACGCTCGCGAGCGGATTTCCGGGCATTGAGGCAGTGGGGCCGGCAGTCAGCAAGAATTGAGACGCGTTTTGCGCGCCGGTTAAAAGCGCGGCCTGAAATGCCTGAATCGAAGGGAAGATGTATTCGCCATTGAATCCGGTTGTCGAGAAATTCGAGTCGGTGATCCCGCGCAGCCGCACACCGAACTTGATGAAGTGTATGCCGTGAGAGATCGAAGTGTAGTTCTGTAGCTCGTAGCGATTGGAAGTATCGAGGATCGTTCCCTCATTGCTGCCGCCGCCGTTGAACGCGCCCTGTACCAACAGGGTCGTAGCAGTGTTCAGCGGGTCCTGGCTGCTGGTCTGGTGCAGATACTGGAAGCGCGTTTCGTTCACCACATTCGCTCCGAGCGTCTGGGTATCGCTCACCTGCAGGGTGTGTTCAGTCGAGAGTAGATTAAAACCCTGCGTTGGGAGACTAAATCCGCCGATTCCGTCGTTCTTGAAATCGTCTCGATAGTATTGATAGCGGACCGAAAGCGTGTTCGTCTTCGAGAGCTGATAATCCACACGTGGACCGAGGTTGTAGCGTCTCTTCGGAGTTGGCACCGCGTCGGTAAACGGAACAATGGGAAAACTCGACGAGGTGGTATCCACGATTTGCGCGTTGACGATGGAGAGATCGTTGATGTCGCGAATGTCCGTGGTGAAAAAGAACGACGCTTTCTTGCTCAACGGACCACCGATGTTGCCGCTGTATTGCACCGAGTAGTAGGGAGGATACGGGGCTGCAGAGCTCACTTGATGAAAGAAAGGGTTCTTCGAGTTGAAGGCGGAATCGTTGCCGTTCACAGAAATTTGACCATGCCATTTGTCGGTGCCCGGCTTGGTGAAAATTTCGATACGGCCGTAGCCGACTTTATCGTATTGGGCTGAAAACGGATTTTGATTGATCCGAATTTCGCGGATGGCGGATTTTGGTGGCAGCTGGCCTGCCGTAAAACCGTCGATGTAGAACTGGCCGCCATTCGGTCCCGCGGAGGGTCCGGCGAGCGCGGTCAGGTCGCTTTGTAATTCATCGGGATCATCCGGGAGCGCTTCGAGTTCTTTGCCCGAAATGATGATCGCTCCGGCGTTGTTGGCCGGGTTTACGTCCACGGTAGGCGCTTCGTCGGACACGACGACTTTTTCCTGCTGCTGCTCGATTTCAAGAGTTACTTTGAGCTGCTGAACTTTGTCGGCGGTGATTTCCACATCGTCGTTCTTGAAAATTGCGAAGCCTTTCGCGATGACCTGTAGCGAGTATTTCCCGGGCCCGAGGCCTTTGCGGTCGAACTCGCCTTGCTGATCGGTTGTCGCAAGGAGCGTGTCACCGGTGGGAGTGATTAAGACGACGGATGCACCCACTACCGCTCCTCCGGAAGGATCGAGTACCTGTCCGTGCAACGCACCGAGACCGGTCTGAGCATTTGTGATGCTCGGACTCGCGGCGAGAATTAGCAAAATCAAAATTGCGGTCGAAACAAGAGTTCCCTCGTACCGGAATTTCATTGTGTCCCTGGGTTCAATTTGAGTATGACGCCGACGCATGAGTTTAAGGAGTGTCGCCGGCCACTGCGGGAGCGCCGCCCAGGCTCCACGGCGAGAGAGTCATCGCTTGGCTGGCTGTCGGCGCCGCGGCGAGAATCGGTTCGACGCCGCCAAGAACCGTGATTGCGGTTGCTTGGCCGGAAGTTGTTCCCTCTGTGGCGACAATCATCACTGCTTCATCTTTTTTGAAATCCGCGAGTGTGGCCGCGGGCATTCGATTGACAACCTGCTGAAAGTCTGCCTGCCCACCACTGGAACGGCCTCCGCCTGATCCACCTTCAGGAGGCTGCGATCCGCCGTTTGTGGCTGTAGCCTGCGAGGGCGGGCCACCCGCCGCGGCCTGCTCTCCTCCTGCGCCAGCGCCTTTCAAACGAAGCGCAATGCGTTGCGCGACTTCCGGCGGCAGGCGGCGAAGCTGCGATTGGCTCGTGATTTTCACCACAAACGGTTTCTTAGTGATCAGATCCATCACGCTCATCGTATTCGCATTGCTGTCGATTGCGGAAATGGTTCCAGCGATATTGCGAAAAGTTCCCGATACGACTTCCTCGGCCGCAAATTCGCTCCCGTCGGCGCTGCGCGCTCCCCGCGCTCGGAGTTGGTCACCCGGTTGAATCTGCTTCAGCGGCGCCGGCTTGGCGTCATCGAATGAAATCGAATCCGGTGCGTAGCGCCGCAGAATTGTGTTGTTTGTCGTGTGAACGGCGATTGTCTTCTTTCCGCCTTGCGCCGTGACGGAGATGATGATAGTGCCCGTGCTTGGATCGGCGGAGCTCACGAGGCCGCCGATGCCGCGCTTTTGCCAGTCTTCGCGGTCGCTTTGCTGCTTCGCTTCCACGTCGGAACGGCTCATTGCAATCACGCCAACAGCGACAAATGATTTTCCGTCGCTGGATGGCTGCCCGCGCACCAGAATCCGGTCGCCGGCTTGAAGGTCCGAGAGTTGGATTGGCGTTGCGCTCTTCAAATCGGTTTGCCCTGGCGCCACGCGAACCATTTTCGCATTGCTCACGACTTTCACCACAATGTCCGTGCCGGAATCCGTGGTGAGCGTGAGCGCGTTTCCGTTGATACTTTTCACTACGCCTACTTGCTTCGCCACGGGAGCTTGGGCTGCGGCTTGCGGTGTCTCTCGCACAACCGCGAATGCGGCGGGAGGCGCGCTAACGGACGCCACTACGGCGATGCTCAAAAGAATCCGGACCGCTACGCTATGTCTCATTTACCACCCTACACTCCGTCGCGATCATACACTCGCTACGCTCAGCTATTCCCGCCCCAAACTCGCTCTCCCTTAGACGTACGCCTTTTCAGCATGCGTTACATGTAGGAGGCAAGGCCTGCGTCTTTTGTTGTCTATCTTCGGCTTAATCTGGAGGCGCGTGAGAACTTTCGCTGATACGACTAGACCTAAGACCATTCGCTGTAAATTTGTCACGAATTCGGGTAGGGTCGCGCCGAGATGGCTTATTTCGGGGTGCTCGGAAGAGAACGAAGATAGGCGATGATCGCAACGGCGTCTTCGTGTTTCAAATGGTAGATGTGCATCGGCGGACGGATTGCTTCTCCGTTTGCGCCGATTCCCTTCTCGAGGATGTTTACGCCATCCTCATCTGAATATCCGGGGAAACCAGCCAGGGTGGGGGCACGGTCCGCCCACTGAGGATCCGGCTTCACTGAGGTGATCCAGATAGGCGCGCCTTGCAACCAGCGCGCGGAATCGAGCTGATTCTGGGCATCGCGCGGCGTGTGGCATTCCGCACATTTGGCGACTTCTTCGACGAGATATTTTCCACGCGTGATATCCGATTCGCGAGCGGTTATCGGCGATGGCTTATTTTTATTGGTCTGCGTGTACGAAACTGAAATTGAGGTGATCACAAGAACTGCGCAAATTGCCATGCCGACGATCATTTTCATGGTGACTTTCTCCTTCACTAAGCAGCCATAAGGAGTCGCCTCAGTTTTTCTGACCACGAGATTCGTTACGAGGCCGAGCCCGCTTCAGCCAGGGACTTGCCGGGCCTCGCTTTGTGGCGGTCGGGAGTGCGACTCCATGTAAAATAAGGGCGATCTATGAGCTTCACGAAAATGCAGCGCGGCGGGAAGATGAGGGATCGAGCGATCCGCGTAATCGCAAAATTGGTGATGATCGTTGCCTGCGCCGCTATCGCAGCGGGTGTTTGCTTTGCGCAGGGGCAGGCACAGTCGCAGGCGCAACCGCCTAAACACACGATTACCGTAACATTCGACTACGATTTCACGGCCCTGCACGCCTGCTCGCCCAAAGTGACCAAAAAATGCATCGCGAAGTTCATTGTTTACGACATTTCCGGGCAGAAACCCTACAAGCTGTTCACGATTCCGGTCCCCGCTGATGCCAATGGACCCGTGAAAGGCATCTCGGGAGTAAGTCAGCCTCTTGTCTTTGAATCGGGAAAACACCAGTTCGCAGTGGTGGCGCAAAAGGACAGCGGGGAAGAATCGAGCAGGTACGCCTGCTCCTTTTGGGCAACGATACCTTAGGAATAAGAGGCGTGCGCCCTCATAGGGCCGCGACAGCGGAAAGGTCAAGCTCTCGCGAGCGGCGGTAAATTACAGCCAAGCCTGACCTTCACGCTTCTCCCGTCAGCTATTGTGTTTAGGACTGCGGCCGCGAGGAGCAACAAGAACCACCCAACGACCGAGTCCGGCGTGCGTAACCTGCGTGCTAGCTTAATTCGTCATCAACACGTACCGGTTGCTGACATATCCGTTGTTGACGACGCGCACACGGAACGTTCCCGTCCAGCGCGGCACAAACTGCACCAGACACCGGTCGGAGTAGTCCGTATCCGCAACGATCAGGTTGCCGTTCGCATCGTAAATGTAAAGATCGAGGTCGGTGTCGCCGTCGCCGACCACTGCGACGCGAGCCAGCTCGCCGGCATAAAAATTGACGGCGAAGTCGTCGTAGTGCCTCGCGTAAACTTGATCGTGGTGCACGATGGGACCGGTGGTCGCGCCCAACGTCCCAATCGTAGTGTGCTTCGCTGCTTCGGCGTCAATCAGAGCGACCAACTGTGGATTTCCCTTAGCCCAGCCTTTCGCTTCCGCTAAAAGTTTCTGTGTGTCAAACGTCACCGCTGGGTTCTGCTCTTTCTGATCGCTTTTGGCCTGATCGCTTTTTGCCTGGTCGCCGCTCTGCGTCGACACGTCCGTTTTCTTCGCGCCGATGCGATCGGAGTTCTCCTGGTACCGAACCCTCTCAATCATTTGCACTGCGGTGAGCATGGCGATAGGTGATTCGTTCTCTCGAGCGTAGCGCACCAACTGCGCGGCCTCGTTGAGCACGGACACACCAGTTGCAGCGCCTCCCTCTTTACCTTTGTCCGTTGACACATTCGTTCCCTTGGTGTCGGTTTGTTGCGTTTGTTGCGTCTGTGCACCAAGCGACGTCACTAGCCACCCGTTGATTACAACCAAGACGACCAACATCATCTTTGAGTGCTTCATGTCCATCTCCTTTTTTGATTTCTAGTGTTTTTCCTCTCAGTTCCGGGCCGGGTTCACTTCCAAACGTTTTTGTTTCTTCGCGCCTACTGTCTTGACCGATGCCGTGGGTCGAGCCGGCAAATCCCCGGGATCGCCCACAAACACGACGCCGGCCCAATAGAACGGATGGGCTGCGCCGTGGTTCTCCTTCGCACGACTTAACGCTCCCAATTGCGCCGCGCGAAAAGCTTCGTACCTGCTCGTGTTCCGCGCCTGTTGGTCCACTCCAAGCCAATTTTCATAGAAGTCATAAATCTGCGCCGCAGTCTCTTCCGCGGGAACTTCCCACATGCTCATCGTCAGCGACCGAGCGCCAGCAAGTGAGAACGCCCGGCGCAGTCCTACCACGCCGTCCGGAGTTACTTCTCCCAAGCCCGTCTCGCACGCCGTAAGATTGACCAGTTCCGTGTTGTGCAGGTTCATGCCCGTCACTTCATAAGCGGTCAAGATTCCATCAGCTACCTCCAGTCGTGAAGTTCGAAGCTGTTCATCCGACAAGCCGCGGGCGTGAGCCTGCTCTTCGGTCATGATCTCGTTTTCCCCTCGGTAGTGCGTCGCATGATGGGCAGGCCAGGTGTTGACTCCGGCCATCACCATGCCGGATCGCAGAAGGGGATTGTCCCAAGTTTGTGCAGAGACGTCAGCGCGTTCCAGCACAAAACCGTGCGTGGCGAACTGGAAAATTCGCGGCTCCTGAATTCCGAGAACAGCTTCCTCAACCGCGTCGTTGCCGGAGAGCGTCGTCACGGACCACCCTAGACTTTTCAATTGATCGCTAACCGGCTCGGTCAGCCGTTTATCAAGGTCGGCCACGGGCCCTTGATCCCAAGCCGCGGGGAGAGCGGTGCGCGCACTTCCTGATGCTGTTCGTCCCAAGGTGGAAGATGCCGTTTGACGAGACAAATCCGCACCGATCCGAACACTTACGATCGTCGCGGTCGGAGGCCGCACGCCTGCCACAATCGCCGCCAATTTCTCCTGGTCGGCATCAAAGTCGGGATTGCTAACCAAAACGGCCGTTTTCGAAAGCTTCCGGCTACTTTCGGCGTTCAGGGTGAGGCGAGCCAAATCTCGGCCAGTCCCGAGGTAGATCAACTCGTAGTCCTCAGCGACATAACGCCATTCGCCGGAGTCATTTTCCCGAGCGAGAGCTTCGAAGGGAATCAGGCTAAGCATTCCGTCCGGCGCTATATACGCGCGCTTGATTCCAGAGAGATGATTCTCGACTGGCTGCCAGACGAGGGCGCGCAACGTGGAAGAAGCCTCGGCAACTTCGGCTTCAGAGCGTCGAACGTTCCCCCTGCTGGGCGAGACGCTCCCAAAGTTGGCAATCGATTCGATCATTCGTGTTCGGAAAGTTCCGACCGCTTGCTCGACCTGAGTGGCACTGCCCAGATCGACGGCCGCAACTTTGCCGCTGCCGCCATCGAGAACGAACACACCATAGCGCTCGTCTCCCCACTTCCGAGTGGCAAACTCGTAAGGGCGGTACCTGACGTATTCGAGCAGGGCTTCGCCGGCGCGCAAGCCTGCACTAACGTCTTCCAATCTCCCTTGCTGCAGGGGTGCCTGCGCAGAATAGGCTGAGTTCTTTTGCCGCAATTGCTGTTCCAGTGCGTCGATCTGCCGCGCTAGCGAATGCAGACGCTCAGGATTCGACTGCGTGGGCGCAGCCGCCGCCGACTGCTGAGAGCCTCCGCTGTCAGACATACCCAGAAGTGCGAGCGCGGCATATTCGTGGCGTAGACGCTCGTGCTCGCGCCACAAACTCTGCCAATCGGGCGGCGCAGACGCTACCGTGACCATCAGCGCTCCACTCTCCTGCCGAGCCACTTCAAAAAGTAATTGCTTACTCAGCAGTACGCCACGGAGCCCATCCTTTTCGTCCGCCCCTTTGCCTTGGAAAACCAGGCTCGAAAGCTCCACGCTTTGTACGAACCGGCTGCGCGCCAAGAACTGCCGCTTCTGACGGTCCGACATTGTGGGAAAGTTTTCGGTCAGGTGCTGCCACTGTAGCTGCGCCGATTGAAGGAGTAAGACCGAAGCTTCGTGCGTGCGGTTCGTCAGCGCTAGTATCCCAGCAAGGTCTTTCAAGTTGACGGCGTACTGCGGGTGCTGTTCGCCTAGAGTCGCGCGTCGAATCTCGAGCGCCTGGCGGCAGAGAGTTTCCGCGTCGGTGTAGCGGCCCATTTCTTCGTAGAGCAACGCCAAGTTGTCTAAGTTCGACGCATACGCAGGGTGCTGTTCCCCCAGGGTCTTTTTCCTAATCGCAAGCGCTTGCACATACAGAGGCTCAGCTTTCTCGTACTTCCCCATCGCCTGGTAGAGTTGTGCCAGGTCGTCTAGGCTGCTCGCATACGTCCGGTGCTGATCGCCAAATGTCTTCTTCCTGATCTCCAGTGCCTGCTGATACAAACCGTCCGACTCCTGATACCGCTCCATCTCTTTGTACAGCAACGCCAAGTTGTTCAAGCTCCGGGCGTAGTCAGGATGCTGATCTCCTAATACTTGCCTGCGAATCTCAATCGCTTGCTTGTAAAGCGGCTCGGCCTTTTTGTAGCGGCCCATCGAATCGTAGAGGGCCGCCAACCGGTCCAGGCTCCGTGCGTAGTCGGGATTCTGCTCCCCCAAACTCTTCTTCCGGATTTCGAGCGACTGCACGTAGAGAGGTTCGGCTTGCGCGAAGCGTCCCATCAAACGGTAGAGGTCTCCCAGATTGCAGAGAGTCGTCGCGAAAATGGGGTGCTCCTCGCCGACGGTTTTTTTCTCGAGGTCGAGCGCCTGAAGGTAGAGAGTTTCGGCCTGGTCATTGCGACCCGTCGCGACGTATAGGGACGCCAAGTTGTCCAGAGTCGTAGCGTAATCGGAGTTCTCTGTTCCGAGTGTTTTCTTCTGGGTTGCAAGCGCCTGAAGGTAGAGCGGCTCCGCCTGATCGTAGTAGCCCATTGTCTGATAAAGCAGAGCCAGGTTACTCAAGTTGTGCGCATAGCCGGGGTGCTGCTCACCAACGGAGTTTTTCCTAATGTCGAGCGCTTGGCGGCAGAGAGCTTCCGATTCTTTGTAACGGCCCATTTCTTCGTAGAGCAATGCCAGGTTGTCTAGGTTCGACGCATACGCGGGGTGCTGTTCCCCCAGGGTCTTTTTCCTCATCGCAAGGGCTTGCACATATAGAGGTTCAGCTTTCTCGTACTTCCCCATCGCCTGGTAGAGCTGTGCCAGGTCGTCCAGGCTGCTCGCATAGGTCCGGTGCTGATCGCCAAATGTCTTCTTCCTGATCTTCAGTGCCTGCTGATACAAGGCTTCCGATTCCTGATACCGCCCCATCTCCTTGTACAGCAATGCCAAGTTGTTCAAGCTCCGGGCGTAGTCAGGATGCTGATCTCCTAATGCTTGCCTGCGAATCTCAATCGCTTGCTTGTAAAGTGGCTCGGCCTTTTTGTAGCGGCCCATCGAATCGTAGAGGGCCGCCAACCGGTCCAGGCTCCGTGCGTAGTCGGGATTCTGCTCCCCCAAACTCTTCTTGCGGATTTCGAGCGACTGCACGTAGAGAGGTTCGGCTTGGGCGAAGCGTCCCATCAAACGGTAGAGGTCTCCCAGATTGCAGAGAGTCGTCGCGAAGATCGGGTGCTGTTCGCCTGCGGTATTCTTCTCAATTGCAAGTGCATGATGGTAGAGGGCTTCGGCTTGCTCGTTTCGTCCCCTTGCGACGTAAAGGGACGCCAAACTATCGAGAGCCGTCGCGTAATCGGAGTTCTCTTCGCCTAGCGTCCTCTTCTCAATTGCGAGCGCCTGAAGATAGAGAGGCTCCGCCTCCTCGTACCGGTTCGTCGAGTTGTAGAGTTCGGCAAGAGCGATCAAGTCTGAGGCGTAGACTGGCTCTTCCTCACCGAGGTTTTTGCGGTGGATGTCCAGCGCCCGGCGGTAATAGGATTCAGATTCGGTATACCTGAATTGCGCATAGTAGGCTCTACCCACACGGTAAAGGCTCACTGCATACCAAGGATGTTCTTCACCGAGGATTTGGCCCTCCGTGCGCGCGGTTGCGAGCAGAATGTCGATGACTTGGTCATTCTTACTGCTCTCCGCGAGACCCCTTATTTGAACCTGCTCGGCGGCTCGCTCCGCCGCCGCGAGGCTAGCTCTCTCGCCGTCGGACATCGCGGAGAGACGCCGCAAGTCCGCGAGATCCTCGCGCGCATGGATTGTCTGCCACCAGCTATCTCCTTGATGGGAGGCGCGAATCTGAAGGACGTGCTCTGCTTTAGGAATGGCCGCCGCAATCAGCGCAGGGTCGTCTACCTTGTGAAGCGCTTCTCGAATTGACGCTTCGGAGCCGGCTACTTCCTTGGCCAGGTCTGGAGGCAATTGTTGTCGGGTTTGCGTCGCCACTGCTGCAGGAGAACCGCTCTGCTGTTGCTGTCCCGCCGCGAGTGCGATGGAAACAAAGAAAATCGCGATTGAGCAAAACGAGATTCTCCCGAAGCAAAGAATACGATCAAGCGTGCATTCGTAAAATGATCTGCTCATTGCGACCTCAACGTCGCATCGCTGTGCCCACTCGCTACTGGGACAGGGCTCTGACTTAGAAATTGGCTTGTTGGAGTGTCTCGGGGATGCAGAGCGCAGACGAATGCATATCCCATCAAGTAGCCCCATGTCTACAAAGGCAAATGGTCCGGCCGATTTCCCTTCAAGAACCGAGGTCGGGCTCACAAAGATCGGGCCCACACTCTGCATTGCGCAATGGAATGGGAAAAGCCGTCACGCAGACTGAAGTGAGGCTGAAGGCCAATCACGTCGAGGACGAGCGATTCTGGAGGGCTGACAATAAGAACGCCTATATCACCAGGGGTCATGCCCGTTGCAGGTCTTTGACAATAATCCGCGCCGAGGCGATGCAACCGCGGACGAAACCAAAGCAGGGGCCTAGATCGCGCGTCGCGGCTTGTCCTGTAATGTAAAGGCCGGGCAGGGTGGTCTCGGCGTCGTCATTCAGTATTGGGAATGCGCCGTCTATCTTCAGCCGCCCAGACGCAACCTCGTCTGAGAGGTATGGCACATTTAACAGATCTACGCGGTAACCGGTTGCCGAAATCACTTTGTCAGGTGTCAGCAAGTCGCCCTGATTGAGGCGCGCCTCGACGCCTCCGTCTGCGACTGAGCGCCATTTTACGACGCTCGAATTTGGCCAGAGCCGGATATTCTTCCTGTTTATCCGCGGCCAGAGCCATGGCTCAATTTGCAGCCGGCCGGCGTTCCAGAAACGCTTCTGGACTTCTTCTCGCTCACCCGTATCGAGGTGACGGAACCAACCAGGCACGCGCAGCGTGCTTTCGATCATCGAATCGGTGAATGACCAGTCCGACGTGACGAACCGCGGCGTATCATGACGGAAGACAAGATCCACCGATTCTGCGCCCGCTTCGGCGATCAGTGCAGCCCACTCGAACGCGCTTTGGCGTCCTCCCACGATCAGGCAGCGCTTGCCCGCAAGCGAACGGAAGTCCACAAGCGTGGCGGTGTGGGAAACTCGGTCGTCGGGAAGGCTCGCGGAAATTTCAGCCGGCACGTTGACAAACGGGGCGAGACCCGGTGTGGCGACGACGCGGTTGGCGCGAATTGCCTCGCCGCGGTCGCACTCGGCTTCAAAGTGGCCGTCCACTCTGCGCAAGCGCTTGACGCGCAAAGGCTGGACGGCGATTTTCTTTGATTCTCGGAACCAATCGGCGTACTCGCGAAAGATCTCAACAGGCACTGGTTGAACATCAGTTCTCGAAATATGCTTTTCTTCGAGGAAGCTCTCGAGCGTGTGGACGCCGGCGGCGTCGAGGTGCCACTCAAGCCCTGAGCGAAGCAGCATGCCGCCAGGCATGTTGTGCTTCCAGAAAGCCATGGGTTCGCCGACAACGGTGACGCCGATTCCCGAAAGCGTTGCGTGTGCCGCGACCGCCAATCCGAACGGTCCGGCTCCGATAACGAGAAGTTCGGTGGTCTGCATGAGACTATTTTGCTGCGGCCCGGCGAAACGTGAGTGACCACAGCCGTTGAAGAGCCGCGGGAAGTGCCAGCGGCCATAGAAGCGGCACAACCGCGGCCAGAGTTTGCAATCCGTCCGGTCCCTGCCTGAAGCCGGACGGAGTTCCGATCAGCAACCGCTCTCGACCTGTCTCTGGTGGAAGATTGTAACGCGGTTGTGAATCTCGAAGATCAACAAGCGATAATCGACGAAAGACGTCGATCGCGCGCAGCAGGTTGGCAAGTCTCCGGAGACGCTCCGAGGCGCTATCGTAAATTACGGTCACGGGCCCACCGAGATGCACGGCGATGCGATCACGTATCCAATTCCAAACTCGCGTCATATCGTCGGGCTCTACGAATAGGACGTATGCCGCCAAGACATCCCACTCAAAGAGGGGAACATTTATTGAATACTCGAGCCAGAGGTGAAACACCACTCCGAGCGCCAGGATAACGTAACGAAGTTCCCTGAACCAAATTAGGACTCCTAAAGAAAACTCCAGCGCCAGAGCTGTCCAGCTGCCCAGCTTAAGCATCGTGGGGCGGAGAAATAATGAAGGCAGGGGAAACCGATGAAATTCATCAAGGTGGTAGACATAGTACAAGGCAGTTCCCTGAACCCAGGGAGCTCCCTGCACTTTCCAGCAAAATGAGCTGAAATAAAGCAGCGCCAATTCAAACTGAATCATGCGCTGCGCCCACGGGCTGCGCGGCAGCATACTGGCGCCTTCCTTTCCACGCAAGATTCGAAGCAGGCGATCTACAGAAAGAGCCGCCCCGGCCGGAGCGAAGATCAAAAAGAACCCAGCCAACCTCAAGAATGTGTCTCCGCCGCTGGTGACATAAAGATTTCTTTGTTGGATTGAGCTAAGGCAAAGAAATACGATCAGGCTATTGAAGCGAGTCAGGAAGCCCACTGTCAGGAGCGACGCCGATCCCAGAAATACCCAAAACAGTGCGTCGATCCAGGTGTCTTTTTGCGGAATA
>Ga0209625_1000280_pt1 | contig 13040 bp, 11 predicted proteins | sample JacPin_JW_Ref_M2_FD_187960 | JGI IMG/M metagenome (GOLD analysis project Ga0209625, IMG submission 187960) | Forest soil microbial communities from Algoma, Ontario, Canada - Jack Pine, Ontario site 1_JW_Ref_M2 (SPAdes) (version 2) | ecosystem: Environmental > Terrestrial > Soil > Boreal...
TCGGCGGCGAGCCGCATCACAGCCTGTCTTCAAGCCTGTCATGAAGATAGAAGATCCAAGTTGTGTCCCGCTCCCGCTTTTCGCTGATCGGGCACCACCATACTACAGGATCAAACTGGATATTTACTGAGGTTCGCCGTTGCGCTTAGTTAACGACAGATCACGGAGTACTTCCCGGATCGTCGGCAACCCTTACCTAATCGCGTTACGTCAGAGTTTCGCATGGGCCGGCGGCCCACCTATCGACATGAAAATTAATTCGAGTCGGAGCGTGTACGATCAAGCTGGAGTGGGACGGCAAAGATCGTGGCAACTCTGGATCAAGTGAGGCCGTGTCAGAGTTTGGTCTGGGACGCGCGTATTGAACCAATCTTGTGTCGCGCCATCCATCCCGGGTGGTAGCACGTGACGGTGTTTGTCGCCTGTTTTCGCGTGTTCTGCCGCTTCCACACCAGGAGGAAGCAATGTCCTACAAGATAGCTGGAATTGACGTACACAAAAAAGTGCTGATGGTCGTGGTCATGGATGCGAGTACGCAACGGCGATTCACAACCATGCCTGGCGACCTGCGCCGCTTATTACTCTGGTTGCGAGAGCAAGGCGTGGAAGAAGCGGTAATGGAATCGACCGCCCAGTACTGGCGGTCGGTGTGGCTGGAATTGGAGCCCTACATGCGTTTGCAGTTGGCGCAGTTCCTCCTTGAGCGTGCATGCGCAGCCGGAATCTTTTCCATGGCACTGCGGGCAATTCTTTTGCACCAAGAACGTCGCGATGTAGTCCCAGCTAATCTTGGGCTTGCCACGCAAGGGGGCGAGCGGCGCTCTTCCACCGTCCTGGGGAAGCGGGCCAGTTCCCGTTTCCCGCTGGGAGTCTCCCGCCATAGCGGGTCGGTCACGAGCACCGGCGCTTCCTTGGCTCCTTGGATGGCAGCCTCCTTGTTGGCGATGGCGTCCACCACGGTCGCGGTTTCTTTGTCGAGTTTGGCTTTCTGGCGTGCGATGAACTCTTCATCCGCTTCCATGCCCGCGGCGATCTGGTCGAACTTCACGCAGAACCAATCCCAGGGGTGAACGTTGCTGACGGTCTTGGCTCCGCGGGCGTACATAGGAGACTCGCTCATGTACTGCATGACGTTCAGGACATGCTCGGGAGTCTCGGGACGGGCCAGCAGCTTCTTGAAGGCCTTGATGCACCATTCACGGTCATCGTTTGCTATGCCGTGCTTGAAGCGATAGTGACTGCTGAGTTCCACGAACTTGGTGACCAGTGGCTGGCTGTCCATGGCTTCGGCGGACTTAGCTTCTTCCCGCATGGTCTTGGCGTACTCCATGGGATTGAACGCCTGGGGTTTGGGGTTTTGTTTTGGTACCGACACAGGCTCAGACTCAAGGGTCTTTTTTGGTTTTGAAATTTCGTGGAAAACATCAGGAACAACATTAGTGGGTTCTTCTTTAATTGACTCTACTTCTATGGTTCTAATTCGTGTCCCGTTTTCGCCTATGCCCCCCGTAGTGCCAAACGGTACTGGTTCGTCTGTCCCGTTTTTTGGGTCGTCCCGTTTATCGGTATATGGAATCCGGCCCTTGTCCACGCAGAACACCGGCATAGACCCGCCCCGCACATCGAACTGCCTGACCTTGATGAGCCAGCCATGCTCCAGCAGCCACCGGCGGGCCTCGAAGACAGTCTTGCGGTTTAAGTCGCACTCTGACGCGATCAACGCCACGCTCGGCCAAGACTCGTTGTCCAGGTTCTCGCGGCCATAGTGATAGAGCCACACCTTGAATGCATTCGGCGGTAGCAGGAACAGTTCACGCCAATACGGATCGGCCACGTAAAACGGCTTAAAAATTTCTCCGGCTTTGATTCCCAACAGGAAACTCCCTCTGTTGCGATAGATGCAGTTCGTCAAAAACGGTTCACGACCTGTACCTTTTCTATACTTTGGTACAGGAGTGAGTGGAATTAGGCCGGACGCCAGGCGACGCGGTATTACTGACGGAAGAGATTTTTTAATTTATGAGCGAAGAGCCGAAGAGTTTCGGACATGCACAGGTTCAAGGACGCACGGAGAGATTGGCAACAGCGGCGAATCTGATCAGCGAGGCCCTGGATATCGTCGCGGAGTTGGCCGACGAAATGGAAACCATCTTGAATTCCCAACGGCCCGACGAGCGGGAGGAGCAGGAATCCGTTTTGCCGGAATTGGCCATCAAGGAACTGGACGAGATTTGCGAGCGGATCAACACTGTGGACCCCGGTGCCTGGAAGGTGGAGTTTCCCGCCGACTAAAAAGACCGGGGAGCCGCAACGAGCTGGTCACGCGAATCATGGCCGGGGCCGCCGAGAAAATCGGCGACGAGAAATTGATAGGCGAGGTGTACGGCGTCTCGGATGCGCTCATCGCGTTCATCGAGGGGATGGACTCGTAGCGGTACTAAAGGTCGACAACGAGACTGGCGTTGAGGCTTGCAGCAAGTCACCCCGCTTCACGATAGCGGACGGATCTCCGGGTTGCACCAAAGCGTTATGATCGGTTTATTCAAAGGCGCGAAGGGGATGACGAAATTCTTTTGGGGATAGTGCACTGGTAAATGGAACCGAAAGATGTGAGCGAAATGTTGCAAGGCCGACCGATTATGTGGGTGGAAGAAGCTGCACTACTGCTATCGAATGACGGCCCACACCTGGCTTGACACCCCACGCCGGTTTCAATGATAGTCGCTCCCTCCGGAGGACTCCACATGAAGCTCTGTGCCCGCGCATTTTCTCGCAGAAATCTTCTGAAGAATCTCGGCGTAGCGGGAGCGGGCTTGGCCGTTGCAGGATGGCGCGCCGGGGCCTCGACGCTCGCGCAAGAGCCCGGCGGGGCGAAACCCATCGAAAGCTTCACCGGACCGGGGGTGAATCCGCATTGGAATTCTCTGGGCCCGTATTTGAGCGAGCCGGGAAAAGTTCCATTAATTCTACTCACCGACCGGCCAGTTCAACTGGAAACGCAACGTCATTATTTTCAGACGGCATTCACGCCGAATGAGGCGTTCTACGTGCGCTGGCATCTAGACGGCATCCCAAATGCCGTGGACTTGAAAGAATGGAAGCTGCGGATCGAAGGAAAGGTGGCAAAACCGCAGGCCTGGAGTCTCTCGGAGCTGATGCAGAAATTCAAACCCGTCTCTCTGGCGGCTGTGAATCAGTGCTCGGGCAACAGCAGGAGCCGGATGCAACCGCGCGTGGCTGGCGGGCAATGGGGCAACGGCGCGATGGGCAACGCAGTGTGGACCGGAGTGCGGCTGCGCGAACTGCTCGAAGTGGCTGGCGTGAGCAGCGGAGCCGTGCAGGTGCAATTTCAGGGACTGGAAACGGGGCAAGGACCGAAGGGACTCGGCTCGAACGTATTTTTGAAGTCGCTGGACATCACGCATCCTATATTGGATGAATGCCTCGTGGCGTACCTGATGAATAACGAGCCTCTCCCGATGCTCAACGGATTCCCCGTGCGGCTGGTCATGCCGGGATTTTTTGCCGTTTACTGGATGAAGTGCTTGACGTGGATTCGGATTCTCGACGCGCCGGACAATAATTTCTGGATGAAGACCGGTTACCGCGTACCGGACACGCCACGAGGAAACACTACGCCTGAAGAGATCAAAGCCGGCAAAGTGAAGACCATTCCGATTGAACGCATGCCGGTAAGATCGTTTCTCATTTCACCAGATGGATCTTCCAAGATTCCCGCGGGCATGAGCGTCACGCTGCGAGGAATTGCCTTCAGCGGGTTTGGCCGGGTAAGCAGCGTCGAAATATCGGACAACGGCGGGAAAACCTGGCGGTCAGCGCAACTCGGCGAGGATCATGGTACGTATTCCTTTCGAACCTGGGAAGCGCCGTGGACCGCAAAGTCACCGGGAAAACACACGCTGGCGGTGCGCGCCACGGACGAGAAAGGAAATGCGCAGACGGATGAATCCGTGTGGAATCCCGGCGGATATCTTTGGAACCGGATCGAAAGGCAGGAAATCGTGGTAGGAAACGCGAGCTGAGGGGAGAAGAAAGATGAGGAACAGGCTTTCCGCCATCTTTGCCGGGATTTGCGCGGCGGCGATCACGGCGGGAGTGGTCTACGCGCAACTTAAGCAGAGTGTTTACCGCCCGGCTGAACTTGGAACGATGCAACAGGCCGCGCCCGCTGCACTATCGACGGATGCAGTCTATGAGGTGTCTGCATACCCGGTGCCTGCGCTGGAACTCGCGCCAGCAGAAGGCCGCCAGGATGTCCAGATCTATTGCAACACCTGCCACAGCCCCCGATACATCACGATGCAGCCGCCCCTGCCAGCGGAAACCTGGGAAGCCGAGGTCAACAAGATGACTAAGACGTTTGGAGCGACCATTCCGGACGAGAGCGCGAAAAAAATCATTCAGTATCTGCAAGCACACTACACGCCCGGGACGCGTAACAATTGATGTGCGATAACATGCGCTGAGATTCACACAAACACAATCGAAGGATTCTGCAGTCTGGTGCGCCGAATGGCACTTCGAACCTCGGGATAGTTGAGTTTTCTCCTGTGACGTTGAGAGCAGCGGGCACATTGAAGTATGAAGACCCCCCTCAAGGTTCAAACCTATTTGAACAATTCTGCTATGTGCTACGCAGTGGGTCTCGAAGCTCTTCTCGGCGCTAGTCGTGTCCATCATTTATCAACAGCATGCAGATGGCAAAAAAAGGAACCTACTCCAAAGGGCGCCCTTTTATAATGCGTTAATCGTCCACATGGTTTATCAACGCGAATGGTTTTCATTTCGGTGGCTAGGTGGCTCGGGTCCCCACACCTTCTACGACCTGAAGTCGGATAATCTGGCTATGATTCCCATTTCCAGTTGGCGAATTGCTCGCGAAGGGCTATTTTTTTGAATTTGCCGACGGAGGTTCGGGGAATAGCGTCGACGAAGACGAAAGCGTCAGGGACTTGCCACTTGGCGAAAGATCTTGCGAGAAAGCAGCGCAATTCCTCGGCCGTAGTGCGAAAACCATCCTTCAACACGATAGCGGCCAGTGGCCGCTCTTGCCATTTCGGATGAGGAATGCCGACCACGCACGCTTCTTTGACGGCCGGATGACCCATTAATGTGTTTTCGAGATCAACGGAACTGATCCACTCGCCACCGGACTTCACCAAGTCCTTCGCACGGTCCACTATCTTGACATATCCTTCCTCGTCGATGGTGGCGACGTCTCCGGTACGGAACCAGCCATCTGTCGTCCAGCGGTGCGCCTGATCGGGCGAATCGTGGTAACTTGCGGCGACCCACGGACCGCGGATTTCAATCTCGCCAGAAGTATCCCCATCCCAAGGAACTTCGCCGGGCACGTCCGTCGGAGCGTCCGATCGCATTAAACGAATTTCGACAAATGGTGCGGGCCAACCCTGCTTGGCACGGGCTTCATATTTTTTATCGTCGGGCCAGTCGCGCATGTGCGGCCGGAGTCCTCCGGAAGTTCCGATGGGAGTTGTCTCGGTCATGCCCCATAGATGCTTGATCTGCAGGCCGAAACGATCGAGCTTCCGGATCAGCTCGAGAGGCGGAGCGGTGCCTCCGCAGACGATGCGAACGGGAGCGGCGAATTTCCATCGAACAGGTTCTTTTTCGAGGGCCTCCAGAACACTAATCCAGACGGTGGGAACTCCGCACGCTATGGTCACACGCTCATTGACCATCAAATCCAGAAGACTTTCCGGGTCCACGTTCGGGCCGGGAAGCACCAGGCGCGCTCCTAGCATCGTTGCTGAAAAAGGGAGGCCCCAGGCATTAGCATGGAACATAGGAGCGATCGGCAGAATAGTGTCCGAGAAACTCATTCCAAAAACTTCTGCAAGCCCGGACGCAAAGGAATGCAGCACCAGCGCGCGGTGGGAGTAGATGACACCTTTCGAAAGACCAGTGGTTCCGGAGGTATAGCACATTACCCCGCCGTCGTTCTCGTCGATCTTCGGATAACAAAAATCATCGTCGGCCTCCGCAAGCATGTCCTCGTAATTCAGGAAGCCTTGGGGGACACCATTACATCCATACGGCACGACAATGACATGCTCGAATGGGGCCTCCTGATGGAATCTCTCGTAAACCGGCAAGAGAACATCATCAATTAACAGGAAGCGATCGCCGGCATGCTTCGCGATCACTGCAATTTCGTGCGGGTGAAGACGCAAATTCAAGGTATGCAGGATCCCACCGCCGCATGGAACGCCGAAAAAGGCTTCGAGATGTTTGGAGTGGTTCCACATCATGGAGGCAACACGGTCACCGCGCTTCATCCCCAGTTTCGTAAGCGAACTGGCAAGCCGCCGGGCCCGGGAATGGAATTCGCCGTAGCAGGTGCGAGTGATGGACTTGTCCGGCTTTTGCGAAACGATTTCGACGCGCGGAAAGATTCTTCCGGCCCGCTCCAGGATGGTGGGCAGCGTCAACGGAAAGTCCATCATAGTACCGCGCATAAAACTCCTCGGGGCAGGGACGAAGGTTGGCGCATCCTACCACTGAAACAAGATCAACTTTACCGCCGGCATGTTAGAGGGAATCGACAAGCCTCGAGCTTTTTTCGTGCGCGTCAAGCTTGGGACAAAGTTTGGGACAATCAGACAGGCTAAAACAAGGGTAAAAGTAGGCTAAGTCTCGCCGAATCATTGAAATTCAGGTGAGCTACTCGCCCACGAGTAGTTTCAAAGATTTTAACATGATTTTCGAAGTTGGAGATTGGAGGTTCGAGGTTCGAAAGCGGAAGTTCAAAACGAAGAAACTTTGGGCGGGTTGGGGCTGGCTGGATCAGTAGAAACTGCGCTGGGAATTGCCGTGCGTAGACGGCTGCGGATGGCCCGCATGGTAAGCACGTGCACAACCGCCAGGGGGACGAAAAATCCTGGAATAAACAGGTACGGGAAGGTGCCCATCATTCGGTTGGGAACCTCGGCGTGGAGCAGGTTGAACGGACCGGGGGCCGTCAGCACGGCGCGAATCAGGACGTTGGCCAGTGCGAGAAGGCCTAGAATGTTCCACGCGAGCGCTAACCTCATGCCCACTCGCCCTCGCGTAGATAGCCAAACAATTAGCGGTGCTGACGCTCCGACATAAATGTCCACATTGGCACCCTCGAAGGTCAGCATTTTCGGCACGAGACCCTTGATCCAAAGCTGATGCAGGAACATCTCGACGCCGACGCGGAAGCACTGCATGCCCAAAATAATCCAGAGTGGAAAAGAGAGTGCGACCAGCGCGTCGGCATAGAATCGCGCGATGAAAAAGATGAGAAAGGCAAGCACGGGAACGAAGAGGAAGGCGACTCCCGGCGGACGCATCGCCGTGTTTCGGACAACACCAAATATCCCAGCAAGCTCACATAAATGAGCCACGCCGACAGCCCAGCCAACACCCTGAATGCGGCTCGGCGGTTAAAGTAATGGGCTATCAGTGCTACGACGATTGTTGCCATCGTCGCCAAAAACGTGAGAAAGAGAGTAGAGGTCATGGTTCGAGGTTGGAAACTCGAACTTCGAGATTCGAAAGACGCGGCTACCGAACCAAATCCAAATAATTTGAGGTGAGGCTTTTAACTAATACCACTACTACGGTTGGTCGATGGGGGTGCCGGTGCGCTGGGCTACGATTTTGCGGGCGTTTTGGTATAGGGCGCGGGCCTGGGGGATGCTGTCTACGGCTTTTTGGACTTGGGGGTCGGCTTCGAGTAACACCTTAAAGCCTTCTTGTTGGCCGAAGGCGGACATAAAGATTTCCTGTTTAATTTTGCGCTTGATCCAGTCCTGATTTTCGGCGAGCTCGGGTTCGGTGTAGTGCACGTTGTGCTTGGCTAGATATTCGCGGAAGGATTTCATCACGCTGTCGTCAACTTCGAATTGCTTGGTGATGTTGGGCTTGGTGCCGAGATAATAGCGCGTGAATCCACCAACTCCGGTTTCGACGGGTATGAAAACGTCGGCGCGGAAAAGGGATTCTTCAAATTTGTTCAGCTTGGGCGCGGCCACTATGATGTCCGGAGTGATGCCGCCGCCGCCGGTAACCTGGCGGCCACTGTCAGTGAGCTTGATCTCCGTGGGATGCTCGGGAACTTTGCGCTCGTAGTGATACTCGTAGAGAGAAATGGATTTGTAATCGCGCTGGATCAGGCGGCCGCTGGGAGTGTAATAACGCGCGGTGGTTAACGCGAGGCCGGTATTTTCACTGAGTGGCGTGACGGTCTGTACGAGTCCTTTGCCGAAGGTGGTTTCGCCTACGATCAGGCCGCGGTCGTGATCCTGCACGGCCCCGGCTACGATTTCGGTGGCGGAGGCGGAATTATTGTTCACGAGGATTACGAGTGGGACGGTTACGCCTTGATTGCCGCGCACGGCGACGTAGGGGCGGTTGGGGGAACTGCGGCCGTGATGCGAGACGATGAGTTGACCTCTGTCGAGGAACATATCGCCGACGGCGACTGCTTCATTGAGGAGGCCGCCGGGATTGCCGCGCATGTCGAAGACGAGGCCATCGAGTTGCGACGCGTTTAGCTGCTTGAGGCTGTCGGCGATTTCGCGGTCGGTGGTTTCGTTAAAGCCGGAGAGACGGATGTAGCCGATGCCGGGCTTGAGCAGGAAGGCGATGTCCACCGAATGGCGCGGGATTTCATCGCGCGTTACGGTGAAGACCAGCGGCTCGGAGTAACCTTCGCGGGCGACGGTAATTTTTACTACTGTGCCTTTGGGACCTTTGAGCAGGTCGGCGACTTCACTGGTAGTGAGGCCGTCGGTGGCTTTTTCGTCGACCTTCACGATGACATCACCGGGGCGGAGGCCGGCGTTGTAAGCGGGAGCGCCGACATAAGGGGCCATGACCACAGTGTGATTTTCGCGCGGCGCAACGACCATGCCGACGCCATAATATTTGCCGCGCTGATCTTCGCGGAGTAATGCGAACTGCTTGGCATCAAAGAAATTGGAGTGGGGATCGAGCATCCGCAGCATGCCGGGAATGGCGCCCTGGTAGACGGCTTTGTCTACGTCCACGGGCTCAGCGTAATTGTTCTGGACTACGTCGAGGACGCGCGTGAAATCGTGCACGGCGGACTGGTAGTCGTCGGCCGAGGAGCTGGTGGCGCGGACGTTCGGGCCGTAAACAGCTCCCAGGACTGCACATAAGAGTAGGACGGTGACTACAAGCACCAGGCCACGAAACTGTGATTTCATGCTGACCTCGGGAATGCGCGCATCCAACCAATTATAACACAGGGTACTCTATTGCTTGGACGCGCTGCGCGAAGGTTTGACAGCGTTTGACGCCGTTCTCTATGATGCAGATGGCCGCGATAACGGTTACCAGGAGCTCATGCTAAGTATTCCGCACATGCTGGTGGTGTTTGTGATTGTGCTGGTGGTGTTTGGGCCGCAGAAGCTGCCGGAGCTTGCGCGGAGCCTGGGGAAGTTGATGGCGGAATTTCGCAAGGCGTCGGCGGATTTTCGCGGGGCATTTGAGCAAGAGATGCGGGACATGGAGCGGCAGGTGCGCGAGGTGGAGCGCAAGAAGGCCGCAGATGCGGCGTCTAAGGCCGCGAATGAGGAGCCGGTGCAGGTGGCAACGTTTGCTACGCCGGCTGGCGTGGAGACGCCGACGGCGGAGGCTAGCTCCGATTCGTCGGGCGGCGACGCGAGCGCGGGTGTGGCGTCAGGCGACTCGGCGGCGGGGACTGCCGCGGATGCGTTGGGCGAGCCGATTGATGCACGCGTGACTGAGGGGGCGGCGGAACTGGTGGTTACGCCGGTGGCGGAAGCGGTGGCGCGGACTTCGGCGGGATCGGGACCGGCGCAGACAGTGACCGAAGGGACGAACTCGAACGGGGCGGTGGCCGAAGCCGAAAGTGCTGACACAAATGTTAATGGAAGCGGTTCAAAATCCACCGAAACAGGCGCCGAAACAACCGGTGAAACAACAGGCCAGGTAGTCGGCATTGATGTACCTCATGACCAGCAACCCGCCTGAAGCAACGATTATGCCGCCAGTGCCGCCGGAAGATCCTGGCGGGCAGATGACATTTTTTGAGCATCTGGTGGAGCTGCGCAAGCGGATCATCACGTCGCTGATTGCGGTGGGGATTGGCGCGGGCGTGGGATGGTTTGTGGCTCCGCATTTCGTGTCGTGGATCACCAAGCCAATGCTGAAGGCGCTGGCGGACCAGCATCTGACGCAGCAATTGGTGTACACCAATCCCACCGGTTTCCTGAGCCTGTTGATCACTCTTTCCATTTATCTGGGGCTGGTGCTGGCGTCGCCGGTGGTGCTGTACCAATTTTGGCTATTTGTTGCGCCTGCTTTGTACAAACACGAACGGAGCGCTACCACGGGGTTTCTGTTTTCCACGGTGATTTTATTTTTGGCGGGAATTGGCTTTGGGTATTTCATGATGCTGCCGAAGGTGCTGAAGTTTTTGATCAGTTTTCAAGGGCCGGTGGTGCCGCTGATCAGCATCAATGAATATTTTGATTTGACGTTGATGGTGCTGCTGGGGGCGGGATTGATATTTGAGTTGCCGGTGTTGATTTTCTTTTTGACGCTTTTTGGGATTGTGACGCCGAAATTTCTGTTTGTTAATTCCAAGTACGCGATTCTGGTGATCGCGATAATTGCCGCGATTGTTACGCCGACGCCGGACGCTCTAACGATGTTGGTGGTGATGGCGCCGATGGTGGTTTTGTATTTTGCGGGGATCGGGGTGTCAGCGCTGGTGGTGGGGAAACGGAACAGACGGCTGGCAGCGACGGCGGGAACTCCGGCCGCGGAGGCACACTGAGTGGGTTTGCGAGGGAGTGAAGTGAGATGTGATTTTGGGCGCGCGGCGTGGAAATTAAGCGCACAAGTTGCGCTTTTTTTGTGTGCCGGGCTTTTCAGTTTGACGGGATGCAAAGCGAACAGCGATGAGGCGCATGGCTCAGCGGGTAATCGCGCGGCGGTGAATGCAGCTGCGGCGGGCGCAGCGAAGGGCGGCGCGGAAGATGCTCCGGAGAGCACCGGGGGGTTCGACGGCAAGTTGGCGTTCGAGCATGTGGCCAAGCAAGTTGGATTTGGGCCTCGGCCATCAGGATCGCAAGCCATCGCGCAAACGCAAGATTATATTTTGACGCAGTTGAAGAGCTACGGCTGCACGACGGAAGTTGACGCGTTTAATGCGGATACTCCCATCGGGCGTCTGCCCATGAAAAACATTCTGGTGAAAATTCCGGGAGATGATTTGTCGATTATTTTGCTGGGCACGCATTACGATTCGCTGCTGCGGCATGACATTACGTTTGTGGGCGCGGATGACAGCGGGTCTTCAACGGCGGTGATGCTGGAATTGGCCCGGCTGCTCTGCGCGAAACATGGAAAGCACGCGGTGTGGATTGCGTTTTTTGATGGCGAAGAAGCGATGAAGTCGTGGAGCGAGACGGACAGCCGCTATGGCAGCAGGCAGATGGCGGCGCGATTTGCTGCCAGCGGGGATATTGCGAAGATCAAGGCGTTTTTGTTGGCAGACATGGTAGGCAGCCGGTCTTTGCATTTTGCGCGAGAGGCGTCGTCGACCAAATCGCTCGTGGATTTGATGTGGGCGACGGCGGCGAAGCTTGGGTACTCGGAGATATTTGTGAATTCGTCGAGCGGCGCGGAAGATGATCACGATTCTTTTTTGAAGCGCAAAGTCCCGTCCATGGATGTGATCGATTTTGATCGAGAGCAGGACGTGCCGTTCTGGCATACCGCTGAGGATACGCTGGATAAAATCAGCGCGCGGAGCCTGACGATCAGTGGGCACGTATTTCTGGAAACTGTGAAAGAGCTTCAGAAGCAATAATTTGTCCCGCGCGGCCGGCGAGCTGATCGGGACCGTATATTACATTCAAAATAGTTTTTGTCGTTGCCGTCCACAATGAAACCACAGGTCATCCGAGTACGATCGGCTGCGGGGGGGTACGCCGTTTTATATGGCGCGGGAATTTTGCGCGAGGCGGCGGAGGAGATTGCGAAGTTGGGCAAATTCTCGAGCGTACATGTGTTGACGTCTCCGAAGGTTTGGCGCGCGGTTGGAAAAGCAGTAAAGCGGGCGATTCCGCGCGATGCGTACCAGAACGTGCATTTATTTGACGATAGTGAAACGAAGAAGAACATGCGCACCGTGGAATTGCTGTGCCGAAAATTGACGCGCGCGGGGGCAGATCGTAAGTCGCTGATCGTCGCGGTTGGCGGCGGAGTTGTTGGAGATGTAGCGGGATTTGTGGCGGCGAGCTACTTGCGCGGCGTGGCGCTGGTTCACGTGCCTACGACGCTGGTGGCGCAGGTGGACAGCTCCATTGGCGGAAAGACGGGCGTGAATTTGCCGGAAGGGAAGAACCTGGTTGGGGCGTTTTGTGCTCCGCGGTTGGTAGTTGTTGATACAGATTTATTGAGGACTTTGCCGGAGCGGCAATTCCGCAGCGGGGTAGCCGAAGTTATAAAGTACGGAGTGATCGGTGATACGGATTTATTCAGCTACCTTGAGAGCGACCTAGAGCGGTTGCTGCGGCGTGAGGGTGCGGCGCTGGATTATGTGATACCCCGTTGCGTGGAGATCAAGGCGGATGTGGTCAGTCGTGACGAGCGCGAATCCGGGTTGCGTGAGATTTTAAATTTCGGGCACACATTCGGGCATGCGTTGGAGAGCGTGACAAAGTACCGGCGTTATTTGCATGGCGAAGCGGTGGCGTGGGGCATGATCGCGGCGGCGGTGCTGGGGCGCGAACTGGGAACAATGGGGGCGGATGATGTGTCGCGGGTGGCGTCCTTGATTCGCAGGATGGGCAAATTGCCGGACCGGCCTCGCGTGGCGCCAAAAATACTTATTGCGGCGATGCTTTCCGACAAGAAGACGCGCGCTGGGAAATTGCGGTTTGTGCTGTCGGCGCGCATAGGCGAGGCGCATTCGAACGAAGCGGTGCCGATGAATGTTCTGCAGCGCGTAATACGAATGACGCCAAAAGCTT
>Ga0209625_1000281_pt1 | contig 13038 bp, 9 predicted proteins | sample JacPin_JW_Ref_M2_FD_187960 | JGI IMG/M metagenome (GOLD analysis project Ga0209625, IMG submission 187960) | Forest soil microbial communities from Algoma, Ontario, Canada - Jack Pine, Ontario site 1_JW_Ref_M2 (SPAdes) (version 2) | ecosystem: Environmental > Terrestrial > Soil > Boreal...
CTGCGTAAAGAGGTTGTATGCGAGGCGAATCGACAGCTCGCCATTGCGATGCAGTTCGTTCACTACGCCATAGTCGTCGGGATAGTTCTGAAATCCGCCACCGGCATCGATCGCACTGGTGATGCCGAAGCGGTTGAGCTCGTGGAAGAAGAACCGCGAAGAATTAAGTTGATCTTGGCGGGAAAGCTTTGGTCCCTTGGCGAGGGTGGAATAGAGAATGTTGGCGTTGGGCTTGGCGATGAGAAGACCCGTGGGATTTCCGTGGCGATCACGCTGAACCTCGCCAGCCGGGAAATTCGGAGCGTTCTTGTCATAGCCCACCGCCCGCAACGCCGCTGCGTTCAATAATGCGCGGTCATACAAATGCATCACGAACACTGGTGTGTCTGGAGCAACTGCGTTGATCTCATCGAGGGTAGGCATTCGGCGTTCGGCAAACTGGAATTCGGTCCAGCCTCCGATCACCCGTACCCACTGAGGCGCTGGAGTTCGTGCAGCTTGGTCCTTCAACATCCGCAGTGCATCGGCGAGTGAAGGGACACCGTCCCAGCGCAATTCCAAGTTGTAGTTGAGCCCGCCCCGGATCGGGTGCATGTGTGAATCGTTGAGGCCTGGGATAACGGTTCGCCGACGCCCGTCAATTACATGCGTTTGCGGGCCGCGCAGGCGCAGAATTTCTTCATCCTTACCCGCAGCGGATATCTTTCCCGCTGTTACGGCGACAGCTTCAACAAACGAGGGCACCCCGTTTGTGGCGATCTTGGCGTTGTGCAAAATGAGCTCAGCGGACACGGTAATCTCCCTTTCAGTTTTTTCGAAATGGATTGAGAAGGGCGGAGGAGGCTCCGCCCTTCAGGTTTTATTTGTGAGCTGCAACGGCAACGGGAACTGCGTACTCTGGGAATTTTGTTGCTGGAGCACCGTGCACCATCGTGTACACGTACTCGACGCCGATGCCGTAAGCTCCGTAGTGGTTCTTCACGATGTCCATCACCGCATCGTAAGTGCCCTTGTTGGCCCAATCGCGCTGCCATTCGAGCATGACCTGCATGGACGTGACCGGCTTTGCGCCAGCTTGAATGGCACGCTTCATCGCATTATCGTGAGCAAGCTGGCTCACGTCGCCGCAGCAATCCTCCACGACGTAGACCTCGTAACCGTCATGAATCGCCTGCACCGTCGGAAACGCAACACAGACTTCTGTCCAAAGGCCGGCAATTAGAATCTTCTTGCGCCCGCTTTTTTCGATCGCGGCCACAAAGTTCTTGTCGTCCCAGGAGTTCATGGACGAACGTTCGATGGGTTCTTTCCCCGGGAATACGGCCCGCAGCTGCGGCCACATATTCCCGCTGAAGGACTTCGTCTCGACCGTTGTCAAAACCACAGGTACATCGAACACTCTTGTGGCTTTTCCGAATGCCACGGTGTTGTTGATGATTCCCTGGCGGTCAAAATTGCTTGTTCCAAACAGCATTTGGCCCTGATGGTCGATCAGCGCCACGACGCAATTGTCCGGAGTCAAGAGTCCCTTCTCACTCAGCTTGGGACGATTGCCGTTTGATGATTGTTGAGCCATACGATTCAGATTCCCCTTTCAAATTGATAGCCTCGAAACTGGCGCTATGAGGGAAAGCAACTGTCTGCCCAACGCCTAACATGCGTCTGAGACTCGGCAATCCACCTTGTTTTCAATAAAAAGGAGACGGCAAGTTCAGAATGAGGAATTGTTCTTGCAGCTATGTCATGCCAAGGATTTGACGATAATGTCGAGGTCGCGACTGAGTTCCGAACTGTTGCATGCTGTGCGGATGTAGCAAGCCCTCGCAGACCTTCGCGTAATCTCTGGCGGTACCGCTGATCACACAGCGTTTCCGATTTCTTTCTGCAACGAACTCGTTAAGCTTTGGATTCTGCGGTGCAGTGAAACGAACGCTTGGACTCGATCTGCGGTCTCTGATTGCGGTTCCAATTCCACGTAAGCACTGACCGCGGTTTCCAGACGCGCAAGTGACTCTTCGAAGAGTCCTACTTGCGATGGCCGTCCTTCGATTCGATCTGCTATGGCTTCCAACGCTCTCGCCAGTTCGTCATCGAATGCTCGCTGAGCCTCGCCTACGGTGTGCGGTAACTCAAAGCCAGGAAGTCGGGCGCGGTACTTCCAGAGTGCAATTTCAGCTACGAAAAGAAGCCGCAGCAGTGGTTGCCACTGTCTGAACTTAGTGCGCGATGCGAGGTCTCGCTGGCGAGAAGGTCCGAATTCAAAGAGAACGCCGTCTGCGGAGGCTCGCATGCCGTCGAAATTGTTGTTGATCGCGTCACGGAGGGAGTAACTGCGTTCCGCGGCCACGTTGTAGTCCTTCGAGATCGGCTCTCGTGCAAATTGAGCCAGCAATCGAACCGCCGAAAGGAACGCCCTCTTCATGTCTGAGACCGCGGATGCTCCCCACAGATGATCGAAGACGAACCACATCATGATCAATCCGAGCAAGATGCCGACAACACGATCTCTGGCTATCGAGAGCGAAGGCTCGATTGCGAATGAATTGAGATGGATGAGGTAAAAAGCGACGGCGATCTGCACGCCAAAGTATGACAAGCGCGCGCTGGAAGTCATGAACCAGGAAGCGAAGGCGGTGACAATGACAAAAAGAATGGTGAATCCCGCAATCGAATCCAGAAAGGGCAGGATGAATATCTGTGAGCCCATCCCAATAAGGAAGCCGCCCACCAGGGCGCCGGAGATGCGCAACACTTGCTTTTGTCGAGACGAACCGACGGTAGAAAGCGCTGTGAGAAAACACGTCGTGACCGCCGTGCTGATTCCCGGCCAATCCAGCCCGTTGTAAATGATGTAGCACAAGCCGGCCGTCAAACAGCCTTTCACCGCAAATTGGATGTGCGCAACGTTGGTGAACGCGTCACGAACGAGGAACGGCGGCGATGGATCGCCACTTGAGGGCTGTGGCGCAAAAACACCGAGCGCTTGAGCGCCTATAAGAACTTCCTTCATGAGCTGGATCGTTTTGTCCATTTCGGCTACGAACGGAATCGCGCGTGGAACATTCCCTTGAGCCACATGGAATGCATTCAAACGTGGAGTTCCTTCCGCCAGCAAAGCCGCGCGAACGCTGCCGACGTTCTCGGAAACAAGACGAATTTGTTCGCGATCATCACCAGACAGATGGGTGGGACTTCTCAGATTGGCCGCAAGATCGACAATTCTTCCCGTAAGAGCGATCACTGCTCCCATTTGTTCGGCATAATTCGGTGCATAGGCAGACCGTTGTAAGATGCGCCGCAACATGGACGTTCCTACCGTGGCCAGGCGCTCTACATTTGCTTGCGTTAATCGGTCGACAGGGCAGTTGTTTGCAAAACACAGTAACAAGTTTTCTACGGCGGCAAGGCGGTCCGCGACGCCCGCGACGATGTCATCGCCAGGCTTGATACGCGAAAACAGTATTTCTACCCCTACTGTAACCACGACTCCAATCGCGGATGCCAGACAGAGCCGCAGCGTATCTTCGACATTCGTTTCGGCGGAGAGATGGCGGTCCCAAATAGGCACTCCAACGCAAAGCATGATCGCGAAGGTGGAACTGGCACCGAAGTTCTTGATGGTGCTGATCGCGTAAAATCCCAGAAAAAACGAAGCTATGACCCAGAGAAGATGCAGCGTCGGTATGCTGATGACGAACCGGACCGAAGCCAAAAGATACACGGCGCCGATTCCGGTTGAAGCGAGGATCGACACAGCCGATTTGAGCGTGGCCTGAGAACTCTCTCGCGACACTATGAGGGCATAGATCGCTCCCTGGAACGCGTAGGGGATGCCGAAGACCATGCAGATCATCATGACCAGGGTCGCGGCGATAATCATTCGTGCGACCAACGCTGTTCGACCCGGGTACGGCGACAGTTCGTCTTTAAGAAACTCTCTCAACCAAGACAGGTAAGAGGGCGTCGCAGAGACGCTTTGAGCGGCAGTAGCCATGCTCAATTCCCGCGAATGGTCACGACGGCAGATTCGCCAACTCGAAAGAGTTCGGGCGTCGGATTCTCCACTCGCACGCGAACCGGGTACCTGGATGCCAGGTGTACCCAATTGAGCGTTCGCTGCACGTCCGGCAGACCTTTGTCCAGCTTTCCGATGACGTCAGGATCAGGAGTGACTCCAAAACCTATGCTGTCCACGATGCCCCTGAATCGGACATTGGGTGTTGACAGGACGTAAACATCGGCGCGCATTCCCGGTTTAATGTGTGACAGCTGTCCTTCGCGGAAGTTCCCAATAGCCCACCATGTACGCGCGTCAATTAAAGTGAAGACGTCCTGCCCCACGTGGGCGTAAGCCCCTTCCGAAATCGTCAGGTTTGTGACCAGGGCATCAAACGGCGCATACACTTGGCAGTTGTTCAGCTTGTAGCGGGCGTCCTTCACGGCTGATTCACGCGCACCTCGTTGGTTGACCAGAGGCTCCAGTGTGGTGACCGCGTTATGTGCTTGCTCGTGTTGCGCCTTGCTCTGTTCGAGAGCCGCCTTAGAACGCTCGTATTGCGCTTGCGCGGATTGGAGGCCTGCCTGAGAAAGCCTCAATTGCGAATCCGCTTGCTTCAGCGCTTCCGACTGCGCGACTTCAGAGGTCCTTGCACGGTCCACCTGATCGACGGTGACGAATTGCTTTGCCAGAAGCGGCTCGAGGCGGTGAAAGTTGTTGCTCGCGTACGTCCACTCTGCTTTTGCCCGGCTCACCCCTTGCCCCGCATTCGCCACATCCGCCCGGGCTTGCTCGACGGCCGCCGCCCAGCGTGCCACGTCGGCTTCGGAACTGGAAATATTCGCTTTAGCAACGGAGACGCCGCTTACTAAGGCATTGATTTTCCGCTGCTCGTCAGCGATTTGTCCTTCGAGGGCGGCCTGCTCCGAGAGAGCTCTCTCGAGCGCGTACTGATACGGTCGCTCATCAATCTCGTATAGCAGTTCGCCCTTCTTGACGAATTGGTTGTCCCGTACTTTCAAGCGGACAATCGGACCCTCGACTTGCGGAGCGATCCCAATAAAGTTGGCGAATACTTCGGCATCGTCGGTTCGCGGAGAGTGGTTAATGTGGTAGAGCACAGCGAGGCCCAGGATGATTGCCGCTAGTAGAATGCCGACGCTCATCCAACGGCTAAGTTGCTTGGTGGTTGTCGCGGTGGAATCGAGTTCCATGGTCTTTCGCCTCGCTGCTTAAACTGCGATTTAAGAAATTCAATCGGAGACGCTAATAAAAAAAGATGAGCCACAACAGAAAGGTGAACAGTGCAGCCAGGCTCGGGTAAACCAGCAACGGTAATGCTGCTTTTGCCCGCAAGCGCAACAATGCCAACCGGACGAGGGCCGCCAGCACAATCGCCACGATAAAACACACCAGCCATGCCGGGAAAAATGAACCTAGTACCTCTACCGACGGCGCCCGCGAGCAACTCGATAGTAGCGGCGCCACCAGCAGGAGGGGCAGCAGTCCCACGAAGCGGGAACCTCGCAGGAGGGTCATGGTTTGGGTCGCATTGCGTTCAGTTGAATTGAGTCCCCGGCTCTGAAAGCCAGAGCAGCTAATGTCGTGAGGACCTGCGTGCGGGCGAGGACGTCGGTCGAGCGAGCCTGCGCAAGAGTCCTCTGTGCCGCGGTCACGTCCAGCAGATTGCGAAGCCCGTAGTTATAGGATTCCAGAGCGGCGTCGTAGGAACGGTCAGCCGCTTCGAGCAGCGCAGTCGCGGCTTCGCGCTGGCGCAAAGCGGTATTCAAATCGGAGTATGCGGCCCAAATTTCGTTCGCGATCTGATCGCGCGAAACGTGAATTTGAGCCTCCGCCTCATGGACATTGGCTTCCGCTTGCGCGAGCCTATTCTTCCGTGCCCTGCCGTCGAACACCGTCCAATTCAAGCCAAAGGCCATGCCACCCGCCAGGCCTGCTGTATGTCCCCATGGAATCTGCTGTTGCAACCCGTACAGCGACTGCGCGGTTGGCGTAGCGGTGAAATTCAGTGAGGGATAGTAGGCCGCACGCGCTTCCTTGACCCTCGCTTTCGCTGCCTGGACGTCGGCGACCCGCTGAAGGAGGTCAGGGCGCTGCGCCAGTGCGCGATCCATCGCAGAGTTGACGGTGTCGTCGACGGTGCTCGGAATTGTTAGCTCCCCTAGTGGCTGGACACGTATGGCAGTTTGTGGAATCGTTCCGAGAGCGTTTGCTAGGTTCCCGTGAGCAATCTCCTCGGCTCCCAGAACCGCCTGCAGTTCGTATTCCGCCTGTGCGGTTGCGCTACGTGCTTCGAGTACATCTGGGAGAGTCGCTAAGCCATGGTTCAGACGCTCTTCGGCCGCTTGTTGCACGGCCTGCGCGTTCGAAAGATTCGCCCGTGCGGCTTCTTCCTGGCCTGCGGCATTCAAAAGTTGGTAGTAGGCCTGCTCGACTCGGTAAATCACGCTGCGGTGGGTGTCATTGAAGGCGAAGTTCGCTGCCAGGGCCTCAGATTTCGCGGCGCTGATTCGGCCGGCCCGCGCGCCGAAGTCAAAGATCGTGTAATTCAGATTCAACACGACCTGAAAGTCGCCGATGGTTTGACGGAAGAAGCGGTCTACCAGGTAAGCTGGTTCGCGATCAACGACAGCCAGTGCCGCTGCCGCTATCGTGGGATAGAGCTCGCTGCGCGCGACACCCCAAGCCGCGGCTTGCGCGCGAGCGCGCTCCCATGCAACGCGTGTCTCTGGATTTTGCGATTCGGCGAGATCGATGAGCTCCGGCAAGGAGTAGTTCTTTGCCGGGTCGTAGTTGAGTTTGGCGTCGGTGAAATTTCTCGCGTCCGCTTCGATCCTCGCTTCGGCAAGTCCATGCCAGGGATGGTCAGGTGACAGAGGTGCACGCTGCGCGAGAGCGAAGCTCGCGCTGTGGAAAAGAATGAGTACGATCGCAGCACGAACTACCGTTCGCGCAACACTTGGTCGGTGTCTTGACTGACCTACCATGGACCTTGCGCTCCTAAGAATCAGCGCGGCAGCGCAGGCTGAGCTGATCAATGCCAACACGATACATCGCTACTGAGCTATGAGAGTCGGAGCCGGTCTGCTGGCCAATACGGAGTCGATATTGTCCAGGGCCAGCATCCCCATCGCGACGCGAGTCTCAACCGTCGCACTACCGATGTGCGGCAATAAAAACGTGTTCTTCAGCTGAAGATACCCTGGATGGATTTGCGGTTCTCCGTCGAATACGTCCAGTCCGGCGGCAGCCACTTGGCCGCTCCTCAGAGCAGCAATCAAATCCTCGTCTACTACCAGCCCGCCCCGTGCCGTGTTCACGACAACGGCGCCGTGGGGGAGTAGGTCGATTGATTTGGCATTCAGGAAGTGGCGAGTCTCCGGAGTTTCGGGTGCATGCAGACTAAGAAATTGACTAACTCGAAGGAGTTCGTGTGGGTCCTCATGATAAGTCGCGTCTCCTTCCAGGTTGGAGGGCAGCTTCGAGCCATTGCTGTAATGAATCTTCATCTTGAACCCCCTCGCGCGACGCGCCATCGCTTGCCCTACTTTGCCCATTCCAAAAATGCCCAACACTTTGCCGCCTACTTGACAGCCCAACAACATGTTCGGACTAAGAGGCCGCCAAGCTCCTGTCCGGACGAGTTCTTGCGCCTCGTACGCGCGACGAGAAGCGCCCAAGAGAAGCAGCATGGCAATATCCGCCGTTGCATCGCTGTTGATACCTGGTGTATATGCGACCGCGATCTTCCGCTTCACTGCCCCTTGCAGGTCAATGTGCTCAAATCCCACCGAATAGGTGGCGATGACTCTTACTGTTGGCGAAACGCGCTGAAAGAAGATGGAATCCAACCGGTCCAGGGGAGTGACGAATATAGCGTCAGCCCCGTCTGCCGCTGCTAACAATTGCTCTCGGCTGAAAGGAGCCGTATTCGGATTGCGCCTTGGCTCGTAATCCAGATCGATACGGTCTTCGATCTCCTTCGCAAATTGGCTGGCGACAACCAAAATTGGTTTCTTCACTTTGATATCTCCGATTTCGGAACTTCAATTGAGGCCGCTGTCAACACAATGCCCGCGCTTCCTGCGGGACTACCCCTCAGATATTCGTATCTAGTTCGGATAGGGCACGCGAAGCAGGCTGCCTGATGTCGACGGCAAAACATACCGGAAACCTGCGTAGACCATGCTTAGATGTGCGTTCCTAGGTGCACCTGGAGCGTCAAACCAAGGAGTCCGCCTCACATATGAATACTGTGTGTAATACTGGAGCGCCCCGTACTTATCGGATTTCCAGAAGGTCTGCAGCCAATCGAACGTGTATTCCTGAATGGCGCGGTTGTTGGTGTTAGGCGAGCCAGGCCCTCCATACCCGATGATCGTGCCCGGAGCGGCAGTATTCGTGGTGTCAGGGAAAAAATTTCGTCCGAAATAATCTTGTCCGTAGTAGACGGCGAACGCGGACCTCTTCGACGCGATCCACTCAAGGCCGGCGAGGCCCGCTCCAGCATGCACCATGGAAGGAAAGATGTCGGTTCCCGCGGCGTTCGGCCGAAGAACTAGTTGTGGTCCGTCCGATACCAGATAGTGGGATCCGCCGTCGCTCCAAAACGCATTGAACAAGAAGAGGAAATTGTGGAAAAGTTCATAGTTCCCAGCTATCGACCCCCCGCCGCCCACAACCGAGTGTGATGAGAAAGACTTTTCTCCGATAGGCACGACAGCGGACCTTGCTCCAGTAATCAATCCGACCGCTTCCAAATGAAGATGTCTGCCTCCAAGTTTTGTGTCGTAAGCGATTTTGGGAATGATGTCTGGGAAAAGATTGGGAGCGCCTATTTGGGCTCCGTTGTCGAATTGCGAGCTAACGGTAGAGGCAAATGCCGATGGAAGGGCAACGAAACTTCCTATGAATTGGTTGGGGTCCTCAATAGCCACTCCAAACGCCAAGTGATCGTTAGCGTGATAGGCAACGCGGAACTCCGCAGCGCGGGTGAAGGTCAGGCCGACTTGGAAGTTCTGGTCCTCGTTGTAGGTAGTTGCCTGATCGGCGGGCATCGGACCCAGCCCGTTGCGGTTGGGAGTCAGCCAACTGTAAGTTTGCCCGCCAAGAAATTCCCACTTGCCACGTTTCAAGTCCATAAAGCAAAGGCGCAGACGAAGGGTGTGGCCGTTCACCACCTGATACACATTGGTGGCGTCATTACCGCTGAAGTCCGCTTCGCAGTAGCCGGTGACATCATTGGCACCGATTTTGTCTGTGACCTTTATGTTGAAGCGAGAATACTGAGCGGTGAGCCGATCCTCGGTCAGGTGGCCCTGCGCCGTGTTGCTGTACGGTATAGCCGCGAAGTTGGTGGCGATGTTGTTCTGTGTGTTGGTGGTGCGGAATATATTTTCAAAGTCCACGAACCCGCCGGGAGTAAATACGGCGTCGCCAATGTTGAAGGATCCCAGCGGCATCTGTTCTGGTTTGCCTTGTTCCTGAAGTTGCCTAGTGCGCGGTTGCTGCTGGATATTTGCACCTGCAGACACAGTCGTCGGCCCGGGTGCGGATACGTCCGAATCACTAGCAACTCCGTTGCCGCGACTGGGCAACTCGCTCGGAGCAGGGACTGTCACTGCATTCTTCGATTGTGCTTTTAGTGTTTCAATTTCTCGCTGCTGCGCGGCCATCTGCCTTTGAGTTTGTAAGAGAGCTTCGCGAAGAGCCTTGACCTCGGTGGCCAAATTGGTGTTGTCCGCCGAGGAATCAGAATCTGCACTACTGGTCTGTGCCCGTGCGACGCCCGATAGAAGAAGGCACGCGAATAGGATGTGGATCGGCTTCATATCGAGACAACCTATGCGCTCTTCCGCGCGTGGCCGGTTTCACGCAAAAACATACTGAGCAGGATGGCAATGACAATGGCCGTCATCCAGAACAGGCCACTGCTGCGGAAGTGCGCGACATGATTTTGCGTGCTGGCAAAACCCTTGCCCAGCAAATCAGCGAAAATGGGTCCAATCAGTGCTGTCACTCCGAACGTGAGGAAGTTAATTCCACCTGTCGCACTTCCTTTGACCTCGTCAGGATTCACTTCCTTGATGATGGTGTATGGAATCATCGCGGCGCCCGAGCCGATGCCGAATAGGAAACAGCCTATTGCCGTAGCCGTGTGGCCTGTGCTGAAGGTGATTCCCGCTGCGGACAACAACATGGCGACGGCACCTCCGATAAGCACAGGCTTGCGACGGCCCACAAAATCCGCGAGCCAGCCGAGTAGCGGACAACCAATCACCCAGCCCATCGGAACCAAAGAACCCGTTACCACTGCATCATGGAAGCTGAACATCCGGTCCCGCTGAAAAAAAGCCACGCCCCAAGTCATGTCACCAATGGTGGTGGGAACAAAAAGAAGTCCAGCCACAACGCCACACAGATACGATTGCGGGTTGCGAAATACAATCGAATAAGGACGCAACACGGACGCCCAGCCTGAACGGGCGGTTTGCGGCCGGGTTTCGGAAGGAGTAATCACGAAAAGGAGTACGCCGACTACGAGGCTGGCGATGCCAAGCCAATGCCAGATGGTTTGCCATCCGATGCCGTGCTCGAGCCAAGGGCCCACTAGGGATTGGCCCGCTGACCCGCCAAGCATGCCGAGGCATTGTGTTACGCCGATTGCTGTAGCCAGCCATCGTGCGGAAAAGCCATGGGCGGCCAGATAAACCGCGCCCGTGAAAGCAAAGGCTGAACCCGCGCCCTGAAGGAGCCTTCCGGCGTAGCCCGCTCCCGCGGTCGGAATGGCAAACAGCAGGCAGCCAATAGCCAAAATGAAAATGCCAACGGGCACCGCTTTCTTCGCGCCGACGCGGTCCAGCGCAGCACCGGCGATAAGGCTGGTGGTTGAGTAGGTATAGTAATAGGTACCGAGGATAGCGCTGACGCCAATGGCCGTGGTGCCAAATGCGGTTGCGAGATGCTCGATCATCACGGCCGGTGCTGACCTGGATGCGTACTCGAGAAAGTAGAAGCAAAGGGCGAGTCCCCAGGCGATTTGGTAGCCGCGAATTCGCCATCCGCTGGTTGCGTCGGCTGCAAGAGGTGCTGCGATTGGGTTTGTCGTCATTTGAGGACTCGCTTTTCAGGTTCGCTAGCGAAACAGGTTGGTCTTGGCGAGATCTATGACTTCATCGCCGCGTCCGTTGAGAACAGCTTTCAGCATAAACAGGGAGAAGCCCTTGGCTTGCTCCAGCGTGATCGTCGGAGGCATCGCGAGTTCCTGACGCGCGACGAACACCTCAACTACGGCAGGACCGTCGTGCTTGAGAGCCTGAGCAATCATCGGCTCGACCTGGTCCGGCGTTCTCGCTGTTAATCCCAGAAGCCCCGAACCTTCTGCGATCTTCGCGAAATCTGGACTCTGCAGGTCGGTTGCAAACTCGAGGAAACCGGAGGCCTTCTGCTCCAGTTCCACAAAAGCCAGTGATTCATTCTTGAAGATGATTACTTTCACCGGCAATTTCTGTTGTTTCAGGGTAATGACATCCCCCATGAGCATCGAGAAACCGCCATCGCCCGAGAGCGAGATAACTTGGCGACCTGGATAGGCAGCTTGCGCTCCGATAGCCTGAGGCATTGCGTTGGCCATAGAGCCATGATTGAAAGAGCCAAGAAGACGCCGTTTCCCGTTCATCGTGAGATAGCGTGCGGACCAAATTACGGGCGTACCTACGTCGCAAGTAAAAACCGCATCTTCGGCTGCTAGTTTGTCGATCACCCGTGCAACATATTGAGGATGGATTGGAGGTTTGTTGGAGTTACTGGTTGCTAGGTCATCCAAACCTTTGCGTGTTTTGCGATAGTGTTCCACCGAATCTTGCAAATGCTGTTGGTATTGGTTCTGCTCCAGCTTTGGTAGCAGGGCTCGCAGAGTGGTCTTCGTGTCTCCAATGAAGCCAAAGTCCAGCTTGCTTCTGCGTCCCAGATGCTCGCCGCGAACGTCGATCTGCACGATGGTCGCGTCCTTGGGATAGAAATCCCGGTATGGAAAGTCCGTTCCGAGCATCAATAAGACTTCGCAATTCATCATCGCGTGATAGCCGGAAGAGAATCCGAGCAGTCCGGTCATGCCTACGTCAAAGGGGTTGTCGTATTCGATGAATTCTTTACCGCGAAAGGCATGCACGATGGGAGCCCGGAGCTTTCCCGCAACCTCCATCAGCTCCGCATGGGCTCCGGCGCATCCCGCGCCGCCGAGGATGGTGATCTTTTCCGATCGATTTAGAAGTTCGGCAAGGATGTTGAGTTCTTCATCCGATGGACAAACGCTGGATTTCTGTTCGTGAAAACGTACACGCGGCCCGTGGACGGCATCTTTCAGAGCTACGTCCCCGGGCAACACAATTACGGAAACTCCGCGCTTCGAGATTGCCGTCTGAATGGCGGTTTCCAGGATGCGAGGCATCTGGTCGGGATCGGAGGCGAGCTCGCAGTAGTGGCTGCATTGCGCGAAGATGTGTTTCGGGTCAGTCTCCTGAAAGTATCCGCTGCCAATCTCCCGACTCGGAATATGTGCGGCAATAGCGAGTACTGGAACATTGTTGCGCTGACAATCGTAAAGGCCATTGATCAAATGCATGTTCCCGGGCCCGCAGCTCCCGGCGCAGACCGCTAATTTCCCGGTGAGATGTGCCTCGGCTCCCGCAGCAAAGGCTCCCACCTCTTCATGTCTCACGTGTACCCAATCAATATTCTTTTTTATGCGTATAGAGTCCGTAATGCCGTTCAGCGAGTCGCCGACAACGCCATAGATTCTCTGGACACCTGCTTCCGCAAGAACATCTACCAAAAGATCCGCCACTTTTTTCGTCATGCTGTTACCTTTCTTGGCTCCTGGCCATATCTGCGGAATGAGACGGTGCAATTCGTTTTCCACCAAACGAGGGTTGCAAGACCTTCTAGATGCACAACATAAAACGGAGTATCGAGTATGCTGGCCAAGCGTCCAGCGTTTTCGTCAAGCCGTTGACATGGCA
>Ga0209625_1000282_pt1 | contig 13013 bp, 15 predicted proteins | sample JacPin_JW_Ref_M2_FD_187960 | JGI IMG/M metagenome (GOLD analysis project Ga0209625, IMG submission 187960) | Forest soil microbial communities from Algoma, Ontario, Canada - Jack Pine, Ontario site 1_JW_Ref_M2 (SPAdes) (version 2) | ecosystem: Environmental > Terrestrial > Soil > Boreal...
AGCCGCTGTGTGGGAAGCCGAGGTCAACAAGATGGCTAATACGTACGGGGCCTCAATTCCCGACGACGCAAAGCAAAAAATCATTCAGTACCTGCAGACTCACTTCACGCCAGAGACCAGAAAAAAGTAGTGACGGACCGCTGCATAAGTTCGCAGCCCGGGAGCGCCCGTCATTATAGGGTCAGACCCCAATCTCTGAGACGCGGCGTGCTCGATTCTGCTACGCTCCAGGCGCTCCACCGCAGCCAAACTTTATGTTTCAAAATCAGATGAATAACGAACACTAAATCCGCCAGATCTCGCTTCATGGTTTCAATGAGTTAGAGGACGATGGAACTGTTGGGGTTCTTGAACATCAAGGGAAAGTCATTTCTGGAGCGAGGCAGGCCAGCATGCGATCGCCTCGCTGTTACCGACTCGCTATGGCGGCAAGTGGTTCAGCCCTCCCAAATAGCTACTCATTTCCGGCTTCTTAGGGTTTGCGCGACTCTTGATCCACCCGCGTAACAAAGACGTCAAGAGCGAGGCATCCCAAGAGGGCGAGTCCGGAGAAAATCGCGGCCGGGAGAACTGCTCCTGTGTGACCTGCAAGGAAGGTTTGCAACGTGGCGCTGAGAAGCCAGATTTGGACAATTAAGAGAATGACAATGAGTGTGATTGCACCATCGATGGCTACAAGTCCGCGTCGCTGCTTGGAGCGTTCGAGATTGGCCATATCAGCTTTCTTTTACGCCCACGGCAAGGAGTCTTGCACCATCCCTTTCGAGAGTGATCTGCGGGAGTGGACGCGGTGGAGGACCTTGCAAGACCGAGCCATCCCTTACCGAGAAGAATCCTTGATGGCAGGGACATTCAAGCCGGTCGTCTTTTGCCGAAAAGTACACGGCACATGAAAGGTGTGTGCACTTCTGGCTGTAGGCCACATATTCGTGTTCGCCAGTGCGGATCAGGATGCAATGATCCTTTGGGGTTGGGTAAGTGAAGAGTTTCACGCCACGAACTGGGATTTCACCCGCCTCGCCAACCTCGACAGAAGGAAACGACGGAGTCTTGGCAAAATACGCCTTCGCCAGAACCCAAAGATTGCCGACGAACATACCGAGGCTCGCGAGCGTAAGAAACTTAGCGAACTGGCGGCGTGTCACGTAGCGCTCGTCGCTAGTGAACACGGAGAATTCCTCTCTCCAGAGAGGCTCCTTACTGGGGCTGCGCAAAAGCGACATAAGACTCCTCCCACATGTGGTCCAATACGTCGAGGGAAACTGAATCCGTCCCCGCAGGAACCATCATGTGCACGAGCGTGACGACCTTCTGGTTTCCGAACTGAAACACGTTGGTTGGTTTTTCCCGCCGTCCGGCAATTCCCTCAGGGCGAACATAGGAAAGGGCCTGGCTGGGGCAAACCGTCGCACACATCGGCCGCTTGCCTACGGACGTGCGGTCGTAGCACATGTCGCATTTCATCATCTGCTCGTATTCCGGAAAGATCTTGGGAATGCCGAAGGGACAGGCGAGGACGCAGTTCGAGCAGCCGATGCAACGCGACTTTAACGATGACTGGACAATTCCGTCGTCGCCTTTCTTGATCGCATCCGTGGGGCATGCCATAGCACACGTCGGCTCTTCGCAGTGCCAGCAAACATAAGCCGCGCTCGCCGTCGTTCCACCTCGATCAATGAAATCAAAATTGATCATGGATGTGCCGCGATGGGTGTCGCATTCCTCGCAGGCTTTGACACACGACTGGCAGCCGATGCAGCGAGAAGGATCGACGTAGAATTCGTAACCGTGCATCAGGCCTTACCGTTTCTTGACTCGGATGGGTGCTCCAGCGAGGAGAGCGCCCAGTCGGGCGGTCCGTCAGCACGTCGGAGCTGGCACGCGGATACTTTGTACTCGGGAATCTTGCTGCGTGGGTCGAGCGTGCGATGCGTCAGCCGGTTCGCGCTTCGCCCATCGGGCCAATGGTAGGGGATGAACACCGTATCCGGGCGAATCGTCTTCACCACCATGGCTTGCAAGGTGATCTCGTTTCGACGCGTGGTCACGGTGACCCAATCTCCGTCATTCATCTTGTATTGCTGAGCGAGGCGCGGATGGATTTCCAGTCGTGGATTTGGATACTGCTCGAGGAGACCGCCGATACGGCGCGTCTGTGTGCCTGAGAGATACTGACTCACGACGCGCCCAGTCGTGAGATAGATCGGAAAATCGGACGAGACCGGATCTCCACTATCGCGCCATTCGGTGACGACGAAGTGGTGTTTGCCATCCGGATGAAACGAGCGCCCATCTTCGAACAACCTGGGCGTTCCGGGATGATCGAGAGAAGGGCAGGGCCAGAAAACGCCCATGTTCTTGTCGATCTTTTCGTAGGTGATGCCGAAATAGTCCGCAGCCCCACCGCGAGAAGCTTCGCGCAGCTCATCGTAAATGTCTCTCGTCGAAGCGTACGGAAAGTATTGCCCTTTCCCTAGCCGTTTCGCGAGTTCGCAATAGATCCAGCTATCGCCTTTAGCGTTACCGGGCGGGTCCACTGCCTTCTGGATATGGATGACGCGGCCTTCGGCCGTGCAGCCGATGCCTTCCTCTTCTTCCTGCAAACTTCCGGCTAAGACCACGTCGGCGTGATGTGCGGTCTCAGACATGAAGAAGTCGACGACACCGAAGAATTCGAGCTTCTCCAAGGCTTCCTGAGTGAACTTGGCATCCGGAAGGGAGACGAGCGGATTGAAGCACGCGGACAGCAATGCCTTGATCTCGCCGCGATGAATCGCTTCCATGATCTCTACGGCGGAATAGCCGGCCTGGGGAATCTCGTCGGGAGCAATTCCCCAGACCTTTGCCGTGTGAGCGCGAGCTTCGGGATCGTTGATCGAACGCTGACCGGGAAGTTGGTCGCATTTCTGGCCGTGTTCGCGGCCACCTTGCCCATTTCCTTGCCCCGTAATCATCGCGCATCCCGCGCCTTCCCGACCAATATTTCCAGTCGCAAGGCACAGGTTAATTAGCGCCGAACAGTTCTCGACGCCTTTGGATTGGTGCTCGACACCACGCGCGTGAAGGACAATGGCACGTTCGGCGTTTGCAAAGAGGCGCGCCGCGCGCTCGATGGACTCGGGCGGCACTCCGGTCTTTTCCGCAACTGTACGTGGATCCCAGGCGCGAGCCGATTCGGCAACCTGTTCGAAGCCGATCGTATGAGCCGAAATGAAGTCTCGGCGCTCTAAACCGTCGCGCAGGACGACGTGAAGCAAACCCATGTACAAAGCTAAGTCGGTGCCCGGCCGAACCGGAAGATACATGTCCGCGTTCCGGCAGATGGGCGTCATTCGTGGATCGACAATGATGAGTTTTCCGCCGCCGTCGCGGCACCGCCACAAATAATCGGTAGTGATCGGCGCGCATTCAGCAACATTCGCGCCCGCCACGAGCACGACTTGTGCCTTAGGAATATCGCTCCACGGAAAAGGACTGCGGTCCACGCCAAACGCCAGTTTGTAAGCCACACCCGCCGAAACCATACACAGTCTTCCGTTGTAATCGATGTGGCGGGTACCCAGTGCAACGCGAGCAAATTTTCCAAGGAGGTAGGATTTCTCGGAAATCAGGGAAGCTCCGCCGTAGATGGCCACGGAATCCTTACCATATTTCTCTTGAATCTCCCGCAAGCGTCTCGCCGTAAAGTCCAATGCTTCATCCCACGAAGAAACCCGAAATCCTTGCGGTGTGCGCATCAAAGGATCGAGCAACCGGTCAGGATGGCCGCCTTGCATGTAGCGCTTAACACCCTTTGGACAGAGCATTCCGCGGTTGAAAGGGAACTCTTCCCAAGGCTCAAAGCCAGCCACTTGATTGCCGCGAACCTTGAGCTGTATCCCGCACTGCTGGCCGCAAAAACAGCAATGCGTTTTCACCAGACGCTCAGGGGCGTTGCGTAATTCGTCCTGCCAGCCACCTGGGGGGACGTATGCCGGGTGTGGACCAAAACGCTCCAGCAAGGACTTCAATGAAATGGGCGGCTCAGCCATGCGCTTCGTCTCTCAAGTGCATTTGCGCGAGCGCCAGCGACTTCCGCTTGCATGCCGGGCAAATCTCCTGCCATGTGAATTGGCTCTCTCCGAGACGGTAGTCGAATCCAACTTGCGGGAGGACACGGTTAAGATCGTCAATATGCATTCTGGAAGCGAAACGCTCACCGCAACGCTTGCAGACCGCAGGCTCGCCCGCGTCTCCCGCCGCCTGATAGAACTTCACGCCGAGCTGAGCGGGACGCTGAAAAATATGGAAAAACTTTCCGAACGGGAGATAGAGCAGCGCGGCGATCACCGTGATCGCGTGCAGAATTGCGAGAAAACTGTAGAAGTCTCCCCTCAGCCATTTTTGCGAAACCGTGAGCGCAAGTCCGGTCACGGAAATCGCGAATAGGAGAATGAGCGGCAAAAAATCCAGCGCGAACGACTGCACTGCTTGTGCGCCCCGGTCCCGGAAGCGCCTCCACAGGGCGAGACCGATTCCTCCGAGTACCAGAATTGCTGCGATATCAAGTCCATGAAACAGGAGCTCTGCAAACAGCGTGTGCAAGCGGAAAGTCAGAGCTGGAAAGCCGTAGACCAACACCACATAGGTTTCTTGATCCGTCGGCAGTGTCTGGAATGAGATCCAGCCAAAGACCAGCGGAAAAGTAATCAGAACAGCGAGGATGCATCCCCAGAAAAGCAGTTGGTGCATCCACCAGCGCAACACCGATCGGCGCCTGATGAAAGTTTGAGCCGCCAGGTGGATTGTTGCCAGGCGCACCAGCCGCGCAATCCCGCGAAACATGCCTTCCTTGCGGAAAAGCTGCCAGCCGCGTTCCCAATAAACACGCGTCGGTGGTTTATCGAGCCACACGCGGTAGTGGTAGACGACTCCCCAGGTCGCAAAGACCGTGGCGAATGTGTAAATGACCAGCGCTGCATCGAAATTCTGAAGGTTACGCGATCCGATGACAATTGCGGCCACTAACAAGCCAGTGAAGAATGTGGCCGTGATACCAGCTCGAATGCGGTCTGCCGTCCGTGTGAACGATACTGGCAGGGTCATTTCAGTAGCTTGCCGCTGAGCCAAAAAAACCACTGCATTGGTACGCCACAGAACCGCAGAAAAAAGAGCAAGCAGCGCGAAGCTGGGCCAAATAATGTGCAAATGGTCTCGAAAAAAACCCAGCAGCAAGGGTGGGAAAAATCCGCCGAGGCCGCCCATTGCTCCAACGAGGCCGGTAACCGTTCCGACCTGCTTGGGAAAGTGTTGCGGCACGAGCTTGAAGACTGCGCCGTTACCATTTCCCAGCAAGAAGGCGCACCCAAGCGCGCCCACGGTAAACGGCAACATCGAAGTCCACGCCATCAAGAGGGCTAATGGAATGATTCCGAGGAAAACAACTTGGAGAACGCGAGCACCGCCGATTTTGTCCGCTAACCTACCGCCCAGCGGACGAGCGAGGGTTGCCAGCACAACAAAACCGGCAGTACGAAACCCGGCGTCTGAAGGTTTGAGCCCGAACTGGTCTTTTAGCAAGACCGGCAAGTAGATTGAAAATGCAACAAATCCACCAAAAGTCAGAAAGTAAAAAAGGGAAAGCACCCACGATAACCGTTCGCGCGAGAGAAGTTGGAGCATTGCGCTCAAGCTGGAAGGCCGCACTGTCTTTGGGGAATTGCGGGCAAGTAGAAAGAATGCTATTCCCCAGATGACCAGCAGGACCGCCACACCTCGAAAAATGTTTTGCCAGCCCACCGCTACGGCCAGAACTGGCCCTAGGAATACGGCAGCCGATTGACCGATGTTACCTAGGCCGTAAATGCCGAGCGCGCCTCCCTGTCTTTCCGGTGGAAACCAACGGGAGACAAATCCCATTCCGGCAGCAAACGAGCTTCCAGCCATGCCTAAGAAAAGCGCGACGTACAGGAGCATCCGATAGTTGGCGACCATGGGCACGATATAGGCGGGCGCGGCGACGACAATCATCAGCAGCGCAAAAACTGCCCTACCGCCAAAGCGGTCCGCGAGCATCCCGGTTGCAATCCTCAGCAGCGCCCCGAGAAGAACAGGGACTGCTATAAGGAAGGCCGTCTGCGTCGCGGTCAAGTGAAACGCTTCTCGGAAACGCGGAGCGAATGCGCTGATCAGTCCCCATGCGGCAAAGCAAACAGTGAAGGAGAGTGTCCCCAGGGCTAGCTGCAAGTTGGGCTGATATGTATCTTCGCTACTGTGTCCGCGGAGAGGTTTTCGCTCTGAAGTAGTCGCCGCCTTTGGCTCGCACATCATCCGTTCCCCAGTGAATTTCCTCATCGATCTTCTGCATGCGTGGAATGTGCTTGGAGCAGTGGACGTAGGCTTCCACAACAGATACCACAACCCACCGCTCCGGACCGCGACCCATCGCAGGAGGAATATCCTCGCGGATGGGTTCAGACGCGGATGCGTCCCGAAGGAACTGATCATTCTCAACGATTCGGGCGCGTCCATTGACGTGGAGCCCGATCTTGCCTTCGGTGAAATCCACGAAGAGAAGCCCCACGTGCGGATTCTCTGAAATATTGCCAAGACTCGACATCACTCCGTTACCTCGGTACTCAGGATACGCAAGAGTTTTCTCGTCAAGCACGCGGACGAATCCTGCCAATCCGGCGCGAAAAGAGGTGTCCGCTTCTCCGTGCCTGTCGGCAGTTCCAACAAACATCATTTCCTGCTTGATGATGAAAGCCTGCATCAAGGGGTTGAGGTAGTCGAGTACTTGATGCTGGTAAAAGGCATGCGCGCGCGGCGTTGTATTCCACTTTTCTTGAAGCTCATGCTCTCCATCGGACCCAAAATTCTTGACGACACTTTCCTTCACAACGGCTCCTCGGGTACTACTTTTCTCTATGAACCCAACTTCGGCCAACACAAGTAGGACGCTCAAGGAGCTGCGGGAGAATGTAAACAGTTTGTCAAACGCTTCTTGAAAATTGGTCCGGAACACGCGAACGCACCTAAAGTAAGGACTCGATGCCCTACTCTTTGAAAAGCAGCAGACCCACCATTCCGGCCGCAAGATCAAGAATGGTTCCGGGATTTTCTTGAAAATGAGCAGTCCGAAAGTCGTCAGGGCAATTGAGGCCGTTTGTAGATCATACGGTGGAGTTGTTGGCAGCTTCCGCTGGCTGACGGAACGGCAGTTCGTGGATGCGGTTGCGGTGGCAATGATTACGCCGGGACCGCTGGTGATCACGTGGGGGCGATTGTCGTCGAGGGCTTCGCTGGCGATGTACTGATATTTAAATGGCAACAGGTCGAAGGGCTAACATTTTCAGAATCTGCTGTCTTGCGGTACTCATGGTCGGTCTGTCGGATTGCGCCGGGAATGAAACCGAGCAGCAGCGGAAAGAGCGTGAGAACAGGACGCGGGATGGGTGTTTCCCCCGCCTCAAAAAGAACTGTTTGTGGGCATCCGCGGCTTATCCAATTCGTTTCTGCAGGCGTCATACACATTTGGCCCCGGCATTCGCACATCATTCTTTCATGGACTTCCCGAGGAACTCTTGGATGATCCTGTTGACCTTCGCGGTGGAAACCGGCTTTTCTAAGTACTCGGTCGCCCCGAGTTCAAAGGCCTGCCGACAACACTGATCATCCCGTGGCCGCGCCAGCACGATGAGCCGGCACAGGAAAGTTATAACGAACCAAGTGCCTTATTACCCGGCGTCCTTCGAAAGCTGGGGAGCCCTGGTCCACAACGGCAATATCGAACTCCTCCCTCTCGATACAACGCATCGCCATTTCAATCGACATACACTTGTGAACCTCGAAACCCTGCGCTTCGAACGGCTCGGCGTGCCGGGCAACGGTTTCGACGTCTTGGTCGAAAATCAATACCTTCCAGGTATTGGAAAACGTGCCGATTTCCTCGGCCATTTGCCGGATTTCCTGTCTCATCGTTCACCTTCGAACTTCCGCCATCGTGATTGAGCACACCGCAATTGAACCAAATGACCCAGATCGTGAGATCGTGCACGACACTTCTCCAGCGCTCGCCGCAGCCACGCGCATTGGGGACCTAGCATGAGGGCCCCGGCAACTATAAGAAAAACCCCCGGAACGATCGGGAGAAACAGACCGATAATTCCACCCACCACAAGACTCCAACCGAGAGCCAAGATTGCAACGCGTTTGAGAGGACCCTTCAACGTGGCTGCATTGCTCTCGGAGGCGCACGCTGGCGACCCGGAGTATGACTTCGTATGGTCGGCGGCTCTTGTCAGTGGATCCCCGAATTCTTGCATGAAGGATCTCCCGCTCTTCCATTTCGGCACCCTCTGACGTCCTCATCTAAGCGGGGGAACCGTGACGGTTCTTTCTCAGAAGGGCGCAGGTCGTTCTGGTTTTCCCTGGCCCAGAGAATGTCCGATTCCCCCACACTCCGATCAGCAAGAACTTCCTTGACACTCAGTCAGCCGCAAGCTCCAACTCGCTTTGCAACTGTTGGAACTTCTGCTGGGCCTTCTCGTAGTCGAGGAACTTGTCGACCGTCTGTTTCATGTCCCTCGAGCGGTCCTCAATCGTCGTCAGGTGGTCTCTGTATTCAGGGGCGAAGAGCCAACGTTGATTTTCGTTCAGGAAAAGGATGGCCGCCTGGGTGCTAGCCGCCACCTGCGCTGCGTGTGAGGTCACCTCGGTGATGGCCTGCTGCTGCCAAGGAAGTACGGCGTGGCGGATCCGCTGCAGTTCGGCAGTGCGTTCTCCCACCGCGTTGATGTGGCCCTTGACTCTATCCAGGTAGTTAGCATGGCCTTGCCAGCTGTATTGGGGGTTCGAGGCGATGGTACGCAAGATCTCCGCATTGCGTGTGAGCCCTGCGGCTTCCGCCTGGATTTGGGCGAGAAGTGGTGAAGCCCGCCCTGACAAATAGGCCGGTGATTCAACTAATGGAACCGGCAGAGAAGCAAAGACCGGTCCGGTCCCAAGAAGCGCGACCGCCACAAGGGCCACAACCATCCGTTTCAAGTTAATGCGCATTTTCGATTCCTCCAGTTTTGTGTTCTCTGCCGTGCAAGCTGGCCCGACAGCTTCCTTACAACTGCCGACCAGCTCGCACTTCAGTGTCGTTTCAACTTTCAGCGGCGAGCATAGAAGGCAAAATGAAGGACGGCTATCCCAGCGGAACGGTATTTCGAGGCTCAAATTTGGCTATCATCCGGAACATTGAGGATTTCACGTGCTTCCGGCTCGACCCGAGATAAAGCACGCGTGATTGGGTTTCGGTACCCCAATACCCTACCGAGGGGATATCCCTGCACCTACCATTGCCTTAACCTGCGAGTCAGGTTCGCTAAACGCGAAAAACCCAAAGGGACAGAAAAGCAAATGATTCAGTCTCAGGCAGCAAATTTAGCATATCGACTGGCGGAAATCGGAGACGGGAAAGAAGGCAGCTTCGCATTCACGTTTCCCTTGCGTACGCGTCCTCGCCTCGCCAAGTTGAATTTTCCAAACGGGCTGGTGGTGAGTTCCGACGAAGGAGTATCGCAAACGCTTGCGGGAATCATGAACCAGTGCGGCTTGGGGACTTTTCTTGCTTTCACCGTCGGCGAGAGCTGGAGAATTCTGGACCATCACCAAGTTTGCCTCGTACTGTGCGACGACCGATTGATCGACGGCAAATACGAGCACATTCTGAGTGCTACGGGAAGATTGCGGGCAAAAAACGCCGGTGATCGTGGTTTCACCTACGGGCGACTGGCCAGATTACTTGAAAGCGTCTGTGCCGGAGCGTTTGACTACCTGGCACTCCGCCGATTCCTGGGGATCTTCCGCGGGCGATCCGCCATGCCCTGGCATCGCGAACAGCTGAGAGATTCCAGGAAACCACAACCAAGTTCGCTAATTCCTCGAGAGGAGGGATCGCTGTGAGCGACACACACACGACGGTTCTTCTTGCCGGCGCCACCGCAGCACGATCGGCAACGCTGCGGAAGTGGTTGAGTGACCGGAGATGCCACTGTCAATTTGCGAAATCCTTTCAGGACGCTTGCAGACTGCTCTCGCAAAGGAAATTCGATCTCGTGCTGTGTCAGTACGAGTTGCCGGATCGGACAGCGTTTCCGCTGTTGGATTGGCTCGAAGGGTCGCCTCCACTTTGATCTTCGCTGCAAGATCGGGGAGAAGCAGCCGGTGGCTGCCAGTGGTCGAGCGTGGCAAACGATGCCTTGATCGACCATTGCTGCGGACGACTGATTTGCCCAGTGCGCTTGGAGACATGCTGGACGGTGCCTTTGCGGACAGCGTAGAGCACGAGCTCGGCGGGATTGTGCAGGTTCAGTTTCTGGAGGATGTGACCGCGATGAGTCTCGACCGTGTAGGGGCTGATGTTCAGAGCTGTTGCCACTTCCTTGTTCGCCTTCCCTTCGGCCAGAAGTTGCAGGATCTCTCGCTCGCGGCTCGTAAGCAAGTCATAGCTATCGACCGCGCCTCTTTGCTTGAGAACGCGGACGTAGTCCTCAGCCAGGATGCGGTTCACTTTAGGGCTAAAAAACGACTTATCTTGCGAAACCGCCTGGATGGCACCGATCAGATCGGCTGCAGCTGAGTCCTTAAGCAAATAACCGCGGGCTCCGGCCTTCAAAGCACGCATTACATACGATTCGTCGGCGTGCATGCTGAGGATAACTACCGCGGTGGCCGGACGCTGAGTGACGATCGTTTTGGTAGCCTCGATGCCGTTCAGAACCGGCATGGCCACGTCCATAACCCACCACATCAGGTTCGAGCGAGGCGGCGAGTTCAACAGTTTCACGTCCGTTCTCACATTCGCCAACAACCTCCAGGCTGGGTTGGCGATCAAGCAAAGCGCGCAACCCTGCGCGCATAACAATGTGATCGTCGGCCAGCAATACCCGCAGCTTCTTCATGAACTCAATTCTCCCGATCGGTGGATGCGCTTGGGAGCGGCAGATCAACTCTGAGGAGCGTACCTCGCCCCGGATCTGAATCCACTTTCAACACACCACCCAATTGACTCACTCGCTCGTTCATGCCGATCAACCCCAAACCGTGCACATGGCTTGGATCAAAACCCTTCCCATCATCTTCAATGCTGACTCGGAGATGATGCGGCTCCTGGCTCACAACAACCCAGACGTTCTTCGCGTAGGCGTGTTTTGAGCAATTATTCAAGGCTTCTTGTACGATTCTGTACACGCACGTCTTATGGTCCTCTGGCAAGTTGTCCGAAACATTCTCCTCCACCGTGTCGACAACCATACCGGTGCGCTTGGATACTTCGCGTCCCTGCCAGTCAAGCGCCGCGACCAGACCCAAATCATCTAACATCGAGGGGCGCAGCAGCAGGGCTATGTTGCGCACTTCGTTGACGCAGTTTTCCGCAAGCGTCTTAATTTTCTGAAGACCTTGCCGAAAGGGGCCTTCTTCGCTGGACATCACTGTCAAGTTCTCCGCATCAAGCAGCAGGGCATTCAGGGATTGGCCAACTTCGTCATGCAGTTCCCGGGAGATAGCGCGCCGTTCCCGCTCCTCCGCTTCGACGAGACGTTTCGATAGGTCTTTCAATTCGCGCTGTGTTTGGAGGCTTTCGTGGTATTTCTCTTCAGCGCTCTTCTCAAGTCGCACAGCATAAATGATGGTTGTCCCAGCGAGAATCAAACCAAAACTGAAAGCGATCGTGGCAACCATCAGCAAGCGGCGTCGAAACTGCGCAAGCACTTCCGCGATCCTTCGGTCAGCTTCCTTTAGCTCGTCGTCATTCACCGCGCTAACTTCTTTCGTAATCGCAAGTATCTCCGCGTTCTGCGAGAGCACGTTGCCACGTAGCACGGAATTGCCTAGATTCTTCTTCTCCTCCGCACGTAATGCGAAAATGGGTCCAATCGATGACCAGTAATCTTCAAGTTCCAGAGCGAGACGCTGAAATGGCTCCTTTTTGCCTGTAGACAGAGACTGAATACATGCTGTCAAGGCGGCGGTGGTCTCATTCTGAATAGATTGAAGCTCAGTCCGGAGAATTTCTTGTGCCCGCGGGTCTGAGTCGATCAGGATGTAGTCATGCGCAACGTTACTCGACTCGTATAGACCGGCTCGAACCTGTTCGAGCATACGTTCGCGATAGAGCAATTCTTGCCGAATCTGAGTATTGTGGGTTGCGAATGCTCCCAGAGTACGCAGCGAATCGATGCATATGATCGCCATCAGAATTAGCAACGCTCCAAAACCGGCAAACAATGCCCCGCGAGACCCCAATTGTCTCCGGCCCCGTCCGTTGGAGGCTAGTGGGGTATCGGGCTTTTTCTCAGTCATTTGCTCACCACCCTGCCCGGTAGTCTACTCAGGCTGCCAAAAGCACAACGAGCGGACCCGCACGCCCCAGTAACCGAATGGTTTCCGAGCAGCCCGAATATGCTCGCGCCGACAATGGCGTTGATTACGAGGGCGGTCAGCGACCATCGGCCGAATAGATCGGACGAACGCCATGAACGAACCTCCAAGATGCGCGTGTGCATGAGCGCTTTGGGAAAACCCACCATCGGCCATGCTGTTCCTAGTTCGTCGCGAGCTTTTGGCATATCCCGCCACCTTGACCGTCCGCCAAGAGGAAGTTGGGCGGCAGGCTCCCGGCGACGCCTGCATTCACGATTGGATCGGGCTGCAAATCGTGGCTTTTGCTCTAGATCCCGCAGAGCATCCTGGACCGAGACCAATGCTTCTGCAAGCAGGTTCGCTTCTTCCATGCTTTTGACGCTGCATACCAGTTCGATCAGGTAGCCTTCGATATTTCTCAGGAGCCGTGCGTCAGTCTGTACGTCCATGTCATCTTCCTCTCTGGAGCGCGATCACTCGATCAGGGAGCATGAGATTGCTTTGCTGAACGTGAGTGTCGACGGTTGCAAGATCGATGGGGTGATGCCGCATGCGCACGGGGAGATCGAGTGACCTTCGCCCGCATACGGCTTGCCCAGAGCGTAGAACGCTTTGGCGCA
>Ga0209625_1000283_pt1 | contig 13010 bp, 11 predicted proteins | sample JacPin_JW_Ref_M2_FD_187960 | JGI IMG/M metagenome (GOLD analysis project Ga0209625, IMG submission 187960) | Forest soil microbial communities from Algoma, Ontario, Canada - Jack Pine, Ontario site 1_JW_Ref_M2 (SPAdes) (version 2) | ecosystem: Environmental > Terrestrial > Soil > Boreal...
TTTGGGCGGCGTCGTTCGCATCGGCCGCAACTTGCCAGCCGCTCACGTAGATGGCAGGCAGGCCGGCCTTCACCTGTTGCACGGCCTGATTGCCCGTCACCGCGCCTAACGCCTGCACGTATGACTGCTCGTGCAGCAGAGTCCACAGGCGCTCGGCGCCCAGGCGAGCCAGCGAGTGCTCGATATGCACGGATCCGCGCAGGCGCTCGACGTCATCGTGAGTGTAAGGGCGTGTGACGCCTTCCCACCGTGGATCGAACTTCCATTCCATCCCAAGTTTCGACTGGCCTTTTGCTCCGTTGCCGTTCGCGCCGTGCCCATTTCCGTTGGTCGCCATGTTCGTCCCTCTCAAATTTGCCGCCTGATATTCGCCCTGTGGAAATTGGCGAAACTCGTAAAAACACGTCTCCCGAAGCTCCAAAACGAGCCCTCTGGGTCAAGGTACTTGACCTAGTTACTGCCTGTTTTGTTTTGTATTTTCTTCGCCCTACGCTGCCGGAAGGCCTCGGAGCGTCAAGTCTTCGATCAGGTCGTCCAGCGCCTCGCGGCTTCCACCTGAAAGGGCAGCGAACCCGATCCCGGCACCCGATTCGCCATTGCCGCCGTTGCAGATGCGGCCCTCCGCCTCGAACGGACGGGGCTCTGTAATGCGCACGCGTACGGAGGCGCCCACGGGAAGACCGGAGCGATGCAGAAACAGCCCGCCGACGCTCAGATTGTTCGTGGGATTCTCGACGCGAATCGTTTCCTTGCCAATTTGCAGCTCTACAGGCTTGTCCAGCAACATACGCGGAAACGTCCTGGTATTCGAACCTTCCATGAGGAACTTCTCCTTGAACAGTTCGTTCGGCGGCCGGCTTGCCTTCGTTGCACGACGGCGAATATGCCGCAGCGCGACGTTGGAGCGATTGTCAGCGACGAACGTCAATCAGTCAAACTGATTAAACTTATCATATTGATAGAAATTGATTATCGGACTAAAATGCGAATAAAGGGATATCTGTATTCCCTTTTAGGTCAAAGTTCGGTGCGTTTCGCCTGGGAGCTGAGGTTGGGATTCGACCAGATCGACTCCTTGCGATTTCCGGGAGGTGAGGTTGGAGTTTGACCAGATTGAGACTTTTTTAGCCGTCCTAACCTACGGCGGCTTCCACAAAGCCGCGGAGGCTTTGCGCGTCAGCCAGCCAGCGGTGAGCGCGCGGATTCGGGCGCTCGAAGAATCGCTTGGGGTGACACTCTTTGCGCGCGATGGGAACAGCTTGTCGTTGTCACCTGCGGGAAAGGCGCTGCGCCCGCAAGCAGAACAACTTCTACGGCAAGTCGCGCTGGCGAGGCAGGTTGTAAATGAACAGAGGGCGTCGGAAGCGGGCTCGTTGCGAATCGCGGCAGCGCTTTCGATCTGCACTTATTTTTTGCCGGATGTTTTGAAAGACTATCAAGCCGCGAATCCGAAAGTGCTGGTCACGTTGCGCTCGGGGAACTCGATGGAAGTTCTGAAGATGGTGCTCGATGGAGAGGCGGACATCGGAGTCGCTCGCTCGCTTTTGCATCCCGAAGTGGAAACGACTTCGCTGCGAGATGATCCTCTGATTTTAGTCGGGCATCCCGGGCACAAGATGGCGCGCAAGCAGCAGGTTCGAATGGAAGAACTGGAATCGTGGCCGCTGATTTTCTTCGATCGAGGATCGAGCGATTGGACACTCACGCAGGGCCTGTTCCGGCGCGCAGGACTTCTGCCGAACGTGGTGATGGAAGTAGAAACGATCGAAGCGGCGAAGAGAATGGTGGAACGAAAGCTTGGATTCAGCTTCCTGCCGCAGATCTCGGTGATAGAGGAATTTCGTCAGCGCAAGCTCATAGGAATTGAAATCGTGAACGTGGAGCCATTGCGCCGCAATCTGGACGTGATTTATCCGCGGCATCGAGCTCTTGGAAAGGACGCGCAGTCGTTCCTTCGGCTGTTGCAAGCAGCCGCTGCAACGGCTGTTCCGGTTATTGGCAACGTGAAACAGCGGCGCCGTAAGAAATCGCACAGCGATTCTTGAAAGATACCGAGCGCACCGGCTTCGCCGCGTCGAGCCATCCCATAGCAATCGTTAATACTGCCGATAAATATTTCGAATTAGGGCAGTGTCTCTTCTGCCTGTAGAGTTCGGATTTTAGAAATCTGATTTCCGCCGGCGGAGATAGACGGATTTTGACAGAAAGACGCCTGATCCCGCGGATCGCAATTCGCTTTATTCTTATCGTCATTCTTCTTGGATTGGCCCCGCTAAATCTTTACGCACAGAATTCCTCGACGCCGGATTCGCAATCGAAACGCATCGCGGCCCTTGAACAGCAGGCGGCCGACGCGAAAAGTTCTGCCGACAATGCGTGGATGCTCACCAGCTCGGCGCTCGTGCTGATGATGACGGGTCCCGGCCTCGCACTTTTTTACGGCGGCCTGGTGCGCAAGAAAAACGTGCTTGGGACAATGATGCAGAGCTTTGCGATGATGGCTGTGATCACAGTTCTTTGGGCGATCGTGGGATACAGCCTTGCGTTTGGAGCAGGGAACGGCTTCATAGGCGGATTTCATAACGCATTTCTGCGCGGGGTGGGACTGCAACCGGATGTGGACTACGCCGCAACCATTCCGCTTCAAACTTTTATGATTTACCAGCTTATGTTTGCCATCATCACTCCTGCGCTTATTACTGGCGCGTTTGCGGAGCGGATGAAATTCAGCGCGATGCTGCTGTTCCTGATTCTTTGGTCGCTATTCGTTTACGATCCGATGGCGCACATGGTTTGGGGAAAGGGCGGGTTGCTGAACGCGTCGCTCGGTGGACGTTTTCCGACTCTGGATTTTGCGGGTGGCACGGTGGTTCACGTGAGTTCGGGAGTTTCGGCGCTCGTATGCGCGCTGTATCTTGGAAAACGGCTGGGATATCCAAAAGTTGCAATGCCGCCGCACAGCGTGGTGCTGAGCTTTATCGGCGCGTGCTTGCTGTGGGTCGGGTGGTTTGGATTCAACGCGGGCAGCGCGCTCGCGGCCGGCGGACTAGCCACCAGCGCATTCGTCGCGACGCATTTTGGCGCTGCTGCAGCGGCGATCGGCTGGAGCGGCGCGGAATGGCTGCGAAACGGAAAGCCGAGCGCGCTCGGCACAATTTCCGGAGCGGTAGCGGGTCTTGTGGCAATCACGCCGGCGGCGGGATTCGTGAGTCCGATGTCAGCTCTTGTTATCGGCCTGATTGCGGGAGCGTTTTGTTTCTGGATGGTCACAAAAGTAAAATTGAGATTCGGTTACGACGACTCACTCGACGCATTCGGAGTGCACGGGGCCGGCGGGACGATTGGCGCGCTGCTGACAGGTATTTTTGCTTCGAGCGTGATCAATCCTATTTTCAAGGACGGGAATGGTAATGTACTTCCATCGGGCTTGCTCGAAGGCAATGCTCACCAGCTGCTGAATCAGTGCGTAGGCATAGCGATCGCGTGGGTATTGGCGATTGTGGGGACGCTCATCCTGCTTAAGATTGTGGATAAATTGGTCGGGCTGCGGGTAACGGACGAGCAGGAAACGCAGGGCCTCGATCTCTCACAACATGGAGAAGAAGGCTATTACTGGGAAACGTCCGCCTAGCGGCGGTGGCCGGGAATTGAAAACAAACGCCGATGACAAAAGTTGAAGCGATCATCCAGACGTCGAAGCTCGATGCGGTAAAAGAGGCGCTGCACGAGATCGGTATCGAGGGCATGACGGTGCTCGAGGTGCGCGGGCACGGCCGGCAAAAGGGTCATACGGAGTTTTACAGAGGCCGCGAGTACACCGTCGACCTGATCCCGAAGATAAAAATTGAAATGGTGCTGGCGGATGACATGGTCGAGAAATCCGTGCAGGCAATCGTGGCCGCGGCGCGAACGGGCAAAATTGGCGACGGCAAAATATTCCTTACTCGTGTGGATGACGCGATTCGAATTCGCAACGATGAGCGAGGCGAGAGCGCCCTGTAAGGGGCGCGAATTCAGCGCCGATCGAGCCCGCCGATATATCCTCGCAATGGAAGCGCCTCCGCCTCTGCAATTGCCTGTAGAGGTATCTGTGCAACTATCTGTAGAACGATGGATGCACCACAATGGCGACGAACCCCACTCTTGCCACTGAGCTTCGCGAGCTTTACTCGAAGGAATCCGCGCGCCTCAAGGAAAATTTCGCAGCCACCCGGGAAGGTAGCTCATTTCTGACGGGCAGAACGGAGCTCGTTGATTCCCTTGCGCGAAGGGCGTGGGGCGAAATTATCTCGTCCGATCCTGAGGGGCCGAAAGATTTCACTCTCATCGCGCTTGGGGGCTATGGAAGAAAATGGCTCTTCCCCTATTCCGATATTGACCTCCTGTTTCTTCACGCCGGGGACAAGACGGAAGCAAAGATCAAAGAACCTATTCGGCGATTTTCGCAGGAGCTTTGGGATCTGCGCCTGAAGCTGAGTCCCGCCAGCCGGACGCTTGGCGAGTGTGATCGCGTCGATCCGGATAATCTCGAATTTGCGATCTCGCTTCTCGACTGCCGGTATCTCGTCGGCGACCGCCAGCTCTTTGCGCGGCTTCACGACGTTGTGATACCGAAGCTGGTCGCGCGCGAGTCGCATGTGCTTCTCACGCGGCTTGCCGAACTTGCGCGCAGCCGGCACGCAAAATTTGGCGGGACATTGTTTCATCTCGAGCCGAATGTGAAAGACGGCCCTGGCGGCCTGCGTGACTACAACGTTGCCTACTGGCTGGCGCTGATTTCGGCGATTTCGAAACAGCGCGCCCGGCCAGATCAACAAACGTTCTTAGCATCGTCACAGCGGAAGAAACTCGATGCTGCGCTCGAATTTCTGATGTCCGTCCGCTGCTTTCTCCATTTTCGCCATTCGCGCGACGATAACGTCCTTGCCTGGGACGCCCAGTCCGAGGCAGCTGCAGCGCGAATCGGCCTTGCCGACGGCGGTGAGCTTACTGCTTCCGATTGGATGCGAATCTATTTCGGTCACGCGCGCACGCTGCATCGGGTGTGCACGCAGCTTCTCTCCGAGATTCCGGCGGAGCGCCCTTCGCTTTACCGGCAATTTCAGACAATGCGTTCACGGCTTTCGAATGCGGAATTTTCCGTCGTGGACGATATGGTTTTTCTGCGGCAGCCGGAAAATCTCGCAGACCCGCAACTGATTCTTCGCGTGTTTCGTTTTCTCGCGAGGCACGGCCTTTTGCTCAGCTCTGTTACGGAGGCGCAGATCGAGCGGGCGCTGCCGTCGCTCACCGCCGATCGCCCTGAAGGAAGCGAACTCTGGCACGTACTGCAGGAGATTCTTCTCGGCCCGCACGCGGCCGATGCACTGCGCGCGATGCATTCGCTTCGCGTGCTAACAATCCTGCTGCCCGAATTTGAAGGCATCGATTCACTGGTGGTGCGGGATTACTCGCACCGCTTTACCGTCGACGAGCATACGTTCGTGGCGATTGAGAATCTTCATGCGCTGCGGCAATCGCAATCGAAATGGGATCAACGTTATGCCGAGCTTCTCGAAGAGCTCGAACAGCCTGACCTTCTCTATCTCGCGATTCTTTTGCACGACACGGGAAAGGGCGCGAAGACGAATGATCACGTGAAGGCCAGCCTGGAATTGGCCGAGGCTGCGCTCGACCGGCTCGATCTCGACGCGCTCGATCGCGAATCCGTGATTTTTCTTATCGGGAGACACCTGGAGATGAGCGCAGCGCTGCGACGCGATATTTTCGACCCCGAGACGGTGCGCACGTTCGCGGCCAAGGTGGAAACTCCCGAACGGCTGAAGATGCTGTGCCTTCTTACGTACGCCGACATCAAGGCAGTGAACCCGGAAGCTCTCTCGCCGTGGAAGGCCGAGAATATCTGGCAGCTTTACATCGCGACAGCCAATCACCTGAATCGCAGCCTGGATCAGAGGTTTCACGTCGACGCTCACGATGAGGTGCTGGAACACCTGCGTACGCTTGCTCCGGCGACCGGAAAGCACGTGGAAACTTTTCTCGAGGGATTGCCCCGCCGATATTTGCTGACGCACGCGGCCGGAGACGTCTTCGCTCACGCAGACATGGCCACAAAGCTCGGCAAGGATTCCGTGCAGGTTGATTTGCGACGAGGCCGCCATTGGTACGAATTGATTCTGGTGACGCCGGATCGCCCGTTCCTTTTTGCCACGATGGCCGGCATTCTCGCGGCTTGGGGAATGAACATTGTAAAAGCGTCGGCATTTTCGAACCAGGCGGGGATTGTGGTGGATACGTTTTATTTCACCGACACTTTTCGCACGCTGGAGTTGAATTTATCGGAGTGGGAGCGATTCAAGGTGAGTATTCACGACGCGCTGCTGGGGAAGCTCGATCTCGAGCGGATGTTGCGCGATCGCCTGCGAGCCAAACAGAATCGCGCGCCGAAGGTTAGAGTAGAGACGCAGATTCATTTCGACGATACATGCTCGGCGCACAGCACGCTTGTCGAAGTGATCGCACAGGACCAGCCGGGCCTGCTCTATCGCATCAGCTCGCAGTTCGCGCGTGAGAAATGCAATATCGAAATTGCGCTGATTGATACGGAAGGGCAGACCGCGATTGACGTTTTCTATCTTACGTCGGGCGGAACGAAGCTGAGCGCAGAGCAACAAGTGCGGCTGCAGGCGGCTCTGCTCGCCGAGCTTGCTTCCTGATTCTCGCCGGTTTCGTCTACCTGGCCGACTGGGTGCGTTCTTCTAATTTCTTGACGTGTGCCTCGAGGAAGCTCGTCGCCAGGCTCCACGCTTCCTTTGCCGCGACAGGATTATAAGAGGGCCGCGCCTCGCAGAAAAATCCATGATCGGCGTCGGAGATTTCGACGTTGATGTAGGGCTTACCTGCGGCTTTTACTGCATCGATCACGGAGCGGATTTGCTCTTGCGGGATGTGCTTGTCGAGTCCGCCCCAGAAAAAAAGCATCGGGGCGTGAAGATTCGCCGCGAGCGGAAGCAGAGCTGGAGCGATGCTGCCGCCGTAAAACGAAATTGCGGCGCGCAGAGAAACGGTGGCATTGGCGAGGAACGACACGCGTCCTCCCAGGCAAAAGCCAATGCTGCCGATGCGGTCGGGCGTGACGTGGCCGGAATCGCGCAGCCATTCATATGAGGCGCGGACATCGTCGGCGAGTCCTTGCTCCGTGAGAACTTTCATGTGCTGCATCGCGGACGGAAAATCGTCGTAACGGACTTCGAAGCCGGGCGCGGCCGAGCGATGAAAGAGTTCCGGGGCAACGGCGACGTAACCTTCTCGAGCGATGCGCTGAGCGACATCTCGAATATGCGCGTTCACGCCGAAAGCTTCCTGGAAGACGAGCATTCCGGGAAACGAGCCTTTTTCTTCTGGGCGTGCCACAAATGCTTGCATCGAACTGCCGTCGGCGACCGCCAACGTATGTTTTTCCGTCGTTACATTTGGCATTGTTTTTTCCTTTCGAGCGTCGTCGCTGATCATTGTGCTCGCTCGCCATTGTTCTCGCTGGTTCTAGTTTAGGATAAATCAGTTAAACTGGCGCTGTTTAGAATTATTGCTGCTTGGAATTATTTGGAGGAACACTCATGAGCCTGTACGAGTATGTGACTTTGGGGCGCTCGGGTCTGCGGGTGAGCCCGCTTTGCCTGGGTGCAATGACGTTTGGCACCGAATGGGGATTCGGTGTTGATGAGAACGCTTCGCGGTCGATCTTCGATCGTTACATCGAGCTCGGCGGCAATTTCGTCGATACGGCCGACGCTTACACGGCGTCGAAGAGCGAGGAGCTGACGGGGAAATTTATCGGCGACCGCCACCTGCGCGATCGCGTGGTGCTGGCTACAAAATTCACATTCAACACCGACCCGGGAAATCCGAACGCCGGTGGAAACGGTCGCAAAAATATCTATCGCGCGCTGGAAGGCTCTTTGCGCCGGCTGAAAACCGATTACATCGATCTCTACTGGCTGCACGCCTGGGACACGGTCACTCCGGTCGAAGAAGTGATCTCGACGATGAATGACCTTGTTCGGACAGGCAAGATCCGGCATTACGGATTTTCGGACACGCCCGCGTGGTATGTGGCGCGCGCGCAAACGCTCGCTCAAAAAGACGCGACAGAACCGCTCATCGCGCTGCAACTGGAATATTCGCTGGTCGAGCGCACGATCGAGCGTGAGCATGTGCCGGCAGCGCAGGAACTCGGTATCGCGATTTGTCCTTGGAGCCCGCTCGCAGGAGGTTTCTTGAGCGGCAAATACAAACGTGAGAAGAGCGGTCATCAAGGAGAAGGGCAGGGACGGCTTACCACGCCGGGCGGGAGTCCCTTTAATCGATTCTCCGCGCGCAACTGGCGCGTGCTGGATGCGCTGTTGGAAGTTGCGAAGCAGCTCAATAAGCCGCCGGCGCAGGTGGCGTTGAACTGGGTTGCGACGCAGCCGGGAATCACCTCGACGATTGTGGGCGCGACGAAGGTGACGCAGCTGGATGACAATTTGGCTTCGATCGATTTTGCGATTCCCACTGATTTGCGAAAGCGGCTCGACGAAGCGAGTGCGCTGGAACCGGCTCAGCCTTACATTTTCTTCGGCGGCGAAATTCAGTCGCGCGTCGCGGGCGGCGTGCCGGTGCGTCCGTGGATGCCGGCGCGTGTTTACAGTGCGCCCGTGAAAGTCGCCGCGAAGGTGAGCGGCAAAGAGCAATAGCTTCGGCGTCGATATGAAGCCGGCGGGCATGCGCTGATGGCGCTCGAGATTCCGTCGCGATTCAATATCGCGGAGTGGTTTCTCGATCGCCAGGCTGAGGCGCATCCGGAACGAATCGCGATTCTTGGCGAGCCGGCGGTGGTTCGCTACGGGGAGCTTCGCGATCTGGCGAATTGCGCGGGGAACGCACTGTTGGCCAGCGGGTGCGCTCGCGATGATCGCATACTGATTGTGTTGCGAGATTCAGCGGAATTTATTGCTGCGTTTTTTGGCGCTGCGAAGATCGGCGCGATTCCAGTTCCGGTTAACTCGTTCGCTCGGACGGCCGACTACTCATTCTATCTTTCGGATTCGGGCGCTTCAGTCGCGATTGTTGACGAAACTGCACTGAGTGAATTTCTTCCGGCTGCTGAAGCGAAAAATGTGCAAGTTGTTGTTGTCGCCGGCGCAAACCCAGGAGCGAGCGGCGAACTTGCGTGGACGGAGTGGATCGCGTCGGCTTCCCCTGAGCTTTCAAGCACTACTGCAGCAAGCGATCCGGCTTTTCTTTTATATACCTCCGGGAGCGGCGGACGGCCAAAAGCTGCGGTGCATCAGCATAAGGATATGCTCGTTGCAGCTCGTAGTTATGCGGAAGGTGTGCTCGGGATTCGCGCGGATGACCGATTCTTTTCGGTTTCGAAGCTGTTTTTCGCCTATGGCCTTGGCAACGGGATGTATTTCCCGCTGTCTGTGGGTGCGAGTACGATATTGAATCCGGAGAAGACGCGCATCGATCGAGTGGCGGAACTTGTCGCGCGGCACCGGCCTACGATTTTCTTTGGCGTTCCGACGTTCTACGCGGCGTTGCTGCAGGAATTCAATCGCGGGCTTCCTGTCGACTTATCCTCGGTGCGACTTGCGGTTTCTGCAGGTGAGCCTTTGCCTGCGGAAGTCTTCAACCAGTTTCGCGAGCGCTTCGGCATTGAGATTCTCGATGGCATTGGTTCCACGGAGATGCTGCACATTTTTATTTCGAATCGACCGGGAAGCGCGAGACCCGGCGCGTGCGGCACGCCCGTTCCTTGTTACGAGGTTCGAATCGCCGACGATGTCGGCCAGCTGTGCAGGGAGGACGAAATCGGGAATCTGTTCGTGAAGGGCGAGAGTGCATTTGCGGAGTACTGGCAAAAGCCGGACTACACAGCGAGGGTGAAGGCGGATGGCTGGGTGGCGACCGGGGACAAATTCTTTTGCGATGTGGACAGCTACTACCATTACAGCGGACGCAGTGACGACATGATGAAGGTGTCGGGGATGTGGGTCTCTCCGATCGAAGTCGAGAATGCGCTTCTCGGTGACGAGCGCATCGCCGAGGCAGCCGTGGTCGGCATGACAGATGACGCGGGACTCGTCAAGCCGGTCGCTTATGTTGTGCTGACAGCGGGGATACAGCCACATCCAGAAATCGCGAACGCGATTGAAGAAGCAGTGCGCTCAAGGCTCGTGCACTACAAATGCCCGCGCGAATTCCATTTTGTTGAAGCGCTTCCTAAGACAGTCACTGGAAAAATTCAACGGTATCTGTTACGCGATCGGCGGGATAAAGAATAGCCAGGGCTCAATTGCGAAGGTTACGGAACTTACTATCGAGCGCGACGAATCGTCTCGTCGGGATATGTGATGTGCAATGCGCGAATGAGTGCAAACGGGGTGATTTTGTGAGCCTGCGCGCGTGTGGCGCTGACAATGTGTTTCACGGAAATTTTCCGCACCACAAGCGCGTCAGCGACGAGTGACCGATGGCAACGCCACGGAACCGCTTCGGCGCACATCAGCGCGCTCGGTTTCGTTTTCGCGAGTTTAATGGCGCGTTCGAGTGCGGCTTCAAATTCCGGCGTCTGCATGTAATCCGCGAACCCACGGAGACCGGAATTGCGCCAGCCGAGGTTGATCGAATCTTTCTTAGGGTGTCGCAGGCCGCCGAGTTTCTTGATGTGCGTGTATCCGATTCCTTCGGCGCGCAATGACTCGGCAAGCGACTCGCGATTGAATTGGGGATTATGCTGGGAGCGCGGAATCGTGCGGATGTCGATCACGCGTTTGACGCCATTCGCTTTCAAAAGTTTAACGAAGTCCTCGATCGGCCGCGTGGAATGTCCGATCGTGAATACTTCGAATTTTTTCGCGCTGTGACGTGCCGGCGTACCCACAAGTTCATCATATCTCCGGCTCAGGCCAAGACGTCGTTTTGTTCTTTAGCAATCGTCGCGGGATAGGGATAATGGAAGCTGCGGCTCAGGCAGGGCAGGTGGTTCCATACTCGCGCGCAGAGAATCGAAAAGGCCGGACAACACACGGATAAGACAACGGATGAATAAGATAGAAGCGCTCTTCTGGGATAACGGCGGCGTGATTCTTACAAACGGCTGGGACCGCGGCGCGCGAAAAAGAGCCACCGAAAAATTTCATGTTGACTGGGACGATTTCTCCGACCGGCACGAGCTGATGCTGAACGCCTTCGAGACAGGGCAAGCGACACTCGATCAGTACCTGCAGCGAACGGTGTTCTACCGGCCGAGGGATTTCAAGCCCGAAGACTTCAAGGCCTTTATGTTCGCGCAGTCGCAGCCATTTCCGGAGGCGCTTGAGTATGTCGGCAAGATTGCGGCTTCGCGCAAATACATTATGGCAGCGCTCAATAACGAATCGCGGGAAATTAACGAATACCGCATCACCCGGTTCAAGCTGAAGGATTATTTCGAAGTATTTTTCAGTTCGTGCTATCTCGGCGTTCGCAAGCCGGACATCGCAATATACCGGCGCGTTATGGACATCACCCAGCGCAATCCTTCGGCGTGCGTGATGATCGATGACCGCGAACTCAACCTCGAATGCGCCCGCGAATTGGGCTTACAGACGATTCAAGTGAAGAATCTCGGACAACTCAAAGAAGACCTTGCGCGGCTCGGCGTCACGGCCGACAAAAATTAGCCAGGAGGAAGAGCGATGGAACTCGGAATGGTTGGTTTGGGAAAGATGGGCGGATTCATGACGGAGCGGCTCGTCCGCGGCGGGCACCGCGTGATCGGTTTCGATCGCGATCCCGCAGTGGTTCAGAAGCTGGCTGAAAAGGGCGCGGGCAGCGCGAACTCGCTCGACAACATCATCTCGCAGCTAAAGCCGCCTCGCGCTATCTGGCTCATGGTGCCGGCCGGTGATCCCGTGGATCAAACGATTGCTGCGCTTGTGCCACATCTTTCCACCGGCGACACGATTATTGACGGCGGCAATTCGTACTACAAGGATTCCATGCGCCGGGCGGCCGCGCTTGCGCCAAAGAAAATAAATTTCGTGGATTGCGGCACGAGCGGCGGCGTTTGGGGAATCACGGAAGGTTACAGCATGATGGTCGGAGGCGACGCGGACGTGGTGAAGCGTCTCTCGCCGATTTTCGAGACGCTCGCGCCCGGTCCCGATAAAGGCTGGGGCCGCGTGGGGCCCGCCGGCTCCGGACACTTCGTAAAGATGGTTCACAACGGAATCGAGTACGGAATTATGCAGGCATACGCGGAGGGCCTGGATCTGCTGCGGCATAAAAAGGAATTTTCGCTCGATCTACTGCAGGTGGGCAAGATCTGGCAGTTCGGAAGCGTGATTCGGTCGTGGCTACTCGATCTCACGGTGGACGCGCTTTCGAAGAATCCCACGCTCAGCGGAATTGAGGCGTACGTCACCGATTCGGGCGAAGGCCGCTGGACCGTGATCGAAGGCGTGGAACTGGGGATTCCGCTGCCGGTGATTTCCGGCGCGCTCGACACGCGTTTCCGGTCGCAAGACCCCGAGCCGTTCGCCAATAAGCTGCTCGCGATGATGCGCCACGAGTTTGGCGGACATGCCGTGAAAACCGCAGGCACTAAATAGGGGATCAATGTTCTTCGAATGCCGCATCTTCCCAGACATTGCAGCGCTCAGCCAAGCGGCGCTCGAGGAGACTCTGCGCATTCTGAATGATGCGGTAGAGAAACGGGGCCGGTTTTCGATTGCTCTGGCAGGCGGGCATACGCCGGCAAAGCTCTACGCGCTCTGGGCTGAGAAATACAAGACGCAAACGCCGTGGGATCGCGTGCATCTATTTTTCGGCGACGAGCGGTTCGTCCCCGAGGACGATCTTCTCAGCAACTACCGCATGGCGCGGGAAACGCTGATCGCGCACGTGCCGATTCCGAAGGAAAACGTGCATCCGATGCCGACGAATTTCCCTTCGCCGGAAAAGGCGGCGGAAGCCTATGAGGT
>Ga0209625_1000284_pt1 | contig 13007 bp, 8 predicted proteins | sample JacPin_JW_Ref_M2_FD_187960 | JGI IMG/M metagenome (GOLD analysis project Ga0209625, IMG submission 187960) | Forest soil microbial communities from Algoma, Ontario, Canada - Jack Pine, Ontario site 1_JW_Ref_M2 (SPAdes) (version 2) | ecosystem: Environmental > Terrestrial > Soil > Boreal...
GTCATTTCTCCGGTCTGTGCGTGCCCGCTCGGCCAGTTAACTGATAGAAAACACTGTCTTTACACGGCGGCATAACCCTTGCCACTATCAAATTGTTGCGAGGATACCCGTATGTATACAGGCAAATCCCAGCTTACATTTCAAAGGCAATCTTAAGGAGGTTTTACGATCATGAATCGCACAGGGTTGGCATTCGCGGTGGGGGCTCTTTTCTGCGTAAGCGCTGCAGCTCAGTCGCAAACGGGAGCGCAGGCGGGAGCGCAGAGCAGCAGCCAGGCATCAGTGCAGGCGGGCCAGACGCAAGCGCAGACATCAGGCAATGCATCGGCGGCAACTTCGGCGTCAGCGCAGAACGGGCAGGCCAACGCTGCGCTGGCGAGCGGCACGGCGTTCAATGCCGCGCTGAGTTCGCCAATTGATTCGAAAAAGTGCAAGCCGGGTGATCCAGTAAACGCGCACAGCACGGAAGCGGTAAAGTCCGAAGGGAAAATGGTAATCCCCAAGGGTTCGAAACTTGTCGGGCACGTGACGCAGGCTTCGGCGCGCGGCAAAGGGGAATCGGAATCCTCGCTGGGCATTGTGTTCGACAAAGCGATCCTGAAAAACGGCCAGGAGATTCCGTTGAACGCTGGGATCCAGGCGATTGCCTCGGCAGAGAGTAGCGCATCGGCCGCTGGATCGGACATGGACGCGATGGGCGGCGTGGGCGCTTCGGCGGCCGGATCGGGAATGGCCGGCGGGCGCGGCGCACTTGGCGGCGTGACTTCCACCGCGGGTGGCGCCGCAGGCACCGTGACGAACACGGCGGCTAACGTGGGAGGAGTTGCGGGCGGAAGCGTAAACTCCGCGGCAAACGCAGGCGGGAGCATCGCGGGTACATCGAAGGGAGCCGTCGGCGGCTTGAACACCGCGGGCCAGCTCACTTCAAACAGCCAAGGCGTGTTTGGGCTGAACGGTCTGAACCTGAACGCGGCTGGCTCGAGTGCCACCGAGGGTTCGGTGATCACTTCCGCCGGGAAGAACGTGCACCTGGAAAGCGGCACGCGGATGCTGCTGGTTTCGCAGGCTCAGGCCGGCGAACAGGGCGCGTCCAGGCAGCCCGCGGCGAACAAGCCGGAACCAAAATCCGAGCCGAGACCGGAATCGAACAAGCCAAACAAGCAGTAAAGACCGACCGTTGATTCGCCGGGCCGCGAAGGAATTCTCTTTCGCGGCCTTTTCATTTCGCCGCTCGCCGCCTAGAGGAAATCGATAAAGCGGGAGCACGGCTCCCGCACTCCACAAGGGGCTTTGCTATACTCGCCGGCATGCCTGCCGCACCGAAAAAACTCTTTCTTGTGGATGCCATGGCGCATATTTACCGCGCCTTTTTTGCGCCCATGCCTCAGCGGCTCACTGGCCCGGGCGGCGTCCCCACAAACGTCCCGTTTCTGTTCGGAAACATCCTGCGACGGTTGATCAAGGACTACCAGCCGGAATACATCGGAATTGTTTTTGATCCTCCCGGAGCGACCTTCCGCGACAAACTGTTCGAAAAATACAAAGCGCAGCGGCAGCCCATGCCAGACGAAATGCGCGTGCAACTGCCCTTTGTCCGCAGGTTATGCGAAGCGCTGCGCCTGCCGGTTCTGGAGCTTCAAGGATACGAGGCCGACGACGTAATCGGCGCGATAGCCGCGCAGGCGGCCAAGCAAAATGTCGAAGTGCTGATCATTTCAAACGACAAAGACATGATGCAGCTCGTCAATGGCGGGGTGCGCATCTTGCGAACCGGTTCGGGCGGAGCGAAGTCGGACGTCATTGTGGACAATGAGAAAGTGAAAGAAATTCTAGGGGTACCGCCGGAGAAGGTAATCGATGTAATGGCGTTGATGGGCGACACCGTAGACAACATTCCGGGCGCGAAGGATCCAAATGAAAAGCCGGCCAAAGGGGAGCGACGGAAGCCTGGTATTGGGGAAGTCGGTGCTCGAGAATTAATCCAGCAATTCGGGTCCGTTGAAGAGACGTTGCGAAGAGCGGGAGAAGTCAAAAGAGCAAATTATCGCGAGGCTCTTCAAAAATACGGGAAGTTTGTCCTTTTGAGCAAAGAACTCGCCAAAATAAGCACAGATATCCCTTTTCAGATTAATCTTCCTGCGCTTGCACTCCGCGAGCCAGATGTCACTGCTCTTGCGGCGCTCTATCGTGAACTGGGCTACAGCTCGCTGTTGAAAGAGCTGGGGGCGGAGGCGGCACCGCCGCCCCCCGCGCCCGCAGAATCCGAGCCAGCGGTGAAGGCGGATTACGCGCAGTTTGCAAGCATTGCCGAGTTCCACGAGTATCTGGCGAAACTGCCCGCGAAGCAGCCGGTGGCGATCTGGCTAAATCTCGAAGCGGAGGATCGCGAATCGGAAGGATTCGGGACGCGCATCGCGTCGATCGAGGTTTCCTCGAAAGCCGGCGAAGGACGCTCGGTGTGGTTCGACGAGAAGGAGGAGGCGTTGAATGCCCTCGCGCCGCTGCTCGCCGATCCAAAACGGCCGAAAATCGTGCACGATCCAAAACTCTTTCAACTGCTTACGGGCCGGGCGGTGAATATTCGCCACGCGACGCAGCTTTATTCGTACCTTCTGCGGCCCACGACGGCGAATCACAACTTCGCCGACGTGGCGATGCGGCAGTTCAACGTGATGATGGGCGGCGGGCCCGGCGAGCGGGCCGATTATCTGCAGCGGCTTGCGCCTGCGCTCCACACGCAAGTCCAGGAGCAACAGCTCGAAGACGTTTATAAAAAGATGGACCTTCCGCTCGCGCCGGTGCTTGCGGACATCGAACGGATTGGCATCCGCGTCGACCCCAAAGAGCTCGGCAAGATGTCCCACACGATGGAAAAGGAAATCCGGCGCCTGGAAAAAGAGATCTGGAAGCTCGCGGGATCGGAATTCAACGTCAACTCGCCGACGCAGCTCGCGGAAATCCTTTTTGACAAACTGAATCTTCAGCCCAACGCCCGGCGCGGAAAAGCAAAAGCAAGGTCTACCGCCGCCGACATTCTCGAGGAATTGTCCGCGCAGCATCCGCTTCCCGCGAAGATTATCGAATACCGGGAAATTGCCAAGCTCAAATCGACGTACGTGGACGCGCTTCCGAAACTGATCCATCCCGAAACCGGACGTTTGCACACCAGCTTTTCGCAGACCGGCACAGCCACAGGCCGGCTCAGCTCGAGCGATCCCAACTTGCAGAATATTCCGATTCGAACTGAACTGGGGCGGGAGATACGCGCCGCTTTCGTCGCCGAGAAAGGAAAGGTACTGCTGTCCGCGGACTACTCGCAGATCGAGCTGCGCGTCATGGCACATTTTTCGAAAGACCCCGTGCTCGTCGAAGCTTTCCGCAACGGTGAGGACATCCACGCGCGCACGGCGCAGGAGGTGTTCGGCGTGGGGCCGATGGCGCAGACCGCGGAGCACCGCCGCGCCGCCAAGGCCATCAACTTCGGCATCATTTACGGCCTTTCGCCCTTCGGGCTCGCGCAGCAATTAGGCATCGAGCAGAAGGAAGCCGCAAAATTCATCAACGCCTATTTCACGCGGTATAGGGGCGTGAAGGAGTACCTGGACAAAATTCTGGCCGAGACGCGCAAGACCGGCGTGGCGAAGACTTTGTTCGGAAGAATCCGCCCAATGCCTGAAATCAATTCAGCCCAGACGCAGCTGCGCAATTTTGCCGAACGCACGGCGCTCAATTCGCCGTTGCAGGGCACCGCCGCCGATCTGATCAAGCTGGCAATGATCAATATCGACCGGCGGCTGGCGGAAGAAAAATTCGAATCTAAAATGATCCTGCAGGTACATGACGAACTGCTCTTTGAGGCGCCCACAAAAGAGCGCGCCAAGCTGGGAAAATTAGTCAAGGAAGAAATGGAAGGCGTCTACAAACTGGCCGTGCCCATCGTCGTGGAAATCGGCGCCGGGCCCAACTGGCGCGACTTGGATTGATTGGAAACGAGACAGCAGTCCGCGGCATCGAGGAGGAAACTGCCAGGCATCCTTTGCGGGGGTTGAGGCAGTGAAACTTTCGAAACGGGAATCGGAATCACCCACCCAGCCCAAATTGTTTGTGCTAGCTTAAAAATCCCGACCGGAAAATGAGGCACCCGATGCGTTGCGCGATCTTCCTCATATTTGACCTAACTGTTGCCGCGTTCCTAACTTCGTGCGGCGGCGGAGTCGGCAGCGGACAGCAAATCATGGTGACGATCATGCCTACATCCACGATTGTGACCGTGAATCAATCGTTGCCCTTCACGGACACCGTTACGGGAACGACGAATACGGCCGTCCAATGGCAAGTGAACGGCGTCGTGGGGGGCACGGCCACGACCGGCACAATCAACGCTTCGGGCCTGTACACGGCGCCAGCACAGGTGCCGAGCCCTGCGAAGGTCACAGTTACGGTTGTGTCGCTGGCGGACGCGACGAAGTCTGCACCTGCTGCGGTCACCATAGCGGCGCGCACTCCAAACGAAGCGGCGCAAAACTTTCCGATCATCCTAGGCACGACGGGAGGGAATGCCAACGATTCGAGCACGCAGCAGAACGTCATCTCGTGCTGCGGCGGGACTCTGGGATCCCTGGTTCAGCGGAACGGACTCTTCTATATTCTGAGCAACAACCACGTACTGGCACGGAGCGATTCGGCAACACTGGGAGACAACATCATCCAGCCAGGGCTGGTCGACAGCAGTTGCAATCCGAGCGGCACCTCGATCGTGGCGCATTTGTCCCAGTTTGCAAGACTCGAAACGCCGGGCGCAAATGTCGACGCAGCCATTGCACTGATCAACCCAGGGGCCGTGGATACGAATGGGACAATCTTCTTGCTGGGGAGCACGGTGACGGGGAACGTGCCCGATCCGGGTCCGCCGCATGCGGGAATGGGAGCGGCCGCAAGCGTGGGCCTGAGCGTGGCGAAGAGCGGGCGCACGACGGGCCTGACGTGTTCAACGGTGGGCGCCATCGCAATTTCGACAAGAGTGCAATACCAGACAGGATGCGGGACGGGAACCATGTTTACCGTCACCTATCAAAATCAGATTTCCGTTTCCGGAGGAACTTTCAGCGCGCAAGGAGATTCCGGATCGCTGATTGTGTCGCAAGGTTCAGCGGATCCCGTAGCCCTGCTTTACGGCGGATCGGATACTGACAGCGTGGGTAACCCTATCCAGGATGTTCTAGCCGCGATGGCCGATTCGGTGGGGAACAAACCGGTTTTTGTCGGAAGCGCTTCGGCACATCAGGTGATTGCATGCACGCTGCCAGGATTTTCTGCGGCGACAACGACAGCGCAATCCAGCTTGACCCTGCAAACGCAAGCGCTTGCCCCGGCGGCGGCAGCGCGGGACATCCACGCTAACCAGCTACTGGCCAATCCCTATGTGCGAGCGGTCGGAGTGGGCAGGAGCATCGATCGTGAAGGGGAACCCGCGGTGTTGTTGGTCGTTGATCCGAGCCAGCTGCCGACAAAGTTGCCGGCCATGCTGGAGGGAATTCGCACGCGGATCGTACCGGGCGGGACAGAAGCACCGCGAGGAGTGCTTGATGAAGCGCAGAGCGCGCGGCTGGCTCCGAGCGGAGAAATGTTTTCAGTGAACAGTCTCACTGCGGAGCAAGTGACGCAGGCGAGAGCCGTTCATGCGGCGCAGGTGGACGAGTGGATGAAGAAACCCGAGGTGCAGGGTTTTGGGATTACGTCAAGTGCGGATGCGCCGGGCGAGGCGGCACTGATGATTTTCCTGGTTCGAGGCGTTGCGCACGACCCGATTCCGCCGGTAATCGATGGAGTGCGAACACGGGTTCGCGAATCCAGTCCCTTCCGAGCAGGTTTTGGCGATGCGCCGAAGCAACGCGCATGCTCGATGCCTTCGACAAGAAAAGCGCTGCCAGGGCCGCGACCATAGTTCGCTGGTAGGGCGGCGATTGGAACCACCCCTTCTTCATTCTTAACTCTTTTCTTCCTACGCCCGCGGGCGTAGAATCCGCTCAAATCAAGCCGAACTCGCTCACTCGGCCGGCCCATCCCGTCAGGAGGAAACTATGGTCAGGACACTTCTCGTCCTGAGTGCGATTGTGCTTGCGAGCCTCGGAATTTCATACGCCAAACCGAATTCTCCACAGGAAAAACCGGGTTCGGCCGAACCGAAGATGACGCCCGAAGACGCGGCCAAGAAGAATCCCGTGCCGGCAACGACGGAGGGACTGGCGGAAGTACGCAAACTTTTTGGCTACAATTGCGCCATGTGCCACGGCAAGGCTGGTGATGGGAAGGGCGATCTGGCTGCGGACATGAAACTGGAACTCCGCGACTGGCGCGACGCTTCTTCCCTCGAGAAAATGACCGACGGCGAGCTCTTCTGGATTATCAGCAACGGTAAAGCCAAGATGCCTGGCGAAGGAGACCGAACGGCGGAAAAAATGCGGTGGAACTTCGTGAATCTGGTGCGCTCTTTTGCCAAGAAGAGCGCGGGAGAAAAGGCGAAGAGCGAAAGCCCGCAGAATTAATAAGCCCCGGGTTCCTTCTGGGCCATCTTTAACCAAGAAGCGGGAAGCTTGAGCGATCGCAGGGTAAGTACGATGGAGGCCGTCCGGCCTGTGCTATTCTCATCTCGAATTTATTCCCGGAAGGAGTTTTTCGATGGCCCACGCGGCGCAATTTCTGAAACTGGTGAACGAAGCAAAAAAGAAAATCAAAGAAACCAATGTCGCGGACGTAAAGCGCCGCACCGACGCAGGTGAAAAGTTTCTGCTCGTGGATGTTCGCGAAGACAACGAATGGGCGAAGGGACATCTTCCCGGCGCCGTGCACATGGGCAGGGGCATCATCGAGCGCGACATCGAGCAACAAGTCCCCGACACGAACGCAAAGCTCGTCCTGTATTGCGGCGGCGGATTCCGGTCCGCCCTGGTGGCGGAAAACCTGCAAAAGATGGGCTACAACAACGTCGAATCGATGGACGGCGGGTGGAAGGGCTGGCTGGAAGCGGGTTTGCCGATAGCGCGGGATTAACAGAGTCCGTCTGACCACTTGTTCGAAGAGAATTGGCTGGGGCGGAGGGATTCGAAAATTCACCGCTGCCCCTGCCAAGCGCCCCAAGAGTCCATTACCCACAAGACCAATACTCATCCATGAAGTCGGGTGACAGCGCTTTGGAGGATTCGCTGCGGCGCCGGAATGGCAAGAAATTCAGTTGACTTGCGCAGCAGAAGGGCATACAAAGGCCAGCAAACTCGCCTCTGCTACCGACGAGTTGGTTCCCAACGGTAGCGCGTTTCTGCTGACGAGCGATTTGCCAGGTCCCTGCAGACTGTCCGCCAGCCCGTAACAACGCTGCCTCCGTCCAGTCAGGAGGACACATGATTCGTAAAATACGCAGATCTTGGATCAGCCTTTTTCTGTTACTTCGCTGGCGAAGTTCCGGCGCGAGTCCTCGGAGCGCAATGCTAATGCTGATTGTGGCGCTGCTTGCTACTACTCCCCTGCCATTGTCGGCTGCCACGCCAGACCAGGTGCTGGAGTGGATCGGCGTCATGAACAGCGCGGTCATTGCGGAGAAAACCAGTCCGCTGGTGACCAGCCGGGTGGTCGCGCTCGTGTCTGCGTCGGTTTTCGATGCTGTTAACGGCATTGAGCCACGTTTTCAATCGCTGCATGTAAAGCCAGCCGCACCGCACGACGCGTCTCAGCGCGCGGCCGCTATTCAGGCGGCGTATGCCATCCTCTATAACTTGTACACTGATTCTGCGCAGAGGGGGATGCTGGCGGCTCAGCGGAGTGCTTCGCTCGCGGCGCTCGCGGCGGACGAAAAAGCTTCATCCATCGCCGCTGGGGTCGCCTGGGGACAAACTGTTGCGGACGCCATCTGGGCCTGGAGGCTGACAGACGGAATCACACCAGCCCCAGCGCCATTTCTTGGCGTGCAGAGCATCGTCGGAACGCCAGGCGCCGTGGGCTTTTGGCGCCCCACGCCGCAGGGGTTGCCCAACAACTTGCCCGGGGCCTCCGGAGCGGGACCACAGTTCGCCTCGATGACGCCGTGGGTGCTGGCGCGACCATCGCAGTTCCGCTTGCCGCCGCCGCTGGCCCTTAGCAGTACGGAGTACGCTGCCGATCTCGACGAACTGTTTAAGATGGGCGTCTTCTCTGGATCGGGGCGCACGCCGGATCAATCGGAGCTCGCGTTGTTTTGGGCGGGGAACACTGCACTTTACTGGAACCGTATTGCCGCCCAGCTTTCCGCGGCACACGGGTTGACTCTGACGGAGAATGCGCACCTATTTGCGTTGCTGAATGTGACCATGGCCGACGCGGCCATCGCGTGCTGGGATGGCAAATACCGGTACGTTTTCTGGCGGCCGATAACCGCAATCCGGGACGGTTTCACGCCCGCAGACGCGGATCCAACTTGGGTGCCATGGCTGGACTTCTTTCCGACTGGCACTCCAGCGCATCCCGAGTATCCGTCGGGTCATTCCACAGTGAGTGGTTCGGCGGCGTTCATCCTCTCCGCCGCGTTTGGAGAGAACACAGCGTTTAGCGTCACCTCGGATGTGCGTCCGGGCACTCGTACGTTTTCTAGTTTCGCGGACGCGGTGGCGGAAGTCGCCAATGCGCGCGTCTTTGGCGGCATTCACTTCCGAACCTCGTGCGTGCGCGCAAATACGCTGGGTCGAGCTGTGGCGGATTACGTGTCGAAACACGCGATGCGCGCGCGAGGCGACGACCGAGACGATGAAAAAGATTAGACTCATAGGCTCGGCTATTCGTCGGGGATGACTGTTCTTCTATTCGTGACGCATGGCGATCACTGGGTTGACCGTCGTGGCGCGGACGGTCGAAATCTAGTTGGCTGAATCGCCTGCAGATAAACGTAGAGCAATCGAATATATCGGTGGTGAGTTCCCGCCGCTGGCGAAGCCTGTCAAGAAACCGGGGGATTCTGAGACAAGGAGGCGCTATTCAACAACGTCCAAGCAGCCAGAGAGTCCATGTAGTCTCTCCAATGCACAATCTTTCTTTTCTCAATCGTTACGACCGAGATGAACCTGTTGTCATAGGACATGCCAGTCGAAAGAATCTTGCCGTGCACTTCGTATTCGAGGATCACGACGCGACTGTCCTGAGAGCGGTGCACAACAAGTGCGTCGCCGGAGTGAAGCTTGATCGTCTTGCCGTATCCGGAGAAGCTAGCGATCAGATTGGCTCGGCCTCGAATCGTCAGAGGCCAACCGGGGAAGTGATAGCGGAATTCAAAGAATGCGTCATCGGCAATCGTGTCGAAATAATGTTCGCCATCAACGAGTCCGCTTAAGCCTTTCTGGATAATTTCGAAGAAGGGATTCAGCGCTTCAAACACAGCATAGTCGGCTTTCGGCATCAACAACTCCCAGACAGGTAATATGAACACCGACGCGAAACCGTGGTCAATCCTCGTGACGTTGACGATTGGTTCGCAAATCTAATTGTGCTTCTTGCATTCATCGAAATGCACGGCATTGCTCCTACAAAGCGAGTTTCTCAACAGCCCTTTCTGCATCGGGCACGGCAGATTTATCGGTATTAGAATCGATATTAAATCTGCAGACCCCAGGTTCGAAGTGATTCTAGGGGAGAAATTTGGCTGGGGCGGAAGGATTCGAACCTTCACCGTCCTCATTAACAGTGAGGTGTCCTACCAGTTGGACCACGCCCCAGCAGGCTGCCTTCGCCCCCGATTTATCCAGGGACGCACAGCTATAAGTAGGCTCCGCCGCAAAAAAGAGCGCCGAAGTATCCTTCTAAGATACCACGACCCTGCCCTTGGCAAATGCCCCGGTCAAAAATGCGGTGAAAAAAGTTTGAACTTCTTCATTCGCCAATGCATCTCAATCGTGAAGATGGACGGGTGCGGATGGACTCGGAAGTGGCTGCGGATAGCCATCTCTTCGTCCTTAGCTCGGACATCCTTCCGGTTCAAACGCACAAGTGGAACAATTGTTTGAATGTTTTGAAGGGGCCACAAAGTTTGCAGAGGAAGTTGCAGGAAAGTAGTTGAAGACAGCTGGGCGCGAAGGTTGCATTCCAGAATGTTTTGATGGACACTATCGCGTCAAGCATGACCCAGGTTTGCACTTTCCGGTTAACTCGTGGGACGCCCTGACCGCAGCTCCCTTCCGGCGCGCTCCGCCGCAAAGTGCTGAAGAGACATGGCCCAGATTTTTCATCGAAGTACGAATTTCATCGCGCGATTCAGTGTGTTTTCGACGCTCTTTTTGGTCGGAGTGGCACTCGTCGCGGTCCTCGCGGTGGCGCGTTCGCCTTACATGACGCGGCAGAACGTCACACGGGAACAGCCGGTGCAATTCAGCCACAAGCATCACGTCGGCGATGACGGCATCGACTGCCGCTACTGTCATACCGGCGTGGAAACTTCCGCCGTTGCCGGCCTCCCGCCGACGAAGACCTGCATGAACTGCCATTCGGTGCTCTACAATACTGCGGCCTACCTCGAGCCGATCCGCGAGAGTTATCGCAGCGATAAATCCATCGAGTGGGTCAAAGTTCACCGCCTGGCCGATTTTGTCTATTTCAATCACAGCATTCATGTCAACAAGGGCGTGGGCTGCTCATCGTGCCACGGGCAGATCAACCAGATGCCGCTGGTGTTCCAGGCCAACACGTTGCTGATGCAATGGTGCGTGGAATGCCATCGCAACCCCGAGCAGGTTCTCCGCCCAAAAGATCAGGTTTTCAATATGGACTGGAAGGTTCCGGACAATCAGGCGGAAATCGGCGCCCAGCTGATGGAAGAGTACCACATTCGGAGCACGGCCGAGCTGACCAGCTGCTCGACCTGTCATCGCTAATGGACGGCATGCGCGAGCACGAACAACGCGAACACATCGACGGCCAGCACGATCGTAACGATCCGGCCGCAGGCGCGAACCTGCGCGAAGGCTCGATGGATTTGGCCGCGGTGCGCGCAAAACTTCAATCGAAAACCGGCAAACAATACTGGCGCACGCTTGAGGAACTTGCCGGCGATCCGGAATTTGAAGAATTGCTGCATCGCGAATTCCCGCGCCAGGCGCCTTCAGAATGGGACGACGCCGTCGACCGGCGCGATTTCCTAAAGCTGATGGCGGCATCGCTGGCGTTTGCGGGCCTCTCCGGCTGTGGCCGCACGCCCGAGCAGTACGTGGTGCCGTACGTCAAGCAGCCCGAAGGGATGGTCCTCGGCAAGCCGCAGTTTTATGCCACGGTAATGCCGTTTGGCGCGGATGCTATCGGCCTGCTGGTGGAGAGCCACGAAGGGCGGCCGACGAAAATCGAAGGCAACCCCGACCACCCATCCAGCCTCGGCGCTACGAATGTCTTCGCGCAGGCTTCGGTGCTGAATCTTTACGACCCGGATCGCGCGCAAACGGCGACGAAGTTCGGAGAAATCCAGACCTGGTCGTTGTTTGTAGACAGCGCGCAGGCCATCGCGGCGGAGATGAAAGCCGCCAGCGGCCCGGGTTTCCGCATCCTGACCGGAATTGTCACTTCGCCCACGCTTGCCGCTCAGATTCAGTCGCTCCTGACGCTTTTTCCGCAGGCCAAGTGGCACCAGTGGGAGCCGGCCGTCGGTGACGGCACGCGCGAGGGCGCGAAGCTGGCCTTGGGCAGCTACCTCAACACGGTTTATCGCCCCGAAAAGGCGGACGTTATCCTTTCGCTCGATTCCGATTTCCTGGGCACCGGCCCGGGGCACATCCGCTACGCGAGAGAATTCTCGCGGCGGCGCTTCTTGAGCGAGACGCCCCAGCCTAACCCACTGGCCGATCAAATATTTCCGGAAATGAAAATGAATCGGCTCTATGTCGTCGAGCCGACGCCGAGCGTGACGGGTGCGACTGCGGATCATCGTTTGCCGCTGCGGGCTTCTGAAGTGGAGCTCTTCGCGCGTGCGTTGGCAGCGAAGCTCGGGCTGGGCGGCTCCGCAACGATTCCCCCTGAAGCGGAAAAGTGGCTCGACGCCGTCGCCAAAGATCTCCAGAAACACAAAGGCGCATCACTCGTCGTCGCGGGCGAACAGCAGCCTGCGGAAGTTCATGCACTGGCGCACGCCATCAACGCCACGCTTGGCAACGTGGGGACAACGCTTTACTACACGGAACCTGTGGAAGCGCATCCTGCGAATCATCTCGAATCGCTGCGCGAGCTGTGTGCCGATATCGACGCCGGCAAAGTGGAGACTCTTCTAATTTTGGGCGTCAATCCGGTTTACACCGCTCCGCACGATTTCCATTTCGCGTCCAAGATCAAATTCGACGAGAAGAAAAATCGGAAGCCTGTCAAGAACACCATCTACGTCGGCTCGCACTTTGACGAAACAGCAGAACTTTGCGACTGGCACGTTGCCGAATCGCACTACCTGGAAACCTGGGGAGATGCGCGCGCTTTCGACGGCACCCTGAGCGTGATTCAGCCGCTGATCGCGCCGCTCTATCACACGCATTCCGCGCGTGAAGCGCTCGCAGCTTTCGGAGACAAACCGGGAGTCTCGGATTACGAGGTGCTGCGCGACCGCCTAAAAGCCGCGTATCCCTCCGGCGATTTCGAAAAGTTCTGGCGGAAAACTTTGAACGATGGCCTCGTGGCAGGCTCGGCGTTCGCGCCCGCCAGCGCCGGTCTGAAATTCAGCGCTGCCAGCCTGGCCGCCGCAAAAACCACGCCCGCGGATGATATTGAATTTATCTTCCGGCCCGATCCTTGCGTCTACGACGGGCGCTTCGCCAATAACGGCTGGCTGCAGGAATTGCCGAAGCCGGTCACCAAGCTCACCTGGGACAATGCCGCGCTGATCAGCCCGAAGACGGCGGAGAAGCTGCAATTGGCGCACGACGTCGCCTGGCGTGGCGGCGAGCACGGCAAGATTTATTCGAACGTCATCGACATTGCGCTTTCGAACAGCAAAGTCACCGCCGCCGCATGGAGGCTGCCCG
>Ga0209625_1000285_pt1 | contig 12907 bp, 6 predicted proteins | sample JacPin_JW_Ref_M2_FD_187960 | JGI IMG/M metagenome (GOLD analysis project Ga0209625, IMG submission 187960) | Forest soil microbial communities from Algoma, Ontario, Canada - Jack Pine, Ontario site 1_JW_Ref_M2 (SPAdes) (version 2) | ecosystem: Environmental > Terrestrial > Soil > Boreal...
ATCTTGCGCTCCGGGGCCAAGTGCAGCGCCATTCGCATCATGTGACTGACGCCCGGTGCGTGACTGAGGAAGTTCGCGGCGCGCGGCGAGAGCGAAGCCACCTGCAACCATTTGTCAATCCAGCCGAAGGCGTGTGCGAAGAGAGGGCGGCGATTTGTTTCGTAGAAGTGGGAAAGGAACTCGGCTTTGTACGTCGCGATATCAACATTCGCGGGGCATTCGGTCTTGCAGGCTTTGCAGGCGAGGCAAAGGTCGAGCGCCTTCTTCACTTGTTCATCCTGCCAGCCCCCGCGCACGATTTCTCCCTGGAGCAACTCGAAGAGCATGTGAGCGCGGCCACGCGTGCTGTGCTCTTCCTCAAGAGTGACCATGTAGCTGGGGCACATCGAGCCACTGTCTTTTTTTCGACACGCGCCGACGCCGATACACCGCTGAGCGGCCTTCGCGAAAGAACCTTCATCTTCCGGAAATTTGAAATGGGTCACGAGTTCGAGCGGCTTGTAGTCCACGCCCAGGCGCAGGTTTTCCGTAGGCAAGTAAGAATCCACCACTTTGTGAGGATTCATCCCATTCGCTGGATCCCACGCGGACTTGAATTCGACGAACGCTTTCATCAGTTCCGGACCGAACATCTTGGGAAGCAAGGCAGCCCGAGACTGTCCATCGCCATGCTCGCCCGAGAGCGAGCCACCGTAGGAGATCACGAGGTCGGCAGCGGCGTCTATAAATTCGCTGTACTTGCGGATTCCGTTTTCACTTTGGAGGTCGAAGCTGATGCGTAAGTGGACGCATCCATGCCCGAAATGTCCGTAGAAAGCGCCTTGGTAATTGAACTCGTTCAGCAACGCACGCAGGTCGCGCAGGTATGGTCCCAGTTTTTCAGGTGCCACCGCGGAGTCATCCCACCCGTCCCACTGCGACGGCGCGCCAGGCGCAAACGCAGAAGCTCGAGGGCCTGCTTCACGAATCTGCCACACGTCTCGTGCTTCTTGCCTAGTGTAAAGCCGCGAAGTGGGCGAGCCCGGCAAGGACGTCATGCGCTCGACGAGGCGGCGGGCGGTCTCCTGAGATTGGCCGGGATCGTCGGAGCCGAATTCAACGAGTAGGTAGCCACGCCCTTCGGGAAGCAGCTCCACATTGGGAGCGCCTTTCCTCTTGAGGCTGTCCACCATAGTGCCTTCGAGCCCTTCGAGCGCAATGGGACGGAAGTCCAGAATCTCCGGCACATGGTCGGCGGCGAGAAAAGCATCCTTGTAGCCAAATCCAACCAGCACACGGTGCGGAGGACTGTGAAGCAACTTAAGCTTAGCCTCCAACACTGTCACGCAAGTGCCTTCGGTGCCTACGAGAGCGTGCGCAACATTGAAAGCGTTCTCCGGAAGGAGCTCATCGAGGTTGTAGCCAGAGACCCGGCGAGGTATTCGGGGAAAACGAGCCCGAATGAGATCAGCGTACTGATCGCGGATCATTCGCAGCTTGGAATAAATTTCGCCGCGGCGGCCGCTTTCTCGGACAAGGCGGTCCAGGTCGGCGTCGGACGTGACGCCGACGGTGATCTGGGTGCCGTCGTACAAGAGAACCTTCAACTCCTCGACGTTGTCCACGGTCTTACCGCCCAGCAGTGAATGCGTGCCGCAGGAATTGTTCCCGATCATTCCGCCGATGGTGCAGCGATTATGCGTCGAAGGGTCTGGCGCAAAAGTTTGCTGGTGGACCTCGGCGCGGTCGCGCAACGTGTCGAGCACCACACCAGGCTGAACACGAGCGTATCCTTGGGCGGCATTGAGCTCGAGAATCTGATTCATGTACTTGGTGAAATCCAAGACGACAGCGACGTTGCAGGATTGCCCGGCCAAGCTAGTGCCCGAGCCACGCGGGAGGACGGGCGCGCGGAACTTTTTGCATGCGGCGACTGCGGCAACTACGTCGGAGGAGTCGCGCGGGACAACGAGGCCGATTGGGATCTGACGATAGTTGGACGCATCCGACGCATAAAGCGCGCGGCTGCCGGGATCGAAGCGCACTTCGCCGCGCACAGTTCGCTTCAGCTCGTACTCCAATTCGGACGCTTGCGAAAAGGAATCAACGGGCTTCGCATGCGAACTCGGCGGCAGCGGTTCGATGGAGTGCAACGTATTCACTTTGTTCGTCCCGAGTCGGAGTAGCGATTCACGCAGCTTCGCCTAGCTCTCTATCCGGCTTCATCCAAAATGCCAGAATTGAGCCGATGAACAGCAGGCCGATGCTTCCGATGAACGGGAGTGCCCAATTCCCAGTCCTGTCGATCACATAGCCGAAGACTAGCGGAGAGAGAATTGCAGCGAGCGCTGAGCCCGTGTTCATCAGGCCGCTGGCGGAGCCGGAAAACTTCGGAGCGATGTCCATGGGAATAGCCCACATCGGACCAATCGTAAATTCAGCGAAGAAAAACGCGAGGCTCAAACAGATGGCTGCCAAAGTTAGATTGTGCGTGAACACGATCGGCACCATGAATCCCAACGAGCAGAGGAATCCTGCGACGACAAGGTTACGACGCGCTTTGTCGCGACTCTGAGTCTTCTCGAAAATGCGATCGCTCAGGACGCCGCCCAGCGTATCGCCCACGACGCCAGCGAAGAAGACGCCTGCCGAAAACAATGCCGAGTTTTTTAGGTCCAGCTTGTAGCTGTGAAGAAAGAACTGTGGGATCCATGCGAGATAGAGCCAGAGCGTCCAGCCGTAACAGAAATAGACGATTATGACGGGCAGCATGCGGCGCGCGAGCAAAAGCCAGGGGACCGGGTTCTTTTTCTTCTCCGATCGCGAAGCGTAGGGCGGAAGCTTTTCGAGTTCCTGCGGCGTGATCACAGGATGATCGCCGGGATTATCGCGAAAGTACAAGCCCCACGCGATAGCCCAGGCCGTGCTGACAATTCCCAATATCACGAACGAGCCTCGCCAGGTGACGAGAACCATCAACCAAGCAACCAAGGGTGGCGTGATCGCGTTACCGAGTCGTGCGCAGGAATGGGTGATGCCTTGGGCGAAGGCGCGCTTGCCGGGCGGCGTCCAGTCGCTCATCGCTCGCGTGGCGGTGGGAAAGGTGGCACCTTCGCCGAGGCCGAGCAGGACGCGAGCGAATATCATCGTTCCGAGACTGGCGACCAGGCCCGTGAAAAGCGTCGCCGAGGCCCAAATGATTGCTGAAATGGTGAGCGCACGCCGCGCGCCGAACCGGTCGCTTACCCATCCACCGATGACCTGAAGGAGCAGATAAGGATAGGCGAACGCTGAAAACACGAGGCCAACTTGCGTGTTCGTGAGATGAAGTTCCTGCTTGAACGCGGCCGAAGCCGTACTCACGTTGACGCGGTCAATGTATGTAATCCCGTACATCAGGCAGATGAGAATCAACACGTTGGTTGTCGCCGAAAATACTTTGGGTCGGCGAACGAGTGCCTTTTCTTCAGTTGCCATCTGGAGCCTTGGGGTGTGCCATGATTGTTGGTCCGAACCGGCGACGAGTCATTTAAGAGATGGGACAGGCTGGCGAATTTTGGCCACAGAAGCAAGGGAATCGAGCGCGGCTGCAACGCCGCCGTCCTTGTGGGGCACGCCCGCGAACCGAAGGCCCATTTCCACGCCACAGAGAGTTCCAGCCAGCATCAGATCGTTGAAGCTGCCTAGATGTCCGATGCGGAAAACCTTGCCGGCGAGCTTGGAAAGGCCGGCGCCGAGCGACATGTCGAAATGCTCGAGGATGATTTTTCGCAGATGGTCGGCATTGTGTCCTTCCGGCATCAGAACAGCCGTAACGGAGTTCGAATACTCGCGCGGATGCTCACAGAGGATTTCGAGGCCCCACGCGCTCACAGCAGCGCGGGCGGCTTCGCCGTGACGCCGATGACGCTGAAACACATTGGGCAGCCCCTCTTCTTCGAGCATGTGTAGCGCCTCACGCAAACCGAAGAGGAGGTTCGTAGCCGGCGTGAACGGGAAATAGCCAGCACGGTTCGACTCGAGCATCTGCTGCCAATCCCAATAGGACCTCGGCAACCTTGCAGTCCTATTTGCAGCGAGCGCTTTTTCGGAAATGGCGTTGAAGGAAAGCCCCGGTGGAAGCATGAGGCCTTTTTGTGAACCGGCCACCGTGACATCGACTCCCCATTCATCGTGACGAAAATCGATGGAAGCCAGTGAGGAGATTGCATCCACTATCAGCAGCGCCGGATGGCGCGCGCGGTCTATGGCGCTGCGAATTTCGGGGATGCGGCTGGTGACACCCGTGGAGGTTTCATTGTGAACAATCATCACGGCTTTGAAGCTGCGATCCTTATCGTCAGCCAGACGCTTTTCGATATCCTCCGGCACGGCGCCATGCCGCCAGTTGCCGGAGACGTATTCGACGATCACGCCAAAACTTTCCGCCACTCCCCGCCACAGATTCGAAAAGTGACCTGTCTCGAACATCAGCACGCGATCGCCCGGCGAGAGCGTGTTGACGATAGACGCTTCCCAAGCACCGGTGCCCGAGCCTGGATAAATCACTACAGGACCGCTTGTTTGGAAGATCGGGCGGAGACCTTCGAGAACCTCCCCGGCGAGCTTGGCGAATTCTGGGCCGCGGTGGTCGATGACAGGGTGATCCATCGCCCGCAGAACTCGGTCGGGAATGTTAGTTGGACCAGGGATCTGGAGAAAGTGGCGGCCGGTGTGAATCACAATCGCTCCATCGGAAGCTTGGCCAAGAAAGCAGCGGTTCGTGATGGAGTCTACATCAGATGGCGCAACAGTTTCAGCCGGAGATGCTGATGTTCCGATTCGCGAACTACTCAAGCGTGAAGAGCTTTCGGCTTCCTTCAAATGCGCTGGAAAATTTTACTCCTCGGATAAAGCAAGTTGCTCTCGCACTTGTTGCACTGATCCAGGGCCACACACAAAACGAGTAATTCTCTTCAGGCTAATCCACGAACGTCCGATCCATTTGGGTTCGTTCGATTCCCATGAATCATCTTAGACGCGCCCGCTGCTTTCTACCCGCTTTTTAGTCGGTTTTGCGCGTTACTCTCACCATGGTGTGTCGAAAGGTGGTACTTCTGCCGTGATGATGGTTATTGTAAAGGCCTGTTTGCGGGTGTACCGTAAACTCAAACCAACGAGGCAGTTCTGCAATGGAATGCCCCCAATGTGGATTGGCAAATCCCCCCGGCATCACTGCCTGTACCGCGTGTTGCACCCCGCTGCCCGTTAGCGACCGCACTCTTACGATCGCCCCGAGCGCCATTCCCAGCGCGGCAGTGGCTTCCGACCGCACGATGGACGACGTGAGCGGGTGGTCGGCTCCGGGCGCCGCAGGACTTGCGGGATCTTCGAGCCCTCTCGAGCCGGGCCGCGTGCTCGGCAACCGCTACGAAGTTCTGCAACTGCTCGGGGAAGGCGGCATGGGCGCGGTTTACAAAGTCCGAGACCGCGAGCTGGACCGCCTGGTAGCTCTGAAAATAATCCGCCGAGAGCTGGCGCAGAATTCCGATGTCCTCCATCGATTCAAGCAGGAATTGATCCTCGCCAGGAAAGTGACGCATCGCAACGTCATCCGCATATTCGATTTGGGCGAAGCTGACGGCGTGAAGTTCATCACGATGGACTATATCGAGGGGAGGGACCTGAAGAGCCTAATCCGCGAAAAGGGAAAATTTGCACCAAAGGAAGCTAAGCAGATCATCGTACAGGTCTGCAACGCTCTTGAAGTTGCCCACGCGGAAGGAGTAATTCACCGCGACCTTAAACCGCAAAACATCATGGTCGATGAGCAAGGAAAAGTTTCGGTGATGGATTTCGGGATCGCCCGCAGTATGGAAATTGGCGGAGGGATGACTCAGACTGGCGCGCTCGTCGGCACACCCGAGTACATGTCGCCAGAACAAGCCAAGGGTGAGCGTTTAGACGCGCGGTCGGATTTGTTTTCGCTAGGGATTATTTTCTACGAATTATTAACTGGCTACTCTCCTTACAAAGCTGATACGGCCATGGCGACATTGTGGAAGCGGACACACGAATCCGCGCGGCCGCCAATTGAGCTGGAACCGGGAATTCCCCGGGCCTTAAGCGACATGGTAGTGAAGTGCCTTGAAATTGACCGGGAGCGACGTTACCAAAGCGTCGCGGAATTCGCGCGAGACCTGGAAGCGTGGGAGGCGGGAACCTCGATTTCCGCCGCAACTCCAACGCAACGCTGGCTGCGCAAGGCGACTCCCTTTGGGAAATGGCTTGTGCCTGCTCTGGCGGCTTTGATTGTGGCGGGCGCGTTCGTAGTCATCAAGAAACCTGGATTCCACCGTGCAGCAAAACCAGACGAGCCGGCGCAGCCTGCCATCGCGCTTGCGATTCTTCCGTTTCGAAACGCGTCGGGGGATCCATCGCTCGACTGGCTGGGATCGAGTCTCGCGGACATACTCAGCACGGATGTAGGACAGTCCGCTCATCTACACCCCGTATCTTCTGACCGGTTGCATCAGGTGCTGCACGATTTGCAGATCAAGCCCGACGCCACGTCGGACGTCGCGACACTACGCCGGATCACATCGATGATGAATGCGGATACGGTGGTGTCCGGGCAATACGCAAGATTTGGTGATCAAATTCGCATCGACGCCACGTTGAGAGATGTGAAACACGATCGCGCCGTTAGTTTCAAGACGCAGGCGCCGAGCGAAAAAGACCTGTTGACCGCTGTCGATCAACTCGCACAGACGATCCGCGAAAACCTGGCTCTATCGCCTCAGATAGTGAACGAACTCAAAGCCCAATCCTTCAAGCCTTCATCGAAATCAATGGACGCAATCCGGCTTTACAGCGAAGGAGTCGATCTCGCAGGCAAGGGCAATAATCTCGAAGCTCTGAAACGTTTTCAGGCCTCTACAAAAGCAGATCCCGAATTTGCTCTCGCCTACGCAAGGCTTGGGCAGACGTACGCAAATTTGGGCCACGACAACGAAGCCGAGCAGTTTTCGCGGAAGGCTGTCGATTTATCTGGAAACCTGCCGCGCCGCGAACAATATCTCATCTCCGCGAACTACGCCCGCATCGAGCACGATTACCCAAAGGCCATCGAGTCCTATGAGAACCTAGTTTCCGCTACGCCCGATGATCCCGAAATTCAACTCGCATTGGCGAGCCTCTACGAAGACACCGGAGTGTTCGACAAGGCTCGGAATCATTACACAAAGGCTCTGGCAGGGGACCCGAAAAATGTGAATGCGCTGATCGCGATGGGCCGCGTCGAAATTACGAGCCGCAATCCCCAGGGCGCCTTGGATTTCTTCAACCGCGCTCTCACCGTTGCCATTCAGCTCGAAAACGATGAATCGAAAGCCATGATTTTGCAGGGGATTGGCATCTGTTATCGCCAACTAAACAAGAGCGACGAAGCGCTTCGCTATCTTCAGCAGGCGCTTGAAATCAGACGGCATCTCGGAGACAAGCGTGGCGTTGCCGTGAGCCTCAACACGATGGCTCAGATCCAGGACGAGTTGGGGAAATCGGACCAGGCATTGAAAGGTTATCAGGAAGCCCTGCAACTGCGGCGCGAGATCGGAGACAAAGGAGGTCTTGGTGACACCTTAATTGACCTGGGTACGTTTTACAATTACCGAGGTCATTATGACGACGCGCTGAAGTATTTCAAGGAGTCGCTGCAAGTTGCGAGGGAATTAGGCAACGAAAGCGATCAGGGACTCTGCCTGAACAACATTGGAACCTGCTACTTTTCCAAGGGGGATTATGAGAACGCTCTAGCCTACTTTCAACAAGCTCTGGAATTGCGCGAGAAATCGAAAATCGAAGCGGACATTGTACTAACTCTTCACAATTTGGCCGAGACGAGTGTGAAAACCGGCCAGTATGATCGCGCGCTTGCTTACTATGTGCGGGCACTCGACCTCGACCGCAACTCGGGAGACCAGCGGGGCGCGGCGATTGAGTCCTATAGCATTGGAATGCTCTTTGGATACCAAGGACGCTACGGCGCGGCCATCAAGGCGAAAGAGGAGGCTCTCAGTACATTCAAGAGTCTGAATGACCGGAGCTTTTGGATGACCGAGGTGTTGAGCGGTTACGGCATGGCCCTGGGGGACGCCGGCCGGCTCGACGACGCCCCAAAACCGCTCGACGATGCACTTGCCTTGTCTCGCGAGCTTAAAATCGAAGGCTCCGTTGCCCAAGTGCTCGGTTATCAGGGAGAGTGCTTTTTCTATCGCGGCGATTTCAAATCCGCCCAAAAACTTTACGAACAGGCTCTGCAATTCGCCATTCGTGCAAAGGAACCTGAGAGGATCATGCTTTCGAAGTTTCATCTAGCCAAGGTGATGCTCAAACAAGGGAAAGCAATGGAAGCTGCAGTTGCCCTTCGAAAATTGGCCTCGGAGGCAGACTCCCTCGGCCTAAAGTATTTGTCGCTTGCGGCTTCAGCCTATTTGGGCCAGGCCCTTGTGGACTCAAAGGATTACGAACATGCCCAACAGGAACTTGAACGCGTGGCCGGGAAAGCCGAGAAGCTTGAACTCCGAGCCGTGCTCGCTCAGGTCCATCATTCGTTGGCTAGTGCTCTCCGCCTAAGTGGCCACGGACCAGAAGCTATGACCCACTATCGCGAAGCGCTGCGATACCTAGACGAGATTCGCAAAGACGCCGGGAGCGATGCGGTCACCCACCGCTCCGATCTGAACCTTATTTACACCCAATCCGCGCAATATTCGAAAGCTGCAAGCCCCAGCTAGGGTGACGGGCCCGATTTTGCGTCCGCGCGACCGCTGCCGAACTTACCCAAAATCTATTTGAACTGGAAGTTTGCCACATGCAATACTCCGTCGCCCAAGTTAACCTGTAACTGCCTGCAAGTTCCAGCCCACGCTCTCAAAGTGGTCCAGTTAAACTGGTAGAAACCTCCACCAAGGTTCTGGAAGCCCGAAGATCCGCTAGCTGATGTAGTGATCGTCGTATCGGTCATCGCACCTAAGGCCGTGCAATTGGCCGAGACAGAAGCAATGCTAACCGGGGGTGCGGTCAAGTTCAGCACGGGCTTGCCGTTCGCGTCGAGTACCTGGAATTTAACCGGGACCGCTCGACCCGCCGTCGCGATGTTCAGATTCGGCGGATTGTTCACTGGCGAGAAGAATCCAATGAACTGATAGGCGGAAGTAATTGTATAGCTTGATGACGCTTTAGCGGTCGGTCCCGATACGACGGCTGCTTCCGCCGTGAACGTCTTCATACCGAGCGAGAACGTATCGATCGGAAGTCCGTTCGTTATGGTGCCTGCACATTCAAAGAAAGTGCCGCTGCACGAATAATTAGCAAACACCGTTTCGCCCAGCACATACGTGGCGCCATTCGCGGGTGTGGTGATTGTTACAGTGGCCGATGACGCCCCTGTCACACCAAAAAATGCCGCCCACCTGGAGAGTTTAGGGGCCGAACCCCCTGAGATGGTTGTGTCTGAATCAGAACAACTTCCGAGAATATTCTCCCACGTAGTAGTTTCCTCCTTGCCCAACGCTGGCCCGGATTCACAGAAATTGGTCTGGGACGACTGCCAAGTTAAGGTGGCTGTGTAGTCGAGGGGTGAAAAACACGTCGCGCCGGTGCTGTCAGTGCATGTGACCGTGTACACGGCACCGTCGCCATTCAACACGGCGATTGGCGCAATTGTTGTTCCGGGGTAATTTGCCGATTCGGTCTGCCAAACCACATTCGGGGTGTCGGTATAGGCTGCGGTCACAGTGCATGGAGCGTGGGAGCACCAACCAGGCGGAATCGCAAAAGCGATGCTGTGGCCGTTGTTGTCGAAGGGAAATGTAATCATTTGAGCGGTTCCATTCAGTGTCGCAGTCTCGCATCCTGTCTGACCCTCAGTCGGGCAGGGGGCTGCCGGGCCGACGGCGACACCGAAAGGACCAGCGCCTATCGGAGTGCTCGTTGACACTGTGTTAGGGCCGGTGTAAATAACGGCTGCGGAGTTGTTGCCCCCGACCGCGACATAAGCCTCTCTCCCATTGGGTGTGATTGCGATCTGATTGGGAGTTGTACCCACCCCACTTACCGTGGCCGCTACCGTCTTGGTGCCAGTGTTAATTACGGAGACGGTTCCGGCGGTCTGGTTTACGACATAGGCAAACTGGCCGTTCGGAGTGATAGCAATTGAGAAGGGACCAGAGCCCACCGGTATAGGACTACCAACGGTTACAGGGTTTATACCGGTCGTGAATACCGTCACTGTCCCATTGCCGCTGTTGGCTACGTACACTTGACTGCTATCGGGCGTTATCGCAAGCCCCTGAGGGGCACTGATAGGATAAAAGGGTGCCGAAATCGTCGTTGTATGCGAGTTGGTTGAAGTATCGATTCGACCGACAGACCCACTGCCGAACGAATAGTAGGCCGCCGTCCCATCCGGACTTATTGCTATTGGCCCATTAGGGTTACCGACGTCCGAGATAATAGTCGTTGTTACCATATTGTAAGTTGCGTGGCTTGGATTCGTGTCGATGACCTCGATGGCAAATTGGGTGGTATCCGTCACGTACGCGCGAGTTCCATCGGGTGTTATGGCCACGCCCGTTGGGCTGCTAGCGCAACCAGCACACATCGGGATCGTAGTCGAGACCGTGTTTGTTGACGTGTCGATTACCAGCACAACGCCATGACTCGGAATCGCGACATAAACAAATTTCCCGTCTGGTGTGACCGCCAAGCCCGCGGGAGCGTCGCCACAATCCGAACCGCAACCTAGCGTAATCGTGGTCACCACAAGGCCGCTGGATGAGTCGATTACTGTGACGGTGTCGTCTGTCCGATTGCCGACATACGTGAACGGGCCTTGGAACACGCCATCAGCCTCAAATGCGGGCGTCACGCTTGTCTCGGCGAACCAACACGGGCTGGTGCCGCTGCATGGGAGAAACTCGGCGTAATAACCGCTGTTTTCGGTGTTGTTCCATTGCCAGCCCCAGTAGGCCGAACCTGACGCTGTCATCTCAATGAAATATGTATTTGAAGGGGAGACCACAAGCGGCGTGGTCAGCACTGCAGTGAACAGCTGTGGTGTCATCGGCGCAGCGGCGCTGAATGTGAATGACTGAATCAGAGTTGCGGAATCGATTGAGACGGAATTGGAGCCCGGAGACGAATACAGCCCGACAGTTACACTGTTAGTGCCTGAGAACCAGTTAGCCGCGAACCTGAATTGCGTCATGGTGTACGCGGTTACCGGCGTGAAGGCAACGGCATTTGCGGGGTCGCAGGAACCCTCGCATGTCGTGGTGCCCGGGCCAGTGGCCCAGGACATGCCTGTGCCAGTCTGAAATGTGCCACCCTGGCCCAAATTGCCGGCGATGACTACAGTAGATTGAGATCTGACAGGGGATATCACGGCTGCCACCAGAAGAATAAGGCCAGCAAATTGACATACAATTCTCGGTAAGCATGTTTGGCGCATTTCGTGTCTCCCTAACCGGTAAGATGGGGAATACATATAATCGATCCTGAGCACGCCTCGTACCACCTGCGGTTGGCTTATCGGAATAGAAGACTAATCAAAATATAGACAGCAGAGAAAGTGCGAATCGTACTCAGGCTGCAAGTAACAGAAACACGCGGACTTGAAACAGCCCGTCGCGCTCAAGCAGCTCGAAGTACTGGCCGTCACGCAACCGTTTTGCTCACCCCGGGGACTGGGCGGGATGTCAATTTTCGAACGAGTGACCGAACGTTTACTCCGGCTCAACTCAAGTGTCAAGTAAAAAGGACGCATTTTCCCAGCATTTCTCGAGAAATTCATCGAAGGATTTCGAGTATTCACTCGCCAGGAAGGCTCGGTTTGGGTCCGATAGTCTCGGCATGAAATATTCTCGAGTCGGACCGTGAAATTGCCGAGGCGGACGATGTGAGTAGCCGACTACTTCGCCAGGCAGGAATCGAGGAAGGTATAAAAAAGACGGCGAATATCATTGTCGTTGTAGGACGCGGGAAATTTCGACGTGCTCGACAGCAGTTGATCGCGCAACAAAGCTTCGAAGACTCCCATCAGTCCGGAGCGTAATGCTGCGGGATGAATTCCCGTCTGCAACTCGCCGCGCTCAGCCATTTCCTTCAAGATGGCATCGAGCACCTTAATGAACTCCAGATAGCCGGGCACCAACACCACCATGTGGCCGTCGCCGCGAATGCGGCGTCCCTCGAGCAAGAAAATCGTGCGCAGTTCGCGATCCTTCACCAGCACATTGAACATAATCTCGGTGACAACCCTTAGCTTCTCCCGGGGCTCGCTAATCGCTTCTGTGGCCAGACGGAGAGTTGGATTTATCTGCTCCCAGGCGTGTTCGAAAACGGCGTCGAGGAGTCCTTGCTTGTCCACGAAATGCTTGACGAGTTGCGACTGGCTCGTGCCGGCCAGGCTGCAAATTCCGGCGGTCGATGTGCCTTCGTATCCGCGTTCTGCGAATAGGCGCTTGGCAGCTTCGCGAATGCGATCGCGGCTAGAAACAACCGACCGTGTTTTCGTGCGTGCGGTGCGAGTTCGGGCCATGGCCAATTCCCGCGGAGTATAAGCCTTCACATGATGATATTACTACGAATCCTAGCACTGTAAATACTCAAGCCTTTGCACGGTCAAATCGCTTAGCTACTGAGCACGGGAACCACATCGGGTAAGAACTGTATTGACCGGGAAAGCCCACTGGTTGGAATATTTGCGAGCAGTAGCAACAGTGCTGGATTCCATAGTTCGACTATCGGGCCAAACAATCGACTCTCATCTTGCCAATTCCGGAGGATACGATGCGGATTTTTACGAGGTTATGTCCGGTTGTCCTGCTCGTCTTTTATTTTTCGTCGGCAGCTTTGGCCCAGTCTGCCTGGGTTTCGACGGCCACGA
>Ga0209625_1000287_pt1 | contig 12853 bp, 5 predicted proteins | sample JacPin_JW_Ref_M2_FD_187960 | JGI IMG/M metagenome (GOLD analysis project Ga0209625, IMG submission 187960) | Forest soil microbial communities from Algoma, Ontario, Canada - Jack Pine, Ontario site 1_JW_Ref_M2 (SPAdes) (version 2) | ecosystem: Environmental > Terrestrial > Soil > Boreal...
TTGCGCGGCCTCGCGGGCGTGGCTTTCATTTCTGGAGGTAAATGCCACCTGGTAACCGACTTTGGCCGACCATGCGCCTAACGCGCTGCCAACTTTCCCGCTGCCAACGATGCCCAGTTTCATAGCGCCTCGCGGTTTACGTTAGAGTTTACGTTACAACGTAACGAAACCGGGCAGCGTACCTGCTTCTACTGAATTAGCGGCGGCGGTTTGCTTTACTTTCAGCGAGCGCAACGTTTCCGTAGCCAGCGACGGCGCGAATCACCAGTAGAGTTTCAAAGCAAACTGAAACTGCCGCGCGTCGTATGCCGCGTTAGGTTGACCGGCGGCGCAGGTGGATCCAGCGGACGGGTCGCAGAGTTGATTGACGGCTGCCACGTTGGTGCGATTGAAGAGGTTGAAGGCGTCGGCGATCAGTTCGAGGCTGAAGCGTTCGCCGAATGGAATGCGCTTGGACACGCGCATGTCCCATTCAAAAAATCCGGGAGTGGTGAAACGATCGCGGCCGAGATTGCCGTCGCATCCCAACGGCGGGCTGATGCCAGGGACGCTGAACGTCGTGAAGGAGTTGGTAAGGCACACATTCGCGGGAGTAAAGCTGAAGCCGGGAATAAATGGCGAAGTAGTGCCGCCGCCAACAGACGGGCGCGCTTGCGAGGCGCCTAGATCGAGACGGGTATCCTCGCCAGTAATGATGTTGTAGGGGCGGCCGGCAGAAAGCTCAACGATGGGCGCAATGGTGAAGCCGCCGAGGAAATGACGCGCGAAACTATCCCCGCTATGTGGTGCGGCGGTTTGAAAAACGGCGCTGGTGACCCAGCGGTGACGCTGATCGTTAACAGAGTTGGCGCGCTCGAGGAAAGGGAAGCGGCTGTCCTGCGGCTCAAGCGGGGACTGCAGGTCGGTGGAGTCGTCGATGGAATGCGACCACGTGTAGCTGGAGAGAAGTTCGAGCGCGTGCGAGAAGCGCTTGGTTAGATTGATGGTCAGGCCATGGTAAGTGGAATTGCCGCTGGACTCTTGCGCGTCCACGCTGTTGAACGGGACGGGAACTCCGAAACCTGTCGGGTAACCCGCGGCTTTTGCGAGCGCCACCTGCGTGGCATAACCGACCGCGGCGTTGCCTCCACCAGTAGCGGCCGCGAAGGAAGGATTGGGCCCCGACCGGCGGAAGAAATTAAAAAATGCCGGTGTCCCAACAAATTTGCCGTTGAGCGCGGCGACCGGGCAACCGAATAAGACGCCGAGCGCTTGCGGCGCGACCACTTGCACGCCGCAGGTGTTGGGGCCATTCGTTCCCGGAGCAAAACTTGCGCCGGGAGCGACGACGGTCACAGGGTTCGTGAATCCCAAACCGGCGGCGTCGGCGAATTCCAGATTGTTGGCGAGCAATTGCGGGTCGGTAGAATTTATGTCCACTGGGCGATTCAAATCCACGCCACGCGTGTACTGATAGCCTGCGCTGATTTTCCACGTGCCGAAGATTTCGCGCTCAATCGTAAGATTGCCTTGCTCGGCGTAAGCAAACTTGAAATTTTTCGTGATCGGAAGAGTGAACGGCAGGATGGGAAGCGGAAATCCCGCGGCCAGATAATTTTGATTGGCGAAGAGCGAACCTGGCAGCAAGGGATCGAAACGCTGCTGGTTGGGCAAATAACCCATGTTGGGGAGCGCGTTCAGCACGCCCTGAAAAATCGAAGAACCATTCAGATTGTTGGGCGTATCGAGGCCGTTGCCGCAGGCGGGGGTGACCAGTCCGCACGCCGAGGGAGTTCCCCCAGCGGACAACAATTGAACGGAGCGGCCGCCTTCCGCGGTGACGGAGTCAAAAGCGACAGCGAGCAGCGGGTGATCGTAAAAAAGTCCGTACCCGGCGCGAATCACCGTTTTGCCGTCGCCGCGTGGATCCCAGGCAATCCCCAGGCGCGGCGCGAAATTTTTGCTGTCACGTGGAATTCCTTCGACTACTCCTAGAGCGTTTTCGGCGGCGGCGTTTACCGCGGTAGCCGGCGCGAATAACGGGGTGCTTTCGTAGTCGTAGCGCAGACCATAATTTATGGACAGATGTTTGTTGGCACGCCAACTGTCCTGGATGGAAAACGAGAAAGGCAAATTGTCCAAGGGAACGTTCGAATTGCCAATGCCCTGAATGTACGTGGTCGGGATGCCCAAACCGTAGGACTGTAAGCCGGTGGTACCTGGAAGAACGATGGATTGACCGTTACCGAGCGGTACGGCGTCTGGGAATCCAAAGGTGTTGGCATCCAGGCCGCCGAAGTTTACGACGCCGCCAAAATCAAGCTGGAAGATTTGAGATTTATTGGTCCGTAATTGCACGATGTTAACGTCGCCGCCCATTTTGAAGGTGTGGTTGCCGCGAATGAGCGTGACGTGATCGGTGAATTCAGTGCGCCGCTCGATGCGATCCACAGTGGAGTACGGTTCGCGTCCAAAATAAGCGTAGCCCGGAATGTTGACGCCAATGTCGGAGCCGCCGGGTAACTGCGAGAAACCGAAATGCAGGCCGCGCCGCGCATACTGCACGCGAAATTCATTGAAGGCCGTGTCGCTGACGATGGTGTCGTGCTGCCCAACGATGGAGAAATCGCGATATTGGTTCACGCCCGCGCGGGTTCCCGCGTTTTGTCCGAACACCTGATTTTGCGAAGTGGATTGCACCCCGGTAACCAGAGACGGGGAAACGCCGACACGCACGAAGGAAGTGTTTTGATTGCTCCAGCGCTGGTCGAGACGCGCGGACCACAGACTGGTTTTTTCGGTGACGGGAAAATTGCCGCGAATGGAGTTCAGGCCTACGAAGGACGCGGGCAGCGGAGCGATGCCTTCGCCAATCACCGAACAGTTGACGGCGTTCACGGTTTGACCTGGCGGGCAACTCACGGGTAGCGGAAACTGAGCGCCCGGGCCGGGACTTAGAAATCCCTTGGTGAGTCCCGCGGAGACTGCGCCGAAATCCAGGCGGTTAAGCGCCACGCTGGATGCCGAGCCGTACAGCACGCCGTATTGCACCGCCAATCCCTGCAGCGCAGGATTACCAGTCGCCAGCAACGAATTTACCGCCGTGGCTTGCGGGCCTGTTAATTGGACCGACAGGGGACCGCTGGGAGTAGGCAGGGTTACCGGCTGTAATCCAAAATTGTCGATGCCAATGCTGGAAAATCCGGTTTCTTCACGCAGCGTGTCTTCGTAGGAGAAAAAATAAAACGTTTTATCTTTTTTGATCGCGCCGCCAAGAGTTACGCCTGCTTGCACGCGGGTGTAAGCCTGCTTCACCGGATCAAGCGCGCCGGTGATGGGATTAATCTCGCCGGAAAATGCGTTCCGGGCCTGGAAGGCTTTATTGCGAAAGAAGCCGAACGCGTCTCCGTGAATATCGTTGCCGCCACTCTTGGTGACGATGTTGATGACGCCGCCGGTGGCGCGGCCGTACTCGGCGTTGTAATTACTGAGGATCAACTGAAATTCCTGGACAGCTTCCTGGGATACGGTGGAGCGGATGCCGTTGACGGAATTGTCGACCGCGTCGGCGCCGTCAACACTCACCATGTTGGATCGCGCGCGCGCACCATCAATGTTTATACCGCTATTGGGAGCCGGGCCGATGGTAGGAGAAACGTCGCGGGTGGCTTGAGAGTTGGTCAGCGTAAAGTTGATGTAATTTCGGCCATTGATGGGCAAATTGTTGATGCGGCGCTGCTCGATAGTCTGCGAGACTTCCGTTTTAGTGGGCTCGATGTCCGCGGTTTCCGAGGATACCGTGACGGTTTGGGATACGCCGCTCAGGCTTAACTGCGGATCGAGCGTGGCGTTTTCCCCGACGGTCAATACCAACGAAGGATTTTCGTACTTGCCGAAGCCCGCGCCTCCTTCGACGGTGATGCGATAACTTCCCGGTGGCAATCCCACAATGTTGTAACGCCCGGATTCGTCCGTCTCAGCGGTCCGTTGCGCGCCATCCGCCGAATTTTCTAGCGTTATCGTCGCGCCCTTGACTCCTAGTCCTTGCGGGTCGCGGATGGTGCCAGTCAGGGTGGCCGTGTTGACTTGCGCCGCGGCGGAACTCGCCAAGCAAAGCATCACGGCGCAGAGTACCAAGCACATAAAAATTCTCCGTTGCATGAGTCCCCCCAGGATTATTCACAGAAGGTCCGCCGCCCCTGGCGGATCAACGCGAAAGATGTGAAGCGGCACAAAACGCACAGCGACCATCTTTGGATATGGCTGCTGCGTGATGTTGTGATTGGTGTGGCTTCGCGGAAACCATATGCCCGCCGCTATGTGGTGTCAAGCAGGTAGTCCTACAGCAGCCGCTAAATGAAACACACACAATGGAGTTTCGCGACACGCCGGGGACTCCACGGTAGACGGGGGTTCTTTCGTAAAAATCGGGGCCAGTTTATAGCTCAAAGTGTTACTGATCTTCGGACAGGTAATACGGGGCGGAGAGGGAAAATACGCGTTTATTGCCGTGAACGAGTAGCAATAATTCCAACATGCGGCCGCGCTGATTATGCAGAAAATATTCGTACCAGCGCTTCTCCACCAGTTCGGGAATTACAACCACGATACGTCGTTCGGGGTATTTCGCAGACAATTCCAGAACGAATTTCACCAGCGGAACGACCACAAATCGATACGGAGACGGAAGAACCGTCAGGCGAGGCGGCGGCAGGCCGGCTTCGCGGAAGGGCGCTTCGATATACTGGTGAAAATTCTCGGTCATCACGCACTCACGCTCGCCGTCTTCCACGTGCGCGATGATCATTTCCGACGAAATCCTGGCGGCAAATTCGACCGCCTGTTTGGAAATACAATTCCACGCGTCGAGAGGAACGACGGTGATGGGAGCCTCTTTGTAATGCGCGGGCTCAGCCGGTTCTTTACTTTCGGTGGCGATCGCTACTAGGTGGTAATGGCGAGCTACGCGATGGAAAAAGAAAATCAACAGCGGGATGAAGATGACGGTGATCCATGCGCCTTCGCTGAATTTTGCAACGAGCACTACGATTACGGTGACGCCAGTTACGAAAGCTCCCAGGCCGTTGACGAAAGCGCTCTTCCTCCAATTCTCGCCGCGGTTTTTGTACCAGTGCACCACCATGCCGGATTGCGAAAGTGTGAAGGCCAGGAACGCACCGACGGCGTATAGAGGAATCAGCTTGTCGGTAACACCGCGAAAAAGTAACAACAGCACGCAGCTCAATACGCCAAGCACTACGATTCCGTAGCTGTAAACGAGGCGCCGGCCGCGATAACCGAAAACGTGCGGCAAATAATTGTCTTGAGAAATGGAACGGCACAGCCTGGGAAAGTCGGCGAACGCGGTATTTGCGGAGAGCGAAAGCACGGCCAAGATCGCGGCTATAGTCACATAATAGAAAACGCCTCGCCCAAAAATGGCCGTGAGTAACATGGAGAGCAGGCTCTGGTAACCGGGCTGCCCCGGATCCGTTGCCGGGATGCCGTAGGCCTTCACCAGGTACGAAATTCCGGCCAGCAAAATTGCCAGAATAAAAATAATTACAGTGAGGGTGCGCTGCGCATTTTTCACCGCCGGTTCGCGGAAAGCTTTCACGCCGTTGCTTACCGCTTCGACGCCGGTCAGCGCGGTGCACCCGCTGGCAAATACTTTGAGCAGCAGCCAGAGACTAACCGCTGCGGTAATCGGAGGAGGTGGCGGAAGCGGTGCGACGGGCACGGGGTGCCCACCACTGGCCACCACGCGGGTTACACCGACGACGATCATGATCAGCAGAGTCCCTACGAAAAGATACGTCGGAACCATAAAGACCACGCCCGCCTCGCGCACTCCGCGAAGATTGAGGACGGTGATGAGTATGAGGATCAAGAGGCACAAGGTCACGGTATGAGGCTGCAGAGAGGGAATCGCGGAAACCAATGCGCCCACGCCGGCGGAAATACCGACCGCTGCCGTGAGGATGTAATCGGTGAGCAACGCGGCCGCGGCCAATAAGCCAGGACCGGCGCCCAGATTCGAGCGCGCAACGGTATAAGAGCCGCCACCGGAGGGATACGCCGCGATAGTTTGCAGGTAAGAAAAATAAACAATGATGAGCAGCGTAATAATCGCGGCGCTTACGGGGACGATGTACTGAACTCCGAGAATACCCAGCGGAATCAGCAAGCTCAGAGCGGCTTCCGGTCCATATGCGGCGGAACTCAGCGCGTCCAGGCCAAATATGGGAATGCCCGCTGCAGGGCCAATTTGTTCGCCGCGTTCATCGCTGGTTTGCAGCGGCTTCCCAAGGATCAGGTCAGAAATATTCATAGGAACACGCGTCTGACTCTACCATGCGCGGCAAAATGCGTTTGCGGCGGTGATTTAGTTGGATGGCAAGTCGACTGGATGCGGTGCATTTGTGTCCCATTTTGGCTCTGTAATTAATGGATTTGCCTGATGAAACGGGTAATCGCGGCTTTGCTATGATAGTAGGATGGTTTGGAAATCTTTGGCGGAAATGCGCACGGTCGGAACGCTATTGCTGGTGGTGTTCGCGTCCATCGTTGCGGTCGGCCTTGAAACAGGTGGCCCGGCGCGAAACGCCCCAGCGCCGCATGAAACTGCGATTGTGCCGCAGTTCGCTATCGAGGATTTTGATGGGGATAGCAAGCCTGACATTGCCACCGTGTCGGAATGCCGGCGCGGAGCGGCAGACGATCATTACCGCATCAAATTTCAACTTAGCAGTGGTCGATCACAGAATATTGATCTTACTGCTCCGGTCGGGGGTTTGGATCTTAGTTCCCGCGACGTAAACGGCGATGACTTTTTAGACGTTGTAGTCACCACTGCAGGAACGGACCGGCCCGTCGCGGTTTTATTGAACAATGGCGCGGGAACTTTTACCGCGTCAGACCCTGCGGCGTTTCCGGGAGCTTTTCGCAAGTCCTATAATTTCTGGAGTGCACTAAGGGAAGAATTGCGAGAGGCGCCCCCGGCGTTTTTCTCGCGTTTTTTCTCGAGCGATCTGGAAGCCGGCAATGGTACGTTTTCTCTCCCCATCCAGGTCACAGTTTTCGCCAGACGCTCCGAACGTCTGGAAACGCGCGACGCGCCCATTTCCTACCTCGGCCGGGCTCCTCCTCCCTTAAAACTCACTCTCTAAGGATCGCGCGTTAAGTATTTAGCCACGCCTTACGCTACAGCGTGAGCTTTCCTTCATCATTCAGTCATCTATGTGTAGGTAGGCTTCGTGTTTTACGCCGGTCGATGTTTAGGGTTTGCCGGACCATTTGGGCTCAACCTTTGCTCCAGAGTGTGGAGGCGTCATGAAGTGTTTCGTGCGGCGTGTATGTTTTGTGCTGTTTGCTGCCGCGGTTTTTTCCACGGGCATTTTTGCGCAACAAGCGCTGACCTGGCAACAGGTTCAAGAAAAATTCGCGACGGCGAACCCTTTTTTGCTGGCCGGACAAGTGGGCGTCGAGGAATCGCGCGCGCAGGAGATTACCGCGTATCTTCGGCCGAATCCGATTCTGGGGCTGACTGCCGATCAGCTGAATCCGTTCCCGGGTGGCCCTTCGCACAGCACATTCGGAGATGTGCTGTCAGTCGCAACGCTTAGCTACCTGCATGAGCGGCGGCACAAGCGCGATCTACGACTCGAGAGCGCGCAGGACAATACGAAAATTACCATTTCCGGCCAGGCGGATTTACAACGCAATTTGCTTTTCACTTTGCGTGGGTCGTTCGTGCAGATTCTGCACGAAAAAGCGGTGCTGGCGCTGGCCAAGGAAAATCTTTCCTATTACGACCATCTACTGGATGTGAATCGCGACCGCTATAAGGCAGGCGCCATTGCACAGGTCGATCTGGATCGCCTGGAAATTCAGCGCGTGCAATACGAATCGGATTTGCAGACCGCCGAAGTCACGCTGCGCACCGCAAAGATCCAACTGCTGCAGTTGTTGAATGATCGCACGCCAGTGGAACAGGTCGACGTGACCGGTCCCTACGATTTTTCTTCTGATGTGCAGGATCTCACGACGCTTCGGCAAATGGCCCTGGATACCAGGCCGGATTTGATGTCCGCGATGCAAACGGTGGACAAGGCTAGAAACGATTATCAATTGGCGGTCGCCAATGGTTCGACCGATCCTATCTTTAGTTTCGACGCGGGGCGCAATCCGCCCATCGATCAATATGTCGGCGTAGGCGTGACCATTCCGCTGCGCATCTTTGACCATAACCAAGGCGAAAAATTGCGCACCAAGCTGGACATTCAACGCAGTGAAAGATTGACGGAGGCTACCCGGGCACAAGTTTTTAATGATGTGGATTCGGCGCACGCCACTTTGTTGAGCACGGTGACATTGTTGAAGCCATATAAAGAACACTATCTACCGCAAGCCTTGCGAATTCGCGACACGATTTCGTTTTCGTATGAGCATGGCGCGGCATCGCTTCTGGATTTTCTGAACGCGCAGGCGGATTACCGGGCCGTTCAACTCAGTTACCTGAATCTCATCTCCTCCTACCTGGTAGCCGCAAGCCAATTGAACTTGGCTGTGGGCCGCGAGGTCATTCCATGAGCAAACGGATGCTCTGCGAAAGTGCGGCGGCTTTGGCGCTCTGGTGTGGATTATTTTTCTGCGGTTGCAAGGAAGAAAAGGCCGACCCCAAGGCTGAAGCGCCCGCGCCGGTAAAAGTGGAACACGAGCAGGACGTTAACGTCGTGCAGATCGATCATCCGGAGCAGTTCCCTCTATTCACTGCGATCGAGCGTGTGTCGACATCGCAACTGGTGGTCAATGGCGTCGTGAGCCCGGACATTTCGCGCACCGTGCCGGTGATTTCGCTGGCGGTCGGACGCGTCGTGGAGATTAAGGCCCGCCTTGGCGACAAGGTAAAAAAGGGGCAGCTGCTGCTGCGCGTGCAGAGCGCGGATATGTCCGCCGCGTTTTCAGATTATCGAAAAGCGCTGGTGGACGAACAACTCTCACGCACGCAGTTGGAGCGCTCAAGACTTCTCTACGATAAAGGAGCGGTGTCGCTGAACGATCTGCAGATTGCGCAAGACACCGAAGATAAGGCTAAAACCGATGTGGAAAACGCAAGTGCCAAAATTCATGTGCTTGGCGGCGATCCGGGTCACGCCGACACGGTTGTCGATATTCACGCGCCGATTTCCGGAGTGATCACCGATCAGCAAGTCACCAATGCGGCGGGCGTGCAGGGATTGGCTTCGCCCAATCCATTCACGATTTCGGATCTTTCCAACGTGTGGATCCTGTGCGACATATATGAAAATGATTTGATCAATGTTCATATCGGGGATGGCGCCGAAATTCGCTTAAACGCATATCCGGACAGAACCTTCACCGGCCGCATCAGCAACGTTGGACCGATTCTCGACCCCAGTCTGCGGGCCGCCAAGGTACGCATCGAAGTGCACAATCCGGGAGTCATCAAAGTAGGAATGTTCGTCTCGGCAACTTTGCATGGGATGAAGAAAGAAACGCACACGGCGGTGAAGGCTTCCGCGATTCTGCATATTCACGATCGCGATTGGGTGTATGTGCCGGTAGGGGACAAAAGATTTCGCCGCACGGAAGTTGTGGCGGGCAGTGCCTTGCCTGATGGTATGCAAGAAATTCTGTCCGGCCTGAAGCCAGGCCAACAGGTGGTATCCAACGCCTTGGTGATGCAGAACACGGTAGAGCAATAGTGATGGCCACCTGCCATAACACGCGGCTCAAAACACGGATCAACGCACGGATCAACCGATGATCCACAATCTCATCAAGTACGCGCTCAATAATCGCTTCATTATTCTGGCGCTGGCCATATTGTTGCTGGTGTGGGGTGCGATTTCGTTTCACAACCTTCCGGTCGAAGCGTATCCGGACGTAGCTAACAATTACGTGCAGATCATCACCCAATGGCCTGGACGCGCGGCGGAAGAAGTCGAACAGCAAGTTACCATTCCCATCGAAATTCAGGTCAACGGCATACCCCACCTGGAACATTTGCGTTCGGCTTCTTTGTTCGGGCTCTCCAGCGTGATGCTTATCTTTGATGACGGTTCCGAAAACGATTGGAATCGCCAGAAAGTATTGGAAAGACTTTCACAGGTCGCCTTGCCGATTGGTTTGCAACCCCAGATGGGCACCGACTGGAGTCCGGTTGGACAAATTTACTGGTACACGCTGAAGAGCACCAATCCCAAGTACGACTTGATGGAATTGAAATCCATCGAGGACTGGGTGATCGAAAAACAATTTAAGTCCGTTCCTAATGTGGTGGACGTCTCCAGTTTTGGAGGAACCACGCGCGAATATCAGGTGCGCATCGATCCCAATAAATTGGTGGCCTACAGTCTGAGCATCGGCCAGGTCGAGCAGCAACTCGCCAACAACAACACCAACGCGGGCGGGAGTTTTGTCGAATCCGGCCTGCAACAGGTTAACGTTCGCGAGGTCGGCTTATTAAAAAGCACGCAGGATATCGGGCAAACGATGCTTAAAACTCAAAATGGCTCGGCCATTCGGGTGAAAGACATCGGGGAAGTTACCCAAGCGCCAAAAATCCGGCTGGGCCAATTCGGCAAAGCGATTCATCGCGCTGATGGGACTGTCGTTGATGACAACGATGTGGTCGAGGGCATTGTGTTGCTGCGTAAAGGCGCAAACGCCGATGAGACGCTGGCGGCCATTCACGAAAAAGTTGCGGAGTTGAACAGCCAGATTCTGCCTCCCGGCGTGAAAATCGTGCCGTTTCTGGATCGCAGCAATTTGTTACACCTGACCACGCACACGGTGCTCGATAACCTGACGGTGGGCGTGCTGCTGGTTTCCGTGATTCTGTTTTTCTTCCTGGGTAATTTTCGAGGCGCCATCATTGTGGCGTTGACCATTCCTTTCTCGCTGCTTTTTGCTTCCATTTGCCTGGACCTGAACAAGATTCCCGCGAATCTCTTGTCGCTAGGCGCGCTTGATTTTGGAATGGTCGTGGATGGAACGGTGGTGATCATCGAAAATATCGTCCGGCATTTCAGTTTGCCGGAGAGCGCGCTCAAAACGCCGCTGGACCGCATTCGCGACGCGGTGCGCGAAGTGCTGAGGCCGGTGTTTTACGCGCGGGCCATCATTATTGCCGCGTACCTGCCCATCTTTACCTTGCAGAGCGTTGAAGGCCGCTTGTTCAAGCCCATGGCGTGGACGGTGTCTTTCGCCCTTATAGGCGCATTAGTGTTTTCGCTTCTGATCGCGCCAGTGCTCGCACTGTTATTTTTCAGTCACGGAGTGCGCGAATGGCACAACCCGGTGATGCAATTCCTGAAAGACAAATATCGCATCGCGGTCACGCGGGCAATCCAACACCGGCGAATTACCGTCGGCATCGGGGCCGCGGCGCTTGCGGTTTCTCTGCTGATCATTCTCACCGGCATCATTGGCTCGGAATTTTTGCCGCACCTGGACGAGGGTGCCATTTGGGTTCGTGGGACGCTGGCGCCGAGCACCGGCCCCACGGAAGGCATGCGAGTAGCCAACCAGGCTCGCGTGATTCTCGCTTCGTTTCCGGAAGTGACGGTGACCACCAGCCAGGTCGGGCGGCCCGATGATGGAACGGACGCCACCGGGTTTTTTAATACGGAATTTTTTGTGGACCTCAAATTAAAAAAGTACTGGCGCCCGGTATTCCGTCAAGATAAAGAAGAACTGATTTCCGCGATGGACCGCGAGCTCAGCAAAATTCCCGGAGTGCTATGGAATTTTTCTCAGCCCATATCCGACAACATGGAAGAAGCGGTCAGCGGTGTGAAAGGTGAGCTGGCGGTAAAACTGTATGGCGAAGATTTGAAGACTTTGGAGGACAAGGGCGACGAAATTGTAAGTACCATGCGCAAAGTTCCAGGTGTTGAAGACCTGGGACTCTTTCGCGTTCTAGGGCAACCGAATCTGAATATCACCGTTGATCGCCAGCAGGCCGCGCGTCATGGGATTAACGTCTCTGACGTTCAGGACGCGGTGGAAACCGCGATAGGTGGGAAAGCCGTCAGCCAGGTGCTGCAAGGAGAGCAGCGCTATGACCTGGTGGCGCGTTATCAAGCTCCGTACCGTGAGACCAAGCAGGCCATTGAGAATGTGCGACTGTTGTCGCCCGCGGGAGAGCGCGTCTCCCTGGCCCAGCTTTCCAAACTGGAAGTGCACGATGGCGCGTCGGAAATTTATCGCGAAGCAAATTCCCGCTACGTGGCCATTAAATACAGCGTGCGCGGCCGAGATCTGGGCAGCGCGGTAAGGGAAGCGATGCAGCGCGTCGGCGAGCAGGTGAAATTACCCGTCGGCTATCACTTGAATTGGGCGGGCGAATACGAGAGCCAGAAGCGCTCCGAGAAGAGACTACTAGTGGTTTTGCCGATCACCATTCTGGCAATCTTCGTCATCCTTTACACCATGTTCGGATCTTCGAAGTGGGCTGGCTTGATTCTAGCGAACGTCGCGATCGCGCCTATCGGAGGATTATTGGCGCTGCTGATTACCGGGACGCACCTGAGCGTATCGTCCGGCGTAGGCTTTCTCGCGTTATTTGGCGTGTCCGTGGAAACCGGGGTCATCATGCTGGAGTACATCAACCAACTGCGGGCAGCGGGCCACACCATTGAAGCGGCAGCGGTGGAAGGAGCGGTGCTTCGGCTACGCCCGATCATGATGACCATGCTGGTCGCCACGCTAGGACTTTTGCCTGCGGCGTTGTCGCGCGGCATCGGTTCGGATTCGCAACGGCCATTCGCGATCGTAATCGTGGGGGGGCTGATAGGCGCTTTGTTGCTGAGTATTTTCCTGCTGCCGGCGCTCTACGTTTGGGTGG